>Ga0302201_10002408_pt1 | contig 14727 bp, 11 predicted proteins | sample II_Bog_N3_2_FD_194586 | JGI IMG/M metagenome (GOLD analysis project Ga0302201, IMG submission 194586) | Peat permafrost microbial communities from Stordalen Mire near Abisko, Sweden - II_Bog_N3_2 | ecosystem: Environmental > Terrestrial > Soil > Wetlands > Peat | place: Sweden: Abisko...
TAGCCGACAGGCCCATTCAACAGGTCGCCGATCTCACACCGGCTGTCTGGATCGCAAGACACACTTCCGACAACCTATAAAACCGAACCCCGCGCCTCGTCAACCGTGTGTTTGGTCATACGCATACAGATGAGTGGCCCAGGTGAGCGGCTGAGGTGTGTAATTTTTGCAGGGTTGAGTATTTTGTGCCCGGTAAAGAGGGGACGGCACAGGCCTTTGGTCTCGGCCTATTTCGTTTCGACGTGGATTACGCGGACTTCAGGGTAGGCACCGTCCCAGTCCGGGGAGACCGCGTCGAAGATGGGGCGGAAGTCCTGCCCGCCGCCGGGCCTGAGCGGCGCCGCGGAGACCGGCTCCACATACCGAAGCGAGCGCCGATCTCTTTAACCCGATTTCCCGTTCCGCTGCGCCTCAAACCTCATACTTCTATGCCGCAACCCGTCGACGCGCAGGGTTATTTAAGGTTCGCACCCGCGTCGGCCTCACCCTTATGTCAATCCCGATTCCGGCCGCCGCAAGCATCGTAACCAAAGTATCGATCGAGAACATCCCAATCTTGCCTCGCATCAGGTCGGAGATGCGAGGCTGCGAGACGGCAAAGAGCCTTGCCGCTTCGGTCTGGTTGAGGCCCTTGGCCTTGATGTGCTCACTAATCGCCATCATCAGCGCGGATCGATGCTTCATGTTCGCAGCTTGGGCGGGATCGTCTTCGATCGCATCCCACACGCTCTTGAATGCCTTATCGCTCATCGCTTTTGCTCCTTTACAAGTTCCGCATACCGCTTGCTGGCAAGGTCGAGATCGCTCTTCGCTGTCCGCTGCGTCTTCTTCTGAAAACAGTGCAGCGCATAGACCGCATCTTCAAACTTCGCCACATACAACACGCGGAAGATACCCGCTTCATCTTTGATCCGAATTTCCTGCACTCCGGATCCAACATCAGACATCGGCTTGAAATCTTCCGGTTCCAGCCCGTTTTGCACGCGGTCAAGTTGGTATCCCACCTCTCGCCGTGCGTCCTTGGGAAATTTGCAGAGATCCTTCAGGGAGCTTCCCCTGAACTTGATGTCTCTCACTGCGGTTTTCTTCGGCAGGTGCGCCATGACTGAATATTATATAAATGCATATATAAAAGCAAGCTCCTGGCGCCAGACGGGGTTTTCTGCATAGCGCCCCGAAAAGATTCAATCCAGAATCAATGGAGGTGACGGAACACAGTGATGTCATGCGGCAGGCTTGAGGATAGTTCGATAGAGGGTGGAACGGGCGATACCGAAGCGAGCGCCGATTTCGGCGACCGGGTAGATCCCTGTCCAGCATGGCTTTAAGTCCATTCTTTGTCTCCCCAATCTGACTCTGTTTCTATGCCGGAATCTTGGGAAGCGCCAAGCCCCACACTAATAGATCATCGGCTTATCCTCGGAAGTGAACAAGCATATGTTGGTTGAAATGCTCCCGGTTGGAGACGAGTGCGGCAAGAAGTCGCGTGGTAGTGGCGGAACGCGGAACTTAATCCTTTTCAAGGAGATAGTTATGATGCCCTGTGGCGAAGCGTGTGGTGGGGCTGTGGGGAAACGGAGCTTCGCGGAATCCATAGACCAAACCTGTGATGCTACAATGTTTTTGATGCCGTAGGCACAACGTACTGAGAGTGCGTCGAATAGATGCAACTTACAAGAGTTCCTTGAAGGCCTTGCATCACGCAGGCACAACGTACTGAGAGTGCGTCGAATAGATGCAACTTACAAGAGTTCCTTGAAGGCCTTGCATCACGCAGGCACAACGTACTGAGAGTGCGCCGAATAGATGCAACGGGTCGGAAGGGTCCCACGGGAGTGAAAAGCGGCCAGCACAAAGCAGTGAAAGTGCGTTGGACAGATTCAACCAATTACCTCGAATACTGGTATCGGCTTTTGCCGGTCCTCGAGCTTCACAGCAACAGCCTCACTTCCATCTACTCTTCGCGCCCAGCCTGCAAGGCCATCTCCGCCAGCTCCGGGGCGCTTCCAGAACGCGACAAGTTGATGGCCGCATTCTGGTCCCGTTTGATCTCCCGCCCGCACCCCTCGCAGTTGAACTTCTCCTTCTCCGTCGCCGGATTCAGATATTTGCAGTAGTTACACATGCGCGTGATGTTCACATTCTCGTGCTCGTTTACCACAATCCCATACTTCACCGCCGTGTTTTTCAGCACGGCAACGAATTTGCCCGGTGCCGCAAACTGCCGGTACTTCTGCGACCGCTTCAAACTCACCGGGGCCTCGTTGTCATGCTGCTGCGAGACTTTGGCCAGAAAGTTGCTCTCCACAACCAGCCGGCCAATGCCTTTCTCTTTGAGATACCGGCAAAGATCGTGCGCCACCTGCGCCTGGCCGTACTCGATGCGCTTGGTCGTGCGATCAAAGTAGAGCGCAACCAGTGCCCCAATATGCTGATTCTTTTTCTGCCATCCGTTCACAATCTCTTGAACAGCGGCATCCTCCATGAACTCTTGCGCCAGCCTGTGCAGACCGTTGCTGCCAGCTTTCTCCAGCCACGCCGGTACCCGTTCGCCCAGGTGCTTGCGCAGCAGAATCTTAGCCGTATCCTTCTCATAGTCGCGGCGAACAGCCAAAGCCATCCGGGTCTCGACTGCGTTGGGAATCCCATCTCCCGGCTTCCAGTCGGGAAAGAGTGAAAGGATGTTGCGCTTCTCCCAGCGGGTCGGTCCTAGATCAATGCGAAAGGGCACACGAGCCTCATGGTTTTTGGGCGACCGCTGCAAGTCGATCGTCACCTCGCGCACCGCCTTTGTTGCTGGCTCGTAGAGCGTAGCAAAGCGAATCCCTTCCTCCGTTCGCCGCCAACCGATCTCCAGGCCAGCCGCCAGCTCGGTCGGCTTCGGCTGCGGACGCTGCAATTCCACTACTAGGCAAAGCCAGAGCTTGCCGTCCTGGTAGATCAGCTTCCACTCTTTTAGGTGCGAGTCGGGCGGCAATGGGCGGTGTTCGAGAACGGCAAAGCGGAGATCGTTCCGAACCTTATCCGCTCCATCGCCAGGGATGGAGATGAGCGCCTCTCGCATCCTTCGTTCGATTGCTCTCTTGCCCGTCATCTTCTCGCAGCCTGTCTCGCTGGCAGGCCGCGGCGGTCCAAAGCTGAGGGCCGGCACGCCGCTGCCGGTTTCCAGCAGCACCGAGTCCACCCCCGCCTTGTTGAAGTAGTAATGCACTCCCCAATTGCCAGCTTTCGGGCTATCGGGATACTTGAGCAGCGGCCATCCCTCCGACCAGGGAGCCTTGATACTCTTGCGCCGGTCCAGCACCGCTTTGAAGGCGCCCACCGTCGGCCGGATCTCGAAATGCCGCAGCCCCAGCGCCGCCGCCTCCCGCTCAGCAATCGCCGCAAAGTCGTTCAGAAACTCATTCAGGGGCGTGTACTCTGTTTTGAACCGCTGGGCAAATTCGACCACCCTTTCCAGCAATCCCTCCGGTATAGCGCGCCGCTTTTCGATCCGTCCGCGCAGCTCGCCAGCAAAGCTCCACAAGCCGTCCACGCCCGGAGCCTCAATTTTCAGCTTGGCCGGATGCCGCATCTTTTCCTTGGTTCTATTCCGGCCCAGCATCAGATTAAAGGCGTCAATCTCCGGCAAGATGGTGTTGGCCACAAACTCGGCAATCTCTTCGGTTGGTGCCGGAGAGCATTTACGCCGGGCATCGCGGCAGAGCCAGGCCAGACGGTTCCACAGCGCCTTCTGCCGCCCGATGCAGCCCCGAAGCCATTCCGGCAGATCCTCAAACTTCTTGAATTCTCCCTTGACGCTGGTATTGAGCCCCGGATGCGTGAAGTAGGCGCGGTACTTGTAGATCTCATTGCGCCAGCCATCTTCGGCAGTGAACTGGCGCGGCGTCTTGGCCATGCCGCCGATACGCAAAATTCCCGGTTGCTTCTCGTTGCCCTGGAGCACTCCGCTGCGTACCTGTTTGCGCAGCGCACCATCCGGCGCTAGCAGTTGGAAATGGAGTGTCTCGCCCTCGCGCAGCGCAATCTCTTTGGGCACGGCCACCGGCGGCAACTGCGCAAACACTACCGTGCGCGCATCGATGTTGAACTGAATACTGCCGTGGGTGAAGGCTTTCGTTGTCTTCAGCGAGCTATCGCCTGCATGAACATGAATACAGCCGCTCTCATAGGCCAAAAGTTTAATCATCGCTTCGTCCTCGGTGTTGCACCTACTCGATGCACTTTCACTGCATTGTGCCCTGTTCCTTATTCCATGTTTTTCTCTGCTGCTCTTTCAGTTGCTCCACCCAGCACAAAAAGGACGCCAGCACTCTCCGTCACGGCAATTTAGCCAAATGGGGAGCGTATACTCCCGCCTTCTTCAGCGCATTCCAACGCTTGCGCGTCACCGCGCCAATCCGCGCAAGGTTCCCGGGCGAGAAATGCCGCGTCTTATAAGGTGGAGATTGGGATGTTGGTTTCTTGTGATGGGAACCTGGCTTAAGATCCCCTCCAGAGCCTACCAGTCTCACTGAGGTTGGTGCCCTGCAACGCCACTCAACCCATCACTAAAAACAAAGTACCATAACTAACCCGTTTATGGTATTGTTTTCCCATGATTGTTGGATACGCCAGAATCTCGACGATAGACCAGACCACAGAGGCGCAGATTCCCGCCCTGAAAAGAGCGAAGTGTAAACCTATCTATGAGGAAGCGGGAAGCGGGCGCAATATGGACCGCCCCGAACTTGAGAAGTGCATTGACCGACTCAAATCGGGAGACACCCTTGTTATCTGGCGGCTGGACCGGCTGGCCCGATCACTGCGCGATTTGCTGGAGATCATGGACCGCCTCGGTAAGACCGGAGTCCATTTCCGCTCGCTCACCGAGAAGTTCGATACAACATCCGCGATGGGTGGCACGGTATTTCACTTCTTCGCGGCTCTCACGCAGTTCGAGCGCGACTTGATAAGCGAACGAACCAAACTTGGATTGTCCGCCGCCCGTGCCAGAGGGAAGCTAGGCGGCCGTAAGCCGAAATTGACGCCCCAGCAAAAACGCCAAGTCAAAATCCTGTGGGCCAGCCACGAACACAGCCTCCAGGAGATCGCCGACCAGTTCGGCGTACACAAGAACACAATCGGCCGTATCGTGCGACCGAAGAGCCTCAAGGCTTAACCGGAATCGGGCCAGCCGGCCAATCCGGTTCTTCCTCCCTCAAACAGCTCGGAGAACGTCCCATGAATCTGATGATTGTTGAAAGCCCCAACAAGGTGAAGAAGATCAAAACCTTTCTGGGCCCCGGATGGGACGTTGCCGCCAGTGTCGGCCACGTCCGCGATTTGCCTGTTAAATCGCTTGGAGTGACCACGCCGGACTATCAGCTTCAATATGAGTACACGGAGCGCGGCAAGGGCGTTGTGGAGGGCCTCAAGCCCCGCGCAGCGCGCGCGGATCACGTCTACCTGGCCACCGACCCCGACCGCGAGGGCGAAGCGATCGCGTGGCACCTCAAAGAGACGTTGCAGCTCAAGCGATACCACCGGGTGACATTCGATGCCATCACCGAGGATGTGATTCAGAAGGCACTCAGGACACCCCGCCAGCTCGACATGAACCTTGTCCATGCTCAGGAGGCCCGGCGCGGCGCAGATCGACTGGTAGGCTACAAAGTCTCCCCCGCCCTCTCACGGCAGACCGGCATAGCCGGTTTGAGCGCGGGCCGGGTACAGACCGTTGCCGTGCGCTTCGTTGTGGAGCGCCAGCGCGAGATCGAGAATTTCAAAACCACGAAGCATTTTGGAGCTGAGGCCATCTTTGAGGATGGCAAATGGACGGCGCAGTGGGATACCGCGCCTTTCCTCAAAGAGGATCAGAAGCACATCCTCGACTCTGCCCTGGCCGAGCAAGCTGCCAAGTGCCGCGCTTTCCGCGTGACTGCCGCGGCCACCAAGCCGGCCCGGAAGGCGCCGCCCGCCCCATTCACCACCGCGACCCTCTTGCAGGCTGCCAGCGTCACCCTTGGTTTCAAGCCCGATCAGACCGCCATGCTCTCGCAAAAGCTCTTCGAGCAGGGTCTGATTACCTACCACCGCACCGACAGCCAGAATTTTTCAGCCGAAGCCCTTGCGGAAATTCGGGCGTTTGCCCAGGCGAACCTTCTTCCCATCCCACCCAAGCCCCGGACGTGGAAGTCGAAGGAGGGCGCTCAGGAGGCCCACGAGGCGATCCGACCGACACACTTGCAGGACCGCAATGCCGGCGAGGACGATGACCAGCGGAAGCTCTATACCCTCATCTGGCAGCGAGCCGTTGCATCCCAGCTTGCCGACGCTGAGTACAGCGTGAACACGGTCACGATGGAGGCCCAGCAGGGCGCACAGACGTTCGTGTTCAAAGCCACGGGCCGAACGCTCACAGCCCCCGGCTGGCGCGTCCTGACGGCTCAGGACGCCGCAGAAGAGGCCGAAGACAATGCCGAGAGCCAAGACGACAGCAATGGAGCTGTCCCGGCCCTTCGCACAGGCACCGCTCTCAAATCAACCAGCACCCGGCTGCTCAACAAGCAGACCAAACCCCCGAACGGCTACACCCAGGCCAGCCTCATCAAGAAACTGGAGAGTGAAGGCATTGGACGGCCCTCAACCTACCCGTCCATCCTCAAAAACATCATCACGCGCAACTACCTCATCGAGGGCAAGAAGATCCTCACGGCCTCAGACCTGGCCAAGCTGCTGATCGACTCGCTCACCGGAAAATTCCGCTTCGTCGAGTACGACTACACCCGCGCGCTGGAGCAGGAGCTTGACGACATCGCCAGTGGCAAGGCGCAATACCTCAGCGTGGTATCGGCTCTCGACGGCCTGCTCAACATGGAGCTGGGCCAGCTTCACATCGAGCGCCAACCCGATCTCGCTGCGCACAGACCCGCAGGCGGCGCAACGTCAGCCACCGAAGCCGGTATCCCCTGCCCAAAGTGCAAAATAGGCCATCTGCGCCGTCCCAACGGCAAAGACTTCTTTGGTTGCGATCAGTACCGCCAGGGTTGCTCTTTCTCCGTCAATGTCGTAATCGCCAAGAAAAAGCTCACCGACAAACAGATCGAGACCCTATGCACCAAAGGAAAAACAGCACTCCTCAAGGGCTTCACCAGCAAGCAGGGCAAGCCTTTCGACGCTTTTCTCGTTTGCAGTGAGGCCACCGAATGGAGAACGAAGTTCCAATTCGAGTCGTAGCAACCGAGCGCCGGGTGAACTCAGGCGCGGCGTTTTCCCCTTCGTCCGAATTACCCTCTACTCGCAACATCTGCGATGTGAGTTAGTTCACCCACCTTGCCGGGAGATTTTGGACGTGGAACAGCATCTCCAGCAGAAATCTGTTTTGGCTTCATCAAGCCCTTTAGCATCTCCTCTGTATGCCGTCGCTTTCGCTCGGCTTCGTCCCTCGCCCCAGCTTCTTTGATATGTTTCGGCCTCTCCAATTGAGGCACGAACTGGACCCCATGTTTGGGAGGCCCAATCCACAAACCCTTACTCCTAGCCTCAGCGCGCAACTCCGGCCATGTCGTGCGGATCAGGCTTATCGCCTCCTCAAACCGTTTGCGAATGCGCGAACGGTTTGAGTCGCCTTGCCAGAATTGATCCCGCAGTTTATCCCACTCGACACAGCTCTCGCTCGCCGCAGAGTACGATCGCCAGATCAGGAAGAACATACAGTCCTGCATCTGCGGCCTTGCCTCTGTTGCAACAACAAGGCTCCGCAGCACCGGCACGCGATGTGTCATGAAGTCTTTTACAAAATCCTCATCGAATTGAAGGCCAAATGAAGTACGCCCTTTTCGACGGTCCAGCTTCTCGGCGATGTTCTCCTTGCCCGTGATGCTTGCTGGCAGCGAAATCCGCCGAATGATAGGCATGATGGCTTGATCTTCTTGCGTACCAGATTTACGCACGACAGTAATTCCCGTTGATGCGATGCGCAGGAATCGTTCGCGCAACAACTCCCGGTTGCGCCCCCCTGTTCCCTGCCCTGAATATGCAAGATACTCGGAGGCGTGTTCCCACGAGATATTTGGTGTCCCTTCCCGAATGGCCTTATCAATCAGCCAGTAGAGCAGACCGCGGTCATTGCCGAAAGCAATTGATATGCCCGGACGCATCGCTGTAAAGACAACTTCCACTGTGGAGCCGTCGCCAAGCCGTGCAGTGTGCGAAATCTGGCGCTCATCAGTTGGCCGGTACGGTAGGCTACAGAAGACAAAGATTTGCGCCAGTTGAAGAATGTCGAACGTATCTTTAAGGCGCTCCTCACGGACAATCTCCAGCCCTCTCCAAAGCTCAAGCTGCCCGTTCTCTTTTTCCGTGTTGTAATTCCGTGTCCGTGTCTGGCTTGCCATGCGGCGCTCCTAGATGAAAAGAACTATGCTATCTTTGCCACGTCCATAAGCTCCACGGCATGACGCGCCAAATACTCTTGGATTGCTTCAGCATAGATGTCCTGCCCCGTTGCTGCTTTCCCTGTACCCCGGCGCGCAGCAGCAAGCGTCCGCACCTTGAGATACGTCGGTTGATCTACTTTGAAAATCTGCGATATGGACTCTGTCGTTTCCGACTGAGGTTTTTTCTTCCGCGCCGACCAATCATCTCGTTTTGCCATTGGCAACCCCCTGCACCCTACGCCTACAATGCCACTATAACGCAGTTTCTATATTTATAGAAGTGTATAAACGGATACCCCAATAAGCGGACTTTCGTGTATTTTTCGGCGTTTATCAGCTCTCCATCGCTCCCGTACGCCCCTCACATTCCTGATTTTTCGTACTTGGAGGATTGCACCGGAAACAGCCGCTCGCAGACAAAGCGGACCTGCGAGTCAAATACTCCGCTATCGTGCTAATTCAAAAGGACTTGTTCGATCAGCGTCAATATTCACCGTCCACCGTGGATATTTGATGCGGACCTGCGAGTCGTATTACTTTCTATCTGACTGATAAACAACAGCTTAGACAATTTACAGAACTGAGGATAATCCAGCCGCCCAAAAGCGGACCTGCGAGTCGCAGAAAACGGACCTGCGAGTCGTCGAAGCGGACCTGCGAGTCGTCGAAAACGGACCTGCGAGTCGCGAAAAGCGGACCTGCGAGTCGCCCTATAAGGAACAGGAGACCAAGAGGTTTTTCAAGAGTGTTTATCAAGATAAATGCCAGGAGTTGGTTTCTGTGCAAATCTGTAATTTTTCGCCCTACGGGCTTCGCTTCATAAGGAGGAAGGAAAAGCAAAAAAGGAGGATGGAAGAACTTTCCAAATGAGGATGGGGTGGTTTGGCTGTATCGGATAACCCTTTACGGTAGTGGTAGATCGAACAGAATGCCCGTCCAGAGGCTCTGCTAGGCGTCGGGAAGCCATCGGCCTATCCCTAATGCGTTTCAGAGCCTCTGACCACACTCCAAACGTCATCTTGAATTTTTCGTGCAGTCCAGCCGAGTTTCTGTGCGCGCCGACAAGATCAGCCAACGGTCAGCCGTGATTTCGCGCGGCGGGCCGGCATGGACTTCCGCGTCGGATCTTCGATGAGCAGATTCCGCGAAGCTGCTGCAGTTTCTGACCAGGACGCTGCCACTGTCGCGTGGCGCCGACTCGGGCGCGGATGCAGAAGGCTCCCCGAACCGGCCAACTCATACCCGGCACCACCGAAAACAACAGCAAAGACAACTGCAACAGCAAAAACCCTTCCTTGGGAGCGCTGCCCCCCGCGCCCGCAAGGGGTTTCCCCAGTCTTCCGCACTGCGCTGCGCTCCGTTTGTGCAGACCAAGGGGCTTTCCACTCTCGCTGCGCTCCGTTGCAAGCCCTGGGTGATTCCCCTCCCCTTGCACTTGCTACCCCCGCAGGCGTGGGCCTGGGCCAAGGCGTTGTTGTTAGCAACTACACTGCCCCAATTCAAAAGCAACAACAAAGGAGAAAGATCAATGACTAACATCACAGCGACTTACTCACCGGAAGACAACAAAATAAGGCTTTTCAGTGTAACTCGTCTTGACTCTGATACCTATAGCAGAGTTATAAAAGCGGGTTTCAAGTGGGCACCTAAACAAGAACTGTTTGTAACTCCAATGTGGACACCAACCCGCGAAGACCTATGTATTGAGTTAGCCGGTGAGATAGGCGACGAGGACTCAACATTGGTTGAGCGAGCCGAGGCGAAGGCTGAAAGGCTGGAAAACTTGAGCGAACGCCGCACCCAGGATGCAGACCACGCACAAAAAGCCGTTCACGCAATCGCGGACGGCATCCCATTCGGCCAGCCTATTCTAGTCGGCCACCACTCCGAACGCCACGCCCGCAAGGACGCCGAGAAGATCGAGAACGGCATGAGAAAGGCGGTTGAATGCTGGAAAGCTGCCCAATACTGGCAGGACCGCGCCAAAGGAGCAATCAGGCTCGCCAAGTACAAGGAGCGCCCGGACGTGCGCGCGCGGCGCATCAAGGGATTGGAGGCGGACAAGCGCAAAGAAGAACGCAGCCAGGGCGACGCGGAAAAGTTTCTCAAGGCATACGAAGACCCACAGGCCCGAACCGCGAAGCTACGCGACGGGCGCGACCTGCTCCCGGCTCTGCTCCAGACTTGGGAAGGTGGGCTCTCTTACGAGAACCAGACGCGCGTGAAAAATCAGGAATTGCCATACGAGGAGGCTTTGAGCATGGCGACCAACGCGAAACGCGCCACTGTAGCCAATGCGCAGCGGTGGATTGACCACCTATCGAACCGGATTGCCTATGAGCGGGCAATGCTTGACGAACAGGGCGGCACCGTCACCGAGAAGACCGGACCGGAGAAGGGCGGAGCGGTCAGGTGTTGGTGTGCCCCCGGCAATGGCCGAGGCTGGGCCTACATCCAGAAGGTCAACAAGGTATCCGTGACCGTGCTCGACAACTGGGGCAACGGAGGAGCGAACTTCATCCGCACCGTACCCTTTACCGACCTGAAAGGTGTAATCACGAAAGCGGAAGTTGACGCAGCCCGCGCCGAAGGCCGCTTGATTGAGAGCGAAACCAAGCAGGGGTTCTATTTGACGGACCCCACGCCGACGCGGACATCGGAGGCCGCAGCCGCGCCGGAGCCGATCAGGGCGACGACCGACACCCGCGCCAAGATCGAGGAAATGGAGTCAGCTTTGAAAGCCGGAGTGCAGGTAATCGCCGCCCCGCAACTTTTCCCGACACCGCCCGCGCTGGCCGAGCGCATGGTCGAGGAGGCCGATATTCGGCCAGGTCACAGCGTTCTTGAGCCGAGCGCGGGAACCGGCGCAATTCTTGCAGCACTGCCGAACGTGAGACCGTTCGGCAGCGTGACCGCTGTCGAGATCAATGCAACATTGGCCGCATCATTGGAACAAGTCGCAGACGAAACCATTTGCGGAGATTTTCTGGAGCAAAACGGCAATCTTGGAACCTTTGACCGCATTGTAATGAACCCGCCGTTTCAGAACGGCGCGGACATCAAGCACATTCAACACGCGATGAAGATGCTGAAACCCGGAGGCCGCTTGGTTGCTATTTGCGCAAACGGCCCCCGGCAGCAATCCACCTTGAAGCCTCTGGCCGAGAACTCAAGAGGATGGTACGAAGAACTTCCCGCCGGAACTTTTGCCAGCCAGGGAACCAACGTCAACACTGCTCTCTTGCTCATCGAAAACTGACTGCCACTCAAGGGCCGGATAGCTCCGGCCCTTGCATTTCCCGTCAACACCGCAGATGCGTCATTGCCGGCGCCGCCCGCTTCGCCCCCGGCACCCCGCCCGCTACACATACAGATCGATGGACCATCGCTGCGCGATCCGCAAGGCTGAGGAGACGGCCATGAATAAACAACCATCCGGCCGCGAAGACTACGTGCGCAAGGTTCTCGAAGCCTATCGCAACACACCGGGAACATGCGGCAACCTGCGCCGGCCAGATCGTATGCTGGCCGTTCAGCTCTATCAACGTGGCGTTCCCTTGTCCATCGTCGAGAACGCACTCGTGCTGGCCGCGGTTCGCCGCTTGATCCGGCCAGCAGACGCTCCGCCGCTGACCACGGTGCGCTCCATGGCCTACTTCCTGCCGGTCATCGAGGAAGTGCTCGAAACAGAGGTTGGAGAAGAGTACTTCCAATACGCCCGGCAGAAACTCCAGAGGCTCCGCTCAGCCTGATGCCGCATGCGGAACGCACCCCGCAGCCACGCCTTCGGCGTAGGATGACACCGAAAAGCCAAACCCAGCCGCACCTGCGGTGCGGGATGATGCTCTATATATCCCTACCTCTTCAAATGCTGTTCCTGACCTGGAGCACTTCTGGCGACTACAAGTGGATCACTCTTCCGTAGCGCCGAAGTCAGTAATCGTGAGAGAGCGGATTGGAGCCGGCTTATGATAGACCGAAGGCGCGGTATCAATGGCGGAATGCGTCTTCGGGGGTGGTATTCAGATCATGAACGGGAACGTAGGAGAAGGCCCGCCCCACAACTTTGCACACTCTCGATCGCGAATTCCATGCACACAGAGTACCGACCCGCCGAACCGGAACAAGTACCTCTCTTGAGGTGGAATCAACTCGCTAAACAAATACTTTGAAGAGTATCCTTGTGGGCAAATCGGCAGAAGCCAATGCGGGACACGTAAGGAACTGATCATCAGTGCCTTCGTACCCTCACTGGGGAGCTTTTGCTCCAGACGTACCTTTTTGGCTTCGCAGGTTCCAACCGATCGATTGCATGGTGATTTATAGTAGGGTCTGCAGCCGACGTACATATGTCTAGTTGCAGGGTTTGCTCTGATGGCCGAGCCAGAAGCGCAACCGCAGCAATATCCACATCGGACTGGAGCAGCATGGCCGTGCGTGGCGAATGATTTGTAGAGAGAGCGTTTCCGCAGCGAAGGGCCGCATGAACTGCCAGCAAGCCATAGAAATCGTTTTGGGGCGCTACCCCGACGCCGTGGCGCACTATGAGCCGAAACGTGGCTGGCGCATTCTGTCGGCGCCAGCGGGTGAGGAATCATCCTTCCCTCTCGGACCGTACCGGGAGGACCGGGAAAAGGCCATGATCGCGGCGTCTGAGAACGTCGCGTAGATGCCAACTGATGTCGAGGATGTCCTCCATCTCCACGGCGGCGCGGCCAGTCACTAAAGCCCGCTGGTTCATATGCATCAGAATTGTGCGGGCCTTTGCTCCGAACGGCAGATTTAGAGGCACATCCTCCCCTGTGTTGGGGTCTACGACCTCGCCCGCGATTACCTTCAAAACAAGGTTGCCGTTTGTCCGTCGCCACTCTCTCACGTCGTCGCCTGGGTCGCGGTATGGCAGGGACGTTTGGCAGAAAACCGTGTGCATATAGAGTGGGTTTTCCGGCTCTTGCTGGTCGGCGGCGGTGTCAAGTAAGAACCTCCGGCTTTGCCGGAGGTTCTTACTTGTGGACCAGCCCAAACACCTGGTTATCGTAGGTCGACACGATAAAGAGATTCCGCGCGGCGCTATACGAGATCCGGTTTGTGATCTTTTCCGGGAGTTGGTGTTGTCCAACCAGCTTGGCCTTCGCTACGTCGTATTCATAAACAACCCCGTCGGTCGACCCAAAGTAAACATGCTCGCCGATAGCCGCGGGACAGCCGAACGTCTTGCCCCTGGTAGTGACGGAGTCCAGCCGCTCTCCGGTTGCGGCATCCAGCACATAAACTGATTTGTCAGACGAGCAGACGTAGACGCGGCCGTTCAAAATGAGCGGTTCGGAATAGATCAAACCGTTGGTCTGAAAGCTCCAGGCCGATTTTCCGCTGCCGGCATCGACCGCGTAGACGCCGCCATCGAAGCATCCGAAGACGATATTGTTGGTTTGGGCATCAAATGCTGGCCGCGATTTGATAGAGTCCGGTGCGATGAAGCGCCACTTCAGTTCACCGGAATCGGCATCAAAACCATTAAAGTCGCCGCCGTTGTCACCAATCGCCACTAGCCCGTGTTTTGCGATGTATAGCGGACTCGCATGCACATAGCGAAGCGTGCGGTACTCCCACGCCACCTCGCCTGTGGCCCCGTTGAGAGCGATCACACTTCCCTTGCTGGCGGGTACCAATGCATGCTCCAGACCGACGTAGACAAGGTTCCGCTCCAGTGAGAAACATGGCGACGAACCGACCCAGTCGGCCTGGTGGAACCGCCACACCACTTTCCCGGTCTTCGTGTCCAGCGCATAGACGCACCCGTCGTACGCTCCGAAAATTACCTTGTCGCCCATAAGCGTCGGCGACGACCAGATGCCCTTGCGATTTTTCAACACAACGCGGTGGCTCCACGCGACCGAGCCGTCGGACTGGTTCAATGCGTAAAAAATCCCCGAGTCCGTACCGAAATAGATCCGCTCATCATCCACCACAGGACTCGATTTCGGCACGACGTCACGCAATGATGCGCCCTCGGAGCGAAATTTCCATTTCAAGCTGAAGATATCCCACTGCAGAGGCGTCTCTTGTTCTGAGACATCTAAATTGAACTCGTCCAGCGAATACACCGCATTGAGGCTTGCTCCGGCCTCGGTCCATTTTTCGAACGTGGCTTTGCGGTTGAAAGTAATCAACGTGAAGATATGGTCGATCCCGCGATTCTGTTCACCCAGAACGACCGCCGCGCGATTCACGCTCGATCCGCTGTTGAGCACATCATCCACAAACACGATGGGTGCATCGGTCAGTTCACCTTCAAACTGGCGCTGAC
>Ga0302201_10002420_pt1 | contig 14686 bp, 9 predicted proteins | sample II_Bog_N3_2_FD_194586 | JGI IMG/M metagenome (GOLD analysis project Ga0302201, IMG submission 194586) | Peat permafrost microbial communities from Stordalen Mire near Abisko, Sweden - II_Bog_N3_2 | ecosystem: Environmental > Terrestrial > Soil > Wetlands > Peat | place: Sweden: Abisko, Stordalen...
CCGGCCCAATATTCAATGTCAACCGCCAAATGACCGGCGTCCGTCTTTTCTTTCCAGGACCCGAAGTCATCACCTCGCAGCCACCCAGTCCGGCTGACGCCTTTGACCGTCCAGTACAGCCGATCAATAGCCTCTTACGCTACAATCCCCGCGCTTCCTGGCCCCATCGAGTTCACGTACGAGGAACCGTCACTTTGAATTGGCCAGGCCGGTCCATCTGCATCAAGGACCAAACCGACGCACTCTGCGCCCAGACGGCGCAGGACACTCCGGTTGGGATTGGATCAACGATCGATCTCATCGGCTTCACCGCCCTGGCTGGGCTAAAGCCCGTCTTTGAGGACGCAGTCTTCCACGCAATTCCAGGCAGACCCGCAGGCATCGCTATCGCCCCCTCCCCCATTACTCCCGAGCAGGCTCTTCGCGGCAAATACGATTCGCGTTTGGTACAGATCGATGGCCGGCTCATAGGGCGCGACCTCTCCGCCGACGATGTCACGCTCCTTCTTTTCTCCGATAAATCTGTCTTCCGGGTCATTTTGCCCGGCGCGCAGGCCAATCCAGCAATAGCTGCCATCCCCACCGGAAGCATGTTGCGTGTTGCCGGAATCTGTTCCATCCAGGTCGACGTTCAAGAGACCCTCAAAAGCTTCGGCGTCGTTCGCGCCTCGCAGTTCTCCATCCTGCTGCCATCGCCGCAGAACCTGATCGTTCTGCAGACCCCCTCCTGGTGGACAACTGCTCGCATCGGACTTGCTCTGCTGTTTACACTCGCCATTACCCTGGCTGGCTTCTTCTGGGTCATTGTTCTCAGACGTCGCGTCGAACAGCAAACCCGCGAACTCCGTGAAAGCCGCGAACTCTATCGCCACATGGCTCATCATGACACCCTCACCGGCCTTCCCACCCGCGCCCTGATGCACGACGATCTGCAAATCGGACTCGAACGCTCCAGGCGTTTCAAAAAAGGCCTCGCGCTCCTTATGCTCGACCTCGACAACTTCAAGCAGGTCAATGATTCCTTCGGCCACCACGGCGGAGACATAGTCCTGCGCATCACCGCGAATCGCCTCTCCTCTATCGTCCGAAAAACCGACAGCGTCGCCCGCATGGGAGGCGACGAGTTCATCGTCCTCCTCAACGACCTCGTAGCGCCAGGCCAAGCCGAACTAGTTGCCGCAAAGATCGTTGCCGCCCTGTCGCTCCCAGTTCAGATCGGGAAATTTCAGGTACCCATCTCCGTCAGCGTCGGAGTCTGCACCCTCTCCGAAGAGGACGTCGACGCCGAGCTACTGCTCAAACGCGTTGACGCCGCGATGTACCGCGCCAAGCAAAGTGGCCGCGGTTGCTTCCAGGTCTTCACCGCCGACATGCTCGCCCACATCCCCCATCCATCCGGCATCCCGTCCTCGCCCTCCGCGCAGACCACCCTCGTCTCCACCTAAGTGTCCTGTCTCTCAAGTAAGTGGCATTATTCTAACTGCTTGTCATCATTCTTCTTCTTACTGCTTGTCATTCTGAGCAGAGCGAAGAATCCCCGTATTTCGCTACCGCCAACGCTCCATTTCAAGCCTCAAATATGCTTCCAACTTCAGGGACAGGACACTAGGTCGGATGAGTTTCCTCCACCTTCATGTCACCACTCCGAAACCTCATCCTCGCCCACACATCCCAAAATCAGATAAAGTTATCCAATTACTTGTTCTGGGGCGATCGCGCGATCAACCTCCGCGCCCACGCCACAGCCGCATGCCGATGCTCCCCACCCGTCTCCATCCCGGCTCCCGCACCATCGGTCTCGCCACTCTCGCGCTTGCCGCCACCGCGCTCGCTGGCTGCCAGAGCATCGCCGGCATCCAGCCGGTCTCCCAGGTCCGTGTCATCGACGCCTCCCCCGATGCCCCCGCGCTCGACATTCACCAGAACTCCGCCACCGCCCTCTATAACATCGGCTTCGGCACCGTCAGCTCCTATGTCTCCGTCGACTCCGGCCCCTCGACGCATGCGGCCTACACCGCGGGCACCCAGCAGCAACTCTCCCAGATCCGCGCATCCCTGATTCCCGGCAGCCAGTACACCGTCCTCGCCGGCAACGTCGTCGCCAACCTGCAGATGACCGTGCTCAAGGACCAGTCCATCCCCGCGCCCGCCGGCCAGGTCGCGCTCCGCTTCCTCGACCAGACCACTCGCGTCGGTGCCTTGGACATCTACCTTCTGCCCCCGGGCCAGGCCCCCATCGTCGCCTCGCCACTCATCGCCGGTGCCACCTTCGCCAGCAACACCGGATACATCAATGCTCCCGCCGGAACCTATTCCATCGTCGCTTACCCCGCCGGAACCGTCCCCCTCAACACCGCCGCGCCCGCCTACACCGGCAGCCAACTCTACTATCCCGCAGGCTCTGCACGCACCGTGATCCTCATCGACCAGCCCACCGTGCCCGCCGCCACACCCGGTCTGCAAGTCCTCATCGCAGACGACTTCGACCCCTCCACCTAAGGCAGCTCGACATTCTGCGCGGTCGCGGAACTCCCCCTGTTCCTTGCGTGGTACCCCTCTCCCACTTAAGTTGCTTTCCAAATCGCCGCGCCCCGTGCACAATACACGGACACGGTTCGAGAGACAGCTTGGGTTTGGAGGGTAAGACATGCCAACGACTCAGGATTTTGACTTCGAAGGTCTGTACGGTGTCACCGAGCAGCACGTCCTCAACTTCTGGGCCTCGCATCTGCAGGAGGCGATGGGCAGTCGGCTGTGGGCTCAGATCTGCACCTCCACCGGCGTCTACCTGGCCTCTGTCATGGGTCACTTCTGCCTGCAATCCTTCGACCGCGCCGAACTGCTCTCGCCCGACTACGCCCCCGCCGACACCGAGTTCCGCCAGTTCGCCGACCTCACCCAGATCGCCGAACTCAAGATGCAACAGCTCACCACCGCCCGCAACCCGCTCTGGATGGAGTCGGCCGGCGCCCACATTCTGCTCTACGCCGGCTTCTTCCAGAGCCAGAACCGCGGCCGCCACAACATCGACTTCTTCGCCGCCATCGGCCGCGACTGCTACCTCATGGCCGCCGTCGGAAAGCGCGAAAAGATGATGCGACAGATGGCCGAGGGCTTCAGCCAATACCTCTTCCTGCTCGCCAGCCTCCACCGCCACCTGCACGAGAACCGCTACCTCATCCGCCCGAACTAGCCTCCTGAGTCGGAAACTAGCCTCCTGAGTCGGAAACGAGCCTCCTGAGTCGGAAATACGAGTATCCAGTTAGGCCGGGCGGGTCACCGTCTTCAGCGCTGAAAGCGCGCAACATACCAGCCTAGGCCGAAGGCCTAGGTTTGGCGACCTCTCAAAAATCCAAGGGCTGAAGGCCCGGCATAAGGCGGCCTCACAAACCACCAGGGAGGATTACGCTTCGCCGGTTCTGCCTGAGCTAACTTGAGAATCATCTCCCCGCATTTCACTCCCGCCCACGCTCGTCTTCGCGCTCCGAGGAATCTGCCCTAATCCCTCGCCCCGCTCTCGCCATCGCACGGCAAAAACAGCTCGAACACGGTCCCGGCGCCCGGCCCCGTCTGCCGCGACCGCAGCCGCAGCGAGCCATGGTGCCGCTCCACGATCTCCTTGCTGATCCATAGCCCAAGCCCAGTGCCGCTGGCGCCTTTCGTGGTGAAGAAGGGCTCGAAGATTCGCTGCCGGGCGTGCTCCGGAACTCCCCCTCCCGTATCGGCCACTGCTAAAACCACCCCGCAGCGACCGGAGGACCAATCCGTCCGCGGCTGGCTGCGCACCACCAGCCTGCCCCCAACCGGGCTCATCGCGTCGATGGCGTTCGCCACCAGGTTGCTGATCACCTGCCGGATCTCGCCCTCGAAGCAGCGGACGGAGTTCAGCCCGCGATCACGCCGCTCCACCACTACGTGCGAGTTCGTCAGCTTGCCCTGATACAGTGCCAGCGTTCCGTCCAGCAGCTCCCCGGCCGGAACCTCGCGCTGGCCGGCCGACTCGCGATAGAAGCGCAGCGTCTGCGTCGCAATGGCGGTGACGCGGCGCAACTCCACCTCCGCCTGCGCCAGGTACTCCTTCGCCTGCGGTGCCACCGCACTCAGCTGAGCTAGATAGATCAGGTTCGTTACCGCCGCCAGCGGGTTGTTGATCTCGTGGGCGATGGAGCTCGCCAGCCGTCCTACTGCGTTCAACTTCTCCGACTGCATCAGCACCTTCTCGGCCATCCGGCTTTCGGTCACATCGACGCCGAGAACGATCACCCCCGATATGCTTCCGTCCGAGTCCCGCCTGCATTGATACACAAAATCCAGATAGCGAGTCTCCAGCGGCTGATTCTCCGCGCGCGCCAGCTCAATTGGCACGCCCCGCCCCACCCAGGGCTCGGCCGTCCGGTACACCTGGTCCAGCCGCCCGATAAATCCCTGGTTCTCCGCCTCCGGGATCGCCTCTCGCACCGGCCTGCCCAGCACCTCCCGGCCGCCGATCAACTCCTGATAGCGCTCGTTGACCATCTCGAAGACATGGTCGGCACCGCCCATCACGGCGAAAAACGCCGGAGCCTGGTGGAACAGGTCCGCCAGCCGCTCCCGCTCCAGTTCAAGCTGGCGCTTGGAAATAATGCTCGCTGTCGTCTCCGTGCACACCACCAGCGTGCCCCGAATGGTCCCCTCGGCATCCCGCACCGGGCTGTAACCGTACGTCCAGTAAACCTCCTCCAGCCGGCCATTGCGGTGGATCGGAACCAATTGATTCTCGTTCCAGGTCGCTTCCCCGCGCTGCATCACGGCCTCAATCTGCGGGCCGATGATGGGCCATATCTCCGGCCAGCACTCCGCCCCGCGCTGCCCCAGCGCGGCAGGATGCTTCCCCACCCCCAGGCTGGGCCGGTACGCGTCGTTATAAAACTGCACCAGGTCTTCGCCCCACCATAGGAACATCGGATGGCGCGAAGCCAGCAGCGTGTTCACGGTGGTCAGCAACGTCTCCGTCCACTGCTCGATCGGCCCCGCGGAGGTGCTGCTCCAGTCGAACGCGCGAGTGCGTGCCGCCATCTCGCCCGCGCCGAAGACGCTCATCTGCGGAATCATCACTCACATTCCTCGAACAAGGCGGCGCGGTCGATCACAGGACAGGCCGCCATATGGACATGGAACTCATAATTGGGAAACATCATCTTCCCCCAGGCAGTCCCATGTGTCAACAATTCATGCAGTTAGATGCGCTTTTCTTCCCCCGCAGCAGCCCACGGCCAATCCGCGACTTCCGCTTCGCTCTCCCTGGCGCAAACCCCTGCTTTACACTAGCCTTGACTGCCTGGATCCGCCCCATCGGCCCATCCTGGCAGACCGTTGCTATCGTCCCGAGGACCCTTCTTGCCCACCGAAACCACCGCCGACCTCCACCAGCTCGCCGCCGACGTGCTCGCCCAGGCCCTCAAGGCCGGCGCCACCGATGCCGAAGCCGTGGTCTACGAGGGCGACGAGTTCTCCGCCAAAGTCCGCCTCGGCCACGTCGAAACCCTCAAGGAGTCCGGCTCCCGTGCCATCGGCCTGCGCGTCTTCATCGCCTCGGGCCCCGGATCCAATCCAGCCCAGCGCACCGCAAGCACCTCCTCCTCGGATCTCTCCCGCGAATCCCTCGACCGCCTCGTCTCCGGCGCCGTCACCCTCGCCCGCATCACCAGCCCAGACCCCTTCGCCGGCCTCCCCGAGCCCGAAGCCTTCGGCCAGCACTCCGCCGCGGACCAGCACCTCTACTTCGACGACGTCAACGCCCAGGCTCCCGCCGACCGCATCGAGCAGGCCCGCATCTGCGAGGCCGCCGCCCTCGCCTACGACCCGCGCATCCAGAACTCCGGCGGTGGCGACTTCGACGCCGCCACCTCACACAAGATCATGATGAACTCGCGCGGCTTCTCCGGCGGGTTCCGCCGCTCCTACTGCGGCTTCTCCGCGCAGCCCATCGCCCACGACGAGCACGGCAATATGCAGCGCAACTACTGGTACTCCTCCTCGCGCACCGTCCTGCTGCTGGAAGATGCCGTCAACATCGGCCAGGAGGCCGCGCGCCGGACGTTGCGCAGGTTGGGTGCCAGGCGGGTGAAAACCCAGCAGGCCCCCGTCGTCTTCTCGCCGGAGGTCGCCCGCTCCATCATCGGCAACATCTTCGACGCCGCCAACGGCGACGCCATCTACCGCCATGCCAGCTTCTTCAGCGGCAAACTTGGCGAGCGCGTCGCCGGCGACAATGTCACCGTCATCGACGACGGCACCCTCGTCTTCACCCGCCCCATCGATCCCGACCCCGTCGTCGACAACGTGAACCTCGGCGGCACCTACGCCTACGAGGGTGGTGTGCAGCCCGGCCTCGCCAGCAGCAACGACATCAGCATCCAGGTCGGCGGCTTCGGCACCGCGCCCTTCGACGGCGACGGCCTGCCCACCCGCCGCACCGTCCTCGTCGAAAACGGCATCCTCAAGAACTACGTCATGAACACCTACACCGCGCGCAAGCTCGGCATGACGTCCACCGCCAACGCCTCCCGTTCGCTCGCCTCCAACCCCGGCATCGGCGCGGGCAACTTCTACCTCGTCCCCGGCAAGTTCTCGCCCACGCAGATCATCGCCGGCGTCTCCAACGGCCTCTACGTTACAGAGACCATGGGCTTCGGCATCAACCTCGTCACCGGCGACTACTCCCAGGGCGCCGCCGGCCTCTGGATCGAGAACGGCGAACTCGCCTACCCCGTCGAAGAGATCACCATCGCCGGCAACCTCAAGGACATGTACCAGAACATCACCGCCATCGGCAACGACCTCACCTTCCGCTCCGCCGCCGCAGCCCCCACCCTCCGCATCGACGGCATGACCATCGCCGGCAGCTAGGAACGAGAATGGGCTGGACACTGTAGAGATCGTGATGCGTTGTGATTCACTTGGAGAAAATTTCCCATAGATGTGCGGATAGCTGTGCAGATAGCTGTGCGGATAGCTGTGCAGCTTGTCTTCACAGGGCCGAAGGCCCGGCACATACCAGCCTAGGCCGAAGGCCTAGGTAGGCGGCCCTCCGAGAATCCGAGGGCCGAAGGCCCGACACATACCAGCCCAGGCCAAAGGCCTAGGGTAGGCGAGCCTCCGAGAACCCGAGGGCCGAAGGCCCGACACATACCAGCCTGTGCCAAAGGCCTAGGTAGGCGGGCCTCCGAGAACCCGAGGGCCGAAGGCCCGACACATACCAGCCTGGGCCGAAGGCCTAGGTAGGCGGCCCTCCGAGAATCCGAGGGCCGAAGGCCCGACACATCGAACGTCTGCATACCATCAGGAAATCCACACTCCCTCGCTTTCTTCGCGCAACTCGACTAGAAAAGTACATGCTCTCGACGCGCACTCTTCTCGTCGCTCTAACCTTCGCCGCATCCGCCAGCGCCTTCGCCCAGACTCCTCCGCCTGCGCCAGCCGCCCACGTCACGCCATCCGCCACCGGCTTCGACGCCACCCTCGGGCCTGAGACACTCCGCGTCACAGTCTGCACCGACGCCATCGTCCACGTCGTCACGCGCCCCAACGGGGGCGACGCCACGCTCGCCCAGCCCTGGCTGCTGCCCGCAGCGCAATCCTGCCCCGGCACGCACTTCGACTTCGCCCAGGACGCGAAGCGCGCCACGCTGAAGACCGCCGCCCTGACCGTCTCGCTCGATCTCGCCCACGGCAACCTCAGCTTCGCCACGCCCGACGGCAAGAGCTTCCTGCGCGAAGCCGGCAACGTTCCGCGCACCTACACAGCGGTCACGCTCAACGGCCAGCCCACCTACCACGTCGTCGACCGCTTCTCGCCCGACGCCACCGAAGCCCTCTACGGTCTGGGCCAGCACCAGGGCGGCCTCTTCAACTACCGCGGCTCAACCGTCGAGCTGGCGCAGAACAACACCGACATCGCCATTCCCGTGCTGGTCTCCACCCACGGCTACGGCATCCTGTGGAACTCCGCCAGCCAGACGTACATGGACAACCGCTTCCCGCTGGAGCTGAAGTTCGACACCCTCTCCGGAGACGGCGCCGACTACTTCGTCCTCTATGGCCCGGAGTTCGACCAGATCGTCCACGACTACCGCTCGCTCACCGGCCATGTGCCCATGATGCCGCGCTGGTCCTACGGCTTCATCCAGTCCAAAGACCGCTACACCTCGCTCGACGAGATCCAGACCATCGCCGCCCGCTACCGCACCGAGCACATCCCCGTCGACACCATCGTGCAGGACTGGTACTGGTGGGAGCATGAAGGCGACCCCATCTTCAACAAGAACTACCACGACGTTCCCACCTACCTGGCGAAGCTCCACGACGAGCACATCCACACCATGATCTCCGCCTGGGGCCTGATGGACCCCGCCTCCGAGACCTACAAGAAGCTCGACGCCGCCAACCTGCTCATCTCGAACGCGCACGTCTACGACGCCAGCAGCGCCCAGGGCCGCCAGATGTACTGGGACAACCTCCCCGGCAAACTCTTCGCCATGGGCTGGGACTCCTTCTGGCTCGACTCGGCCGAGCCCGAGGAGTACTCCCCGCATTTGGGCGACGCCATCCTGAACTCTCGCACCATCGCCATTGGTAACGGAGCGACCTACACCAATGTGTACCCGCTGCTGCACAACCAGGGCGTGCAGGAGAACTGGCGCAAGACCACCGACCAGAAGCGCGTCTTCCTGCTCACGCGCTCGGCCTTCCTCGGCTCGCAGCGCGTCGGTGGCACCGTCTGGTCGGGCGATGTCTACCAGAGCTTCTGGGCGCTCGCCCGCCAGATTCCCGCCGGGCTTAACTACACGCTCTCCGGCCTGCCCTACTGGACCACCGATGGCGGCGGCTATCATCCCCTCGGCGATACCACCACTCCGGAGTACCAGGAGCTCTACACCCGCTGGTACCAGTTCGCCACCTTCTGCCCCGTCTTCCGCACCCACGGCCATCGCCCCAACAACGAGCTGTGGAGCTACCCGCTGGTCGAGCCCACGCTGCTCACCTTCGACAAGCTCCGCTATCGTCTGATGCCTTACATCTACTCGCTCGCCTGGCGCGTCTCCGCCGACGACTACACCGTGATGCGCGCGCTGCCCATGGACTTCCGCGCCGACCCGCTCACCTGGAACGACGCGACGGAGTACATGTTCGGCCCCGCGCTTCTGGTCAATCCCGTCACCGAAGCCGGCGCCACCAGCCGCCGTGTCTATCTGCCGAAGGACACGACCTGGTACGACTTCTGGACCGGCGAGAAGCTCACCGGCGGGCAGCACCTGCAGGCCGCCGCGCCGCTCACGCGCCTCCCGCTCTACGTGCGCGCCGGCTCCATCCTGCCCCTCGGGCCGGAAGAGGAGTACGCCGACGAGAAGCCGAACGGACCCATCGAGCTCCGCATCTATCCCGGCGCCAACGGCAGCTTCACCCTCTACAACGACGAGGGCGACAACTACGACTACGAGAAGGGCGCCCACGCTACCACCACCCTCACCTGGTCCGACGCCGACCGCACCCTCACCTTCGGGGCGCGCAGCGGCACCTACCCCAACATGCCGCAGCAGACCACCTTCCACATCGTCGCCGCCCGCCCCGCCCACGGCGCCGGCGAAGCCACCACCGACACTAGCGACCGCACCGTCAACTACACCGGCACAGAACTGAAGGTAAAGATCGACTAGTGTCCCAAGTCTGAAGGCACGCCATCATTCTTACCGCTTTGTCATTCTGAGCGCAGCGAAGAATCCCCGCATTTCGCTCCCGCCCGCACTCGCGATTTCAGACTCAGGGGTACTAGCCGCGGAGCCAGCGCAACTGCCCGCGGCTACAATTCTGACTGTGGCCGCGCCCTTCCATTTCGAGCACTCGCTCACTTTCTCACCGGAGACCGCGCCCGAAATCCTGCGCGCGCTCCCCGCGCTCCCCGGCGTCTTCGCGCTGCATGGCCCGAGCGCCGAGGCCCAGCCCTACCTCACCCGCGCCGCCGACCTCCGCCGCCGCATCACCCGCATCCTCGCCCCGCCGGACTCGCAGTCCAAGCGGCTGAATCTCCGCGACCGCGTCGCCCGCATCGACTACACCGTCACCGGCTCCGAGTTCGAGTCCACCCTCGCTCTCTACCACGCCTCCGCCTCCGTCTTCGGCCTCGACGAAGCCCGCCGCCGCCTCAAGCTCCGCACCCCGTTCTTCCTCCGCTTCACCGCGGACAATGCCTACCCGCGCGTCTACTCCACCAACCGCCTCGCCAAACGCTCATTGGCCCACATGTACGGCCCGTTCCCCTCGCGCGCCGCCGCCGACCGCTACTGCGACGCCGTCCTCGACCTCTTCAAACTCCGCCGCTGCTACGAGGACCTCGCTCCGTATCCGGAGCATCCCGGCTGCGTCTACCAGGAGATGAACAAGTGCCTGGCGCCATGCAACCAGGCCTGCACACCAGCCGGCACCGCCGCCTACGCCGCCGAGGCCGACGCAGTCCACGCCTTCTTCCAAACCCACGGCGACTCCATGCTCGCCCCGCTCACCGCCCAGCGCGACCAGGCCTCCGCCGACCTCGACTTCGAGCGCGCCGCCGAACTCCACGCCCAACTGCAGAAGGTCAAAGCCGCCATCGCCCTCGCCGACGAACTTGTCGCACGCATCCCCAACCTCCGCTCCATCCTCGTGCAAAGAGCATCGCAGGGAACAGAGAACCGGGAGCAGGGAACAGAGGATCACGCCGCGATCTTCCTGCTGCATGGCGGCTGCCTTCTAGGCCCCGCGCACCTCTCTACCCTCGGCATCCGCGCCGTCAAAGAACAATCCTCCGTCGGCAGCTCCCTGTTCGCCCAACCCCTCATGCTTCAGGCCATCCCTCTTGAAGAATCCTCTTCGGATAAAAACTCCGTCATCCTGAGCGAGCGCAGCGAGTCGAAGGACCCCGACGAATCCCATGCCGCAGCGACTGCTCCTGGCCTTCCAGCCACTGAACCCAGGCCACTCAGCCCCGCCGTAAGCCCCGAACTCCGCGCCGCCGCCCTCATCGCCGCCCTCGAACAACAAGCCTCTGCGCCAACCGACATCGCCACCCTCAGCGACCACCTCTCGCTCCTTCGCCGCTGGTACTACCGCCCGGAAAAGCAGCGCGCCGGCGAAGTCTTCTTTCCCCGCAAAGACAGCGAATCAGCATGGCCCATCCGCCGCATCCTCAACGGCGCCGCCCGCCTCGCCCTCGGCGAACCCAAACCCATCGCCGAAACCCACCGCCGGGAGATCAATGGAGAATGAGATAGGTCCCGAAGTTGCGGTTCAGGGCATAATCGTTTCCGTCGTATCTCGCACCAGACCGATCCGACTCCAGCAGGCTGCCGCTGTCGGGCCGTCCGCTGGAGTCCAACGCCTGCTCGCTCAGGCTCGATGGATCGATCTCCGCATCAGCGTCCGCGTCAGGAACGCGCATAACGGTCCACCGATGAACCCCCGATCCCCGCGCTGATACACTTCCCCCAGCGCACCTGCTGTTCAACGAGCAACGAACAACCGCCCTTATGATCGATCTCTGTTTCTCCATCCTCGCCTCGGACTTCGCCCACCTCGCCGACGAAGTTGCCGCTGCCACCCGCGGCGGCGGCACCATCGTCCACGTCGACGTCATGGACGGCCACTTCGTCCCCAACATCACCTTTGGCCCGCCCGTGGTCAAGGCCCTGCGCCCCATCACCACGCTGCCGCTCGATTGCCATCTGATGATCGAAGACCCCGACGCCTTCATCCCCGCCTTTGCCCAGGCCGGCGCGGACATGATCTCCGTCCAGCAGGAGGTCTGCCGCCACCTGCATCGCACGCTCTCCCACATCGCCGAGAACAACTGCCTGCCCGGTGTCGTCCTCAACCCCGCCACCCCAGTAGAAACGCTCATCGAAATCCTGCCCATGGTCCACTATGTGCTCGTCATGAGCGTCAACCCCGGCTTTGGCGGCCAGCAGTTCCTGCCGCTCGCGCTGGACAAGATCGCCCACCTGGCCGAACTCCGCGAACACATGGGCCTGAACTTCCGTATCGAAGTCGACGGCGGCGTCGCTCACGACACCGTCGCCTCCGTCGTCCAAGCAGGAGCCGATATGCTGGTCGCCGGCTCAGCCATCTTCGAAAAGGGGCGTGCCGAGCAGAATGCCGTCGAGTTCCTGCGCATCGCCCGCGCCGCTGCACCCGCGGCATAGCCCGTCCCACGTTTCGCAGCGAGCTTTTCGCCAAGAAAAGCCGCCCACTCCACCCCTGCCGAGGCCACGCAATCCCCCGGATTGCTCTAGAATAAAGGGGCGGCACGCACATCGCCCGGTGCGCGCCAGCCAGCGGTCCCCAGCACGCGGCAGATGGAGTTTCCCGCATGACGCAACGCACCACCGAAGACTGCACCCTCAGCACCCAGGCTCGTTCCTTCTCTCCAGTTCCCTGCTTCTGCACCGGCCGCGGCGCGGCACCGTCGCGCGGAATATCGGCGTGCGCAGTCCTGGCTGCTGGATTCGCCCTGGCGGTTCTGCTTGCATCCCCCATTTGCCTGCGCGCGCAGGATGCTCCTGCTGCCAGCGACCCCGCCGCAGCACAGCCGGCAGCGGCCGCCCAGGCCCCGGCGGGCGCCGTCATCAGCAATCGCAAGCCCGCCAAGGCCAGCAAGAAGGACGACAAGGTCGTCCAGACCAAGGACACCAAGAAGGAAGTCAAGAAGGTCCAGAAGACCAATGGTCTGGAGGGGATCGACTCCAAGATCCCCGACAAGCAGCTCTTCGACAAGGCCGAGGACGCCATCAAGCATGGACGCTTTGACGTCGGTCGCCTCGACCTCCAGACCCTGCTGAATACATACCCTGAGTCGCAGTACATGATGCACGCCAAGCTGGCCATCGCCGATAGCTGGTTCAAGGAGGGCGGCACCGCGGCCCTCACCCAGGCCGAGCAGGAGTACAAGGACTTCATCACCTTCTTCCCCAACGCGCCCGAAGCCGCCGAGGCCCAGATGCGGATCGGCGACATCTACTTCAAGGAGATGGACAAGCCCGACCGCGATTACACCGCCACCACCCACGCCGAGCAGGAGTACCGCCTGATGCTGCAGCAGTTCCCCGATTCGCCGCTGGTGCCCCAGGCCCGCCAGCGCCTGCGCGAGGTACAGGAGACGCTCGCCTCCCGCGAGGCCGACATCGCAAACTTCTACTCCACCCACTCCAACTGGCCTGCCACCATCGCCCGTTACCAGACCGTCATCGATACCTACCCGCTCTACAGCCACATGGACGAGGTCCTGGTGGCCGTCGGCGACGCCTACGAGGCCGAGTCCAGGTTCGTCCGCGGACTCAAGCTGCCCGAGGCCGGCAAGGCACGGCTGCAGAAGGTCTACGAAGACGAGGCCTATGCGGCCTACAGCAAAGTCGTGCTGGAGCACTCCGCCGCACCGCACGTGGAGGATGCACGCGACCGCATCGTTGGCATGGGGCTGCCTATCCCGGTTCCCACAGCAGAACAGATCGCCGCCAGCGTCGCCCTGGAGAACAGCCGCGGTCAGTACACGCTGTCCAAGCGCGCCACCCTCCTGTTCCTGCACCAGGCAGACACCGTCCCGGCCGCCACCATAGGCGAACCGCCGCTGGAAGACGCCAAGCCCACGCTGGCGCCGCAGGTCGTCCGCCAGTCCGTTGCTGACTTCAACACCGCCATGAACCCGTCCGCCGCAGCGCCGCGCCAGGGCCAGCCAATCGCTCCAGCCGCCGCAACCGACCCGGCTCAGTCAGCACCCCCGGCCCAGCCCATGTCCTTCCAGGACGTTCCCGCCGCAGACAACTCCGGCACATCCTCCTCGGGCGCCTCCTTGGGTGTGGAGATTGTGCAGCCGTCTTCGAACTCGAAATCCCAGGCTCCCATTACGCCGCCGGCTCAGCCTCCTGCCTTCCCCGGCACCACTCCTGCTGCCGCTGCGCCGGCCCCCGCCGCCGCAATCCCGGCACCCGATCCCATGGGCGGGATCAAGCCGGTTGCGCCGCCCAATAACACCGCGCTGGCCCCGATCGAGAAGCCGGCCGTCGCTCCCGACGCCATCAACGAGGTCAAGCCCGGAACCCAGCCTGCTGCCCAGGCTCCCCCGGCTGACGGCAAGAAGGCCAAGGCAGACATCGACAAATCCGACACATCCTCCAGCAAGCGCAAACCCAAGAAGGGCCTCGGCAAACTCAACCCCTTCTAGTCGTTCTCGCGCCTCTTTTGCTTGTCATTCTGCCCCGGAATTCGCTGCCCCTGAATTGGCTTGTCATCCTGCCCCTGAATTCGCTTGTCATTCTGAGCGCAGCGAAGAATCCCCGCATTTCGCCTTTGCTGCCCCCGAATTGGCTTGTCATTCCGCCCCTGAATTCGCTTGTCATTCTGAGCGTAGCGAAGAATCCCCGCATTCCGCCTTTGCTGTCGCTGTTGCTTATCGAACGCGAAGAATCGCGGTAGAGGATCCTCTGCTTCGCTCAGACGACTGCTTCAAAAGCGCCGAAGGCGCGTCCTATACCAGCATGGGGCGAAGCCCCATGACTGGGCGATCCATAAGAATCAGAGGGCTGAAAGCCCGACCTATCCCCCCCGGCCATGATGGATCGCCACGAACTGGACCTGTCCGCCCCGAATTCCTGCAAACTCGATACACTGTTATGGACCGTTT
>Ga0302201_10002435_pt1 | contig 14624 bp, 12 predicted proteins | sample II_Bog_N3_2_FD_194586 | JGI IMG/M metagenome (GOLD analysis project Ga0302201, IMG submission 194586) | Peat permafrost microbial communities from Stordalen Mire near Abisko, Sweden - II_Bog_N3_2 | ecosystem: Environmental > Terrestrial > Soil > Wetlands > Peat | place: Sweden: Abisko...
GCCAGTCGAGGTAGTTGCGCGAGACGGTCGATTCTGCCGACATCGGCGGCATCGCCTCCAGCTTCTTCAACTCCTGCAGCGATTTCTCCAGCACATCCTTCGGCATCCCCGCCGTTTCGATCTTCTTCTTCAGCTCATCGAACTCCGACTTTTCGCCGCGACCAAGCTCCTTCTGAATCGCCTTGATCTTCTCGTTCAGGTAGTACTCTTTCTGCGCCTTTTCCATCTGCCGCTTCACGCGCGATTGGATGGTGCGGTCCATGTTCAGCTTCTCGATCGCTACATCCAGCACATCGCCCACGCGTGCCAGCCGCGTCTCCGGGTCGAAGACATCCAGGAGCTGCTGCTTTTCGTCGATGCCGAGCTGAAGGTTCGCCGCAATGGTGTCTGCCAGCTTGGCCGGTTCGTCCATGCGCACGCTTGCGGCCATGGTCTCGTGGTTCAACGACTGCTGCAGCTTCACATACTGCTCGAACAGCGTGTGCACCCGGTGCATCAACTGCTCAACCGGCGGCGTAATCTCGAGCTGCGTCTTGCCTGTACGCACAGTCGCGACAAAGAAGCCGTCCTCATCGCTTACTTCAATCGACCGCGCCCGCTCCACCCCTTCTACCAACACCTTGATGTTGCCGTCGGGCATGCGCACGCTCTGCACAATGTTCCCGATCGTGCCGGTCTCGTAGATGTCGTCCGCGGTCGGTTCATCCACCGATGCATCGTGCTGGGTGGCGAGGAATATCTTCCGGTCGCCGGTCAACGCCTCTTCCAGTGCGCGCACGCTCGATTCCCGGCCCACCACAAACGGCGTCATCATATGAGGAAAGATGACCATGTCGCGGATCGGCATCATCGGCAGCTTCCGAACTTCGCCGGTCAAAACAGTCTTGGGTTGATTTGCCATCACTCTCCATTAGACGCACGATCCGCCAAGCAGGGTGCAACTTGCGGTCAGCGCTTCCAGTGATTGTAATGCCTCCGGCCAAAGCCGTATCCCGAACTTTAGGGTCACAGCAAAAATACCGCGCACGTCCGCAGATAGTGGGAGCAGTTTCAACGCAAGTACCATCACTAACGCCACTAAATTATCACTTTGGACAAGAGAGCCGATTACCACCGTAACGGAAGCGGCTACCCAGCCTTCTCCAGCAGCATTGGCAAGGTAAGGCTATGCTTCTTCACCATCTCCGCCGTGATGGTCAAGTCGGTGACCTTCTTATTTCCGGGCACGTAGTACATCAGGTCGAGCATCAGCTCTTCCAGAATCATACGCAGTCCGCGCGCTCCCACCTTACGCTGCAGCGCCTCGCGGGCGATCTCCTTGGCGGCATCTTCTGAGAATGTCACCTTCACATTCTCGTAGTCGAACAGTCTCGCATACTGCTTCAGGATGGCGTTCCGCGGCTTGGTCAGTATCTCAATCAACGCCGCCTCATCCAGTTCATCCAGAATTCCGAGCACTGGCAGCCGGCCCACGAACTCCGGAATCAACCCATACTTCAGCAGGTCCTGCGGTTCCGCCTGGCGCAACAATTCGGTATCCCGCTGCGCCCGGATCGGCGTCACTTCGCCTTCCTTTGCGTCCGCGTCCGTAATCGCGCGGAAGCCAAGCGACTTCTTGCCCACGCGCCTGCCGATCACTTTCTCCAGCCCCACAAATGCCCCACCGCAGATGAACAGGATGTTAGTCGTATCCACCGCTGTAAACTCCTGGTGCGGATGCTTGCGCCCGCCCTGTGGCGGCACATTCGCAACTGTGCCTTCCAGTATCTTCAGCAGTGCCTGCTGCACGCCCTCGCCCGAAACGTCGCGGGTGATCGATGGGTTCTCGTCCTTACGCCCGATCTTGTCGATCTCGTCGATGTAGATAATCCCGCTCTGCGCCCGGGTCACATCGCCATCGGCCGCCTGCAGCAACTTCAGGATGATGTTCTCCACATCCTCGCCCACATATCCGGCTTCCGTCAGAGTGGTCGCGTCCACGATCGCGAAAGGCACGTCCAGCATCTTCGCGAGTGTCTGTGCCAACAGCGTCTTGCCAGAACCGGTTGGGCCGACGAGCAGAATATTCGACTTCGCCAGCTCCACATCGCTGCCGCGCACCTTATTCATCTGGATGCGCTTGTAGTGGTTGTAGACCGCGACCGCGAGTTTCTTCTTCGTCTGGTCCTGCCCAATCACATATTCATCCAGGAACGCCTTGACCTCTTGCGGCTTGGGTAGCTGGGCCGGCGCAACGCCAGGCACAACTTCGCTGCGGTCGTCCTCGAGAATTGAGTTGCATACCCCAACGCACTCATCGCAAATATATGCCCTGGGATAGTCGGATGGAGAGGAGATCAGCTTTGCGACCGCATCCTGCGACTTGTGACAAAATGAGCAGCGAAGCGATTCGTCTGAACCGCGGGATGTTTTCATGGTTGGGACAACTCCTGGGACGAACCGGCGTGCTCAAACTTTCTTAAAGTCTACACCCGAAACCACCTCTACCCTGCGTGACGCGAGTCACCGGAATACGTCTTTTCGGTCACCCCCGAACCTCGCCATACACTTATCAACATAAGTAACAAACCCCGGCAGCGAGGCCGGGGTCTGTAGGGGGAGACGTCCGCAATCTAAGTGCGTGGCCGGTCGATAATGTCGTCCACGATGCCATACTCCTTCGACTGCTCCGCCGTCATGATGAAGTCCCGCTCGACGTCCCGCTCAATCCGGTCCAGCGACTGCCCGGTCGATTTGCTCATCAGCTTATTGGTGATTTCGCGGATGCGCAGAATTTCGCGAGCATGAATGTCGATGTCGGTCGCCTGCCCGCTCAGCCCGCCCATCGACGGCTGATGGATCAGGATGCGCGCATTCGGCAGCGCGAACCGCTTGCCCTTCTTGCCCGCCATCAGCAGAAACGCGCCCATCGATGCTGCCTGGCCCACGCACAGCGTCATCACGTCGTTCTTGATGTACTGCATCGTGTCGTAGATTGCCAGGCCGGCCGTAATCGACCCTCCCGGCGAATTGATGTAAAGCTGGATGTCCTTTTCCGGGTCCTCGCCGCTCAGGAACAACAGCTGGGCAATAATCACGTTCGCTATATTGTCGTCGATCGGCGTGCCTAGAAAAATGATGTTGTCGCGCAGCAGACGGCTGTAAATGTCGTAGGCGCGTTCGCCCCGGCTCGTCTGCTCGATCACCATCGGTACTAATCCCATGTCACTCCCTCTTCTTTGCGGTTGTCTTTATTGGTTGTCATTCCCAAAGGGAATCTGCTTTTATCTCTTGTTCTAGCTCGCCAGCTTCTCATAAAGTAAGGTGCTAGTTTTCTCCCGCCGCATCTCCTCGCGCAGCCGGGCCATTCCGCCATCCTTGGTCAGTCGCTCGCGCAGCGTGTCGTACGGCTCGCGCGTCTGGATCGAAAGCATCATCACCTCGTTATCCAGCTCCGTATCGCTGACTTCAACCTTCTCGGCGTCCGCGATCCGGTCCACCACCAGCGATGCCCGCACCTCGCGCTCGGCCTCGTCGCGCTGTGCGGCACGCAGGCGTCCGAAGTCCAGCTTGCGCATATCGTCCGGATTCATGCCTTGCTGCGCCAGAGCCCGCAATCCGCGCTCCAGCCGCGCATCCACACGTTGCTGCACAAACGACTCGGGAACAGGGAACTGATAACGCGCGATCAGCTCGTCGAGCATCTTGTTCTTGACGGTCGATTCGAGTGCCTCTTTCTTGCGCCTGCCCACCCGCTCGCGCAACTGGACCTCGAACTCCTCCCAAGTCTCCACGCCGCCGAGTTGCTTCGCCAGCTCTGCATCGCGCTCCGGATATGTCTTCTTCTTGATCGCCTTCACGGTTACGTCGTAGCTGACCGTCTGTCCCGCCAGCCTGCGATCGCCGAAGTCCGCCGGATACACGACCTCGAAGGTCATCTCCTGCCCAACCTTCGACCCACGCAACGCGTCGTTGAACGCCGGCAGGGTGTTCTTGCCGCCAATCTCGATCAACACATCTTCCCCGGTGATGGGCTCCGTAGCCGGGTCTGTGGCAGTCACGCCTTCTTCCGTCACGGTGTGAGCCAATGGCTGAATCTGACCCTTGAACTGGATCTCTGCCCAATCTCCTTCTACCAGCGCGCGCTCTTCTTCCACCGGCTCTACGGTCGCCTGGCTGTCCAGCATGCGGCCCAGTTCCGCTTCGAACTCTTCGTCCGTCAGATCGGTCTTCGGCTTCTCCACGCGCACCGTGTCATATCCGGCCACGTCGAACTCCGGTAGCACCTCGAACGCCGCTTTGAAGCGTAGCGGCGAACCATCCGTCAATTGCAGGTCAAGCAACTGTGGCTCCGACACCGGCTGCAGCTTCTGCTCCACGATTGCCGCCCTGAAGCGTTCCGAAACCAGCGCCTCCAGCACCTCCTGGCGCAGCTCCTTGGCAAACTTTGTCCGCACCAGCGACTCTGGCACCTTGCCCGCGCGGAACCCAGGAATACGCGCCAGCTTCTGGTAGCGCTTGATCACTCCCTTATAGGTCTTCGAGACCTCATCCGCCGGAACCTCGACCTCAATCTCCCGCATCAACTGCGGATTCAGCGACGGCTCATGCTGATGATGATGGTCATGGTCGTGCTCGCCGTGATCGTGGTCATGATCATGCTCAAGTTCGTGGTGCTCGGCGGCTGCTGCGTTCCCCTGCGGATCCGCAGTCTCGTTCGTCGTTATCTCGTTTGTTTCCGTCATTTCAGTCGGGTTCAAGTCAATGCCTTCCAGGGTCGCCCGTAAATAGACCGCGCTGCTCCGCACCTATGGCGCCGAGCGCGGCCGACGCCTCTCTTCCACTCTACGAGTCTTGCTTGTGAAGGGTCAAACTCAGCCGACCAGAGGACGTGCGTCTTTCCACCGCATTGGCTACTCGCCGCCAGGCGGCGTGAACAGTTCCAACCGTACCTTCCACTCTGTCGTCTGGCCCGGCTGTAGTATCACCATTCCAGTATCGGTCTCTTTCCGCCACTCTCGCCCGAACGGATCGGGGTAGTTGAACTGCGGATCAATCGACACAAAGTCCGCATTCGCAGGTGCAACCACTTGCATCGCCTTGATGGTCGAACTCAGCGCGGTCAGCCGCAGCCCGTAGTTGTTGACCGGATCGCTCAGCTCTGCAATCGGCCCTTTATCCATTAGATTCTGGCGCAACTCGACGAAGCAATCGTCGAGATCCGACGCCCCCAGCTGCGCCCCACCGTGCTTCATGAAGTCGTACGGTGTACCCTCTGCGGGAAGCAGCACTCCAGTAGGGAGTTTGTCCCGGCCTCGCATCTCCGCCCGCGCCTCGCTGGGAATCCGCAGACGCAGCTGTCCACGATTGCCGTTGAGAATTGCAAATCGCGGGTCCCATCCAAGGCCGATCGGTTCGGGCTCGTCGCCTACGTTGTGAGCCGTCATCGTCAGGTCGATCGATCGGCCGCTGAGCAGAACCGTGACAGTCACATCCGTCTTCGACGGCCAGCGCCCGCCAAAGTCCGCAGCATGGAAGAATACGTCTGCATCTCCGCCATCGGGCAACGCCGCCGTGCGAACCGAGTCCGATGCCTCCGCGAGCATCAGCCCGTCTCGCGCCACTGCATTTGAACTTCCGCTTGCGATCGTCGGCAGAGTCATCGTATGCCCCTGCCACGCCGCAGTAATGTGACCGCCTTGCATCGGCGTCCCCCAGATACGGCCTGCCCACGGCGCTTCGAAGACACTGCCCATCGCCAGGCTCGCCCGTCCGTCCACGTCCTCGCCGGTGCCGGTCATCGCCTTGGCCGCGTCCTCAACGGTTGGCGATGCCATCAAATTCACCTCGCCCTTGCCGGGAATGTAAGCCGTAATCTGCAGCACATTCATCCCCCGGCCGGGCAGCATCGTCACCGAGAGGAACTCCGGCGTAGAATTGCCCATCAGCCGCGTCCGCGTCAGTAAAACCGCCTCCTGACCACCGGGCCGCGGCACCGGAGCATCCACGCGCTCGTCCGCCATCTCCTGCTTCAACTTATGGAAGTTGCCCCGCATGTGTGCGCGGTACCCCATGGTCAACCCCACCAGGACACATCCCAGCAGAAAGCCCGTCACCCAACCGGACCGCATCACATTCCTTCGCCAAATCTTGTGATACAGCGAGGATAACCACTCCCTCACAACCGCCAGGTACATCCTGCTGATCCGTGGATCTTCCAAGTTGCCGCCCATCCTTCTCTATTGCTCGGATGTATTCTATCTACATGGCGGTCGTATGGGTTAGATCCGCCCCATCCGCTCTCCCTCTCCGGTGAAATCGATTCGTAGGAATGCGCCCAGCCTGCCGCCCTCGCCTCGGGTCTTCCAGCCCAAGCCTCTCCGACAGCTTCCAGTCCTGGCCACGGAACACGAGCGCGTCCGCAACGCGATCATCACCTGCGAACTCTGTCCCCGCCTCCGCGAATACTGCACCCGCATTGGGGAAACCCGCCGCCGCGCCTACCAGGATCAGGATTACTGGGCGCGTCCTGTCCCCGGCTTTGGCGACCCTCGCGCCTGCGTCCTCATCCTCGGCCTCGCTCCCGGTGCCCACGGAGCCAACCGCACCGGCCGCCCCTTTACTGGCGACGGCTCCGGCGACTTCATGTACCCCGTCCTGCATGAACTTGGCTTCGCCTCGAAGCCCCGCGCCATCTCCCGCGACGACGGCCTCCACCTGCGCCAAGCCTGGATCGGCTCCGTCGTCCGCTGCGCCCCGCCCGGCGACAAGCCCACGCCCCAGGAGATCCGCAACTGTTCCGTCCATCTCACCGCAGAGATCAACGCGCTGCCTCGCGTCCGTGTCGTCGTCTGCCTCGGCAAAATCGCATGGGACGGCTTCCTCGCCCACTTGCTGCACGCCGGCATCATTGCCCGCCGCTCTGACTACCGCTTCACCCACGCTGCCGAATACACCCTGCCCAACGGCCTCTACCTGCTCGGCAGCTACCACCCCTCGCTGCGTAACACCAACACCGGCCGCCTGGACCGCACAATGTTCGCCCGCGTGTTCGCTCGCGCCAGAGAACTTGCAGACATCTGAAAGGCAACCCTCGCCTCTCCTCCACTCAACAGTCCCTTACCGGCGCGTCATTTTGAGCGCTGCTCAGAATCTCCGTATCTATCCTCTTGCCTCGCAGGCTAAACCCTCGATAAATTACAACCAATCCGTCGCCCGACGAGTCTTATAGAAGGTATATTGAAATCCTGTATCTGAGGAGGAGTTCGCATGAGTGCAAAGAATGTCTGGATCGCTTTTGGCCTTGGCGTATCGGCGGGAGCGGCTGTCGCTCTCCTTTACGCTCCGCAGAGCGGCGTGAGAACGCGCCGCCAGCTCAAGAAAAACATCGACGAGAGCGTCGACTATCTTGAGGACGCGGCAGGCTACCTCCGCGAGCAGGCCGACTACCTCAGCAAAGAAGCCCAGAAGACCATCAAGCGTACCAAGGGTCAGGTGGAAGACGTCGTCGACAAGGCCACCGGCGTGGTCACGGGCGCGGTGAAGAGCGTTCAGGCCATGATGTAGCCCTCCCCAAAATCTCATTACCAGGCAAAACGCCCCGGCTATCCAACCGGGGCGTTTGCTGTATTCACGGACAACTGGAACAGAGAACTGAGAACTATTCTGGTGGCCCAACCGTCACCACAAAATATGCCAACTCGGTGTCGCCTTTGTTCGCGATCCAATGTTCGTCGCCCGCGCAGCAAATCCCAACATCCCCGGCTTGCATCGTGTATTCCGTGCCGTTCAGGTAGAGCGTCCCCACACCGTGCTGCACCAGCCAAATCTCGCTATGTTTGTGTGTGCCCACTGCCTCATGCGGTGCCCCCACCTGTTGCACAGACTCATGCATCTCCAGCCGAATGGTGCCCCCGGAGAGCATCCCCGCCAGAAACTGATGCGACTCATGCCCGCCCTGCATGCCCTTGCCCGGCTGCGGCTTGAAAACGCCCGAAGTCAGCTCCTTCATCGGTCGCGGCGCAGCGCCAGCCGCAGCCGGTGCCGCTCCTGCAGTCGTCCCGGTCTGCCCCTCCGCCTGCGCAGCCATCAGCGCTGCCACCCCCATCAGCATCCCCGCAAAATTCCGACGATCCATGGTTTCACCTCCGGAAATACCTTACACGACTCCATGAACCCGTGTGTATGACTTCGAAAGTCCGGTAGTGTCTCAGTTTGAATTGGCGGGATATGGTCACAAAACGCTCAGGATTACCCCGGCTATGGCCGCTGGTCTGTCTGACCACGTATGGAACTACGAAGAAATCGCGGCGCTGGCTGCGTAAATGCGCGTTAATGCTTTACACTCCCGACAATGCGCGTTCTATTCCCATCCCTGCTATTGACCTTGCTGGTTCCTATCGGCTCCGCTCAGACTTGCCGCAAAATTCACGGTCGGGCGATTTGGTATCGAGGGGATGGTTTCTTCGCCATCTGGCACATCGGAACGCATCACATTTTTACGCCAGTCGATAAGCAGTCTGCCGATTTGGTTTGTCAGTATTTCGATTGCGAGAACGGTGATATTCAGCCCGCTCTCTTTGCTGATTTCACTATCTGCCCAACTGAGAAGTACGTTCAGGGGGCATCCCAGAACGTCATCGTAAAGAAAGTAGAGCACCCGGTCGTAGTAGCGGAGTGGCCTCCCGAGCAGAAAAAATCAAACTGAGACACTACCGAAAGTCCCACCACCTCAACCTGCCTCAAACGAGACTCCGCTACACCCCAACAAAATGCCCCGGCATCATCGCCGAGGCACTTGCCCTTCAACTAACAACTATCAACTAACCACTGACAACTGTCTTTCTAAACCGTCGTCAGAGCCAGTCCAGCCACCTTGTCATCCCCGTCTCCCGAACCATCCGCCGAAATCGGCCGGTAGAACAGTTGGTTGTTCTCGAGATACACCTCCAGGAACGCCGGTCGCTGCACAATTCCGCCGGCGATCAGCGCCTCCGACAGCGGATCTTCAATATATCGCTGCAGCGCACGCCGCAGAGGCCGTGCCCCGTACGACCGCTCCGAAGAGGTCTTCTCCAGAATCCACTGCTTCGCATCATCGGTCACACTCAGCGTAATCGACTTGTGTACCAGGTTGGTGTTGAGCTGCTGTATCAGCAGTTCCATGATCTGCATCAGATCGGAGTTAGTCAGCGACATGAAGATAATGATCTCGTCGACGCGATTCAGGAACTCCGGATTGAAGGTGCGCTTCACTTCGCCCTTCACCAGCTCTTCCATCTTTTCGAGAATCATCGCTTCCTTACCGCTCTGGAAGCCCAGCCCTTCGCGCTTCTGCAGGTGCTTCGCCCCAATGTTCGAGGTCATCACCACGATCGTGTTCTTGAAGTCGACCGTGTTGCCCAGCCCGTCCGTCAATTGGCCGTCCTCAAACACCTGCAACAGCAAGTTGAAGACATCCGGATGCGCCTTCTCAATCTCATCCAGCAGCACCACGGAGTAAGGTGACCGCTTAACTCGCTCGGTCAGCTGCCCACCCTCCTCGTAGCCCACATATCCCGGAGGCGAACCGATCAACTTGCTCACGGAATGCTTCTCCATGAACTCCGACATATCGAACCGGATCAAGCTCTTCTCGCTGCCAAATAGGAACTGCGCCAGCGTGCGCGCCATCTCCGTTTTGCCCACGCCCGTCGGCCCCAGGAACAGGAAGCTCCCAATCGGCCGCGCCGGGTTCTTCAACCCGGCCCGCGACCGCCGAATCGCACGCGCCAGCGCCGAAATCGCCTTGTCCTGCGAGATCACGCGCTTGTGCAGCTCTTCCTCGACCCGCAGCAGCTTCTGCGTCTCTTCTTCCTTGATCGACGTAATCGGCACGCCCGTCCAGCGGCTCACCACGTCTTCGATATCCTCCCGCGTCACAATCCCCGCGCTCGAATCGTCGAGGTGGTATTTATCGCGTAAAGCCCGCAGGTTCTCCCGCTCCTTGCGCTCCTCATCCGAGTAGAAACGAGCCTTCTCGAACTCGTGATTCGCAATCGCGTTCTCCATGCGGTGCACGATGAACTTGATCCGCTTCTGCACTTCAGTCAATTCTTCGGGCAGGGAAGTCTGGCGCAGCTTCACCCGCGCCCCCGCCTCGTCGATCAGATCGATCGCCTTATCTGGCAGGAACCGGTCCGGAATGTACCGGCTCGAATGCGATACCGAAAAATTGATCGCATCGTCGGTGTACGAGACCGCATGAAACTTCTCGTACTTGTCCTTAATGCCCATAATGATCTTGATCGCATCCTCTTCATTCGGAGGCGGAACCTTGACCGCCTGGAATCGCCGTTCCAAGGACCGATCCTTCTCAATCGACTTGCGATACTCAGCCGGAGTCGTAGCCCCAATGCACTGAATCTCGCCGCGGCTCAGCGCCGGCTTCAGAATGTTCGCCGCATCCAGTGAACCCTCCGCCGAACCAGCGCCAACCAGCGTATGCAACTCGTCGATGAACACGATGGAGTTTTGATTCTCCATCAGCTCCTTCATGATTGTCTTCAGCCGCTCTTCAAATTGCCCGCGATACTTCGTTCCCGCCACAATCAGCGACAGATCCAGCGCCAGCACGCGCTTATCCGCGAGGAAGCTCGGCACCTCGCCATCCGCAATCTTCTGCGCCAGGCCTTCCACAATCGCCGTCTTGCCCACACCCGGCTCACCGATCAGCACCGGATTGTTCTTCGTCCGCCGGCACAGGATCTGGATCACGCGTTCCACTTCATTGTCCCGCCCAACCAGCGGATCGAGCTGCTGGTCCATCGCAGACTGAGTCAGGTCGCGCGAGAACTCCGCCAGCATCGACTGCTCGCCGCGCTGGCCCTTGCCGCTCTGTTGTGTTGGAGCCTTCTCTTGCGTCGTCCGCTGCAACTCCTCGCGGATCGCTGGCAACCGCAGCCCGCGCTCGGTCAGAATCTCCGCCGCAAAGCATTTCTCCTCGCGCAGTAATCCCAGTAGCAAATGTTCCGTGCCTATATGTTTGTGCGACAGCCGCTCGGCCTCTTCCGCCGCGTACGCCAGCACCCGCTTGCATTCGTTCGAGAGTGGCAGGTCGACCGAAGTCGACACCTTCTCCCGAATCGTCGTATGCCCTTCAATCTGCTTCCGAATCGATTCCACTGACGCATGCGACCGCAAAAACCGGTTCGTCAGCGCTTTGTCCTCCCGCAACAACCCGAGCAGCAGGTGCTCGGTCTCGATGTAAGGCGACCCAAACTGACTGGCCTCGTACCGCGCAAAGAAAATTACGCGGCGCGCCTTCTCCGTATAGCGTTCGAACATGATCCCCCTTCAAGCCGGCCACTACACCTGCCCCAGGAATTCCGAAGCCGCGATGCAGCACCATTCTGTCCAGCCCGTCTCCGCGCCAGTCGCTCGCGGAAACCCTTCTGGGTGCCACCGGAAAACAGGCCTCCGGGATACAAAACACCCATTCCACTATCAACAGTGTAACGGCTGCGTCAAATATTCCCAATTACTCGAAAGTTTTGACTACCGTAACACCCTTCGTTAGATGTGCGCTACACAAAATTGCACCATATTTGATGCGACCGCAAATAGGACGTTTTATTCGCTTTTTTGTCATTCCCGTAGAGAATCTGTTTTTGTTTCGCCTTCACGCGAAGCGTCAGGAACCGGACGAAGTGCCCCATCCCGCAACCGGAAGACTCGCCCGCAGCGCATCGCAAACTCCGTATTGTGGGTCACCAGCACGCTGGTCAGTAGATGTTCGCCATGCAGTTTCTGGATCAACGAAAACACCGCCTCTGCCGTCTTCCCGTCCAGATCGCCCGTAGGCTCGTCCGCCAGCAACAGCCTGGGTTCGGTCACCAGAGCCCGCGCCAGGCTCACCCGCTGCTGCTCGCCGCCGCTCAACTCACCCGACCGGTGTCCCGCCCGAGCGGCCAAGCCAACCTCGCCCAGCCAGGCCCGAGCCTTCTCCCACGCCTCAGCCCGACGCACCCCGCGCGCCAGCAGCGGCATCGCCACATTCTCCAGCGCCGTAAACTCCGGTAGCAGGTAGTGAAACTGCCAAACATACCCCACATCGCGGTTGCGAAACTCCGCCGCCTGCCGCGTACTCAGCCCGCCCACCCGCACCTGCCGAGCGCCAGCCTCTCCCACCCAAACATCCCCCGCCGTCGGGGTATCCAGCGCCGCCAGCAGATGCAGCAGCGAACTCTTCCCCGACCCGCTCTCCCCCACAATCGCAACCATTTCTCCCGCGTCCACCGAGAAATCCAGCCCGCGAAACAGCACCACCTCATCGCGACCTGCGCGGTCCTCACCCGCGCGCCCGCTCCCTGCCACCGCCGGATAAATCTTCGTCAATCCCTCCGCCCGCAGCATTACTGCCATGTTCGGTTCGCCCGCGTCTTCGTTGGTGCCCGTTTGTTAGTCATTCCCCGCCCATTGTTTGTCATTCCCGAAGGGAATCTGCTTCTGTCGTTCCTCAACCCACCGCTCCCACATGCCCCGGATAATCCCCCAGCGAAATCTCTAGCCGGTTCCACGCATTGATCGTCGTAATCGCCAGCGTAAGATTCACCATCTCCACCTCGCTGAAGTGCTCCCGCACCTGCGCATACACCGCATCCGGAGCATGCCCATCCTGAATATTCGTCACCGCCTCAGTCCACGCAAACGCCGCCCGCTCCCGCTGCGTATAAGCACCGCCTGAACCTGCGCCAGCCCCGCGCCAATCGCTCAGCCCGGCAATCCGCTCCTCCGGCTCATGCAGCTTGCGCAACTCGGTCGAATGCAGCTTGATGCAGTACTCACACCCATTCATCAGCGACGCCAGCAGCCGCACCAAATCCAGCAGCACCGGCTCCAGGCCAGTCTCCGTATTCAAGTAATGCCCCATGGCCGTCATCCGCGCCAACCCCTCCGGCGCCAATTTCCCATATTCCAACCGAGCCGCCATCTTCACCTCACCCAGCCCCTACTCATACCGCAACGCCTCCGCCGGCAGCACCTTCGCCGCACTAGCACTCGGATAAATCGTAGCAACCAAACTAACCCCCAACGAAACCGCCGCCACAATCACCGCATCCACCAGTCGTGGCGCAAACGGCAGGTAGTCGATCGAATACACCGAAGCATCCAGCGGGAACCGGTAATGCCCACCCACCCAGCTCAACGCGTACCCCACCACCAACCCCAGCACCGTCCCAATCACCGAGATCAGCAGCCCCTGCATCAGAAAGATCCGCCGCACCTGCGCCTCACTCACGCCAAAGCTCATCAGCACCGCAATGTCCCGCGTTTTCTCCATCACCATCATGGTCAGCGCGATCAGGATATTCAGAGCCGCCACGCACACAATCAGCGCCAGCACGATGAACGTAACAATCTGCTCCAGCCGCAGCGCGCGGAACAGTTCGCGGTTCTGCTCCATCCAGTTGGTCGTCGCAAAGCCCTTGCCAGCGGCCTCTTCAATCTCCCGCCCCACCGCACCCGCCTGGTACATATCATCGATCTTGAAGCTGATCGCCGAGATCAAATCCGGTTCCGAGAACAGCGTCTGCGCATCCGCCAGCCGGATGAACGCATAGCCTGAGTCGTACTGGTAGAACCCCGACTTAAAGATCCCCGCCACCACAAACCTCTGATACTTCGGCACCAGCCCCAGCGGCGTCAACTCCCCCTGTGGGCTAATCACCTGCACCGTATCGCCCACCTCCGCCCCAATCGTCTCCGCCAAATCCTGCCCAATCACAATCGGCGGCGCGCCCTGAGGAGGCAAAGCTGACGAACCGGGAGCGACACTGGTGTTGAGCGGACACGGGTCCGGTGACCCGTCGCAGAGTCGCGGCTCAAGAGCTTCCGCCGACCCCTTCTTCACACTCCTTAGCAAATCCGAAACCGTATTCTGGTCGGCCGGAACCACCCCATCGATCAGTGCTCCGCCGCTCTTCGCCCCGCGCGCAATCAGCACCTCCTCATACAGCTCCGGAGCCGCGGCCGTCACATGCGGCAGCGCCCGCAGCCGCTCCAGCAGAGGCCGCCAGTCCCTCATCCCATCGTCCGCCATACGCATCAGCATCACGTGCGCGGTCGATCCCACCAGCTTGTCCTGTAGGTCCCGGCTCATTCCATTCGTAATCGCCAGCGCAATAATCAGCGAAGCCACCCCCGCCGCCACCCCAATTACACTGATCAGCGTAATCACGCCCACGACCGCATGCCGCCGCTTCGCCCGCAGATACCGCGCCGCTATAAACAACTCGAATCGCATCGCCTAACGCACCACGGCCTTCACCGCCACCACATTCTCATAGCGGTCATACACCCGCACCGCCAGCACATGCTCAGCCGGATTCACCACCCCCGCAGCCGCATCGCCCGTCACCGCGGGCACAGCCGCCACAAAGTCGTACCGCTCCTCCAGCGAATCCGACACCCGCCCCACCGGCTCCAGATACTGCCACGGCCCAGCATCCACGCTGTACTCCGCATGGCTGATCGGCGAAGTCGCATCCTTCGCACTGAACGTAGCGTGTATCTTCCCGGAAGATCCAGCCACCGCCGTAGCCATCAGCACGCCCGGTACAGGAGGAGTCGTATCCACCACAAACGCCTCGCTGACCCGTTCCCCA
>Ga0302201_10002443_pt1 | contig 14586 bp, 9 predicted proteins | sample II_Bog_N3_2_FD_194586 | JGI IMG/M metagenome (GOLD analysis project Ga0302201, IMG submission 194586) | Peat permafrost microbial communities from Stordalen Mire near Abisko, Sweden - II_Bog_N3_2 | ecosystem: Environmental > Terrestrial > Soil > Wetlands > Peat | place: Sweden: Abisko, Stordalen...
CCACGATGTCGCTGCACCAGTACTGCCCAGGGGTCAAGTAGTGAGCCCCGTTCGCCCCGGCCACGCCAGGATGCTCCGGCGGCGCCTCGTCGCGGGCGTGGGCGCGATGGTCCTCGCGTCGCTCGCCCTCGCCGCGTGCGGCTCATCGAGTGACGCCAAGGGCGTCACCATCACGCTCTATAACGGGCAGCACGTCCAGACGACCGACGCACTCGTCGCCGGGTTCGAGAAAAAGTATCCCTCGATCACCGTTGCGGTGCGTAGTGACGACGAGGACACCTTCGACGCGCAGATCGTCCAAGAAGGTTCGCACTCACCCGCTGACGTCTTTTACAGCGAGAACTCGCCCGCGCTCGAATTTCTTCAACAGCGTGGCCTCTTAGCCAAAGTCGACGACTTAACCTTGGCGAAGACGCCCGCGAAGTACAACTCACCTCAAGGCGACTGGGTCGGCGTCTCGGCGCGCGTGAGCGTCCTCATCTACAACCCATCGCTGATAAAGAAACGTGACCTTCCGACAACCGTCTTGGGTCTGGCGAATCCGAAGTACAAGGGCGAACTCGCCTTCGCTGCGGGCGAGACCGACTTTCAGCCCATCGTCACCTCCGTGCTCCAGGCCTACGGCACCGCGACCACGTTGAAGTGGCTCAATGGGATCAAATCAAACGCCAGCGCGCACGTCTACCCTGACAATGAGACCATCGCCGATGAAGTGAACCGCGGCGCGGTCGCCTTCGGCGTCGTGAACCAGTACTACTGGTATCGCATGCGCGCGGAGATCGGTGCGTCGAATATGCGTTCACTCATTACCTACTTCGCACCGCACGACCCGGGCTACGTGATTGACGTCTCGGGCGCGGGGGTCTTGAAGTCTTCGACGCACCCAGTCGCCGCCCAAGAGTTTCTAAGTTTTTTGGTCTCCCGGCAAGGCCAAGAGATCATCGCGCACTCGATCAGCTTCGAGTACCCCGTCGCTTCGGGCGTCTCGACCACCCAGCCCGAAACGCCCTTCAGCGCCCTCGCGCCCTATCCCATCGACATCGCCCAACTCGGCACCGGCGAGCGAGCGATTGCCCTCCTGCGTGAGGTCCAACTCCTGTGACGAGCACCACGGCGACCAACTCGTCCGTCGACCTCGACGGCGCCGCAGCGCTCAGCTCCCCACGCCAGCGTCCACGGCGCACGGCGCTCACTGCGGTCAGCTTCGCCGTCGTGGCCGCGCTGGCACTGCCGCTGATCTTTCTGATTACCGAAGCGACCGACGCCGGCGCCGGGAACATCTGGCATCTCATCTGGCGATCGTTGACCGCGTCGTTGCTCTGGAACACGGTGCGCTTGACCGTGGTCGTGACCGCGCTGTGCGCCGTCATTGGCACGCTCGCCGCGTACTGCGTGGAACGCACCGACCTGCCGGGACGCCACGTCTGGGCCGTCCTCGTCGTTATCCCCTTCGCCATTCCCGACTTCGTGGTCAGTTTCGGTTGGTCCTCCCTCTCAACGTGGGTGGCGGGGTATCGCGGCGCCGTGCTGGTGATGACTTTGGCCGTCTACCCCCTCGTCTACCTCCCGGTTGCCGCGAGTTTTCGTGGGGCCGACCCCGGTCAAGAAGAGATCGCACGAAGTTTGGGCGCGAGCCGTCTGTCGACGTTCTTTCGCATCACGCTCGGCCAAGCCCGTCGCGCCATCTTGGGAGGATCGCTACTCGTCGCACTCGTAATCCTCGCCGAGTATGGCGCCTTTGAGATCTTGGGGTACCAGACCTTCACGACGGAAATCTTCAGCGAGTTCTCCGTCGGCTTCGACACCGCCTCGGCCTGCGCGCTCTCGCTCGTGTTGGTGGTGTTCTCGCTCATCGTCATGGTCGGCGAGAGCTCGCTTCGCGGCTCGGGACACGTCACTCGAAGCGGACCAGGAGTCCAGAGAGTGATCACGCGGCGTCCCCTCGGACGAATGAAGCTCCCCGTGTTATGTGGTTTCGTTGCCCTCGTCGCTGCGGCACTCGGCGTGCCCGTGGGCTCGTCGATTTACTGGATGCTCGAGGGCGGCGCCCACGCCATTGCTGGTGAGTCACTACTCTTCTCGGCGCTGTACACCGCGGGCTACAGCGCGGCGGCGGCGCTGGTCTCGACGCTCATGGCGCTCCCGGTGGCGCTGCTCGTCATCCGTCGACCGTCCGCCCTCAATCGACTGCTCACGCGAACGACGTTTCTCGTCCTGGCGATGCCCGGGCTCGTCGTCGCGTTAGCACTCGCGTACTTCTCCGAACAACACCTCGACTCTTTCGGCTACCAGAGCGCTCCCCTGCTCGTATTCGCCTACGCGTTGATGTTCTTTCCCCTGGCCCTCGTGGGCGTGCGCGCCTCGGTCGCCCAAGCGCCGGTCGCCCTCGAAGAGATCGCGGGCTCGCTCGGTGTCCCGCGTCGTCGCGTCTTGTTGCGCGTCACGTTGCCGCTCGTGGCGCCCGGACTCGGTGCCGCGTTCTGCTTGGTCTTTCTTTCCGCGGTCACCGAACTGACCGCGACGTTGATACTGATTCCCACGGGCGTGCAGACCCTGGCCACGCAGTTCTGGGCGTACCAGCAGAACCTCTCCTACGCTCAGGCCGCCCCCTTCGCGCTGGTGATCATCGCGATCGCCGCGGTGCCCGCGTACCTGCTCGGGCGCTTTTTCGATCGCCTGCCCGTTCGTCACGACGCACGAGCGGTCCCTAGGGTCGTGTCGTGAGTGAACTCAAGATCACCGGCCTCCACAAGGCCTACGCCAGCCAGAGCGTGCTCCGAGACCTAGACCTCGAGGTCGCGGCCGGTTCCTTCGTGTCGGTCCTGGGACCATCGGGCAGTGGCAAGACGACGCTCTTGCGAATCATCGCCGGGTTCGAGCGTGGCGACCGAGGGTGCGTGCGGCTGCGCGGCGACGTGGTCGACGACGACTCGCACTTCGTCGAGGCCGAGGGCCGACGTATTGGCTACGTGCCGCAAGAGGGCAACCTCTTTCCGCACCTGACGGTCGAGCGCAACGTCGGTTTTGGTCTCGAGCGTCGAGATCGACGCGGAAAGCGCGTCGCGGAACTCCTCGAGATGGTCGGTCTCACGGGCTTCGCCCAGCGATACCCCCATCAACTCTCGGGAGGCCAGCAACAGCGCGTGGCCCTCGCCCGGGGACTCGCGATCGACCCCGCACTCGTCCTTTTGGACGAACCGTTCTCCTCGCTCGACGCGAGCCTGCGCGAGAGCGTTCGTCGCGACGTACGGCGAGTCCTACGTGAAGCGGGTACCACGACAATTCTCGTGACCCACGATCAAGACGAAGCACTCTCGCTCGCCGACTACGTAGCGGTCATTGAAGGCGGCCGCATCGGCCAGTTCGATACGCCCGCCGGTCTCTACGCGCGACCGGCGACGCCGAGCGTCGCTCGGGCGTTCGGCAACGCCAACTTCGTCCCCGGGGTCGTGGTCGGCGGCGCTGCCCAGACACCCTTCGGTCGATTGACACTGGACAACACGAATCACGGTGACGTGCCCCAAGAAGGTTCGAGCGTGGTGGTCCTCGTACGACCCGAACAGTTCATGCTGCACGATGAGGTGCACGAGAACCGAACGACGGCGCGCGTGCTCGACGTCGAGTTCTACGGACACGACGCCGTTATCAAACTTCGCCCAGACTTCGACGAGGCCGTGATGTTAACTGCGCGCACGTCGAATCCGACCACGCTCCCTGAACGTGAAACTCAGGTCGGACTCGAGATCGTCGGACCGGTCGTGGCCTGGCGATCGGACGCGGGTAACGCAGACTCTTAGGATTCGGTGATAATCACCGCGCGCGGTCCGCGCGCCGCGCACCGCAATTACACTTGACCTGGCGCGTGCGACGAGTGGACAAGCTCACAACATACAAACGTATCTGTGGCACGTGCCAACTTCGCTGCGAGACACGACAGTCACCTCGCGGTGAAGAGTTAGAAACGAAACGAGCCAGGAGGCTTTTGCATGAGACGAATAGCGACGAGCATTGCGGCGTTAACCATGGTGGTAGGAGTCATGGCCACCGTGGGAGTGATTAGCGCAGGAGCGGCCACCGTTTCGGTGCCCACGATCACGATCACCCCCAGTAGCGGACTCACCAATGGTCAGGTAGTGACCGTCACCGGTACTGGTTTCGCTCCGAATGCGTCAGTGGCGGCCGTTGAGTGCAACGGCAGTGCGACCACCGAAGCGGGTTGTGACATCACGACACCCGCCCTTGTCACGGTCAACGCGAGCGGTGGCTTCACGGACGCGAACTTCACGGTGGCGACCGGAACGATCGGAAACGGCACTTGCGGCACGAGTGCCACCGATGCGACCTGCCTCATCTCGGTGGGCACGTCGAGCGGAACGCTCTTGACCTTCGCCACGATGAGTTTCGCCTCAGGACCCGGACTTTCCGCTTCGCCGTCGACTGGGCTCGCCAACGGGCAAGCAGTGACGTTGACCGGCTCAAACTTCACCGCCGGTGACACGCTCTACGCCGTCGAGTGTCTCGCGACCGCGACCACCCCGGCTGGTTGTGACACCTCGCCCCTCGCGACCATCACTGTCAGCTCCACCGGCACGTTGCCCTCGACGTCCGTCAATGTCGTCGCCGGCACCGTCGGCAACGGATCCTGCGGTACGAGCGCGACCAACTTCAACGGCTGCATCATCGAAGTCGCCGACGCCAAAGAAGCCGACCGCGCCGACTCGTCCATTGACTTCGTCGCACCCGCCGTCACCGCGATTCCTACACCAGTCGCGATACACGTGACTGCGTCGGGCGTACCGGGTAAGACCGTGGCCGCGGCAATCACCGGTAGGAACTTCACCTCCGTTGCCCGGATTACCGGCGCCGCTGGTTCGACTATCAGCGTGACTGGCGTGTCGAAGTCAGTGGTCCGCGTCAAGATCAAAGAGAGCGCCGCCGCGAAGAAGGGCACCGGGACCTTGGTGATCCGCTTCAAGGACGGTAAGAGCGCTCGCGTGAAGTACAGCGTCAAATAACGACCGCACGTAGCGAAGCCCCCACGCGAAGAGTCATTCGCGTGGGGGCTTCCTCTTTTTCAAAGACGTGTCCCCCGAAATGGCGCATTACCTGCACCGCGGCCCGTCAGTAGTGTGAATCGATTGCACCCGACGACCTGACCCGCACTCAGCGGTCACGGGTGTACCACGAGGGGATGGGGCGTGCCACGAGGGAGCGATGACCGAGGGACGTTCGCGGCGCTGAAGGTTCGGGACTTCGCGTTGCTCTGGACCGGTCAGAGCGTCTCGTCACTCGGCGACGGCATCTTCACCATCGCTCTCGCCATCGTGGCACTCGACGTTGATCATCACCCTTCAGGAATCGCGCTGGTCTTTGCGGCGAGGGCCATTCCCTCGGTAATCCTGGCGCTGATTGGTGGTGTCGTCGTCGACCGGGCACCTCGTCGATTGGTCATGTTGAGTTCTGACGCCATACGCGGTGTCACCGTGGGCGTGATCGGCCTGTTGATCGCCGAGGGATCGCTGCACCTCTGGGAGCTCGTCGTGATGTCGGCGATCTTTGGCGCGGCCGACAGTTTCTTCGGCCCCGCGTCGATGACCATCGTCCCGGAACTACTGGATGCGGATCTGCTCGTCTCGGGCAACGCGCTCGGCCAGATGAGCAACCAACTCACGCAGGGCCTCATCGGCCCCGCGCTGGGTGGTCTGGTGGTGGCGGTGATTGGCACCGCGTGGTCCTTCGGTGTGGACGCCGCGAGTTTTTTCATCTCGGCCCTCTCTCTGGCGATGCTCCGCTCACGAGTTCGACCAACGAGAGAGGGGTCGTCGTTGATCGACGACGCGCGAAAGGGACTGCGCTACGTGTGGACGCGACGGTGGCTGCTCGTCTCGATCATCGGGGCCTCCTTCGCGAACTTCTTCGGCATGGCCATCACGGTGCTTCGTCCACTCATGGTTCGTGAGACGCTCCACGCGAGTGCCCTGAGCCTGGGCCTGGTCTACGCAGCCGGTGGCGCGGCGGGCATCATCGCGGCCTTCGTCGTCGCGCGGATGGGTCGACCGACTCGCGAGGTCACCGTGCTGTGGTCCGCCTACGCCGCGGGCGGTGTCGCCTCGGCCTGCATTGCCTTCTCGCCCAACGTGGTAGTGGTGGGACTGCTCACGGCCGCCGATGTCGGTCTCATCCTCTACGGCGACGTGCTCTGGGTCGCGATGATGCAGCGACTCGTGCCCAACGACGTGCTCGGACGGGTCTCGTCACTGGTCTATCTCTTCGCGTTCTCCCTCGGCCCCCTCGGCATCCTCTTCGGCGGCCTCGCCGCGAGCGCGTTCGGCGTCCGACCCGCGTTCTTTTACTGCGGCATTATCGCGTCGCTCATCTGCGTGGCGGTGCTCTTCGCGCCCGGTGTACGCGACCCCGAGCGCGCCCTAGACCTGAGTGGCGGGGACGCTGCTGCTTCACTACGAGCGTCGGACGGTGCAAATGACACCCTCGAGACCAAGCCCGACGGGCCCAGGGAGTAGGGTTTTCGACCAGTGGACGCCGCCGAACTTCGCCGTGAATTAGAGACGATCTTCGACGGTGCCGTCACGTATTCGGGCGAACACGACCCGAGCGACCTGCACGACGAATCCCTCCACGAACGCCTGCGCGAACCCTTCGCGGTGGCGCGACCGAGGTCGACTGATGAAGTCGCCGCGCTCGCTCGCTGGGCGTACGACCACGAAGTACCGGTCACGCCGCGAGGTTCCGGCACCGGTCTGTCGGGTGGCGCGACGCCGGTCAAGGGTGGACTGGTCATCGCCTTTGACCAGATGCGTGAGGTGTTGCGCGTGGAAACGGGTGACCACGTCGCCGTCGTCCAAGCCGGCATCACGCTTCGCGAGTTGAATGAGCAGTTACTCGGCACCGGTCTGCACTACCCGGTCTACCCCGGCGAGTTGTCGGGTTCGCTCGGGGGCAACGTGAACACCAACGCGGGTGGCATGCGCGCCGTACGCCACGGCGTCACGCGACACCACGTCTTGGGTCTCGAGGTCGTCCTCATCGACGGCACGGTTCTTCGCACCGGCGGCCCCGTCGTCAAGAGTTCTTCGGGCTACGACTTGACGCAGTTACTCATCGGCAGCGAGGGGACCTTGGCGCTCGTCACCGAGGTCACCTTGAAACTCTCGCCGGTGCTCGATCACAGCGCCACGCTGCTCGTGCCCTTCAGCGACGTCACCGAGGTCGCGACCGTCGTCCCAACGCTCGTGGCGTCGGGACTCGAGCCCTCGTTACTCGAGTACCTCGACGTCTTGACGATGTCGACCCTCGCGCGTGGGTCCGATCTGCACCTCGGCGTCGATCCCTCCGTGGCCGAGCGGACCCAGGCGTACCTCGTCGTCGTGCTCGAGACGCGCACCAAGGAGCAACTCGACACGGACTTAGAAGCGGCCGCGGCGTTGGTCGGTGACGCCGGAGCACTCGACGTGTACGTGCTCGAAGGCGCCTCCGCGTCGCAACTGATCCAAGCCCGAGAGCGCGTGTTCTGGCTCACAAAAGCGGCGGGGGCGAACGACATTCTCGATATCGTCGTGCCGCGTTCGAGCGTGCCGCGTTTCCTCGATGAGGTGAGTGCCATCGCGCAGCGCCACGAGAGCTTCGTCGCGGGCTGTGGCCACGTGGGCGATGGGAACGTACACCTCTCGGTGTTCCAGCCCGACGAGGCGAAGCGTGAGGCGCTCGAACTCGAGCTCTTTCGCGCGGGGGTCGCGCTCGGGGGCGCCGTGTCGGGCGAACACGGGATCGGCATTGACAAGCGTGGTCCGTACCTGGCTCTCGCCGACCCGGCACTCGTCGAACTTCAGCGAAAGATCAAAGCGGTCTTCGACTCGAAGGGTCTGCTCAACCCGTACCGGCACCTCGACGTGCGAAACGACGACTGACTAACTCTTCTTTGGCGTGGTGGTCGTGGTGGTCGTGGTGGTCGTGGTGCTCGTGGTGGTCGTTGAGCTCAAGGCGTTCTGGGCGAGTTGTAGTTGCGCGTTCATCGCGTTGACGTCTCGTTGGTAGAGACCGAGGTTGCCGTTCGCGAGTGCGGTCTGGGCGTTTGTGTAGTCCGTGGAGGCCCGCGTCAAGTACTCGGTGGCGCTCTTGGTGGTGCCAGTGCCGGTGCCGCTACCTGAACCCGAGCCCGAACCCGAGCCCGACGTGACGCCGGTGACGTTCGCGCCCAAGACGTCGGAGAGCGCGGCGGACAGCGTGGTCTCGATCCCGACGTTCTGGTTGAAGACCGCAATCACGTAGCGCAGTTGCGGCATCGGATTCGAGGAGCTCGAGACGTAGAGGGGACGGATGTAGAGCACCGAGGAGTCGAGCGGCACCGTCAGGTTGTTGCCCAAGATGACGTTCGATCCGTGTTGGTCGAGCGGGGTGATGATCGACGAGACCTTGGAGGTCTGTTGGATCTCCGAGTCCGCCTGCAGCGGCCCCGTCACGGTCGTGCCGCGCGGGGTCTCGTAGACGCCGAGTTGCCCGTAGTCTCCCGGGTCGCTCGTGACCATCATGAACGCGGTCAGGCTCTGGACGGTCGAGGAGTTGCCGGCCGGCACGTAGTCAACCGACTCGAGGAGCTGCTGGTGGTTCTGATTCGGCAAGGAGCCGACCTGGAAAACCGGACTCATCGGCGAGAGCGAACTCGAGATGACTTCGCCATTGGCGTTGGTGTGCTCAGTGCTCTCCAACGTCGCCGACGGGGAACCGGCACCGGTGGTGGGTGAGATCTCCCAGCGGTCCGAAGCCGAATAGAAGGCGCTCGCCGACGTGATGTGGTAGCGACCGTAGGTCGCGGCTTGGACCGCGAAGAGGTCCGAAGGGTAGCGCAGATGCGTGCGAATCGTTGAGGGCATAGCGCTCATGGGCTTGAACATCGTGGGGAACGCCGAGCGGTACGCCTTCAAGATCGGGTCGTTCGGGTCGTTCGCGTAGAAGGTCATCTTGCCGCTGTAGGCGTTGACGACGACCTTGACCGAGTTGCGCGCGTAGTTGAAGCTGCTTGGAAGACCACCGGTCGACACCCCTAAGTTGTTCGCGTCCTCGCTGTAGGGATACTGGGTCGTCGTCGTGTAGCCGTCGAGGACGAACTGCACCTCGCCATTGGCGATCACGGCGTAGGGCTGGGAGTCGAATGTGAGGAAAGGCGCAGCCTTCTGAGCCATCTGACGCACGTCGCGCACGAAGAGCACGCGACTCTTCGAGGTGATCTGATTCGAGATGAGGAAGTTGAAGTCCCCGAGGCGCAGCGCGAGCGCGGCACGGGAAAACACGTTGCCCACCGGGACCCCACCGGTGCTCTTGTAGTGAACCTCCACGGGCGATCCGGCGTTGGCGCCGGTGTCGACCTGGTAGTCGAGTTCGGGTTGCTTGGAGTTCGCGACGACCCAGCCGTTGTAGCCGATGCCGAAGTAGATGTCGGGCTGGGTCAACGTCGGCAGACCGTCTTGGGACTGCGGCGGCACGTTCGAGACGTCAAAGACCGGGTTCCCGGTCGCCCCGTCGACCTGGTTGGCCGCCACGACGGCCGCGCCGATCCCGTGGGTGTACTGGAGGTGCTGGTTCACCCAACTCTGATTGGGCAAACTGCCGCTGTCGAGCTGGCGAGCGCCGATCAGCACCGGCGTCAACTTGCCGTTGATGAAGTACCGATCGACCGCGAGCGTCGTGAAGTTGTAGTACGAGCGGATGGACTGACGACGAGTCACCGTCTCGAGCGCGATGGCATTCGCCGGGTCCCAGAGGCGGATGTTATTGAGCGTCGCGGTGTCGGCCTTTATCTGGGAGTCCGAGATCGACGTCGAACCGGCGAACGCGTGATACGTCACATCGTCCAGTCCAAAGGCCGCACGCGTCGCGGCGATGTTGCGCGCGATGTAGGGCGACTCTAAGGACTGCTGGTTGGGACTGACTTTTAAAGCCTGGAGGAACGTTGGATACAAGACACCGATCACGAGCGCGACGAAGGCCCACAGCCCCACCGCGACCACCGGGAGCGACCAACCCCTCGAACGCACGTTGTAGAGCAGGATGGCCGCGGCGGCGAGGGAGAGGTAAAAAAGGATGGTGAGGGCGGGCATGCGCGCGTGCAGGTCGGTGTAGAGCGCGCCCTGGACGTAGTTGTTGCTGGAGTTCACCAGTTCCCACTTGGCGATCAGGTAACCGCCCGCCTTCATCAAGGCAATAGCCGCACCAATCACCGAGAGGTGGGCCTTCACCCGAGGGGAGACCCGCGGAACGACTCGCGTCGTGCGAATGCCACCGTTCAGCACGTGAAAACCCGCCGTCACGACCAACGCGACGATCAGCACCACGAGGAACCAGGTCAAGACGAAGGACACGAAGGGGAGGGTGAAGACGTAGAACCCGAGATCCTTGTGAAAGACCGGGTCGACCTTGTGGAAGGACTGCGCGTGAGCGAAGAGCAGGTAGTTCTGCCATTGACCCGTCGCGTTCAACCCGGCGACGATGCCCATGACCAGGGCGATCGCGGCGTAGACCCGCTTGGCGTAGGGGCGCACCGCGTTCTGGAAGCGTCGCACCACTTCGTCGTCGGCGTCAAAGCTCAGATCTCGCGCACCGAAGCGGTCCGTCAAGAGCAGGTTGCCCCACATGATGAAGAAGAAGATCGCTCCGAAAGTGAACGCCAGTCCGACCTTTATGAAAAAGAGCGTCGAAAAAACACCCGAAAGCCCGACCGAGGAGAACCACATCTGATCGGTCCAGAGAATGGCCAGATTTCGCAGCGAGAGAAAGCCCACCAGGAGGACGACGAAGACCAACCCGAACCAGAAACGGCGCGAAAGTCGTCCAAGGCGTCGCGGCCGCTGGGGAACGTCGGTGGGACTGCGCACGGAGAGAGCCTACGACTTTTCTAAATGGCTTAAAGAGGCGGCGGCTACACCGGAACGACGGTGCAGGCGCAGCCCGCGTGCAGCGGCGGGTAGGGCGATCCGCTCGGAAAGTTCTCGCCCGCGATGCGCTCGCCGGACTCCGAGTCGTGCGCACACATGTCACACGGCGCGTCGTTCGGCACCGCGAAGAAGCGAATCGAGCGCCCCTTGGAGGCAGTGACGACGCCGAGGTGAAAGGACCGTCGCGCCGCGTCGGTGCAGAGTCGCTCGACGCGCGCGCCGCGCCATTCGCGGTACGCGGCGTTCGCGCGTTCGGGACCATCGCCCGCACTGTCGGACATGATCTTCTTGCGCAGCGCGAGCACGACCGTGACCGCTAAGTCGGCGGCGCAGTCCTGGAGTGCGTCGTTCGACACGTTGGCGCCCGCGACACCGCCCTCGTCGTGCGCGAACCGCACCCCGGCCTGGGCGGCAAGCGCCAGTGCTTCGTACGCGGCCTCGGCGTAGCGAGAACGCTGCGTGTGTTCATCTTCTAACTCGGTCGTGATCATTGCGCGCACGTTGCGCAGTCGTTCCAGCATGATGTTCTGGTCGTCTTGGAGGGCGCGTTTCACTCGGCGCGTCAAGACCGCGAGCGACTCCTCGAGGGCTTCGTCGCGACGGCGAAAGAGCACGCCGACGGGCGTTTCGGGCTTGTTCGAGGGCGTCTTCTTCGGTGGCGGTATCGTGACCCCGCGTTCTTCGAGGGTGGCCTTGCGAAGCCGAGCGAAAATCTCATTGACGACGTCGGTGCCCGAGGGATCGTCGTCAAGGAGTGACTCCTCGGCGACCGGGACGGGCTTGGGGGCCTTGCGCGGAACGGGCTTCGCGGCGGCGGGTTCATTCTCGGGTTCTTCGGTCGCGGGGGCGACGGCCGCCGGGGGCACTTCGCGCAGTGGCGTGCCGGCGAGGAGTTCTTCTTCGGTCGGTTCGGGCGCCACCTGGTGGTAGCGCAGGGCCTCGAGCGCCGCCGAGCGGGCGGCTTCGTCTGATCCATTAATGCCGTCGAGCACCTCGTCGATCTGCTTGCGCACCGAAGCGACGAATGAACCTAACGTGTCGCGTGCGACGCGCAGCTGTTCGATCTGGAGGTGCAGTGCCTTGCGCTTGATGGCGAGGTCGTTCAAGACGGTGCGCCGTGCTTCGTTGGACTGCTCGACGATAGCGCGGCCCTGTTCTCTGGCGTGCTCGACCAACGCTTCACCATTGACCTTGGCCGAGTCGATCAGTCGCTCGGCCGCCAGTCGGGCGTCGTGATCGATCTGCGCGCCGGTGTTCTCGGCCTCAGCGAGCAGCGACGTCGCTCGCTCTTGGGCTTCGATGAGGTGACTCGCGGCGCGCTGTTGGGTCTCGGAGAAGATCTGAGCGCTGCGCTGTTGTGCTTCGGCGGTGACCCGGCCCGCCTCTTCGTGGGCCGAACGTACGATGGCCGCACTCTGAGCACCAAGGGCGGTCGTGAGGGTCGCCTCATCGAAGACCGGGTTCGCCGCGGCTCGCTGGGCCTCGCTCAGTTGGTCTTGGAGTTCGCGGACGCGGTGCTCCAGGTGGCTCATTTCGCGGGCCACGGCTTCTAAGTGGAGCCGCACTTCGTTGGGGTCGAGGCCACCTTTTCGCAGCGCGGTGAAGTTCACCCTCGTGACCTCGGACGACGCCTGCCGCGTGGTCGAGAGTGTTCGGCGGTCGTCCATTACCTCCAGACTACGGGCTCGCGCACTCCATTCTCGACTTACGTCGGCGGCGAAAGGGCTACGGGCTTGACGCCGCCGAGGCGCCGCAGGTCGCGCAGGGCTTGGGCGAGCGAGTTGACCGGCAATATCGTGAGGTCGGGCTGATCGGCGTCACGGGCGGCCGCCACGTCACCGCCGCTGTCGGGAACGAGAAAGTACGTGGCCCCCGAGCGGTGCACCGCGACGGCCTTTTCCTCGACTCCCCCGACCGCCCCGACCTGGCCGGCGAAGTCAACGGTGCCGGTGGCCGCGACGACGTGGTGACCGGTCAAGGAACCGGCGCTCAGTTCATTGATCAAGGTCAAGGTCATGGCGAGCCCGGCCGAGGGTCCGCCGATGTTGGCGGTATTGATGTTCACCTTCGCCGGCAAAACGACCTTGAACCCGTCCTCGAGCGAGACCCCCAGCCAGGAACGGTCTCGTCCCGTGACACCGGGGCAGTCCGACGCTTGGACGCCCGCGGGTTCGGCACCGGTGGTGAGTTTGACGTCGCTCGCCGTGGCGTAGGACAAGACGCCCGTTTGCGAAATCGTGACACGGCGCACGTGCAGGGTCAGCGGTACGCCCGGGGCGAGGTCGTGGACGTACTGCACCAGTTGACAACTCGAGTCGATGTTCTTCGACCCGATACCGGTGACCTCGTCGCCGACCGCGAGCTTCGCGCTGCGCGCGGGTGAGGGCGCGACCACGCCGGTGATGACCGCGCCGGCGCCCGTGGTTGGCACGCGCCACCCGAGCGCGCGAAAAGCGGCGACCTCGGCGCCCTCTTTCGCGTCATTCATCTCGAGGAACCCCTGGGGACCAAGTTCGTCGCTCGGAATGCCGGGCTCTAGGAGCTCGTCGGCGGTGACGAACTGAACGTGTGACTGGAAGTGCATCGTGATGTACTGCCACTCAGTGAGCGACGTGAGGTAGACGTCGGTCAACATGATCTTGTCGAGATGCGCGTTGGTCTTGAGGCCACCGATCTTCACCAACGGCGAGACCGGCGTGGCGTCGCCGGGGGTCAAGGCGTATTCGTTGGTCGACCACCGTCCAAGGACGATGACGCCGCCGAGAATCAGCACGAGTACGACGAGTACGACCCGCGTGATCCGGCGTCGCCGAGGAGGTGATGAAATGGGGTCGTGCCAAGTGATGAACCAACGCTAGTGGAGGCTCCCGAGGCGAACTTAGTGCGCGCGAGTTTCACGCCGGGAGCTGACGGCGTCCGAGTGCTCCTCGACGCGCTCGCCTCCCCACTTCCTCGACTCCGGATCCTCGCGCTGCGCGGCCTCGTGCGCCACGACGCCGTGCGCGAAGAACTCTGGCGAACCGCGCTTCGAGACGTCGACGTCGATGTCCGCCGCGACGCGCTCGAACAGTTCGCCCACGCGCCGCTGGCTACGCCGCTCGTCCTCGCGGACGTGATCTCGCTCCTCGAGGACGAGGACGACCTCGTCGTGGACGCCGCGGCCTTCGCGCTCGGTGAGCACCTGGTCGTCTCGGCAGTGTCGCCGCTGTGCCGCGTGGCAACCGAACACGAGGACGCGCGCTGTCGAGAGTCAGCGGTCGCCGCACTCGGTGCGATAGGTGACGACCGCGCGCGAGCGACCATCCTCGCGGCGCTCGATGACAAACCCGCCATTCGTCGACGCGCGATCGTCGCGTTGTCGAACTTCGAGGGACCCGATATCGACGCCGCACTCGAACGCGCCAGCGAAGATCGTGACTGGCAGGTGCGCTCGGCGGTCGCGCAACTCCGAGACGACGAACATTAACGCTCGGCGCTGCGAAAGAGGGCGTGCAGCGAGGCCATCTCTTCCAGGCACGCGGTCAGGCCGTGAATGACCACGAGGTCCGCCTGGCTGGCCACGCTCACCTCGACGCCCGAGGCCGTGGCGCACAGTTCCGCGATGTCCTCGAGATTCGCTTGCCCTCCCACCAGGGTGATA
>Ga0302201_10002448_pt1 | contig 14576 bp, 15 predicted proteins | sample II_Bog_N3_2_FD_194586 | JGI IMG/M metagenome (GOLD analysis project Ga0302201, IMG submission 194586) | Peat permafrost microbial communities from Stordalen Mire near Abisko, Sweden - II_Bog_N3_2 | ecosystem: Environmental > Terrestrial > Soil > Wetlands > Peat | place: Sweden: Abisko...
TGGCCTCCGGCAAGGTCGTCCGGAAGGTCCACGTGACCGGTATCCCCGCGGCGGTGGTCGTGACCGGGACGTCCCGATCCTGATTCAGCAACGCCCGACTCAGGATCGCCTGATTCAGGATCGCCTGATTCAGGATCGCCTGATTCAGGAGTGCCCGATCGAGGAGTGCCCGATCGAGGAGTGACGGGGCGGTTCGGTCGGAGCCCCCCGCTCCGCCCGGTCGCCGGGGGCCCGAACACCCATGAACCGGACGCGGGCCCGCAGGGTGAACCCCATCGTCTCGTAGAGCCGGATGGCCCCGGTGTTGCTCTCCGCGGCATGGAGTAGGGGCTTCTCGCCCCGGGCGACGATCCCGGCCACCACCGCCCGGACCAGGAGTTCGCCCAGACCCTGGCGCCGGTGGTCGGGGTGGGTCGCCACCGCACTGATCTCACACCATCCGGTCGGACGGAACCGCTGTCCGGCCATGGCTACGAGCTCCCCGTCGCGGAGGACCCCCACGTAGCCGCCGAGCTCCCACGTGCGGCGCGAGAACGGTCCCGGTCGGACGAGGTCGACCAGGTCGACCATGGCCTGTGCCTCGGGGCCGGCCAGGGGCACGATCTCGACGTCCGGACGCCGCGCCGCCACCTCGGCCGGCGTGTCCGTCAGGGCGACGCCCGTCATCTGGACTCCGGTCCCCTCGTACTCGACGTTCCAGTCCTCGGGCGGAGAGTCCGTCGGTCCGGTCAGGGACACCAGTCCCCCCGGTCCGACCAGTTCGGCCATGGCGGCCCAGTGACGGGGCTCCGGAGTCTCCGGAAACGCCCCGAACTGCGAGACCCCGCGTACGTACCGGGCGGCCAGTTCACCCACCTCCGCCACGGGGCGTTGCGGACCGTGCAACGCATCCCATACCGGGTTGTCGAGTGGGTCCATCGTTGCGGCTGCCTTCGCGATCGTGTGGCCGGGGACGGGTCAGAACCTAGCGGTCGACCGGTCCGGTGAGGCCCAGACGCCGGGCCGCCCGACGTGAGGCCGCCGGACCGCTGATGTGGCGGAGGAGGAGGAGCCCGTCGATCAGCGTGATGGCCGCCTCGGCTTCGGCGCGCCGCACGGCGGGCGTGCCCACGAGGAACTCCGTCAACCACGTCGCCCACGCGTCGACGAGCTGGGACACGAGTGTCCGGTACGGCTCACGCCCGGCCGCCGCCAGTCCGATGGCCTCGAAGAAGAGGGCGAACACCGGGTCGAACTCGGCGCGGGTGAGGACGGGCCATGCCTCCCTGGCCAGCGCCAGGTGATCAACAGCCGGACCGGTGAACGCCGACGCCAGGGCAACCTGGAGTCGGGCGCCGACCTCGAGGAGGACCTGGGTGACCAGATCGTCCTTGGTCGGCAGGTAGTAGACGACCGTCCGGTCACTCACCCCGATCCGGGCGGCCACCCGACCGAACGTCAGCTGACTCAACCCCTCGTCGAACGCCACGTCGAGCGCGCCGGCGAGCATCTGCTCGCGGGTGTGCTTGGGTCCCATCGGAGTTGAGTGTAGTGATCACTACGACTACAGTTTCGTAGTGATCACTACAACTTCCGAGGAGGACCCATGTCCACTGCATCCCCCACCGCTACGGCCCCCGCGGGCACGCCCTCTTCCGGCCCGTCATTCGACGCCCGGACCGTGTTCAGCGTGCTACGTGCGTTCGTGGGCCTCCTGTCCTGGGTCAGCCCGTCGGCCTCGTGGACGGTGTTCGGGGTGGGCGCCATCGGCGCCGACTCCCGCAACTCGCTGCTCACCCGGCTGTTCGGCGTTCGTGAGTTCGCACTGGCGGCCGCTCTGCAGAGTCCGGAGCAGGCGGTACGAGTGGCCGCACTGCGCACGGGAATCGTCGTGGACGGAGCGGACATCGCGGCCAGTCTCCTCGCCCTGCGCAAGGGTTCGCCCCGGTGGATCTGGCTCACCTTCGTGGCCGGTGCGTCGGCCTTCATCGGTCTCGGCGTCGCCGGTCTGGCCGAAGAGAGGCGGAAAGGTTCGGCGTAGACCGTCGTACGAGTCCGACGGACGCAGCCCGACCAGTGGCCCGTCGCTACGCTCGTGGGGTGGCAGAACTCCACCGGTTCATGGTGCTGTGGGGGCAGATGGGCCGGCCCGGCTTCACCACCGAGATCGTCGAGGCCTGGGACCCCGACGAGGCCCTGGTGGTGGCGGCCGACCTCCATCCCGAGCTGCATCAGCCCCGGGTGGCCGTGTTGGCCGCCGACCATGCCCCGTTCCGACGCGGCCCCGGACGGTCCGTGAGCTGACCCGGGGGACCTCGCGCCAGTGAGCCGATACGCTCCTCGGCGGGCCGTTAGCTCATCGGGTAGAGCAGGGGACTTTTAATCCCAAGGTGGCGAGATCGAGACTCGCACGGCCCACCAGTTCAGAGGGTATTTCTTGTCCGGCGATACCCTCCAGATTGCCTCTCGTGACTACTCCGTGACTACAATCGCAGGCGTGAAGGGCTCCATGACCGAGGTTCGACCCGGCGTATGGCATCTCCGCGTCTACGCCGGCCGTCGGGCCAGCGGTTCGCCCATCCAGATTCGGAAGACCGTGGAGGCCAAAGATCCCCGCCCGGGTGCCGGCAGACGGCTGGCCGAACGGGAGTTGGCTGCCATGGTGGCCAAGGTGTCCAGCGGCAACGTCAGCACCGGCTCGGAGACCGTCGAGGAACTGCTCAACGCCTGGCTGGACCACATCGGGCCCCACCGCTCCCCCACCACCATTCGCAAGTACCGGGACCTGGCCGACCGGATCGTCATCCCCGAGCTGGGCAAGGTCAGGGTGAAGGCCCTGACCGCCCGCCAGCTCGACCGGCTCTACGGGAAATTGACGGCCAAGGGCAACAAGGCCACCAGCGTGCGGCGGGTCCACGCCCTGATCGCCGCCGCCCTCCACCAGGCCGAACGGTGGGACATGGTCGACCACAGCGTGGCCCGCAAGGCCAGCCCGCCTCCGATCCGGCCACAGCCAGTCAAGTCGCCCACCCCCGACGAGGTCCGGGCCATCGTGGCCAAGGCCGAAGAGCTGGAGCCGGGCCTGGCCGCCCTGCTGCTGCTCGGTGCCCTCACCGGGGCCCGCCGGGGCGAGCTGTGCGCCCTCCGATGGACCGACCTCGACGTGGCTGGACGGACCCTGACCATCGCCCGGTCGGTCTACGAGACCGAGGGCGGGGGCTGGGCCGAAAAGGGGACCAAGACCCACCAGGAGCGGACCATCGGTCTCGACGACCTGGCCCTGGGGGTGCTGGCCAAGCACCGGGCGCAAGTCGATGCACTGGCCGATGGGCTCAAGCTCGAGGTCCGACCCGACGGGTTCATGTTCTCCCGCTCCCCGGTCGGGGCCGAGCCGATGCAGCCGGACTTCGTATCCAAGTTCGCCAAGAAGGTGGCGACCAAGGCGGGGGTCGACACCCACCTCCACGCCCTCCGGCATTTCTCGGCCACCCAGGCCATCGCCGCCGGCTTCGACCCCACGACGGTGGCCGGCCGGCTGGGTCATCGGGACTCCTCGATCACGCTCCGGGTCTACTCCCACGTCCTCGAGGGTCGGGACCGGGACCTGGCCGATGCGTTGGGGAAGACCTTGGCGCTGCCCGGCTGAGCAGGCCACCTCAGGGGCGGTCCGGGGTGGGCGGCTCCCCGTGGACCTCAGCGAGGAACCGGGGGACGGAGATCCGCCACTGGGCCCCGACCTTGAAGGCGCCGGGGATCTTGCCGGCGGCCACCAGGCGGTAGGCGGTCGAGGTGCCGATGCCCAGCTGCTCGGCGGCCCACGAGATCTGTTTCACGTCGTCAGGAAGCGAGATCGTCACGTGTCCCATCCTTCGCCTCGAGTTGCTGTCCTCGTCAGTGCCATGTGGCCTCCAGCGGGTCGGATCGGGGCCGAATGCCCGTCTTCTTCGTTCATGATCCGAAATCAACGTCACCCTCAACGTCACCCTCACCGAAACTGCCTGGTCAGACGGTACGGCGAGAGCCACCAGAAAGGCCCAAGCGGCCGCAATTTTGCCGGTCGCACCGAATTGGTGCACGGGTGTGGACATTTTCTGTACCGCTCTGGCGGAGCCGATCTGGTGAGTCATCCAGGCGCCCATGGCGGGCTCGATGCCCGCCCGGGCGCCTCTCTCGTTCCCCGGCACCGATGCCACCGTTCCGAACGATCGTCACCACGACGGAGCAGACAGCTCAAACCCCGCAACGGCGTTCTCCGGTTGGACTCGGGATCAGTCGTTGCCCGGCTCGATGCCGGGGAACGATGGGACCGGCGAAACGCAACGTCCCTGCACGTGGTCCCTGCTGGCTGCCAGTCGGGTAGTCGGCGACACCGGCGGCCATGGTTGTCTCACCAGGGCGGGTGATGTCGAGCGGGGCTTCCGGCCCCGCAATGGCCCGACATCAACCGCTGGGAGCCGAAAGCCACGCCCGGACGAGGCGGTCAGGGGAGCAAGCGCAGCGGGAGCGAGAAGCGCAGGCCGGATGGTGAGGCGAGGAACGAGCCGACCCGGAGGGCTACCAACCGTGCCAGCGCCTCGGAGCGCCGACCTTGACGGCCGAGTCGGGGGTGGATCAAAAAGGTGGTCTGAGCTGGGAGGGTGACGTTCGAGGGTGACGTTCGAGGGTGACGTTCGAGGGTGACGTTGCTAGGTGGGCCAGGGTGACGTTGAGGGGCTCGGCAGGTCGGCCATGCAAGGCGTCACTATGTGTGGCTGCCCGTGGTGCATTCGGCTGAAGGTCTGCTTCAATTCGGCGCCCGTCCCAGTTGGCGCCCCGCTGCGAGAATCTTCGTCGCACAGGGCCTACGGGACGCCTCCGGCCAGCGACCCTTTCTGGCCTGGGACGTCGCCGTGCGAGGTTCGGCTAACGGACACGCGGGAGAGGTGGGCGAGGACTGGTCTGATACTGCAGCCGCGGTTGGTGTCGGTGGGTAAGCGGGATCAACGTCCGGGACTCCCGCTCCGCGACCGCAATCAGATGAAGGTCTCGGCTCGCAGCCCCGCGAGCAGCAATCGCACCATGCGCTCCGCGCGTCCAGAACTCTCGATCACGGCTGGGCCGCCCGTGTGGCAGAGGTTCGCGACTGCGCTGAGGAATTCGCTTGCGTCGACGTCCTGGCTGATCTCTCCGGATTCTGTCGCGGCGACAAGCAGTCGCTCGAGCGTTGGCGCGAGGCGCGTCGAGAAGTACTCGGCGAGCGGCTCGTACGCGGAATCTCCGGAATGCAGCGCTGCTGCGAGTCCACGTTTGGTGGCGACGAATTCGGTGTAACGCATGATCCACCGGTCGAGCGCTTCGCCGGGAGGGTACGCGGCTTCGATCTCGGTCGCAGCCGCGACGCACGCATCCATCTCGCGTCGGAACACCGCCGAGATGAGGTCAGATCGGAGAGGGAAGTGTCGATACAGCGTGCCGACCCCGACGCCCGCGCGCGCGGCGATCGACCGTACGGGCGCGTCCACGCCTGATTCGGAGAAGGCAGCCTTCGCGGCCTCCAGCAGCGCGTCGACGTTCTGGCGCGCGTCGGCGCGCATCCGGCGCGGTTCCCCGCTTGCTGAACTCGTGGCGGTGTTGGTGGTGGAAGGCAAACGACATCTTCTCTTGTAGATGGAACACCATTCCGGTTATAGTGAGAACGTAAGGGAACATTGTTCCGGTATGCAGCAGCCGATCCGGACGGCTGTTCCGATTATCCGATCGTAGGGCACCGTCCCGTCGGGTGCCCCGATGACGAGCCTCAGGAGCAGACAGCATGAAATGCCGCACACTTGGCCGTACCGGCATCAAGGTGACCCCGTACGCGCTTGGCGCGATGATGCTCGGGGCCCTCGGCAACCCGGACCGACAGGAGGGCGTCCGCATCATTCACCGGGCACTTGACGCCGGGATCAATTTCGTTGACACCGCCGACCGCTACGGGGACTCGGAGGAAGTTGTCGGCGAGGCGCTCAAGGGCCGCCGCGACGAGGTCGTCCTCGCCACAAAGTTCTGGGGACCTGTCGACGACGACGTCAACCATCGCGGCGGCTCTCGCCGCTGGATCATGGAGGCCGTCGAGCGTTCGCTCCGCCGCCTGCAGACCGACCACATCGACCTCTACCAGCTGCACCGGCCGGACCCGGACACGGACATCGACGAGACGCTCTCCGCGCTCACTGACCTCATCCGCCAGGGCAAAGTTCGCGCGATTGGCACGTCGTCGATGCGCGGGTCGGAGATCGTCGAGGCCCAGTGGATGTCCGAGCGTCGCGGGTTCGAGCGATTCCGCACGGAGCAGCCGAACTATTCGATCCTCGACCGCGAGATCGAGCGCGAGATCCTCCCCGTCGCCGAACGCTACGGCATGGGAACGCTCGTCTACAGCCCACTTGCTGGCGGCGCACTGACGGGCCGGTACCGGGCGGGGCAGGAAAACGACAACTTCCGTTCCACGAAGACCGGCATGCGCCACTTTCGGGACGAGCGCCGTCTCGCCGCCGTCGAGGAGCTCATCGCGTTCTCCGGCGAGGTCGGCGTGAAGCTCACGCACCTCGCGATGGCGTTCGTCATCGCGCACCCGGGGGTCACCTCCGCGATCGCCGGGCCGCGCACGATGGAGCAGCTAGAGGACACGCTTGCTGGGGTCGACGTCGCGCTGTCGGACGAGGTCCTCGACCGTATCGATGAGATTGTCCCGCCCGGGGAGAGCATCGGTGCGATGGACATGGTCTACCGCGGCCCGGAAGTCGCCGACCAGACCATGCGCCGCCGTCCGGCCGCACAGCGTTCGGCTGCTTGACCCCGTCATGGACGAAAACGACTGGGTCGCCGGTCAAGTCGCTACCGGAACCCCGGAGTTCATGGCCCGATTCACGCTCGGCATCCACTAGGCCGCAACGGCAGGCTTCTTCGCCGGGACTGATCCACTGCTAGGTGAGCTGCTCGGCCACGAATCTCGCAGGGTACGGGACCTGCTCAGCCAACCTCACATCTGACGAACGGATCAATTGTAATCACCGGGATCAACCACGGAAGGAACGACTGGCAATGACCAACGACTTGTCGATCGGCGAGCGCGGTCAACGTTCTCCCTGCGATGGTGCTGAGATTCCGGCGGCGCTGGCCGCTTCCATGATTTCGGGATGCCCGAGACGCCAGGTGACGTTGAGCCTGACCCGCACCAGCTTCCAATTTCCGTCCTCGCGCACGAGCCTGTTCAGGTAGTAGCCGCCGATCGTGTAGTAGGACTCCGGATCCTCGGGATCGAACACGTGGTGGGCCCGCATATACATCGTGATCTGCGCGCTGTCGCCTTCCAGCTTCACCAGCGGGTTCGACATCATGTGCTGCGTCGCAGCGAGGCCCCCGAACAACGGCTTCTGTGCGGCAACCCAGTCATCAGCCGCCATCGTCATCGGCGGCAGCCCCGGTCCATAACTCGAGAAGTCGAATTCGACCTCGTCGGCGAACACCGAGCGGTACATTGCCCAGTCACGGGTGTCGACGCCGATAGCGTACCGATACACACACTCGGCGACGGCAAGCTTGTCCTCTGCACTCATACGAACACATCCTCTCTCACTCCTCGATTTGAGTTCGTTGCTCTGGTCACGAACTCGGTGTCGCGAGGTCCACCCCATGATGGGGAAAGCAGCGTCGAGGCCAGGTACGGAAACGCTGCTCTCCACGCTATGGAGGACCGCCAGGCATGAGAGCTTCCTGACTACGACAGGCATTCCTTTTCCAGTCTTCCAGACGCCACCAGCGGACCGCAGTCAAGGACTAGACAAGCTCCAGCCATCCTCGAAGTGCCGGTCAGTCACCATCGATAGCCGTTCCGCTCCCTGCGATCGGGAGGGCAGGACATTGGAAATGGCTGAGCATTATGGACGCCGGTGTAGGAAGGTGACACCGACATCCGCAGGGGCAGTTCCTGAGATCGAGTCACCCTGGACCAAACAGTCGTGTTTGAGGTGGCAGGCTGGGGCTGGGGTCGATAACAAGCCGATGTTCCGTCACAGACAGGTCACGGAGGTTGCTGAAGATTCAATCCCTGGTTCCGTCATGGACCGCAACAAGCCTCAGCGTTATCAGTACGTTTGATGGGGACGCGTGGGACGATGCGAAACGGTGCATGACGCCCTGAGCTGCAACGATCACGGTTTCGGAAGATTCCCGACGGCAGCTAACTGCGCGAATTATACGACAATCTGCAGGACAGCGTCCGCGAGAAGGACGGTTAAGGTCGCTGAGCGGCTGCGGAAGTCGTGCGTCCTCCATCGACGATTGTCGGCGGGCCCATGCACCGTCGGATGGACGTCACGTCACGTCACGTCACGTCACGTCACGTCACGTCAACTTTGCCGCCCATTCGTCGATCAGGCGAACAAAGAGCTCAGGATCCTGCTCGTGCATTTGGTGAGCCATCTCCGGGAACGAGAAGTAGTCGAACGTCTGGCCTGCGGCAGTGACAAGTTCACGCACCTGTTGGACCTGTACATCGGAGATCGCCCCCATGAGGGCGCCAGTACCCGCTTCGAGCTGACGGAAATGGTGCGTGAATAGAACTGGCACTCGCACACTCTCCAACATGCGGGCGTGGTCGCAACCTGACATCGCCGTACCGGCAGAGAACGCGCGTGCCCACTCCGGGTCGTATTCCTTGAAGTTCTGAGGTGGACCCTCCGGCGCGCTCACAGCATCGTCCCCGTCCCGCTTGACTTGCATCCCCTCATTGGCGATCACCATCCTGAATGGAAGCTCTACTGGCGCCGCCGCTTGCATTCCTGACCAATCGCCGATCGACCATTGATCACCGAGCCACTTGCTCCACAGATCCATGATTGGTCCCAGCGCTTGACGGCTCGATTGGCCGCATGCCGGGTTGACCTCGGAGGCAAAGAGCGGTGCATCTTCCCAGACGGCGCCTCGTATCTGGCCGGGCTTGGCGAAGGCGGACAACCATGCTGAAACGAGTCCGCCTGAAGAGTTCCCACTGACTAGGGTTGGTCGTCCGATCACGAGGTCGATGAACCGGACGAGATCGTTACCAAAGTTGTCCAGGTTGTAACGGCCCGGCGTCCATGTCGAACGGCCTTGCCCGCGCAGATCGACGGCGTAGGTCTGAAAGTGCTCTGCCAGCAGGGGTAGGGCAGCCTCATAGCCCCACCAGGACTCGGTCTGACTGGGAATCAGGAGGAGCGCCGGCTTGGAGGAGTCTCCGAGAGTGCTGTAGTTCAGGCGAACCTCACCGAGGTCCACGATCTGCTCGGCGAACCTGTGTGTTGTGAACGTACCTGACCTGTCTTCGGCCTCAAGAATCGTCATAGATCTTCCTTTCTCTACCTAGCAACACGCGTCTGGAATTGGCCATTATCGGGTGGTGCTCTCACTGCGGCTTGTCACATCTGTATGTGTGAGATGCGCGGAAAGACCCCATAGCTTGGAAGCCGTGTCTGGGTCCTGTAAGGACTTCGGCGCCTTGGCCAGTTCCGGGTACCCGCGCATGTGGCCAGGACCGTTGGGTCCCACGAATGAGCCCCCTGGGATGTCCTGGGAGGCGGCGAACAGCGACGGCCATGCGCCGTGCTCCGCGCTCTGAGCGATCACACTCACCACGAGCCTGTTCATGGTCCCGACGAATCCACCAGCATGGCTGATCAGGTTGGTCTTGGCCACGCCAGGGTGTGCTGAGATTCCGCGGATAGAGCTGCCCGACTTGGACAGTCGCCGCTGCAACTCATCGGTGAAGAGGATATTGGCCTGTTTGGAGTCAGAGTAGGCCTGCGATGCCTTGTACGGCCGGTGCTCCCAGTTCAAGTCATCCAGATCGATCTTCCCACCCGAAGCAAGATTGGAGGTCAGCGTGACGACCCGGTCGGTGATGTGAGGAAGCAGAAGATTGGTCAGTGCGAAGTGTCCGAGGTGGTTGGTCCCGATGTGCAGCTCGAACCCGTCGGAGGTGCGACCCTCGGGGGCGTACATAACTCCGGCGTTGTTAATCAGAACGTCGACTTCACCCCTCCAGGAATCTGCGAACCTGTTGATCGATGCCAAACTGGTGAGGTCAAGCTCCAGCACTTCGGTCTTTCCCGGAATGGTCCGGGCGACACGCGTGCCCTTGCTCGTATCTCGCACCGCCATCACCACTCTTGCCCCAGCCCGGGCCAGCTCCCGAGCGGTGATCGCGCCGAGTCCACTGGAGGCGCCCGTGATCACCACCGTTCGGCCAGACATGCTCGGAAGATCTTCAGCAATCCATTTGTCATTGTTCGGGCTCATGTGTTTTCCGTCCTTTTCTCTCGATATCTCCTGCGTATTCGGCGTAGCTGTCAAAGTTTCGCCGAGCCCGTGTGGCTGATACGGATAGATACTTCTCTTACCTCGATTATTGGCCCCTCACGGTCGTGGTGTAAGAGGAGCGCTCATCCAGGGAGCGCCACTCCGTGCTTTCGATACGGGACCGACTCCCGCTACAGATCGTTCAGGATCTGTGCTCTTGAACGGGGGAAGGTGCACGCTTGGCCCAACCATCACGGCCGGAGTTCAAGAAGTTCGCCGAAGCCCATGCGAGTGATGAAGCTCTCCTGATGTCGGCGGGCGACACCATTGACCGCCTCGACGCTGAGTTCCTTGACCCCAGCGTCGGTGAAGTCAATCACGCTGCGGAACGGCTTGGCTCCCACGGGAAGTGAAAGGATGCGCGAAATCTCCCGGGCGATGCTGATCGGGTCGGCATCGAGATCGAGGGCAAACAGCCCCTCGGCTGCTTCCTCGCTTCGGGCGACCATCGAATCGAGCGCCGCATAGGCGCGAGTTGTTTCCTCGTCGCTGGCCTGGCTGGCATTGGGATAGTGCTCGGTTCCCCGCGTGAATGCACCAGGCATGACGATCGTGGTCTCGATACCGAACTGGCCGACCTCGTAGGCGGTGGTGTGGGCCAGGGCGTCGAAGGCAGCCTTTGAGGCCACATACGGGCCGAGGAACGGTGGCACGCTGATGGTGCTGGTGCTGCCAACGTAGATCAGAGTCCCCGAGCGTCGGTCCCGCATGTGGGGCAGCGCTGCGCGGTTTACGCGCTGCAGGCCGATCACATTGATGTCGAAGAGATGGGCGATATCTTCGGCCGTGAAGGCCTCCGCGTAGCCGATATAAAGGTGTCCGGCGTTGTGTACGACGACGTCCAGCTGGTCACTCTCGGCCAGAATCGTCTTGACGGCCGAGTCGGCCGAGTCCTGAGACTGTACGTCGAGTTCGACAACTCTGAGGTCAACATCGTCGCTCTGCGCCACGTCAAGCAACTCGTCCGCATGTTTGGAATTCCGGCCAGCAAGGTTGCGCATGGAGGCGTAGACGGTATGGCCGTCGTCAGCGAGTGATCTTGCGGTGAGGTTGCCGATCCCGGTTGCCGCCCCGGTGATGAGGACTATAGACATGGCGATAGCTTCTATGCTCGGGTATCGGTTCAGTTACCGGTGGTGAGGATCATTCGGAAGCGGGCCTTGCCCGACACCATTCGCTCAAAAGCCGAACCGGCCTCGGAGAGCGGGACCTCTTCGATCATGGGTCGAACGCCGGTAAGCGCAGCGAAATGAAGCGTCTCTTCGACTTCGCGTGACGTGCCCGACGCGTGGGTGTACATCTTGTGCTCGCCCATCAGTGCGAACGGGTTGACCTCGAACGGCTCGGGATTGACGCCAACCACGATTAGTTCACCTCGGTGGGTGAGGCCGCCCAGTGTGTCGGTCATGGCGGCGTTGTCTGTCACCGTGCCGACCACCACCTTCGCTCCGCCGAGAGCCTGCAGTTCTGAGGCCACGTCTTGAGTCGTGTTGTCGATGTAGTGGTGTGCCCCGAGCTCTTGCGCCAAGGATTCCTTGTCGGCCCCGCGGGCGACAGCTACGGTCTCGAAGCCGAGCGCGGCCGCGAACTGGACACCGAGGTGACCCAGCCCACCGAGACCGAGGACGGCAACCAGATCTCCCGGGCGCGCTGCGCTGCGCCGAAGCGCATTGAACGTCGTGACTCCGGCGCACCCCATCGGGGCAGCCTCCGCTGCCTTGAAGTCGTCGGGGATGCGTGCCAATGCCGAGGAGGGCACGATGATGGCATCGGCAAACCCTCCTGGATAGGAGAGTCCAGGGGTCTGCAGCCGGACGCAGTTGATGGCGTCACCCTCCCTACAGGCCACGCAGTACCCGCAGTTGCCGCCGAACCATCCCACCGCGACCCGCTGGCCGGGCTCAAACCCTTCGACGCCCTCACCAAAGGTGTCGATGCGACCGGCGATCTCGTGTCCTGTCACCAGTGGGAACGTCACGCCGGGCATAAACCCGCTGATGAAGATCGAGTCGCTATGGCAGATCCCGACGGCCTCGACGATCACCCGCACCTCTCCGGCGCCTGGCTCAGGGATCTCCTTCTCGACAAGATGGAGTTCAGCTCCTGGTTCGTCTACCTGCATGGATCGGTAGGTCGTCATCTTTTGGTCCTTGATCGTCACTGGGGAGCGAATGTGGAATCAAACCGCTCCATCCACGATGAGCCAGATCGGCGCCGGGCGAAAGGGGAGCGTCGATCCATGGACTGGCGGTCCACGGACACACCTCGATCCATGGACTGGCGGTCCACGGACACCCCGCTGGACACCTGTCATCGGCCTTTCGGGGTGCGTGGCGCTCCCAACAGGCCAGCCCAAAAGGTGGACTGCCGCTCCCTGGCTCGGCCGCAGAGAGAAGGTCCATACTGGAGCCATGGACCGAGCGCAGCTTGCTGACTTCCTGCGTAGCCGGCGCGAGGCAATCCAACCTGGCGATGTCGGTATGACTCGGGGGCCCCGACGCCGCACCAACGGCCTACGCCGTGAAGAGGTTGCCCAGCTAACAGGCATGTCAACGGACTACTACGCCCGGCTCGAGCAACAACGTGGCCCGCAACCTTCCGAACAGATGGTTGCCGCGATCGCCCGCGGCCTTCGACTGACCCTCGACGAGCGTGATCACCTCTTCCGCCTCGCTGGTCACACCGCCCCGATCCGTGTCCGTCGCTCCGACCATGTCAGCCCCACGCTCATGAAGGTGCTCGACCGCCTCGACGACACCCCCGCCCAGGTCATGTCCGACCTAGGTGAAACACTCGCCCAGAACCGCCTCGCCATCGCCCTCCTAGGGGAGCAGACCCAGTTCACCGGTGCTTCCCGAAGCGTCGTGTACCGCTGGTTCACCGATCCCACAGAACGAGCCGTCTATCCCGAGGCGGACCGTGAGTACCAAGGGCGATCCGTGGTATCGGCCCTCAGAGCTTCCCTATCTCGAAGCGACCCGGACGGCCAAGGTGCCGGCATCGTGGCCCAACTTCTCAAAGAGAGCCCGGAATTCGAGTCTGTCTGGAACCATCATGAAGTTGAGGCCCACACCGGTAGTCACAAGACGATCGTCCATCACGATCTGGGCAACATCGAACTCGACTGCCAAATCCTCTTCACCGAGAACCAGGATCAAGCCCTACTCGTCTTTGACGCCTCCCCAGGAAGTGAGGGCCACGAAAAGCTCCAACTGCTCTCCGTCATCGGAACTCAGAGACTCAGCCCCGAACCCTCGGAGCCTGCGGCTGGACCGCGAAGAGATTGAGAGGCTGACGGCGGAGGCCATCCGTCGGACCGTTCGCTCCGATACCACGCCGAGCAGCGAACAAGCCTGTCGAGCCGGCGTTGCGAACCTGAAGCTCTCCAATCGATTCTCAACCGCGAGGTCGACCGGTCGGCAGACTTTGCCCCTGTCAACGTGGCCGGTGAGAAACGATCCGGTCGAGCCTGGCCGACAAAGCCGTCGTTTCGTCCACGCTGAAGTCGACTGGTTAAATGAGAATAAGGGCGATCAAGGGAGACACTTCTGACCGCAATAGATTGAAGCTTGGTTCCTCGCGCTCACCTTCGCTATGTACCGAAGGGTGACAACCCTGCTCTGTTCCTCGCGACCACGTCTGTAAACAGTCTACCGGAGGAGCAAAGGTTGTCGCATAGTTATCCGATAGTCGTGTGAAGTTCCTGGTTCGTGACTACAACGTGACTACAACTCCCGGCGAAAGCACGCGATGGCTGATGAGCGGTGAGAACATGCGTGCAGCTCACGGTCGGTTTCTGTCACCGCCGGCGAGCCCTGAAATCGACCAGGTCTAACTTTTAATCCCAAGGTGGCGAGATCGAGACTCGCACGGCCCACTGAATACCCAGGTCAGAGCGTATCTGCGGGTCATCGAGGAACCCTTGACATCTTCTCGTGACTACAACTCCGGATTCAACGCATCAGTTCGGCCGTTCGTCCGAGCGCCGTTGAACTGTTCGTCCGGTGATCGGTTGGTGGCCTTCCGGAGGATTCGGTGCATCCAATGTCTGAGCGAATCACCGCGAGTCCCTCAGACCTCGCCCCTGTATTGCTGGTCAGTTACGTGATCGCCCCAGTTGGGCTCACCTTCACTCACGGCGAGGTGGGTCATCAGGTGATCTGGTGCCACACCATGCCAGTGCCACTCGCCACCCGGCGCGAACACGGTGTCGCCTTGGCGCAACTCGACGACCGGTT
>Ga0302201_10002450_pt1 | contig 14571 bp, 12 predicted proteins | sample II_Bog_N3_2_FD_194586 | JGI IMG/M metagenome (GOLD analysis project Ga0302201, IMG submission 194586) | Peat permafrost microbial communities from Stordalen Mire near Abisko, Sweden - II_Bog_N3_2 | ecosystem: Environmental > Terrestrial > Soil > Wetlands > Peat | place: Sweden: Abisko...
GCGAACATCTGGTTTATGAACCAATGGCCTGCCCGGCTTTATAAATCGTTTGATATCATTCCAATGGCTGAAACCAAAGCGCAGGAAATGGCGGATGAACCACCAGTCGCCCCGTTTACGATAGCCTTTTATCTGTTTCCGCTGGGCGCGCAGGTAAGATCGCAATCGCCAGCAATCCGCCACGGGTTTGAATAGCGACCAGTAAATAAAAGCCGGTTGACGCCCGGCCACGGCTCCGGCAACGCTTTCTGCCGTGATCAGCATGGTATAGGTCAAAGCGGTGAAAAGCAGCAAGCCTTGGGCATTTTTTAGGATGGTCAAAAGCTGGCTGCGGTTGGCATAAAAACGACGATCCACATTCGTTCGTGCCGGGCGCGGCGTAGCGGGGCAAATGGAAGCATGATGGAGCCGGGCACTCGGAATTGATTCCACCATTTCGCCGGCGATGCGCGCCCGCCAGGACAAGTCCATTTCTTCATTGTATAAATAAAACTCCCGGTCAAATCCGCCCAGTTGGTCAAACAATTTTTTGCGGATGAAATAAAAACTGCCCACGGCAAAAACCTGTTTTAACTTTTCATTGGGCCGCGGGCCGACGAGACAGCCGAAAACGTCAAAGCCGGCGGCTCCTTGGCCGTGACCAAAAAATCCACCGGCTGGCAGATCGCCTTGGTAGGGTAGTTCTTTAAGCGTAAAAACGGTGGCCGTGGAGCATTCGGCATGGTGCACCAATTGTTGCAGGCAGTCCGGTTCAAACCAGATGTCCGGATTGACAAAAAACAGGTATTTTCCACGGGCGTTTGCCGCGCCACGGTTGCATCCTGCCCCGTAACCATAGTCGCCTCCGGTCTGAACCAGCAAACTCTGCGGGAAGGCCGCGATTTCTTTGGTCAAAAGTTCGGGTGAACCGTCAGCCGAAGCGTTGTCCACCATGATGATTTCCAAGCGGTTTGAAATAGTTTGATCCTGCACGGATTGGAAAAAGCGTTTAAACCACTTTATGTCATTATGACAAACACAAATGATGCTGACGATGGGTTCCATTTAGGATAAATTTTGCGCGTCCAAAAAACAACATTCCAACCAGATAGCAAGCAGAAATAAAATGCCAGATCCCATGTCTAGGCTGATTGGGAATGTTCGACCAGCATTACGGTTGCGTGAATGCGGAAGCCAGCCAGACTGATGAAAACAAAGAAAACAACGTAAAAAAGGCCTACGTTCACCGGATTGATTGCAGAACTTGACTTGTCGATTAAATGGGTGTGAAATTCTGAAAAATAGCGAGTCGTCCGACCAAAAAAAACGTTTTATCGCCCCCCGACCACGATGACCTCGACACCCTCCCAAACAATTTCCGAGCGGGAATGGCCCTTGGTTTCCATCTTGATCGTTAATTTTAACGGTGCGGCAGTCTTGAGCGACTGTCTAGCCTCGTTGCAGCAGGTCGTTTATCCCCATTTTGAAGTGGTCGTGGTGGATAACGCCTCCACCGACTCTTCTTGGGAGGTGTTGGCACAGTATCCGGCTGTCCGTGTCCTTTGCAGCGATCACAATCGCGGTTTTGCAGGCGGAAATAATTTTGGCCTATCGGCGTGCGGCGGACAACTCGTGCTCCTGCTTAACAGCGATACGATAGTCACGCCGGAATTTCTTCAGCCGCTGGTCGGGTATCTCATCGAACACCCGCAGGTTGGCATTGTGCAGTGCAAGATGATTTTGAGCCGGCACGGGAACTCACTGGATGTTTGCGGCTCCTTTCTGACGAGTTTAGGCTTTCTTTATCATTACGGCTATTGGAAGCAGGATTCACCAAAATATGATTGCAGCTATCCCGTTTTTACCGTCAAAGGCGCCTGTCTGCTGTTTCGTCGGGAACTGATTGCCGCCGCCGGCGGCTACTTGTTTAACGAAGATTTCTTTTGTTACTACGAGGAAACCGACTTTTGTCATCGCGCTTGGCTGGCGGGATACGAGGTGCATTTTGTCCACAGTTCATCCATCCAGCACTTGCAGGGAGCCACTTCGGAGCGCACACAAGCCAGCGGCTTTGTCTTGCAGCAGTTTTTAGCCAACCAGACTTTTGGTTTGCTGGCCAATTTGTCCGCCGGTTCGCTCTGGCGGATCATGCCGGGTTATTTTTTGGTCTTTTTTGCCAGCATGGCGGCGGCAGCAGTGACTGGCAATAAGGGTGTCTTAGGAGCCCATTGGCACGCGCTTGGATCCAACTTGCGGCGCATTGGAAAAATTCGCGCCCAGCGGCGGTTGGTGAAGAAAATCCGAAAAACAAGTGACCGGCTAATTTTTCAGAAAGTTATGAAGACGCCACGGCTGGAATATTTTCTAAAGACGTTTCAGGGTCGGTTGAGCAATTATGAAGACAAGATTCTAAACTGATTTTATGGCTGTGATAACAACAGTAATACCGGTTTACAATGGAGAGCCGCACATCACGGAAGCACTCTATTCGCTGGCACGGCAGAGGCGGCGACCGGACCGGGTGGTGGTGCTGGACAATTGCTCGACCGATCGAACACGGGAGATGGTCACCGGTTTCAAGGGGCTGCGATGTGAGTATCGGTTAAACGAACGCAATCTGGGTCTTTTCGGAAATCACAACCGGGCTTTGGAATTGGCCGCCGAAACGGACTACTTGCATTTCCTGCATACCGACGATGTGCTTCTGCCAGATTTTTGCGCCCGCACGATCGAAATGCTCAACAACGTCGAGGGCCGGGGGATGAGCTGGTGTCAGGCCGAGTTCATTGATGAGCGCGGCGAGCCTCTGCCGCCAATTATTCCGCCGATTTCCGGTTCGCCGGAACGGGTCAGTCTGGATGACTTCTTGAAAGAACGGACACAGCTAAGGGCCGACATCTTCGTCAGCGGGACAATGATCAAGACCAACCGACAACCCATACCCTGTCGTTTTCGGGAGGACTTCAAGCAGGTCGGAGATCATTTTTTCTGGGCTGAGTGGGCAAGTTGTTGCGCTGGGCGCTTGCGAGTGCGGGAGGTGCTTCTTAAATATCGGAGCCACCCACTCAGCGGCACCACATTTAATCAGACCAACCTGGACGTCTTTGTTCAAGAAGATTGGAAAGTGATCGAAGGCGTAGAAGCAATGCGTGGCAAAACCGGGCTGGCACACTGGCTTCAGATGCAAAAGCTCAAGTGCTTTTTTGCCGCCTTGGTTCATGTGAAGATGCGGCAGGTTCACGAACGGTCGCCGCAATACGCCCGGCAAGTCGCCATGGCGGGACGCGCTTTATCGGGAATGCCGCATTGGTGGCTTGGAAAAACCGCGTTCCAATTGCGTGAACAACTCCGCACGCTTCATAGGCAGCAAGATTAGCAGCTATCCGTCAAACAAAACCCTTTGCTGTTGAAGGCTTGTAGGGTGGTCTTAAATCCTGAATTAGCTCATCCAGACCGTGATTAAGTGTCCAATCCTGCTTCCATCCCAGTGCTTCAAGCCTGCCAATGTTGGCCACGACGCAGGGAAAAGAATCCCGTTCCGGCGGGTCAGCGGCCATAATTAGATCCGGCTGGCCCAGCATCGCTGCCACGATGTCGGCGATTTCGCGGACGGAAACGCCTTTGCCCGTGCCCCAATTGATTGTCCCGGTGAACCGTTTTTCTACCGTGAGCAGAATCGCGGCAGCTAGGTCTTCGATGTAAATATAGTCCTTCCGGCTGTTCGGCGTCTTGAGCACCAGCTTTTCGCCGCGCCCAAGTTTTTGGATGAGCGAACTGCACAGTCGTGCCGGATGTTCACCGACGCCGTAGGGATAGAACACCCGGCCCCAGCAGAAATGCCAGCCATCTTTTTGTGCTTCGGCCGCCAGGGTTTTGCGCAAGGCGTCTTTGCAGCGCGCATAAAGCGTCGTCGGATTCACCGGCGTGAGATCCTCGGCCAGCGGCGCTTCGGAAATCTGATATTCAATGCACGTTCCGGCGCCGACTATGTGGTTGACGCCGAGGTCGCGCAAACCATGCACCAAGTCCAGACTCCATTTCAAATACAACTCATTTTCTGTTGATTCCAAATAGACTCCCGGGGTTGCGATCCAGGCAAAATGAACACAAACGTCTGGCTTAAAGCGCATGATGCTCTTCCAAGGCGGTTCGGCCAGCGTGCCCTCCAGCCAGCCTGTTTTTTCGTTTGCCGGAACACTGGCTGGTGGCGTTGTTCCCGGCAAAATGATGCCGGCGATTTCATGGCCATGGCGCTGAGCAAGCCGACAAAAAGCTGAGCCGATAAAACCGGCGGCACCGGTGACGAGAATTTTCATTTCAGGTCGGCCAGCAAAGGCAGCTTGCGGTCGCGGTCGGAAAGCTGGCCTTCCACAACGGGCCAGCGAATGTTCACGCTGGGGTCATTCCAGCGCAGGCCGCGCGCGAGGTCGGCGTGATAAAATTCGGACATCTGATAAAAAACTTCGCAGTTGTCCGTGAGGCATTGAAAGCCGTGGGCAAATCCAGCGGGAACATATAGCGTGCGGCGATTTTGCGCGGTCAGTTCAAATCCTTCCCATTGGCCGAACGTCGGCGAATCGCGGCGCACATCCACCAGCACGTCAAAGATGGCACCCGCCGCGCAGCGGATCAGCTTGATTTCCGGCTTCGGGTCGGCTTGAAAATGCATTCCGCGGATCATGCCGCGCCGCTGGGTGAGCGTGAGATTGCACTGCGGCCAGTGCGTATTGAGGCTGAGTGCGGCAAATTCCCGCTCGCAAAAAGTCCGGGCCAGAAAACCGCGTTCGTCCTCGCGCAATTCCAAATCAATGAGCCAAAGCCCGGCCAGCGTGGGGCGTGCGAATTTCATGGCGGTCAGACAATTTTAACTTTCGGAATCGGAATGATGAATTTGCCGCCGGCGTCGCGATACGCCGCTTGCTGCGCGAGAATTTCACCGGCAAAATTCCATGTCAGCAGTAGCGTGTAATCCGGCTGGCGCCTCAGCAATTCATCCGGCGGCAGGATCGGCAGGTGCGTGCCGGGCGTGAGCCGGCCCTGCTTGTAAGGGCTGCGGTCCACGACAAAATCCAGGTCCGCCGCGCCCACGCCGAAGAAGTTCAAGAGCGTGCTGCCCTTTGCCGACGCGCCGTAAGCAGCCACGCGTTTGCCTTCCCGCTTCAACTTCGCGAGCAGCTCCACAAGCCCGTTTTTGATGCTGTGAACCTGGCTGGCAAAACCTTCGTAATAGGCGAGCGAGTTCACGCCCTTTTGTTTTTCCTCGGCCAGCAGCTTGGTGACGGAAGCCTCGACCGCGTGCGCGCCGATGTGGCCAGCGAACAGGCGAAGCGAGCCGCCATGGATCGGCAGGCGTTCCACCCGGAAAATCGTCAGGCCGTGCCGCGCGAACAAGGGTTGAAGTGCTGTGAGCGTGAAGTAAAAAACGTGCTCGTGATAGATCGTGTCGAATTCGTTGTGCTCGATGAACTCGACGCCGTAGGGAAACTCCAGCGCAATGCGGCCGGCTGGTCGGAGCAGTGTTTTCAGCCCGGCCACGAAGTCGTTCGTGTCCGGCGCGTGGGCGAAAACATTGTTGCCGAGAATGAGGTCGGCCTGCCGGTTGTCGCCCGCAAGTTTGGCGGCGATGCCGCCGCCGAAAAATTCCTCCAAGGTTTCAATGCCTTTTTCGCGGGCGACTTTGGCAATGTTCGCCGCCGGCTCGATGCCGAGGCAGGGAATACCGGCCTTAACGAAATTTTGCAGCAAATAGCCGTCGTTGCTGGCGATTTCCACGACGAGGCTTTGCGGGTTCAAGCCAAATTTGGCAATGTAGCCTTCCGCGGCTTCGCGCGCATGGCGCAGCATCAGGTCGGAGAACGACGAGAAATAAAGATATTCGGAGAACAGCTCGACCGGTGGGACGAGGTCGGTGATTTGCAGCAGCCAGCAGGATTTACAGACGGCAAGGCGCAGCGGAAATTTTGGCTCCGGCTTCGCAAGGTCGGCGGGGGCCAGAAGGTTGTTTGCCAGCGGCTGCTGGCCGAGGTCGAGAATCAGCGCGGCGGCGGTGCTGCCGCAGGAACGGCATTTCAAATGGAAGCTCATACTGATTTTGTCCAAACCAGATTTTTCCGGCGGGCGGCGGCCGTGTAGTCGTCAATCTGCGACTGGCTGAAGCGCAGCATATCCGGATTTTTCAAATCATGCCGCTCGCAATACCAGACGACGGTGCGACGAATGGCTTCCGTAAAATCCCAGGCCGGATACCAGCCCAGCAGTGCGCCGGCCTTTTCGATGGACAACGACAATAATTTTGCTTCGTGGGGCGCATTCGGGTCGGAATTATCCACCCACTTGCCCGGCCATGACTGCAAAATTTCTTCCACTAACCGGCCGACCGGCTGACGCGCGGAAGGCTCGGGGCCAAAGTTGAACGGACTGACCAATTTTGAAGTTTTCGGTTCCTGACTGATGCGCGCGGCGAGCCAGAGATAACCGCTCAAGCATTCCAGCACGTGCTGCCACGGGCGGACGGCGCGCGGGTTGCGGACGCTGATGGGTTGTCTTTCAATCAGCGCGCGGATGGAGTCTGGCACGATCCGATCCACCGCGTAATCACCACCACCGATGACGTTGCCGGCGCGGGCGGTGACGACTGGGCCGAGCTTCGGGTTCGGCGCAAAAAACGAGCGATGCCACGATTGCGCCACCAGTTCGGTCGCGCCTTTGCTCATCGAATAAATATCGTGGCCGCCGAGCGCGTCATTTTCACGATAGGCAAACTCCCATTCGCGGTTTTCATAGCACTTGTCGCTAGTCACGACGACGGTAAGGCAGTTCAGTTCCAGCTTGCGAATGGCTTCGAGGACATGCGCTGTGCCGAGCGCGTTAGTCTCAAATGTTTCCAACGGTTCGACGTAAGAACGTCGGACGATGGGTTGCGCGGCGAGATGAAAAACAACCTGGGGCTGGATTTTTTTAAAGGCCACCGTGAGCGCATCGAGTTGGCGAATGTCGCAAATGGTTTCGCTGGCAAATGTTGTGACGCTGATGATTTCGTGAAGATTAGGGTTTGTCGGTGACGGCAGGCTCAAGCCGTGAACTTCCGCGCCGAGTTTTTTCAGCCAGAGCGAAAGCCACGCGCCTTTGAAACCGGTGTGGCCGGTCACGAGCACGCGTCGGTTGTGGTAGTAGCCGCTGAACATCACCAGACTTTCCACGGGGCCTTGCCGCTGTTCCACAGGCCGGTGAGCAGTTGCTGCTCGCGGTAGGTGTCCATGCACTGCCAGAAACCCGGATGCTGGTAGGCAACAATTTGTTTTTCTGCCGCAAGCTTCGCCAGCGGCTCGTTCTCGAAAACGCAGGTGTCGTCGCCCAAATATTTGCCGATGCGCCGGTCAACGACGAAGAAGCCGCCGTTGATATAGCCGGCTTGTTTTTCCGGTTTCTCCTTGAAGGCGGTGACCTTGCCATCCGCGATTTCCAGATCGCCAAAACGGCCGGCGGGCTGCACGGCTGTCATAGTGAGGATTTTCTTCTGCTTCCGGTGAAAAGCGACGGAGGCATTGATGTCGCTGTCCGTTACGCCATCACCATAAGTCAGCAAAAATGTCTCGTCGTTGACGTAGGGCAGCACGCGCTTGAGCCGACCGCCGGTCATGGTGTTTTGGCCCGTGTCAATCATTGTCACCACCCAGTCTTCCTCGGCATGCTGGTTGTGATATTTGATTTTTGGTTTTGCACCCAAGCTCAAAGTGACATCGCTGGTGTTCCAATGGTAGTTGCGGAAATATTCCTTGATCGCCTCGCCCTTGTAGCCGAGGCAAAGGATGAATTCCTTGTGCCCGTAATGGGCGTAGGTCTTCATGATGTGCCAGAGAATCGGCCGCTCGCCGACCGGCACCATCGGCTTGGGACGATATTCCGTTTCTTCGCGCAGGCGCGTGCCCAGACCGCCGCAGAAAATTACGACTTTCATTGTTATTGTTTTGCTGGCGGCAAAAAATATCAGGCTCCCGGCTTCGGCTCAACTTTTAATGATAACGATTTTAATCCCCCCCACGCAGACTATGTGGTTTGGCGAGGAATGTATTCAAGGCCCAGCCAGTTCAACTTGATGAGATTGGCTTGTGCCGGCGCATCGCGGTCAGCCAGAAAACAAACAATGTTCCAAATGAGAGTCCGGCCATGATGGGCATCACCCGCAACAAATCCGCCGGAGAATTGCCAAAGCATAGGAGCGTGATCCAATACGCCAGCCCCAGGCCGCCATAGAGCAACGCGATTTTAATCCAGCGGCTCGCCAGTGCCCACATGGCCAGCGCCTGCAGCAGGGCGACAAAAATCATCGTGAAGGCCAGCGGACCGATCATCATGGCGGCTTCCGGCGTATCACGGCCAAGCAGCTTCAGGCAAAAAGTGCGGAGCACCAGCAGGCCGATGGCGCCGACCAGCAGGCCGCCGGCGTAAAGCCCGATTAGTTTCAACTGTTCGCGCAGCGCATCACCGGTGTGGACGGCAGAGCGATGGGTGAACAGGACAATTAGCAGTGGCGCTACGGTCATTGGCAAAGCACGGGCGAACACGCCGGCACTGGTGTAGGCGTCCAGTTCAGCTTGGGAAAACTGGTGCTGAGATAAGCAGCGTTGAACGACGAGCAGATCGCCAGACAGGAAAAGATAGCTACCGACCACGCAGGCGGTCGCCACGATAAAAAACTGGACGAGCTCGCGGTTCCACGGCGACACCGGGTCGGCCGGCCGCGCGAGATCTTTTTTCCAGAAGAGCAAAACCAAATTGGCCAGCACTCCGACGCCGGAGGCCAGCACCGCCCATTCCGCCGCCGGAAACTTCAGCACGACTAGCCAGCCGAACACAAGCCGCAGCCCCACGCCCAAAAGTCCGATGAGCGCGAGGCGTTTGAACCAGCCTAGACCCTGGCACAGCGCCGTGGCCAGCCCGCCCCAAAGGCCGGCCAGCGCGCAGGCGAGCGCCGCCAGCGCCAGGCCCGTCCGGAAATGCAGGAATTCGCTCAGAGGCTTGGCCAGGAAGATGGCCAGCAGCGAACCGACAATTGTCAGCCGGAAAAGAAATTTCCGGCAGCCGGCCAGCAGGCCCCGCAGCCGCGCATCGTCGCCGCTGAAGTTGAAGCGGGCAATATAGTGGGTGATGGCGGTCGTCGCGATGGCCAGTGGCAGCCCCAGCAACCCCACGAAGCCCAGGGTGGTGTTCATCAGGCCAAATTCGCCGCTGGTTTTGAGTTGGTTGCCGACCACCGCTTGAAAGGCAAAATTGCCCAGTCCGGCCAGAAAACTCACGGCCGTCAAAATCATTCCGCTGCGCCAAAGTTTGTTCATGCACGATTCCGTTTCAATGCGACTGTTTTAAAATTTTGGTGATTATCCCTGAAAAAACAATCGTCGCGAGTTTAATCAGGAGGCCGCCGCAGCGCGCGGGATGGAAACGCAATCTCCACCTTGCCGGTGGCGGAAATTTCAATTTCCGCTCGCGCCGTTCAGCGGTGGTGTATCAGCGCCTCGATCTCGTCCGCCTCGATGGGAATGTCCGCCATCAAATCGCGCTGGCCGTCCTCGGTGACGAGGATGGTGTTTTCCAGCCGCACACCGAAATTTTCCTCCTTGATGTAAATCGCCGGCTCGCACGTCAGCACCCAGCCGGGCGCAATTTTTGCGCCAGTGTTCATCACGTCATGCACGTCCAGGCCGATGGGATGCGACACGCCGTGCATGAAATACGGCCGCACGGCGGGATTCTCCGGCGTCTGCTTTTTGAGTTGCGCCGGCTTGAGCAGGCCGAGGCCGACGCATTCCTCCGCAAGCAGTGCCTCGCATTCCGACCGCAAATCTTTCGTTGTCTTGCCGGGAACCATCGCCCGCGTCATCAGGCGCAGCACGCGCAGGACAGCGTTGTAAACCTGCCGCTGCCGCCTCGAAAATTTCCCGCTGACAGGAATCGTCCGCGTCAGGTCGCTCATGTAATTGCCCAGCCCGGCCGCGACATCGAGCAGGAGCAAGTCGCCCTTTTTGCAAACCTGGTCGTTCTGCGTGTAATGCAATATGTTGTTGTTCGCGCCGCCGGCGACGATGGGTGAATAGGCAAACGCGCCCTTGTGCCGGATGAATTCGTGCGCGAACTCCGCCTCCACCTCCGCCTCGTTCACGCCGGGCTTCAAGAATTTCAGCACACGCTTGAAGCCGCGCCCGGTCAGGTCGCACGCCGCCTGGATGGCGTCAATTTCCGCCGGCGACTTCACCGTGCGCAGATCGTGCAGCAACGGCGCAAGGCGCTGGTAGCCGTGCAGCGGAAACTGCTTTTGGCAATCGCGAACGAACCGCCCGTCGCGCGTTTCCACCGTCACGTCGGCGCGCTGATGCTCGTTGCTGTTGAGATAAATATTTTCCAGCTCGCAGGCGAGCGAACGGAAAATCACCGGCAAATCGGAGAGCCATTTGACATTTTTTATTCCCGAAAGCGCCGTCGCCTGCTCCTTGGTGAGCTTGTGGCCCTCCCAGATGGCGAGGTGTTCGTTTGGCTGGCGGAGGAAAAGAATCTCGCGCTGGTTCGGATCAAACGCGTCCGGCGCGAGCAGCAGCACCGTTTCCTCCTGATGGATGCCGGTGAGATAAAATAAATCGGCGTTCTGGAGGTGGCCCATCGAACCGTCGGCGTTCGTGGGCATGATGTCGTTGGCGTTGAGGACGGCGAGCGAGCGCGGCAACAGGCGGGCGGCGAGGTGTTCGCGGTTCAGCGTGAACAGCGCGGAGGGCAGAGGCACGGCTTTCATAAATGAATTTCTGGCGCAGTCTAAGGCCGTCACCGCAAAAAATTAAGCGAATTCAGCCGGCCCGTTTTCGCAGCCAGAGCAGTCCGCCGAAACCGGCCAGCAGCAGGCCGGTCACCGCCCACGCGCCGGCATTGGCGCTCTGCGCCGCGAACTGCAGCGACACCGCGCCGACCGCCGGGCCGAGGCAGTTGCCCGCGCCGATGGCCGCCTCGTGGATGCCGCCGTGTTCGCTTTTGGTGTCGCTGGCATCCATCGAGTAGAACAGCGATGAATAATAAATCAACCCGATGGTCACGCCGAAAAACACCTGCGCCGCCAGCACCGTCCACAGGCTGGGCGCGATGAGAATGGCCGCAAACGACAGCACCAGCAGGGCGAAGGACGTCACCAGCCAGCGGAACCGGTAATGCCAGCCCGGCCATTGCCACAGCACCACGAACGCGCCCAGCCGCACAAAGCCCCACAGCGAACACGCGAAGCCGGCGAACATCGGCGTGAGGTGAAATTTTACCGCGATGCCCGGCAGCTCGGCGATGAGCGTGTTGATGGCGATGTAGGCGAACGGATTGGCCAGCCACGCGAGTTGCTGAAAATTTCTGGCGCGGGCCGGCGATGGCCGGTTCTGGTCGGGCGGCAGGACAGAACGATTTTCGTCCGCCGCCGGCACCGGCAGTTTTTCCAGCCAGAGCGTCAGGCCGATCTGCCCGGCGATGATGACGGCGGGAATGTAAAAAATGCTGCGGTAGCCGAGCATTTCCAACAGCGTGCCGCCGATGAACAGCGCGGAGGCGTTGGTCGCCGCCCAAGTGATGTTGTAGATGCCAATGCCGTGCGGCACGCGGTCGGGGGTCTCATTTTCGCTGATGAGCGCCTCTAGCACCGGCCAGGTAAAACACATCCCGAACGTGACGACGACGGCGGTGGCGATCTGCCCAGCGGCGGAATTTAACTGTGCGCCGACGAGCAACGCGCCAGCCATGATGCCGAAGCCAAGCTTGAGCGCGTTGAAATAGCCCCAACGCTGCGCGAGGCGACCGGCCTGCCAGGACGACAGCGCATAACAAAATCCCAGCAGCGCGGCGACGGCTAGATTGGACTTATCGCCGAAATTGAATCGCTTTTGCAGCAGGAAATAGAGATAGGTGAAATATAGCACCGTGCCGAAGGAGTTCAGCCCTTCGATGGTGAAGCAGAGCGACTGGCGTTTTTGGCGGAGGTTCACGGATGATTGGAAATTTCGGCGAGCGCCCGGTGGCAATACCACTTCACCGCGTCGGTCATCGGCGGCGAGAGTTGTTCTAGTTCGGCAGTGGAACACCAGCGAATGTCGTGATGTTCGGCGGTGGCGAGTTTCACGCCGGCGGAATGCTTGAGCCGCGCCCAGTAAAGCAGGCCGATATGCTCATGGGTGTCACTGATGCGGTGGATGTCGAGAAAACGCGGCGCGATGAGCGCGCGCGTGCCGGGCGAGGTCGTGGGCGGACGTTCGCCGAGCAGTTCCACGTCTAGTCCGCTTTCTTCCTTGGCCTCGCGCAACGCGGCCTGTTCCGGGTCCTCGTCCAGTTCAATGTGGCCGCCGAGCGGCAGCCATTTGTCCAGCTTGCGATGGTGGATGAGTAAAATCTTGCCTTCGTGAACGACAAAGATCGCGACGGTAAAATCAATTTTTTCGTGGATGTGAGCCATCGGGATTTACGATTTATGATTTACGATTGACGCGCCAGAAAAAACTTACGAGCCCGTGGAGATTTCCAGCGGACTCGTAAATCGTATATCGAAAATCGTAAATGAAAACTATTTCATCTTGTCGAACGTTTTCTGGAGGATCTGCCAGTCTTTCTGGCCGGCGAACTTGCCCTGCAACGTTTGCACGATCTCATTTTCCCGCGCATTTTTGGTCGGCTTCTTGACCTGATAGAGCACGCCGAAGTTGCCAGGGAAATCGGCGTTGGCCAGCTTGTAGGCCGCCATTTCGTCGGTCACGTCGTGGTTTTTCGGAACTTCGTTGAACGCGCCGCCCTTGCGGGGATTCGCGGAGTCAAACGCGCCTTCGTAAAACTCCACGCACTCGCTCAGGCAGTGGACGAAACTGAAACCGTCGTGATCCATCGCGGCTTCCATCGTCGCGAGCACGTGGTTGGGATTCGAGGCCGAGGTGCGCGCCACGAACGACGCGCCGACGGCGATGGCCTGCTTGGCGGGATTGATCGGATAATCCACCGCACCCCAAATGTCGGTCTTGCTCTTGAAGCCGAGCGGCGACGTGGGGGAAGTCTGTTTCTTCGTGAGGCCGTAAACCTGGTTGTCCATGACGACGAGCGTCATCTTGATGTTCTTGCGCGCGGTGTGCGTGAAGTGGTTGCCGCCAATGGAAAACGCATCGCCATCGCCGCTAAAGGCGAAGACGTGCAAATCCGGGCGCGACAGCGAAACGCCGCTGGCGAACGGCAGCGCGCGGCCATGAATAAAATGCGCGCCGTGCGCCTGCACGAAATACGGGAACCGGCTGGAACAGCCGATTCCGGAAATGGTGGTGATCTTCTCGTGCCACAGCTTGCGCTTTTCAATCAGCTTGAAATACAGCGCGAGCACGGAGAAGTCGCCGCAACCGGGACACCACGTCGGATGGTCGGCGACGATTTCTTTGCGCGTCAATCCTTTGCGCTCGCCGGTGGCGGATTCGGTCACGGTAACGGGGACAACCGGTTTTTCAGTCAAAGTCTGGCTCATAAATTTTTCGTGTTTGAAATTATTTTTTCGCTTTGGCTTTCACCAACTCAACGATTTCCTTCACCTTCCAGGTGAGGCCGTCGGTCTTGTTGATGCCCTGGATTTTGGCGTCGCAATAGCGGGCGCGCAGCACGGCGCCGAGCTGGCCGTAGCCGTAGAGGCCCTCGTCGTTCATTTCCACGACATAAACGTGATGGAAGCCGGAGAAAATATTTTCCAGCCCGTTCGGCAGCGGGTTAACGTAACGCAGATGAATCGCGGAAACGCTGTCGCCGGCGGCGCGGAAACGGTCCACGGCTTCGCGGATCGGACCTTCGGTGGAACCCCAGCCAACGAGCAGGACATTGCCTTCCGGCGGGCCGTAAATTTTCGGCAGCGGCAGCGTGGCGCCGAGCGCCTGCAGTTTGATCCGGCGCTTGGCATTCTGCAGCATGTGGACTTTCGGCGAGCCGCTCGGGTGGCCGTATTCGTCGTGTTCGAGACCGGTGGCGATGGGATACTTGCCATCGAGAATCCGCGTGCCCGGCTTGACCTGCAGGCTGACGCCGTCCTTCGCGGTGAGGTCGTAAGGCTTGTAGGACGCTACCGGGGTGAAATCCGGCGTGATGTCCTGGCAAACTTTTTCCAGATCCGGCTGCGGGAACGCCTCGATGCGCGTGGCGATGCCTTGGTCGGTCAAGAAAAACACCGGCGTGTTGTATTTGCGAGCGATATTGACGGCCTCGATGGCCAGGTAAAAGCAATCCTCCACATTCGCCGGCGCGATGACGACGCGCGGGGCGTCGCCGTGGCCGCCATTGATGGCGATGTTCAAATCAGACTGCTCAATGTTCGTCGGCATGCCGGTCGAAGGCCCGCCGCGCTGGACGTTGATAACGACGAGCGGCATTTCCGCCATGACCGCCCAGCCGATGGCTTCGGTCTTGAGCGCAATACCCGGACCGCTCGAACCCGTCACCGCCACGCGCCCGGCATAACTGGCACCGAGCGCCATTGAGACGGAGGCAATTTCGTCTTCGCATTGGATGAACGAGCCGCCGTATTTCGGCAGTTCGCGCCGGAGCAGCTCCATGATGTCC
>Ga0302201_10002454_pt1 | contig 14565 bp, 13 predicted proteins | sample II_Bog_N3_2_FD_194586 | JGI IMG/M metagenome (GOLD analysis project Ga0302201, IMG submission 194586) | Peat permafrost microbial communities from Stordalen Mire near Abisko, Sweden - II_Bog_N3_2 | ecosystem: Environmental > Terrestrial > Soil > Wetlands > Peat | place: Sweden: Abisko...
TGTCGCCAAAAGGGGTGATCGCCAGCACGAGCAGAGCGATGCCTACCGAACGAGAACCCGTAGTCAGCATCAGGGCCAGCACAACCAGCCCGGACGCGATGTCCCGAACCCCCTTCAGGCGCAGCCAGGCACGAGTGTCGGCATCAGCTGCGGGGAGCTTGAGGCCGAACGATCCCGTCATTCGCTCCGGGGAAAAGAGGTAGAAGCCTCCGATGATGAGGATCGCCACGGCCATAAGAACAGCGAGGGAAAGCAAAATTATGTTGAGCATGAATATTTCCTCGTTAGAAAATCTAGCAACGCTATTTATGATGCACGACTATGACCCGCGATGCAAGAGCATTCGTAATTATTTATACAAATTGTTAGAAGTTCTAGCGGTGCTATAATTTGCGAATGGAAACAACCGTACCGAACCGCATTGCAGAACGAAAACAACGCGACAGAGAGGCTCGACGGGCACAGATTATAAGCGCCGCACGGCGGATCGCGGAGCTGGAGGGCTGGCCGAGCGTCACCGTTCGGCGGCTGTCCGACGAGATCTCCTACAGCCAACCCGTTTTGTACGGTCACTTTGAAAGCCGCGAAGGCATCCTCGCTGCAGTGGCTATTGAGGGTTTCCAAGAGATCGGCCTGGCTTTGGAGAAGGCACGCAAACTGGCCAAGCCAGGGAAGATCGTCGAAGCAGTCGCAACCGCTTATCTGGAGTTCGCCATGTCCTCACCGGCACTCTACGAGGCGATGTTTTCGCTCAGTCTCAGCATTCCCTTCGCTGAAGCGAACACACCTCCAGAGCTCCGGTTCGCGTTCGCACAACTCATGGAGCTGTTTCAAGGACAGCGCTCGAAGCCGGAGGTCCTGACGGAACTCTTCTGGGCAGGCCTCCACGGAATCGCCGACCTCACAAGAACCAAGCGATTTCCACCCAGCCGTCAGAAAGAGCGCGTGAAAATGTTCGTCGAGCTCTTCACTTTCCCAAGTTGAAGCAGAACAACCGCTGAAAGCGCCACTACTGTTAGAGGAATGCCCTCGTCTTTGGACCAGCCCGGCGACCGGATTCCTCAGAATTGCGCTTTTGGCTTTACGCAAAATCGCCAATGCGCTCATCGAGCATGCAACGGTGGCTTCACGGGCGAAACCCCGCTCTCCAGCATCACCGTTGAGTTGCGGCCAGCACTGAGAACTGACCACTGTTCACTGTCCACTGCTCTAATCCCCCGCACCCGCGGCAGCCGGCTCCTGCGTGTTTATCCCGGCCCAATCGATGGTCAGGCACGCGCCCAGTTCGCGGAATTTCTGTTCCCACCGCGGGCGATCGTCTTTGTTTAGCGCCGTCAGCGCAATGCCCGAGCTACGCAGAATCTCGTACCAGATGTTCTGCGCCTGCCACAGGTTGAGTTCGAACGGCAGCTCAACCAGCGTATGGCCAAGCGCCAGAGCCCGGTCCAGCAACTCCATTGATCCAGCCGACATTTGCAGCTCCACCATGGCGCGCTTCATGCGCTGGTCGGCAATGTAGCTCAGCGTTGCTGTCTCCAGCGGAACCCCGTCCGCCTTGGCCAGCGATAGAAAAGACTTGAGTACCGCCTGGTCCACTGGATCGCCCTCGAGCGCCCGCCTCAGCCCCGCGTTCACCGCAAATCCTGCCGCCAGCGTCAAAGCCGCCGGCTTCGGCAGCCCCGCCTGCGAAAGATAGTGCAAAAGGCTCGCGTGATCTTCATAGATGGTCTTGAGCGAGTTCTCGATGTCCCATAGCGTCGAGTTCAAAATCAGCTGCACAATGCGCCGCTGCTCGTCGGTAAACAGCGAGGTCAGCGAATAGTCCACATGTCCGTAATAGCGGTCGAGCAGGCGAATCACCTCAGGAAAATAGGCCCGCTGCACATGTTCGGCGGCTTGCTTTGCAAAAGCCTCGAACTCCCCCGCATCCGACTCGGTGTAGGCCTTCACCGCGGCGGTAATGTTCTGGTCGCCAAAGTGCAACACCGCAAACGAGAAGGATTGTTGCTGCCCGGATATTGCGCTTGCAATGTGCGCCCGGCCCAGCGCCAGCCGTCCACGCCCGGAGTTATAAATGTCGTAGGAAATACGCCGGACACGGTAGCAGAAAACCTCTGTCTCGTCGGCATACGACGAAAAAACCGAACTGATAGCGTAGTGCGCCGCCACCTGCTCAAGACCCAGTTCCATGGTGGCCACGCACTTCTTGTATATCTCCGCCCCGTCGCCCGCTGCCGCGTCGCACGAGCGCGCCTCGGCCATCCGCGCCAGAAACTTCGGCTCCAGCTCTCCCGCCTGATCCCCAAACAACTCACGCGCCAATTGCAGCACCCGCGCCGCATAGGCGATGATCTGCACCGTCTCGATACCGGCGATATCGTCAAAAAACCATCCGCAGCTGGTGTACATCAGTTGCGCATGGCGCTGCATCTCCATCAGCTCCAGCGCGCGAATCCGCTCCGGTTCCAACAAGACGTGGCTCTGGTGCGCCTGAAAAAACCGCTCGGTCGACTCATCGCTGCGATCGAGTACCACTTCAATGTAGGCGTCGCGAGCCTCCCACACATCTTTGAAAAGCTTGCCGCCCTCCTGCTCCGTAATGGGAGCAACGGCGTCGCGCAGCTCGTCCAGAGCCTCGCGCAAGGGCGCGCGCCAAAGCTGATTGCAACCCGGCTTGCCCCCATTGCAGCCGCAATTCGATCGCCAGCGCTCCACCCCGTGCGCGCAGCTCCAGGAGGTGTTCTCGACGATCTCACATTCGTATTCCGGCGGAAACTTCTCAAGAAAGCTGCCATAGTTGACCAGATTCACGGTCGTGTCCGCTTCCAGCAAGCGCAGCGCGTAGGCCAGCGCCATTTCGCCGTGCCGGTGATGGTGCCCATAGGATTCCCCATCGGTGGCCACGTGAACAAGTTGCGGATGCGCACTGTCTTTGAAGCCCGCCTTGAGCCGCCCGGCAAAATTCTCGCCGGAGTTCAACAGCCCCTCAAACGCAATCGCCCTTGAAGCCGCGCCGTTGTAGAAGAACACCGCAATCGACGCCCCGGAATCGAACCGCAAAAGATACGGATGAGTCGTATCCACCCCGGCGCCGGGCGTGTCGGTCCAGTCCCCGCCGTCGTGCAGCGCGCGGATCCGTTTGCACTGGTGCGGCGCAAGAAGCGTAAATTTTATGCCGTGTTGCGCCAGCAGTTCAAGAGACTCCGTGTCCACTGCCGTCTCCGGAAGCCACATCCCCTCCGGAGGCGAGCCATAGTGATTCCGGTAGTCCGCAATCCCCCACCGGATCTGCGTAATCCGGTCTCGCTTGCCGGCCAGCGGCAGAATGATGTGGTTGTAAATCTGCGCCATGGCAGAACTGTGCCCGCCAAAGGTCTTCCGGCTGCGCCGTTCCCCGTCCAGAATCATCCTGTACGTCCGCTGCGCGTTCTCCTTCAGCCAGCTCAGCAGCGTGGGCCCAAAGTTGAAGCTGATGCGGGCGTAATTGTTCACGATCCGCACAATCTGGTTCTTGATGTTCAGCACGCGCGCCGCGCCATTGGTTGCGTAACACTGCGCGCAGATGCGCTCGTTCCAGTCGTGGTAGGGCGCGGCTGAGTCCTGCGTCTCCACCGTCTCCAGCCACGGATTCTCGCGCGGCGGCTGGTAAAAGTGCCCATGTATGCAGATATAACGTTTACTTGCGCCCATGATTCTCTCTTGTCTTGCGCCGGTCAACTGCTTCCCTAACTGGGATGCATCCCTTGGGGAACCCGGCTTTGCTTCATTATTGTAGGCTGGCCCGCCCCGCCGGCGCTGTGCTTTTGGCAAGATCGCACGCCCGCCACAGGTACCAGCTCGCCACGGAACGGAACGGCGTCCACTTCTTTCCCCTTTTCAGCATCACTTCCGGCTTGGGCAGGTCCGCGGCAGTCAGCGCACGCGTCTTGGGGACCTTTTGAAATGTGAGCGCGAAACCTTTGCGCACCCCGTAGTCGGTTACCGGCAGCACATCCGGCCGGCCCATGCGGAAGATCAGCAGCATCTCCACCGTCCACGGCCCAATGCCGCGCACCGCCGTCAGCCGCGACAGGATCTCAGCGTCGGGCATCTTTTTGATAGCCGCGTGCGTGGGCACAGTCCCATCCAGCGTCTTCGCTGCCAGGTCCTTGAAGGCCTTGATCTTGTTCCCAGAAACCCCGCACGCGCGCAACGGATCTTCGTGGGTATTCAGCAGCAGTTGCGGCGTAGGATCGCCTCCAAAATACTCCCGCACCCGCCTGTGGATGGTAGCCGCGGCCTTGCCGTGCAGTTGCTGGTACAGGATCGACTCCAGCAGCGACTCAAACGGCGAAGGCGCCGGATCGAGCCGCAGCGTGAACGGCCCGGCGCGGTCGATCAGCGCGGCCAGTTTCGCGTCATTGGCCTTCAAATGCTCAACCGCCTCAACCGGATCGAAGGGAAGTTTGCGGCTCTTGCCATCGTGAATCATAAGCAGGAGTCTAAAGCATCGGTCGCGCCCTCCGATACCATCGCAGAACGCGGGCAGGCTTCAGGCCCGTAAGCACCTGAGCGTTGCCGGTTTGAAAGGGCACGACTTCAGTCGTGCCGAAAAGCCAACCATATCCACGGGCTTTAGCCCCTGCGGGAATGTCCACCTGCTAAGGCGGATTAAAAAATAGCGCATGGAGCATCACCTCCTTTCGTTTGTTGTAAAGGGATTTTGAGTTCTATCATGCTTCTGGAAGGCCGAGTGCTTTAATCGGCGCTCGGTAGGAAGGCTGGTGCATGAAGACCTGTCCGCTTTGCGATACCGCTTATCCGAACCAACACACCAGTTGCCCCACTGATGGTGCGCTACTGATAGAGTCTCGCGAGTTGGAGCCAGGGACAGTGATCCGGGGCAAGTACCGAGTCGTCCGACTACTGGGCCGTGGTGGCATGGGGAAGGTGTATCTTGCGGAGCACATTCTACTGGGGCAGCAGCGAGCACTTAAGTTCATCTCAGGGGAACTGGGCCAGGACGCCCACTTTCTGAGGCGTTTCCGGCATGAAGCGCAGGCCGCAATTAAACTGCGTCACCCAAACATCGTTGAAGTCGTCGATCTGGACCAGGCGGAGGACGGTTCGCCATACATTGCGATGGAATATGTGGAGGGTCCGGACCTCCGACGCGCGCTCGCAACCGGAGCCTTCTCCGTCGAGCGCGCCCTCACCGTCGTCCGCGGCATAGCTCAAGGCCTCGGCGCGGCCCACGCCAAGGGCATCGTCCATCGCGACGTAAAGCCGGAAAACATTCTCCTCGCCGGCGGCAACGGCACGCCGGAGACACCCAAGCTGCTCGACTTCGGCATTGCGGCCATCCAGGAAGGCGCCACAGCCGTCTCCCGCACCCGCGGCATCATGCTTTCTCCGCCCTACGCCTCTCCCGAGCAATGGCGAGGCACGCCTTCCGACCAGCTCGATGGCCGCGCCGACCTCTACGCCCTCGGCGGAGTCCTTTACGAAATGCTTACCGGCCAAACTCCGTTCCACGCCCACAGCAGCGAAGGCTGGATGCACCAACACTTGCATGAAGAGCCACAACCGCCCAGTGCTCTTCGCCCCGAGGTGGGCGACTGGAGAGGCCTAGATGCGCTTGTGCTGAGATTGCTCGCCAAGGAAAGCGACCAGCGCCCGAAGGACGCTTCCGAGCTGATTCGCCAGCTCGACGCCGTGCGGGGCGCCGCGCCCAACTCATCACGAGATACAGAATTTGACCAACCGGCTTTCAGCCCTGCCCTGACCGATGTGGAGGGCGGCCCCAAGCTGGCGCGCCGACGGGGGGTCTGGCTTGGAAGTCTGACAGCCGGAATCATCCTGGCCGCGCTCGCCGCATGGTTCGGCCTGCATCCGTTGCAGCAGAATGCGAACCAAACAGCCCGACCATCGGCCATTGAACAAGCAGCAACTGCCCAGAACCAGGTAGCCCAGAACCAGCCCAGTGGGACCCAGTCTGCGCAGGTTAATCCGCAACAGACACAGGCAAGCCAACCGCAGCCGGACCAGCTCGAAACCCTCAAGCCTCAAGATCTAGAGCCCACCGGGTCCGCGGCGATAAAACATGCGCCCGGCTTAGACCCCAATCAGCCGATGCCAGCCGGTCAAGCACCACAGGGACCGAAGCCTGCACAAATCGAGCCCGCCCGGCCAGCCGCACAACCGAGCGCAGAAGATTCAGAGAAACGGGCAAATACGCTGGTCAGTCAGCACCGTTACCCTGAAGCCGCGCCGCTCTACGATCAAGCCTGCAATAGCGGCCTGGCAGTCGATTGCTTCATTCTCGGCCGGATGTATCACAACGGCGACGGCGTCTCTAAAGATGAACCCAGGGCTGCAACTCTGTTTGCAAAGGCCTGTGACGGTGGGGCCACCGATGCCTGCGCCGCTATCAGCTACATGTATGGGAAGGGCGTCGGCGTGACAAAGGATGAATCGAAGGCGGCTGGTCTGCTTTCCAGAGCGTGCGACGGGGGAAACCTCCAAAGCTGTTATGCGTTGGGCGTCGCATACGATTTTGGGGTTGGCGTTCAGCAGGACTTTCCTCGTGCGGCGGTCCTTTACGGCAAAGCCTGCAATGCTGGAAACAAACAAAGTTGCGGAAATCTTGGTCAGCTTTATCTGACTGGCAAGGGGGTCGCAAGGGACTACTTTCGAGCGGCTGACCTCCTCGCAAACGGCTGTGACGCCGGCAGCGATCTTAACTGTTTCAACCTCGGATTGCTGTACGAGACTGGCAATGGAGTTACGAAGGACACCTCCCGTGCCGCAGCGATGTTCTCTAAAGCCTGCGATGGAGGAAACGCCTCGGGTTGTGGCAATCTAGGTCACGTTTACGCAAATGGGGACGGCGTTACAAAGGACCTATTCCGCGCGGCAACATCCTACTCGAAGGCATGCGACGCGGGTATTGCGATGAGTTGCGCACAGCTTGCAAATCTGTATCAACAAGGCAGCGGCGTTGCAAAGGACTTGGGCCAAGCGTTGACTCTCTACTCAAAGGCATGCAACGCAGGATACATGAACGGCTGCACTGGCCTCGGGTTCATATATCTAAACGGGGATGGAATCGCAAAGGACGCTGTTAGGGCAGCAGCGTTTTTGACGAAGTCCTGCGATGCCGGGGAGCCCATTGCCTGTTCGAGCCTCGGGTCACTCTACCAATCCGGAGAAAAGGGGATCCCGAAGGATAAGGACAAGGCCAAGCAGCTTTACGGCAAAGCCTGCTCCTTGGGTAACCAGCAATCATGTGATCTGCTCAAGAAATTGCATTAGCGCGATTCCTTTGAAGCAGTTGGTAGCATACGGGCCGCCTTGCCAAGGCCCAGCATTGAACCGAAGGGTGAACCATGTCAAAGAGGGAACAAAAAGACGACCAGCGGAAGCCGCTCAACCGAGAGACTGCGATGTTCTTCGCGAAAGAACTCCGAACAGCGCGTCTTGCTGCGTTAGCCGACGCACAGGCGTTCGATAAGATTGTCCACGCGGTAGAAAGGCTCGGAAACTACATTGAAGGAAAGCAAGGAACACTCAACAAATACCGCGAGGCGCTCGTGTGCCTTTCAGAAAAGTCGTCGCTGGCTGAGGACATTCCGAAAGAGTTTAGGGGCCTCATGGCGCCATTTGGTGAACTGTACGAGCATGTGAGGATAGCTCGGAACGACGCATTGCATCAAGGCGCCTTTGCCCGGCACCTGACATCGCATGCGATCAATCTGGCGATCGTCTTGGAGGACGCTTTGAGTCATTGCTTGGAGTCAAAAGTTTCGGATTTCATGGTTCGAAGCCCAGTCTGCGCGGAACTCTGGCAACCGTTGGCATTCATTCGTCAACAGATGCTCGCGAATTCCTTCTCTTACCTGCCGGTGCTTGAGGAGGATGAAAAGCTGACCGATGGAGAGGAGTGGTGCGTCGTCTCGGACAATGCAATTGCCATCTACTTGGGACCAGAGAGGGACGGGTCAACCCGCAAAGAACGCCTTGGGACGACCCTTAAGAATGCCCGCGAAGAAGGTCTAACCGTCTTAAAGCCCGTCAAGACGTTCGAAGAGAAGGCGACAGTCAAGGACGCATTGGATCACTTCAAAGCCGAACATGTGCTTTTGGTGAGGGGGCCAACCCGTGGAAGCCTTCTTGGCATCCTCACGGCCTTCGACCTCCTGTAACGGTTAAACTCCAACAAAGGGGTCCAAGCTCTAATTTTTTGACTAGAGGCCCAAACCAAAATCTTCTCCTAGCTCCTGCTTCTGCGCAATCTCCCGCTGCGGCGTGACGGCCAGCTCCTGCTTCTGTTCCAGCTTCATCTCCGGCACATGGGCGCTGCTGTGCGAGACATCGTGCCACAGCGCCGCGCCTAATTCCTCGCGGTCGTTGGTGAAGATTTGCGCGTCATATGCGCCGCGCGAGACGGCGAAGTAGGCCATGCGGCTATTGAGCAGGTCTTTGGCACCCAGCTCTGTATCGACTTGGATCAGCACCCGGTCGGCGGTCTGTCCCTGGCTGGAATGACTCGTGACCGCATATCGTCAGACCGCGGCCTCGCCGGCCTTTCCGTCTGCCTTCCCGAGTTCTTCGGTTTTAGTGTGCGCCTGGTCAACCAGCTTTAGACAACAAAAGCAAGTCTGACGCGCTGAAACTGTCGGCCTCCTGCCGTCTGGTTCTTCCAGATTGCGGCGGCAACCTTACTCTTCCTCAAGTCCCAGTTCTGCGGCGGAATAGGCGTCCGAGTCCCTCCGGCGCTGGAACTCGCGGGCGGCGGTGATGTTCACCTGCTCATAGATCTTGGTTGCCCGCGCCCTGGCTCCCACCATGAGCGACTGGGGAACTTCGGGAAGAGCCGTGAGCGCGTACTTGATGTAAGAGTCCGTCAAGGCGAGATGAAGCTGGCTGACCGTCTCTAGGCTCCGAAACCTGTGGGCAAGGCTGTCCGCAAGATTCCCAAACAGCGAGTAGACGAGTTGCTCAAGGTCGTCGCGCTGGTTGGTGCCCACCGTGACAAGGTAGTCGAAAACCTCGTTGTCGCTCCTGGCGTGGAGTTGAGCCTTTAAGGCGGCAACGCGCTCTCCCTGAGCGCGATTGAGGCGAACCGTGTAGCGAACGGTATGGGGTGGTTTCGGTCTCGACATGGCAACACTATAACGCACTGTACATTGCAGTAGCAAGATGACGCACATGGCCAATCTAAAGTACATCGGTGCGTCATACAATTCGATTGAAAGCAAATGAGATGTCTGGAGAAAATCTTCAAAGTGCGTCTGCGCTTTATGTTCCACTATTGCAGTACCACTATTGCAGTACCCAATGAAGACCGCTGCAAAACAGCCAACCTCCCGGCGATCTTCGACCGTCGGAAAGCGCAGCCTGCGGCTGCAATAAATGGCTCATAAAGCCAGATTAAGACTCATTTACCCGTAACGTCTTGACCGGAATACAAGAATGAGGCTTGTTGAGTGTTTATGAGTCTTTCTGAGCATAAATGAGTAAAAATCTGTCACGTGAGGCTTGCTAGATCGGTCCATAGTTGCCATACTCTAGTGCAATGCGCATTGCTTTAGAAAACGGGATTCCTGAGCTTGATACGTTGCTGGACAGGTTCCGAGAGCGGCGGGGACTGATATCCCTAAAGGCTCGGGCCTTGAAGGGACTGGAGGCTGAGTTGGGGACGGCCCATGGAATTGGACTGCCATGGGTTGAAATTTGGCGTGCGCTGGCGGAATGTGGATATGAGGGAAGCTATAGACAGTTCTGGCGGATGGCCGTGCGATTGACAGGGACATTAGCTTACAAACCTCAAAAGGCCAAGAACCTCCCGCCCCCTGTGGCGGGGAAAGAGATTCAGCATCCGACGGTCCAAGCGAGTGGCGTGAGCACAGAGAACCAGGGAAAACCGGAATGGCAAATACGGAGAGAAGAGCAAATGGCGCGGCTGGATCGGGAGGCGGAACTGAATCGCCAGCGTGAGGCGCGGTTGCATGTGAAGAAGGTATTCACTCCGAGCGTGTTTGTGGGGCGGAGCGAGGACTGAGCCCGGCCTACTTCGCCGCCCTTACTGATCTGCTAACGCGGACCCCGCTAATGGAAGCGGAAGGGCTTGGTTTTGGCTTTTGCTTTTGTCTTTCCATGCTCATGCCCGGATAGTGGGAAATCCGGCCTGGGTTGAAGCTCCGGGTCAAGGCCGCGCAGCGCCGCGTTCTATGCGGTTTAGCCTTGACGCGGAGCTGGCCAGGCCGATACTCGCTGAGCCGGGATGGCATTCGGGGCCTATTTTCGCAAGAACGCTTTGAATTATAGAATGCCTACTGTGGCGTGAAGCTCCGATGGGCGCGAAGTTCAAGCTTCAGCTCTTCCCGGAGCGCCTTGCTCTTCTTGAGGCGCTTGAAGAACTCTTCGAGGACGCTCACGACAATCGCGTTAATGCTGACACCTTCCGCTTCGGCCCACTCCTTAAGCGCGATCCTGGCGTCTGCCCCGACATGAAGAAGTTGCGGATTGGAAAGCCCCAGACCCGCCTTGCGAGTTTGCTGAATCTCCACTTTTTCCCGATCAATCTGGCTCAGAGCGAAAAGCACAATCCTGGCCAGATCGCCCTTCACGCGCGATTCCTCCGTGATTGCTTCTCTCAGATCAATCGGAAGCCGGAGCGTCATTCCGGGCTTGTGGTCAGCCGTCTCTTCTGCTTTTTTGATCGCAGCCCGAGTTTTCTTCTTGACTGCCACAAATGGACCTCCCGCTTTCATGCTGTGTTTTCCCCGAGCCTTCAAGAGGCGAGCACGTTTTGTCCTACCCGATTCCCAAGGCGCACAGATTGCTCAACACGCGGACAACCTCATCTATCATGACACGCCACAACTGCCATGCACGTCGCAGTATTCAGATTCCTTCCAGCGATTCTACCCAATTGCCAATTTGCCTGCCGCGCGCGATTATGGCACACTTAACGCAATGTACATTGCAGTAGTGAGCAAACAGCGGAAGGAGAAAATGACCTTGAATCAAGAGCCCTTTGTATCCGCAGATGAAGCTGCGAAGTTTCTTGGCATTAAGCGCCGCTTCCTGCTTTCCCTGGCACGCAGGGGTATTGCTGGAGCGTATGCGCTCGGCACAGGCGGTATCCGCAAGATTTGGGTATTCCGGCTCTCAGAACTCGCAGATGCTATCGACTCGAAGCGGTATCATTTGATCCATGGCAGTCCCCGCTGAGAGGAGCTTTTATGGCTTATCAGCGTGGATCATTGAAGAAAGTGCCGCGCAAGGAAGGAGACACCTGGGTGCTTAGGTACAGGGTAGCCGCTGCGGATGGAAGGCGGGTCGAAAACACCCTGCCCGTGGGCTTGGTTCGGGATTTCCCGACCGAGAAGGCCGCATGGCGCGAGGTGGACCGGCTCGGCTTGCTCATCCGCGTCAACAGCGACGCCCCTGCCCCTGGCCGCATCCACTTTGCATCCCTTGCCGAGCATTACCTGAAGGCGGATTTCGGGCCGGACGCCGCACGTCCCAAGTCCGAAAACACCGCCCTTACCGTTCAACATATTATCCGCGACTATCTCATACCCCGGTTCGGGGCGGAAATAGCGGAGGATATCAAACCCCTCGACATCCAACGCTGGCTCAAATCCCTGCATTCGGACAGGAAACTGGCATGGACATCGGTCTCCAAGATCAGGGGCATCATGCTCCGGGCTTTCAAGTCCGGCATCCTGCACGAGTTGGTGACGAAGAATCCGGCGCAGCCGGTGGAGACCCGGAACAAGTCGGACTACCGGGCCATCGTCATCACCCCGCAGCAAACACGGGCGATTTTGCGCTCCCTCCCCTGCCCGCTTCACCGCATCCTGGTCTTCACCTGCGCCGCGACCGCACTCAGGGCGTCGGAGCTGATTGCTCTTAGGTGGGCGGATCTCATTTTCGATGAGGGACGGATACGGGTTTCCAAACGCTGGTCACGCGGGAAAGACGGCGCGACCAAGACAGAGGGCTCGGACGGCTATGTGCCGCTGCACCCCCGCTTGGCACGTCACCTGAATGCCTGGCGTACCAGAACACCTTTCGGGAGGGACACGGATTTCGTGTTCCCTTCCTTCAAGGAGGGAGGCAGGGTGCCTTTGAGCGCGGGCATCTTCGCGGGCGATCATCTGCGCGCGGCGGCCAAAACCGCCGGTGTTCGGATTCCGGAGGGGCACCGCTTTGGACTCCATAACCTCCGCCATTCGCTGTCCAACTGGATGGTGAACAAGGCGAAGGTGGAACCCAAGACGGTCCAGGGGATACTGCGCCATAGCCGGATTCAGACGACGCTCGACCTTTATACGCAGGATGACGGGGATGAAACACGGGCAGCGCAGGGCGCGTATTTGAAAGCTATGGGAACGCGCGCTGCGGCGGCATGTTGATTTGTGGGCTGGGTTGTGGGTTGAGGTTTCAAGGTCAAAATACCATAAGTTATTCAAAAATATGGTAGGCACGACTGGATTCGAACCAGCGACCTCTTCCGTGTCAAGGTACGGGCATTAAGCAAATCAACAACTTACAAGACCCCGGTGGCTCCTTAAGTCCTTGTAAGCACGTAGTACCCCGCCATTCGGCGTATCGCAAAACGTATGCGATTCGAAGATGCGGCCCATTCCGTTGGCTGCATTTGTGCCCCACCCAGCCTTTGCCAATTGCCCAGACACGTCTGGGCAATCTCGACTTCACAAACTGCCTGACCCATCATCAACTGCTCTCGGTTGGTTCCATTTTACGTGCCTGTCAGTGCGCTACGCAGGTATTGGGAGCCGCTTTTGAACCCCATGACAGTGACACCTTCGCCCTCATGAAAGCAGCACATCACCATAGTGGTGTAATGTGGTGACGGCACCAAAAGGAGCTTGGAATGAGAGAGAAGCCGTCGCAGACGGAGATCCACAACGCTCAAAGCAAAACGGTTGTCCGAGCATCGATCACCTTCCCGTCTGGTCTCTATGAAGCTCTTGAGAAGATCGCGCTGCGGAAAAGAGTTTCGCTATCGTGGGTTGTGCGCGACGCATCGGAAAGATACGCCGCCGAAGAAAACACCGAAGCTATATTGCCTCGCCCACGCAAACGATAAACAAGGAACTCGTTGAAGATGGCAGCGAGGTGATTGAAGATGAAATCACGGAGCCAGTAGGATGACGACGAACTACACAGCAGAATACCTGGCGAGTCTTATCCACGAGCTCTGCAAATTGCCGCAAGAGACAGAGTGGGTCGAATTCAAGGAGAACAATCAGAATCCACAGGATATTGGCGAATATGTCTCAGCTCTGTCGAACTCGGCGGCGCTGGTGGGCAAGGCCTTTGGCTATCTGGCATGGGGTGTCGAGGATACAACTCACGCACTTGTTGGAACAAACTTCAAGCCACATGCCGCCAAGGTGGGCAATGAGGAGCTGGAGAACTGGCTCCTGCGGCTGCTCACGCCCAAAATACACTTTCGTTTTCTGGAAGCGCAAATCGAAGGGAAAGCAGTTGTCCTGCTGGAGATTGAACGCGCCTACCGGCAGCCGGTTCAATTCGGCGGAGTGGAGTTCATTCGCGTAGGCTCCTACAAGAAAAAGCTGAAGGAGTTCCAGGAGAAGGAACGGGCGCTCTGGCGATTGTTTGATAAGGCTCTGTTTGAAGATGGAATCGCCGTCGATCATGTTCAGGGCGACGAGGTTTTGCGGCTGTTGGATTATCCGGCATACTTCGATTTGCTCAACCTCCCCTTGCCGGAGAACAAGAAGGCGATTCTTCATGGTCTGGCCGGCGACAATCTAATCCGCGTCTGTGAGGCCGGCGGATGGAGCATTACCAATCTTGGAGCGATTCTGTTCGCCAAGCGTTTGGACGATTTCTCTTCATTGAAGCGCAAAGCCATGCGCGTGATTCAATATCGCGGAACGAATCGCGTGGAAACGATCAAAGAACAGGACGGGAGCAAGGGATACGCCAACGGATTTGAAGAGCTGATCGGATACATCAACGGTCTGCTTCCCAGAAACGAAGTGATCGGTCAGGCTCTTCGCAAGCAACTTCCGCTTTACCCGGAACTCGCAGTGCGCGAGTTGGTGGCGAATGCGCTGATTCATCAGGACTTCTTCGTTTCCGGCGCTGGCCCGATGATTGAGATCTTCACGGACCGTATCGAGATCGGCAATCCCGGCGCCCCCTTGGTCGCCACCGAACGCTTTGTCGATTCGCCGCCAAGGTCGCGCAATGAAGCACTTGCCTCCCTGATGCGTCGTATCGGCATCTGCGAGGAGCGTGGCAGCGGATGGGACAAAGTCGTCTCGCAGACCGAAATCTACCAATTGCCCGCGCCGCTCGCGGAGGCGACACCGGACCATACGCGGGTCGTTCTCTTTGCTCCTCGATCCCTGACCCAAATGGACAAGGCGGACCGAATCCGTGCGGTTTACTGGCACGCCTGCCTTCGATACGTCAGCCAGCAGCCCACGACAAACTCCTCGATTCGGGAGCGTTTTGGGATCGAAGCACGGAATAGCGCGACTGCATCGCGGCTGATTAAAGAGGCAATAGAGGCTG
>Ga0302201_10002455_pt1 | contig 14550 bp, 9 predicted proteins | sample II_Bog_N3_2_FD_194586 | JGI IMG/M metagenome (GOLD analysis project Ga0302201, IMG submission 194586) | Peat permafrost microbial communities from Stordalen Mire near Abisko, Sweden - II_Bog_N3_2 | ecosystem: Environmental > Terrestrial > Soil > Wetlands > Peat | place: Sweden: Abisko, Stordalen...
GCCTGGCGGGCGGCGGCTATGCAGCCCGCGTAGTCCTGACCTCGATAGCGATAAAGCGAGGCGTTGATCCAGTCTTCTGCTGTTTGCAGGGTGGGCTGCGCCAGAATTGCCTTGGCCTTGTCGTCGGAGTTGTCGATACGCAGGGATTCCTCGGCCGAGGCGCGTGCTCCACTCGTATCCCCTTGGGCCAACAATGCCGAAGCCAGCAGATCGTGAGCGGGGAGGCGTTGGGGATTGATCAGCACCGCGATTCTGCACTGCGCAATGGCTTCAGGAACCCTTCCGTTCTGGTAGAGCCAGCGGCCATAGTAGAAGTGGGTCTCATCGTTTGCGGGAGCCAGCAGGATGGCGCGCTGAAAATGCCGCTCTGCCTCGACAGGGTTGTTCATCGCACTTTGCACAATGCCCAGGTTGATCTCCAGCGTCGGGTAGTTGGGCGTATAGAGCAGGGCACTTTGAAAAGAACTGAGCGCCTCTGGATAGGCGGCCCTGGCCATCTGAGTCAGGCCGTAGTTCATCCACCCACGCCCGTTGTGCGGGGACTTTTGCACATCATCAAGCCACAGCGCTTCATCACTGCGCCAGACACGATTGCGTTCATGCACGCCGTAGCCATAGGCCAGCAGCAACAACACCGCCGCGGCCAGCGCCGCGCGGCTGATTGCATCATTGGCAACGTGCTCCACCAGCAGGTAAACAGCCCATACCACCGCCAGCATCAGCCCCACAAACGGCAGAAACATGCGATGGTCGTTTTCCACCTCGGAGAGCGGGTAGAGCGATGTAGGCAGAGAAGCAATCAGGAACCAGAGCACTCCATAGGATATGGGCTTGAGGGGCTTGCGTTGAGCAGCAAACCAGGCAATGGCGAGCAGAACGGCTAGAAAGAGAAAACCAGCCAAAACACTCGGCGTCATGGTGGCAAAGGCCTGCTGATCGGTATCGACGTTCAGATGCAGGGGCAGAAAGAGAGCGGCGCAGTAGTGCATCAAGACCAGCGGCTGGGTGATGCGGTAAGCGTATGCGGAAAGAATGGAGGGGGTATAGCTCTTGGGCGTCATCACCGACTGCAAGAGCATCAGCAGGGCGCAAACAGCCAGCGAAGGAAGAGTGGCAACAGCGGCCTTGATCCAGCGGTTTTTTTCTTCATTCTCGAAGAGCACGAGATACAAAAAGAGCAGCAACGGGAAGACCACAGCGGGGGGCTTGCTGAGCAGGGCAAAGGCCAATGGAAGAAGGTAGAGGCCGGTCTTTCTCTTCTCTGGATAGCGGGCAAAGAGCGCCAGAGCGGCAACGACGCCAAAGGCGCAGAATAGATCGCCGCGCTGAATAATGTAGTTGATGGTCTCGGCCATGGCGGGATGAAGCCCGTACCAGGCCACGGCTAGCAGAGAGACGATCCTGTTGCCCTCTTGATTTTCTGGGCGCACTGCACACAGCAGCACGGTGAAGAAGGCGTACATCGCCGTCAATTGGGCCAGAAAGACTAAAAAGGTGCAGAGGTGGAACCAGAACGGCTGATAGCCGTGGCCCAACGCGTAGTCGAAGGCCAGCGAAGCTGAGACCATCGGCCGGTAGGTGCGATTGGCGGGCAGAACGCTGAAGGTCACGGTGTCGGTAAAGAAGCGCGGCAGGTTGCTCAAGCTGCGAATCGCCGGATTGTCGATAACCGTGTGCGAGTCGTCGAAGTGAAATCCGTTTTGAAAATGATTGGCGTAAGCAGCGCAAACCGCAAGAAGGATCAAAATCAACAACTTAATATATTTGGAATTTAGCAACGATTTATCTCCAAGAGCTTAATGTTGGAAGCGCAGCGTAATGCCCGCGCTTATGCGCAGATTATTCTGCCAGTTGTTGCTGTTGTTGGGAAGGGCTGTACGCAGATAGTCCACTTGCGCCACGCGCAGCGACAGATGGTGGAGGACGGTGTAATCGAGCCCCGCGCTCAGATCGAGGGCAAAGGAGTTGGCTGAGGTCTTCAGATTGTTGCCGCTACTGGGGAACTCAGAGTCTGTGCCGTGGGCCAGTCCAAAGAGCGCTTGAACAAAGGGATGGGATGAGGGCGTCACAAAGGTGAAGCGTGGTCCGGCGGTATAGGTGGTGAGGGTCAATCCGTAACCATCGCCATGGATATTGGGGGTGTTTTCCAAGCCGAAATCGCCGGCCAGGTTCAGGATGCCACCGCTTGGCAGTTGCCGGATCGTCCAGGTAGAGTCGGCAGCCATGCCCTGCATGGTGAAGCAACCACACGATCCGGCCGGCCCGTTCGACACCTGCTCGCTATAGCGCAGTCCCGCGCTGCTGGGCAGCAGTTGCTTTTGCGCGGCAGACGAAAGCGCCACGCACAACAGCGCGGCAAAAAGAACGTAGACCTTGCTCATTCGCTCTCCTATGGCATCTTAGGAAAATCTCTTACTGCACCGTCAATGTCACGTTGGCGGTGTGGGTATCGGGTCCGCAAACAGCCGTCACCGTGACGGTATAGCTCTGCGTCGCCTGACTGAAGAATCCGCCGCCGCCACATCCGGCCAGAGCGCTCAACAACGCCAGCGCCACCAAAGCCATAAGCACCTTGCCCTGCTTCGACCAGCGCTGTGCGGCTCGGCGCGTGCGGCGGGAAAAGAGCAGGGGCAGCATCAAGGCCAGCACCGTTGCTCCACCACCCCAGAGCCGTGGGCTCTTTTGGAGATGAGCCACACTGGCGGCGCTTAGCGTCAAGGTGACTGTTGAAGCAGCCGCCCCGGTGGTCAGTGACGACGGGCTGAAGGTTGCTGTCACGCCGTCGGGCATTCCACTTGCCGACAGCGTTACGGGATAGACAAAGGTGGGGTTGGTCGGAGTCAGTGTCAGGGTGTAATTGACTGAATGCGAGGGCACCACAGCCTGCACACTGGGCGTGGCGGCAATGCTGAAGTCCGGCGAATTCACGGTATCCATAGCCGCCGATGAAGTACTGGTGAGGAAGTCGATGCTGCCGCTGTAGACGGCGGTGATGGAGTTGACGCCAACAGGCAGAGTCGTCAGTTGCAGTATGGCAACTCCGCCGACGACCGCAGCGGGCGTGGAGTTCAACAGTGTTGTGCCGTCGTAGAAGCTCACCGTTCCGGCAGGCGTCCCGGTGGTGGTAGAGGCGACTGTGGCTGTCAGGGTCTCCTGGGCTCCGAAGATCGTCGAAGCACTGGATAAGCCAAGGCCGGTGTTGCTGGGAGCTTTGGAAATGATGACCGAACCCGAGGTTGAGCCCAGAACCACGGTGTAGTTGCCGGCCGCGGAGCCGGAGATCGTCACGCTGATGGGATAGATTGCAGGATTGGCAGTTGCCGTGGCGGTGGTAGTGAAGTTCGCTACAACGTTGCCAGCATCCTGCGCCAGCACGGTGTTCAGCGAGCCGGTCAAGGTTGGGATCGACTGGCCATACAGCAGGTTCACTGGATTGGCCAGTGCCGTCAACTGAATCGGCGTCACCGCCAAAACAAATACACCACTGGTGATGGCCGCATTTTTGCTGTCGCCGGCAAAGGAGGCAACGATGTAATGCGTTCCCGCGCTGAGCAGGCTGGTGTTCAGCGTCGCTTGATTGCTGGAAAAAGATGCCGAGCCCAACAGCGCCGGGCTGGCGCCGAGTCCATCATAGAATGTCACTTGCCCGCTGGTGGTATTCGCGCCATTGGCGAAGTTCGCTGTCAGTGCACCGGTGCCATAGACAATGGTGTTGACTCCGCTGAGTGTGAGGGTTTCCAGATTGATCGCAGGCGTTCCGGCGGTGGTATCCACACCCGAAGCTGTAATGGTGCGGACCACCTCATTCATGGTATCGGCAAACGAGACTGTCGACCCCTGCACCGCAACGCTGCGCGGTGTGTCCAGTGAAGCGCTGGTGGAAGTGCCGGTGTCGCCGCTAAAGCCTTCCTGGCCGTCACCGGCGATGGTGACTACCTGACTGGCAGCAACGGTGCGAATGCGTTGGTTGTCGCTGTCCGCCACATAGACCGTACCGCTGGAGTCCACTGCCAGTCCACGTGGCCGTGCCAGAGCAGCAGTGGCAGCGGAACCATCCGAGTTAAATCCCTTGACGCCGGTTCCGGCCAGCGTGTTGATGATGCCCGTCGAGAAGGTCACCATGCGTATGCGTTGATTATGAGTATCGCCAATGTAGATATTGAAAGAGGCATCGACGGCGACGCCGTTGGGCGAATCTAGGCCGGCCGCGGTGGCCAGGCCGCCGTCACCGGAGTAGATCTGATCGCCATCGCCGGCCACTGTATGGATCGTTGTGCCACTGATCTCGCGGATGCGGTTATTGTTGGTGTCGGCGACATAGATGTTGGCGTTGCTATCTACCGCCAGCGCCGTGGGCAGGCTCAGTTGCGCCGCCGTGGCCGCGCCGCCATCGCCCGAGAATCCCGCCACGCCGGTTCCGGCAATGGTGGAAATGTTGCCGCCGCTGACCATGCGAATGCGGTTGTTGTGCGAATCTGCGATATAGAGATTTCCCGACGCGTCCTCGGCTACGCCGGTAGGCGAATCAAGCAGGGCGCTGGTTGCCGCGCCGCCATCACCGCCAAATCCCTGAGCTCCGGTTCCGGCAACGGTAGAGACCGTGCCGTTGAGCGCAACTTCGCGGATCACATTGTTGTTGGTATCGGCGATGAACATATCCCCGGCCGAATCGAAGGCCAGGCCGCCGGGCTGGTCCAGGGTCACACTGGTCGCTTCCAGACCACTGGTCAGTGCATGGACTTTCATTTGCGCCAGAGCCGCTCTTTGCGCGGCGTTCTGCGCGACGACAGGGCTTGACAGCACAACTGCCACCGTCGCCGCTCCCAAAATGCTCAGCAATTGTTTTGCGCTCTGCATCGAATTCACAGCTCTCTGCGCCTGCTTATCGCGGCACGCTGGTCTTCGCACTCCACAGCGGTTCCAGAATCGTTGTATCCAGGACCAATCCCTTCAATTCGACACGAACAACAGCCCGGGGTCCCCAACGACAGCTCTTCGTTGCTGGGGTGGAGCAAGTGGGAACCTTCTATAAGACAACCTGAGCAAAGCTACTCTGTAACCGCTCCAGATCCGCCCCTCGCCGATGGATAAGCCTGCCCATCCTTGCTCCTTATTTCTTGCTCATGGGTGGGAAGCCACCACACTTTGAAAGCCTGATCAGAAACCTGGCTTGTTCCACACCATCTCAACCGCCTGCGCGTCTTCGCTCACCGCGCGGAAGCCCATGCGTTCATACAGTCGGCGCGCGGGGTTCAGCGGTGTAACCTGCAACTCCAGGCTGGCTCCTGCCGTCGCTGCCTGACGCTGATACTCACGTAAAACCTGGGTGCCAATTCCGCGGCCGCGCCATGCGGGCATCAGGGCCAGATCCACAATCCGCCAGCGGTGGGGCCTGCGATCAACCAAAATCCTGCCCAGTGGCGACCCCTGGGGATCGAGAAGCAGGAGATTCTCTGCCTCCGGCGTTCGCGCTTCGTAACTTATCTGTCTGCCTTGATACTGCAACTCGACCAGTCTGCGCCAAACAATCTCATTGGAGCGCAAAGCAGCGAGATGATCCTGTGACTCCGCAAAGAGATTGAAAAGGAACGATTCGTCCTCCGCTTGTGCAATCCGCATCCGCAGTTGCACGGACTGGCTCTCGGATATCGCCATCGTTCCTCTCCAAGCTCACAAGTTCACCGTACTAACTCTCTCCCGTCGCAGGTGTCTATCCTCGCGTTGGGAAGATCCCGGTGTAAGCAATGATGAAGTAGACGGCCAGGTAGGGCGGCTCGACGGAGAGCGGGATATTGCCGCCGGCAGTGCCGCTCTGAAAAGAACCCCCGAATTGTCCCGAGACCGGACTGGCCGCATAGCTGGAAGTAACAGCCGTGGCCCTGGCCTGACCCGCGTTCGTCAAAGTAACAGTTGTGGCAACATCCGCGGGGAACCCACCCACCGGGTTGGAGGTTGTGGCCTTGACGTTGGACACCGCTGGAGCTATGGGGTGGGTATGCATGGGGAGATTGTTTACCAGGATCGACACATTGGCCGACCCTCCACTTTCGCCCCAGACGTAGGAAGGAAGTCCCGCGCCGTTGCCCACATTGATGGGAACTCTTCCCTGCAAATCCGGCAACTGAAAGGTGGTTGTTCCGTTGCCGCCAAAGGTTGTTCCCAAAAGCGAAAAGAGCGCTGTATAGCTGCTGATCGACAGGGTTTGCCCGTTGCACAAGAACCAGCCTACCGGCGCGAAGTTGAATCCAACCATCCGAATCTCGCCCAAAAAGGGATCCATTTTGGTTTCCTTTCGTTCATGCTTAGGGTTGATCTTTCGCTTGTATTTTTGCCGCGAGCACATCTGCTCGCAGCCTTTGTCCGGACCGAAGCTCTTTTATGCGGCCCGGACTTTCAAGGTTTTTCTACGCCATGAATGCTTATGGCAGGAACAGCGTGGCGGGGTTGGAGACTACAGTCGAAAACTTCTGGCCATTCGACCCAGCTGTCGCTGCGGTTCCAGATCCGTTGCCTGGGCTGCCGCCATTTCCGCCGGAGGCTCCGCCACCTACTCCAAACGCATTGTCGGTATCGGCGCCGCCCCCGGCACCGCCGGAAACATCGATCGTTCCTGCCGTGATGCTGGGCGCCAAGAGGTGAACGGTGCCGCCGCCGCCACCGCCGCCCGATGTATATGGCAAACCATTGCTGCCATTGCCGGCTGCCCCGACACCACCATTTACGTCAATGGTCCCCGTATTCGTTATGGATGTTTCGGAGGCCAGGATGATGATGCCTCCGCCACCACCACCATTGCCATACCCGGAGGTGTTGTCCTGCTGGCCGTTGCCGCCTGTGGCATAGATTCCGCCGGAAATGGAGATCGCGCCCTCAGCGGCAATCACCAAACTTCCTCCACCAAGCCCGTGATAGGGAGGATCGCTTCCGCCTGGACTGCCACCCAGCGGACCAGGTCTAAGAAGCTTGCGCAGCGTGAAGGGCGACAGCGCAACACTGAATGGAACTCCTGAACCGGAGTACCCATTCTGCGTTGCAACCCAACCCAGCCCTCCGCTCGCTGCGGCACCGGTATAGGGTGAACTCCCCCAGGTGGGGGTATAAGCCGGAGTCGTGCCGGAAGAAGTCCCGTTCCCAACGACCAAGGTTCCGGTGATGGTGACGGTGTTGGTGGCGTGGATGACGGTTCCGCTGGGAACATTCAAAACCACACCGGAAGGAATGGTAAAGGTGGTGCACTGAATGTCGGTGGACGGCGGACTGCTGATCCAACTGGTGCTGGAGGTTATATCGCACACCCCAGCCGTAACGCCGTCAGAGCCGTCACCGTAGATCGTGGCGCTCCCGGTCGCGCCTGTTGAACCTGTAGAGCCCGTCTCTCCAGTGGGGCCAGTCACACCTGTGGTACCGGTAGAGCCGGTTGAGCCGGTGTTTCCTGTAGGACCCGTGGCTCCATTCGTGCCGGCTGTTCCAGCCGTCCCGTTCGCCCCAGCCGCGGCCATAATGTCCCAATAGGCCGTGTTGCTTCCAACACTCGGCGCATTCCCCGAGCTGGAAGAAGCGTTGATGTAGATGTAACTGGAGTTGGAGACGGCTCCGCCGTTGTTGTAGGAGACAGAATCGCCGTAGCTGTAGGTCGTCGCGCCCGCATAAGCGCCACGGAAGTTGACTACACCCGTGGAACCTGTTGGGCCCGTGTTGCCGGTTGGACCGGTTGGGCCGGTAACTCCGGTAGGGCCAGTGGGACCAGTCGTCCCGGTTACCCCGGTTGGACCCGTATTGCCAGTAACTCCAGTGGGACCAGTAATGCCCGTGGGGCCCGTTACGCCGGTTGAACCCGTATTTCCCGTCGCTCCGGTGTTGCCTGTAGAGCCGGTGACTCCCGTTGGACCGGTCATGCCCGTGGAACCCGTGGCGCCGGTTGCGCCCGTAATGCCCGTCGCTCCAGTAATGCCAGTTGGTCCGGTGGCTCCGGTTGATCCTGCGCTTCCCGTCGTTCCAGTTGGACCCGTGGCGCCTGTAGCTCCTGTTATGCCTGTTGGGCCTGTAACTCCGGTCGCGCCGGTATTTCCTTGAACACCCTGTACGCCTTGTGAACCTTGATTGCCAGTTGGACCGGTAGATCCTGTCGCACCTGTCGTGCCTCCACCAGTCGTCGCTGTCCAGTAGGTGGGACTGGAGCCCGGAAATTGGCCCGTTGCACTTTGAATTGCCACGTAGGTTTGACCAACGGAAACAACTACCGAGCCTGCCGGATAGGTTGTTGTCGCGGAGTAGGTACCGCCCACAAATGGCCCAGTGGCGCCGGTCATGCCGACATCGCCAGTAGGACCGGTACTACCCGTTACACCGGTGGCGCCAATATTGCCGGTCGGTCCGGTTGGACCGGTGGTCCCGGTGGTTCCGGTTCCGCCGGTCGCGCCAGTAGTCCCCGTTGATCCTGTGGTGCCGGTAATGCCGGTTGTACCAGCTACACCAGTGGCGCCGGTCATACCGGTAGATCCGGTCGAACCAGTCGCGCCGGTGACGCCGCTGACGCCCTGAATTCCTTGTGATCCTGTTGCACCGGTGGCGCCGGTGACGCCAGCTACGCCTTGTGAGCCCGTCGCGCCGGTGACGCCACTGACGCCCTGAATTCCTTGTGATCCCGTTGCACCGGTAGCACCGGTTACACCAGCTACGCCTTGGGAGCCCGTCGCGCCGGTGACGCCGCTGACGCCCTGAATCCCTTGTGATCCCGTTGCACCGGTAGCGCCGGTTACGCCAGCTATGCCTTGTGTGCCCGTTGCGCCGGTGACGCCACTGACACCCTGAATTCCTTGTGATCCCGTTGCACCGGTGGCGCCGGTTACACCAGCTACGCCTTGGGAGCCCGTCGCGCCGGTGACGCCACTGACGCCCTGAATTCCTTGTGATCCCGTTGCACCGGTAGCGCCGGTTACACCAGCTACGCCTTGGGAGCCCGTCGCGCCGGTGACACCACTGACGCCCTGAATTCCTTGTGATCCCGTTGCACCGGTAGCGCCGGTTACACCAGCTACGCCTTGGGAGCCCGTCGCGCCGGTGACACCACTGACGCCCTGAATTCCTTGTGATCCCGTTGCACCGGTAGCGCCGGTTACACCAGCTACGCCTTGGGAGCCCGTCGCGCCGGTGACGCCGGTTACACCAGCTACTCCCACTACCCCCTGCGCGCCTGTCGCGCCTGTCGAGCCAGTAGTACCCGTGACACCCTGCACGCCAGTGGCTCCTTGCGAGACCACGGTGATATCCAAGTGTGCAACATGTGAAGTCTCATCGTTTTCCTTGGAATCGAGCACGATATTACCCGTTGTCGAGCTGAGCGCGATGCCATAATTCGAACTGGGAGTGCTCACCCAGCTCTGCAACAGGCTGGTGATGTCAACCACCACAAATTGCTCTGCCGCAACTGGCGTAAACGCGGCCACCGCCGACCCAAGCGTGGGGATCGTCGCGTAGGTCACCGCAGACTCGCTCCACGCGCTGGTGACCGGCTGCAAGGTAACCGTTCCAGTAGTATTGATCCGATTGATGAAGATTTTGAGGGTAGCTTTACCGATCTGGCTGGCGGTGGTGCCCGCCGGCAGCGAAGAAAGGTCAAACTGAATCAACGCGGTACCGCCGTTGCCAACGTATAGGTTCGATAAACTTCCATAATTGGTCGTGGGATGCACGCTGTTGACATAGGCATCTCCCGCCACGGTTGCGTCGGTCGCCTGCGCTGTGAACGTAGCCAGAACCAGCCCCATGGCCACCCAGACACACTTCATCCACGTCTTTTGGCTCACTGTTCGCCTCCAGATTGACGGCTCGACGATCGCGCACCTGGGCAACGCTTGCGGATCTTCCGATCACCCACCACGCAAATCCTTGAACTGCAACAAAATGTCACAGAAAGAGAAAGGATTTTATCGTCATGAATAATTACAATGGCTTTCCTTCGTACGCAGAATCCTGCGCGAGTATTTCTACACCCGACTGTGAAAGCAAATCAAGCAATTTTTTGGCAAATTATTTTGGACAGGATCCGTACGCTTAACGGCAAAAGACCCGGCTGGTTCTGCGGATTACTACTTTGCAAATAATTTATCCCCATTTCTTTTGCCTTTCCGGTATTTTCGTTCCGTCGCTCCTTGTCCAACATGGCTACACCTATTCGGAGCGCGCTCTGCGACCAGATTCAACGAGGAAGAAACAAAAACGCAAATACAACTCAACAAATAGGCGTGAAAGATGCCCGAGCCTAAAGGCCAAACTCGCACTTTCCTCTGTTCAGGGGCCTGAAGGCCCCTGCTCCCTCCGCCGGTTTCATGCACTGCGGGTCGGCAACACCGGTGGGCGACTATGGTGTGTCAAGTACTCAAAGCAGGAGGATCGAACCGCTGCAACGGCAGATGCCACACACAAGCTGAAAATCTCCGATCAGCGAGCGATAATGAGTCCAGTTTCTGTCCTGTTGCCCCAGAACGAATCCAGGACAGCTCGAGTGTTTCATCCCTCAATCGTCCAGTAAACCATAGATATCTATAGTGCTTATTCTGGTGCCCAGAGGGGGACTTGAACCCCCACGACCTCGCGGTCTGCGGATTTTAAGTCGGTTTTTTACCAATAACAAGAATTTACACTTACGCAATAAAGCACTTATTTTCAGCATAATCTGGGTGCATAGGAGTGCATCCGAGGGCACCATTTTCAGGTACAAATGGCTACCAAAATGGCTACCAAACAGATTTTTTGCTCCACTTTATGATACGTAAAGATACGCTTGTAATACGTTATGATACGTAAAAGTGGCCCCCTCCATTCCCCCTCCAGAGGATCAATGGCATGGAATTATCAATGAAGTCCTTTAAGAAACTGACCAAAGTCCTGCCGAAAACCGGCTGCTGGGAGTATGTCGGAGCCAGGGATTCCCAGGGCTATGGACGGATGTTCATTGGCGGCAAAGAATACAAGGCGCAACGCGTTGCCTACATGCTGGAGCGCGGAGCAATCCCGGAGAAGTTGCGGCTCCGACATTTCCTGCCATCCGGCAAGTGCATTGGACGAGCCTGCTGCAATCCTCTCCACTTGAAACTTATGGATTACTTTGACAGCATTGACTTCCCTCCTGAGCCGCTCGTGCGGACCTGCAAGGCCGGGCATGAGATCTCTGGAGACAACGTCATCACCGAGACCCGGCCCGATGGGCGAGTGCAGACGCGATGCCGCATCTGCTGCCAGGAGAAATGGAAAGCTCGGAAGGTGAAGCTCAAAGCTGACCGCCAAAAGTCAGCTCACTCCCCTGCAAACGATGAGCGATAGAATCGCCTTGTATCAATCAAGATTCCGGCGTATTGTGATCGATAACGAGGGCTTTTATCCATCATGATCTGGAACTGGCAACTACCGAAGTGGCCAAACTTCACCTGGGACCGCTCGCGGATGGCGGCAATAGAGGATCAATTCCTGCTGCGTACCGGGGTGGTGATCGGCACAGCCAGTCATTTACAGAGTGAGGACAGGCAGCAACTACTGGTCGAGGTGATGAGCCGGGAGTCGATGACGACCTCTGAGATCGAGGGCGAGATTCTCAATCGCGCCAGTGTACAGTCTTCCGTACAGCGGCATCTGGGCCTCGCCGCTGACAAGCGCCGCGCCACACCCGCCGAGCAAGGCATTGCCGAGATGATGGTCGATCTGCATCGCCGCGCGGTTGAGCCACTCACCGAAGCTACGCTTTTTCGCTGGCACGAACTGGTGACGGCTGGCCGTCGCGATCTGGTGGACGTTGGCAAGTACCGGACCAATCCGGAGCCGATGCAGGTGATCTCCGGCGCTATCGGCAAACCTCGTGTTCACTTTGAAGCACCACCGGCCACGCGCGTCCCCGAGGAGATGCAGCGCTTTTTGCGTTGGTTCAATCAGAGCGCCACGCAGGCAGACGCTTCCCTGCCAGCTGTGACGCGGGCAGGCATTGCACACATCTACTTTGAGTGCATCCATCCTTTTGAAGACGGCAATGGCCGCATCGGGCGCGCTGTAGCCGAGAAGGCCCTTGCGCAGAGCTTCGACCTGCCGATTCTGGTTTCGCTGGCCACGACGATTCTGGCTCACCAAAAGGGATATTACGAGGCGCTGGAGCGAGCCAACAAAACTCTCGACCTGACTGAATGGCTGGAGTGGTTTTCAGCGATTGCCCTAGAAGCGCAGGAAGGCACGCTGGCCGAGGTCGAATTTCTGATTGCGAAGACACGACTCTTCGACCGACTGCGTGGCCAGCTCAATGCGCGCCAACAGAAAGCGCTCCTGCGTCTCTTCCGCGAAGGCCCCAAAGGCTTCGAAGGCGGTATGAGTGCGAGCAACTACGCCACAATCACAGGATCATCGCCTGCAACCACAACCAGAGATCTCGCCGATCTCGTCGATAAGGGTGCGCTCATCCGCACGGGCGAGAACAAATATGCGCGATACAGGCTGAACTGCTGATCTGTATCCGGCCATATCTGGAAAATAAATGCGGCAGGCCTTCACGCAGGGACTCGAATCGGCTGAGTCAATGCGCAGCATTCTAAAAATGCACTCTAGCGGTAACACACTAACCGACTTGCCTTCGGATATCTTTATACTAAGAGGCCCGAGCTCCTCCTTCCCCCATAGGTTTTATGACAAGTACTAACGGCACACGCTAACAGTTGTACAATGATCCCATTCGTCAAACAGAAAGCGAATCATCCTAAAACATGGAAGAGATCCGACTCCAGAAAAACAAGTGGTTCTATGAACCGAATCAGCAGCTCGGCCCAGCCGGTGGATTCGGCGTTGTCTATGCTGGACAGTCAACGACTGGAGATAAAGTAGCAATCAAGCAGCTCAATATCGACGCTGATGCTTCTGCCCACCGTGAACTTCGCGTTGCTTCCTCCCTTGAGAACGAAAGCATGTCTAACGTGATACCGATCTTTGACTCAGGTGAAGACGCCAACTCTGGTAGGTACTTCGTTGTAATGGCACAAGCCGAGAAGAGCCTCCAAAGCGACATAAATTCCGGCAGGAAGTTCTCAATTACCGAATCGGTCGACATTCTCAAGCAGATCATCAACGGACTTTCCGAACTGAAAGGGCTGGTGCACCGAGACCTTAAACCTGCGAACCTCCTTTTCGATGGGGGCAAGTGGAAGATCGCTGATTTCGGAATAGCTCGGTTCGTCGAAGAATCAACATCGCTAAATACGCTGGAGGGCTGCCTCTCGCCGGTCTATGCAGCGCCTGAACAGTGGAGGCTTGAAAAAGCGGAAGTAGCAACTGACCTGTATGCCGTCGGCTGCATAGCTCATGCACTGATTTCTGGAGCACCTCCGTTTACTGGACCACGCACGGAAGACTATCGCGATCAGCACATAAACAAATCGCCTTCTGAACTACCAGATGAAACCCCCGACAAACTTAAGATCTTGGTCAGCATGCTCCTCAGAAAGAGCCCTGACGCGAGACCCGGATTGAGCCGGGTGATTGAACTGTTGAAGAAAATCGAACAAGATGAGAATACACCGCGTCTCCATTCTGCGATATCCAGTGCGGCAGCACGAATCGAGCAGAAAAGGGCGCAGGAAGAGTCTTCCGCCGCTGCGCTCAAAACCAAAGAGTATGCGCGTGACAGCCTAGCTGAATCAGGAAAGACGATTCTTGTAGGTATAATGTCCAATCTTAGGAAACGCATTCTTGAGGATGCACCTACCTGCGAGCATGACAAATCGCCTGAAGTGAATCTCGGCAGTGCTCAAATTTCGCTGCACAGACGTTTAGGTTCAGGAACGATCCCGGAAAATGCGTTTCCAAACTCGAGGATTGATGTCGTTTTCGCGTTGCCGTTCAGGGTCGTACAATTGAGCCCTGCATACCGATGGGAATCAGCTCTTCTCTATTGCAAGATGCCTGAATCAGTAGATTACCGCTGGTATGAGGTGTCGTTTATGCATTCTCCTCTATCCAGACAACAAGGAATAGACCCGCTCAGCTTGCTGGAGAATGTTAATAGTGCTCGCTACAGGTTCTATCACGCAGACATGGCGCTTGGACCGGGTATGCATACCTACCAAGTAGCATTCGGTCCCCGTTCCATTGATGACGAAGATGAAGCAGAGTTCATTGAACGCTGGACTACGATATTCGCTGCTGCAGCCGAGGGGAGATTGAAATACCCGAGACGCTTGCCACTTTCGACTGATTATTGGAAGAATCTCGCGATCTACGGCATATGATCTGGCCAAAAAGCTACTTCATCGGACGTTCACTGTCTCCAATAAGCAAATTTTCAATCCAAAACAATTTCTCAAAAGCATGAAAAAACAGAGTGAAATGTGGCACTTCACGAGAAGTCCACGAACAGGTCACCTGGCTTTACAGTCAGAGCCTTCGCCAGCTTGACGATGTTCTCCAAGGCCACATTTCGCTCTCCACGCTCAACTCCGCCGATATAGTTCCGATGCAGTCCTGCCCTTTCGGCCAGTTCTTCCTGCGAATAGCCCCGCTCGTCGCGGAGTTGCCGCAACC
>Ga0302201_10002463_pt1 | contig 14525 bp, 14 predicted proteins | sample II_Bog_N3_2_FD_194586 | JGI IMG/M metagenome (GOLD analysis project Ga0302201, IMG submission 194586) | Peat permafrost microbial communities from Stordalen Mire near Abisko, Sweden - II_Bog_N3_2 | ecosystem: Environmental > Terrestrial > Soil > Wetlands > Peat | place: Sweden: Abisko...
CCACGCCGGGGTTTGTGGTGAGCGGCAAAGGCAATGCCGAGTCTTTGAACTCGGCCTCGCACGGGGCGGGCCGGGCGATGAGCCGGAAGGCGGCGAACGAAAAATTCAACTGGTCGGACGTCAACCGCTGCCTCAAACAGCAGGGTGTGACGCTGATTTCCTCCGGGCTGGACGAAGTGCCGATGGCCTACAAAGACATCCGCACGGTGATGGCGGCCCAAAGTGATCTGGTGACGGTGCTCGGGCAGTTCGACCCGAAGTTGGTGAAAATGGCCCCGAGTGGCGAGCGGCCGGAAGATTGACGCGTCCTCAGACAGGCTCTCAGCCGGAACGATGCATTTCAACCGCAGATGGCCGCAGATGAACGCAGATAAATCCGGGCGGAAAAGTTGATCCAGTCCAGCCAGGGCCGGGCACCCGTTGGCGCCTTGGTGCTTCGGGCGTTGCCTGCTCTCCCCATCTGCGTCCATCGGCGTCCACCGGCGGTTAAGCTTTTTCAACTGTATCGTTCCGGCTCAGGCCGGCTGGGCGGGGCCGGTGGCTTTGGCGGCCCACCGGCACAGCCACAAATGCGTCGGGATGAAGATGACCAGGGGCAGCGCCGCGAGCAGGAAGATCAGCCAGGCCCAGCCGGGCATCCAGGTTTGGGCGGCGGTGTCGCTGAAGCCGTGGACATAATCAATGTTCACCGGCGCGAGCGGGTTGGCGAGCGCGGCCCCGGGAGCCGGCAGCCAAAAGTAACTGATCAGCATGGCACTCCAGGCCAGGGCGGTCCAGGCGAACAGGGCCCGGCGGTCGTAGCCGAGGCGAAGCACGAGAAACAGGAGCAGGAACGGCAGCCAGCCATGGAACAGCGAGAGCCCGCGCAGAAACCGGGAGCGGTGCGCATCGAACATGTAATCGGTCATCCCGATGAACTTCAAGCCGACCAGATGCGCGGCAAAATCGCCGCACCAGAGCAGCAATTGCGGCAGGACGATGCCCACGGCCGCCATGCTGGCGAGAAACCGGCTTTCCAGCCACAGGGCGGCGAGGGTGATGAACAGGGCCAGATCGCAGAAATACAGGAAGTTGGTCGGGCCATAGTGGGTCCAATAAACCGGCACGAGCACGGCCATGAACGCGGTGAACGCCAGTTTGATCGCCAGGGGAACCCGGCTCCGGGTGGCAGCCGGGCCGGCCGGGCGGCTCGCCGGCTTGAAAGATGCATTCCATTTCATGCGGCGACTTTAGCGGCATCCGGTCGCGGGGCGTGAATTGAAAAGAAAGGGCCGGCATTGAGAAAATCAATGATGATCGCCGGCTTTTTATCGTATATTTAAGGGATATAAAAATAGCCGGGAGGGGCCGCGCCTCCCGATTTTGCGGGTGAGCGGGGGGGCGGCCCATTGGAGGAACGCCCCGCGGGTTTGGAATCCCAATGCGCCGGGATTTCATCACGGGCCACGGGCCGGAAAGGTTGATTCACCGTTGGTGGGAAGGCCCTCATTCAGAGCCCCGCCACCCCGGCGGCTGCGATTCAACGCGGGGGCTCAGGCGCGGGTTCTGAATCCGCCCATGAAAAAGATGATGAGGCAGATTAACAGGACGAGGCCGAAGCCGCCGCCGCCCACCATGGGGCCGCCGAAGTAAAAGCCGCCGCCGCCGAACAAGAGGAACAGTACGAGGATGATGAGTATTAAGTTCATGGTGTCAGCATACCCGAATCACCCCGGGTTGCCATGGGGTCTTCTCCCCATGGTGATCGGACCCGCCGCCCGTTAAGGTCTCTCAGGGATAACCTTCCCCGCGGAAGGCGGGATAATAGACGGTGAAATTTATATGAAAACTCAAATTAAAAAGTTCGGGCGGCGCGGGTTCGGAGGGCGGCTTTGCTCGGCCCTGGTCGGTCTCATACTGCCCATTTCCGCCGCAGCGCAGATGTTTCAGTGGCCGGTCACGCCCAACCAGTTGGAATACAGCAATTTTGTCTTTGCGGTGACGACCCTGGCCACCAATGGGGGCACGGATTTCCATGTGACGATCACGACGAAGACCGCGCCCATTCAACCTGATTCGGCCGCCTTGGTGGCGGTGGTCACGGGGACTGCCGCCGTCCCAACGGTGGCCACCCCGGATCCGGCGGTGACGGTGACGCTCAAGCGGACGGATCGCCGGTGGTTCGCTGATTTCACCGCCCCGGGGGAGTTGTTGAACAATCCCGCCGCGTATTTTGTCTTTGTGGTGACGGATTATACGACTAACCCGGATGGCACGCGCAGCTATTTGCCCACGGATCGGATGTATGAACTGCGGTTGCAAGATTTCGCGCCGCAGTAAGGCGGGAGGAAGGGATGGGGTGGACGTGGGTTGACATTATGGATGTTGGTGGGTCGAAGGGGGATGAAGTCTGTCATTCCGAGACTCCTCACGTCGTCGCCTACGAAGTCAAAGTGTTCCCGGCCCGGCTGAACCAATGATTATGATGTCATCGCCAGCCAGAAGTGGCATGAGTCTTTGATTCCCATTGGCGCGTTACAGCGGAAAATCGTGGTCCTCGCCGGGGGCGGCGAATTCGCGGGGCGGCCGGTTGGGGGCGGCGGGCGGGGCGATGGGTTCCGGCGTCAGGGTGACGGTGGCGGTCGGGGCCGGGGTGGCGGACGACAGCAGGCGCACGGGCTCGGGGTGGGTGCCGGGCGGAAGTTCGAGGCGGGTCCGGGCGCGGTTGACGAGGGCCTGCAGGGTCACGGCGGCCGCCGCGACGCGCTCGGCTTCCTCGATGCGCGCGAATTCGCCGTAGATTTCGTCGCGCACGGGTTCATCGTTGGTGAGGCCCGCCGGGGTGTTGACGGCGCGCAGGGCCAGGAGCACCTGGTGGGCGTTGATGGTCTCGAGCGGCCGGGCGGGTTGGTAGGCGGCTTCGGGGCCGGTCACTTCGGTGATGAGCCGGGCGATGAGCAGGGGTTGGAGGATTTCACGCGTGAGCCGCACGGAGACGCCGAGTTCGCCGGCGATTTGCGCCGGGCCGGCGGCGGGTTGGCCGGTTTGGTAGCGCAGCCCGAGGTTGGTCATCAGGCGCAGGGCGATGAATTCGCGGCCGCGCTGGTTCACGTTCTCGGCCAGTTTGTCCTGAATGTAAGCTTCCCGGTTTTGGAAGGCGCAGGACACCTGCACGCCGAAGAGCAGGATGACCCACGAACAGTAGATCCCCGCCATGAAGACCGGGACGAGGCCCAGGCTGCCGTAGATTTCGCGGTTGGTGAGCACGCGCGAAAAATAGAGGTAGCCGAAATAATTGTTCAATTCCCACAGGGAGCCGGCCACCAACCCGCCCACCAGCGCGGCGCTGAACCAGACTTTCGTGTTGGGCACGGTGAGGTAGATGAGCGTGAACACGAGCCACAGAATGACGAGTGGCAGCAGTTCAAACCCGAGCCGCCCGATGACGGGGGTGCGGCTGATGAGGTGGTGGACCGCGTCGAGATGCGAACTGCCGGCCAGGCTGGCCGCGCCCACCAACGCCGGCGGGCCGAGGGTGAGCACCGCCCAGTAGAGGACGATGCGCCACAACCATTTCCGGCCCCGGCAGACGCCCCAGATGTCGTTGAAGGTGTCTTCGATCTTCGCCAGCATGAAGATGGCCGCGGACACCAACGCGAGCATCCCGATGATGCCCAGCGTTCCGCTCCGCGTGTTTTGTATAAAATCGTGGATGCTCCGGGCCGCCTCTTTCTGGGCGGTGATGGCGCCGGCATCGCCGCCGGCGTCGGTCGCGGCGGCGGGCGCGTTGGTGCCGGTCAGGGCATTGGTTTCGGCCAGGGTCAGCCGGTTGGTCGTGAAGAGGATGTCGGGGTTCGTTGAAATCGTTGAAATCGTTGCCACCCCGGCGGGGTTGGGGTTCGCCGTGGCGTCCGGGTGGCGGGGGCTCGCGGTGGCGGGGGGCACGAGCGTGGCGACGAGTTTATTGATGGCGGCGTAGATTTGGTCTTCGCCCTCGGTTTTCAGCAGGCTGCTGGTCACGCTGATGGCGACCGCCAGCATCGGGATGAGGGCGAGCAGGGTGGAAAACGAAAGGGCCGAGGCGCGGATGAAACAGCGGTTGCGGGCGAAGCTTTGGAAAACGTGAATCCAGAAATGAACGAAGTGTTCCCGCCGGGTCAGGGTCGGCTTCCCGCGGGCGGGTGGCCCCGGGACGCCGGGTGGGTGGCCCGTGAGCATTCCCGTCAGCCGGGCGAAACGATTGGTTGCCATGTCCCCGTCACGCTAACAAAGCGGCATGACAAGTCAATCCGTCCGCCGGCCTTTGTCCCGGGGGGCGCACGGCGGCATTGCTTCCCCGCCGCCGCGGGTGCAAACTTTTGCCGTGTCCATGAACAAACGCACCTTGATCAAGAAAATCATCGAACGGTTGACCGCCGAGTTGGCCGTGTATTACCGGGCGGCGCAATTTTCGCGCGCCGAAGCCACGCACGAACAGAACAAGGCGGAAAGCAAGTATGACACGCGCGGCCTGGAGGCCTCCTATCTGGCGCGGGGCCAGTCCAAGCAGGCCGCCGAACTCGAATCCGCCATCCAGAGCTACGAGGATTTGAAAGTGCGGGCGTTCACGGCGACGGAAGCCATCCAGACTGGCGCGGTGGTGGAACTCGAGCAGGACGGCGAGACGGCCGTGTATTTCATCGGCCCCTGTGCCGGGGGCACGGAAGTGGTGCAGGACCGGCGCGAAGTCATGGTCATCACGCTGCAATCCCCGCTGGGCGAACAGTTGAAGGGCAAAAAATCCGGCGACCGCCTCCGGCTGGCCGGCCACAAAACCGATTACCGGATTGCGGCGGTGAGTTAATGCGGAACCGATTCATACTCATTTCGTAATGCAATCATTTGGTAATAGCAATTCCACATATCCAAATCTGGACTAAATTTGAAGACAACGATGAATGACGCGGTGAAGACCCCATCAATATGACGAAATCAAGCATCGGGCAGATCCGGGAGCGGTTCGACCGGGAAGTGGAACGCTTTGCCAACCTTGAGACCGGTCAATCCGCCACCATGGATGCCCCGTTAACGCTGGCATTGATCGCTGATGCCGCCGCCCGCGTGACCCCCGGGGCATCATCACTGCTGGATGTCGGTTGCGGGGCCGGCAATTATGCGCTCAAAATATTGGAGCGCTTGCCCCATCTCAATGTCACACTCATTGACCTCAGCCGGCCGATGTTGGACCGCGCCGTCGAGCGCGTGAGCCGGGCGACCTCCGGGCAAGTCACCGCGCTGCAAGGCGATATCCGGGAGTTGTCGCCCGGCCGGGCGCAATTTGACCTGATTTGCGCCGCCGCCGTTCTTCATCATCTCCGGGAAACCGCCGAGTGGCGGAAGGTTTTCGCCAAACTGCACGCCGCCCTCCGGGCGGGCGGCTCCTTTTGGATTTCCGACTTGATCGAGCATTCCGATGCGCGGGTGCAAGCGTTGATGTGGGAGCGCTACGGAGACTATTTGGCGCAGCTCAAAGGCGGGGCCTACCGGGACCAGGTGTTTGCTTACATCGCCCAGGAAGATTCCCCGCGGTCGTTGATGTTCCAGTTGGACCTGCTGCGGGCTGTGGGATTCAGTGAGGTTGAGGTTTTGCACAAGCACAGTTGCTTTGCCGCCTTTGGGGCCATGAAGGGTGGGTAACCGGTCAGGCGGCGCCACCCCGGAAGGCCTGCACACTGCGCACAAAATCATCCGGCACGCCAAAATCGAAGCGTTCCGCGCCGGTCATTTCCAGGGCCAGATAACCCTCGCGCCGCCGCTGGATTTCCTGGGCGCGCGTGAGTTGAAACTCGCCGTTGTCGCGGGTGTTGTCGCGGATCATTTCCCCGAGGATTTCGTAAATCGAAGGGGCCAGCAGGTGCATCCCAAACCAGCCCAGCCAGGTTTCGGGCGGCAATCCGTCCACCTGGAGTTTTTCTTGGGCGACGGCGACCGCCGGCTTTTCAATGATGAGCGATACTTCGATCAGCCGCGGGTTTTCCGGGCGGCGCGTTCCGGCGATGGTGCCGTAGCCCTTTAATTCGCCGGCGCTGATCCGGTTGACGGCGGAGACGCTGCGGCCGCCCGAGGCGGCGGCCATTTGCGCCAGTTCCAGATAGGGGGAAACCGGCCGGCCGCGAAAGAGATGGTCGCCCAGGCCGAGCAACACGAATTCACCGGCGGCAAACGCCTTTGTTTGATATACGGCGTGGCCGTAGCCCTCCTGCTCGTGCTGGACGGCGAAGCTCACGCGTTCGGCAAACCGGCTCATTTGTTCCGCCTCGCGCAACAGCGCGGGATGTTTTTCCAGCCGCTGGAGATACGCCGGCCCGGGCCCCTTGAGGTAATCCCGCACCTGGGTCTCCTCGCCGGGTTGGACGATGATGCAAATTTCCCCGATGCCCGCCGCCTCGAGTTCCAACAGGTGGTAGTGAAACAGGGCGCGCGCAATGCCATCCGGCCCGACCACGGGAAACAACTCTTTTTTCACCGCGTGCGAGGCGGGGAAATGCCGCGTGCCCAGACCGGCGATGGGAATGACCGCTTTGCGAACCGGGGATTTCATACCGTTGACAAATGCCAGCCTTGCGCGCCGAACACATAGCGCCGGGCGCCGAATTCAATCGCCCCCGGCGAAGTGCCTTCAAAAACATCGGGGGTGTCGCCCACCAACCGGGAGTATTCGGCGGCGATTTGCGGCACCTGCTCCTTCAAGGCTTCTTTTTTGCCAAAAATGGCCACGGTGCCGCCGGTGCCGCCGCCGGTGATTTTCGCCCCGTAGAGGCCGCTCGCGGGCCCCCGTTTGCGCACGGCTTCCACCAGGAAATTCACCTCGGGCACGGAGAGCCGGCAGTTGTCCCGGTAACTTTCGTGCGCGCCATACATCGCCTCGCCGGCCGTGACGCACGCGCTTTCGTCGCCCTGGGCGGCGGCGCGCAGGGCCGCGATGAACCGGAGCACGCGTTCGTTTTCCCCGATGGGATGCCGCGCGGGGCCGGCCACGCGGTAGGTGGCGTCGGGCTGGATGGTGGTCACGGGATCGTCGTGGGTTTTGTATTGCGCCAGAAAATCCGAGCCGACGATGGTCTCGGGCACGTGCGGCTCGTATTCCGCCCGCCATTCCGCCGTGGACATTTCGGTGAGATAATTCAGCGGGGCCCGGCCGGTGCGGGCCCGGAGTTCATTGACGATTTTTTTGCCCATGAACGCGCCGATGCGGCAATGGGCGTAGGGATTGCCCGCCACGGAATGGCGGACCATCGAATTGATCCCCACAAAGCCCGTGCCCGGGGGGATTTCCACTTCGCCGAGGATCTGGCCCGGACGGCAGAGGATGTGCGTGAGCTTGCCGCTGCGACCGCTGGCCACGGCGATTTGATCCATGATGCCGCAGGGCGCGCCCACCACGTGGTTCTCGGCCATCTGGCCCAGGCGGGCCAGCCGGGGGCCGCCCAGCTTCAACCCGAGATACGCGTTCAAGCACGACAGCGTGCCGATTTCCACGGCGGCGGAACTGCCAATGCCCACGTTCATGGGCACACCGCTCAGCAACAGGAAACTGAAGCCGAACGGCAGGTTGATGGATTCCTCCTTCAGCAGGGTGAAAATGCTGCCGCCGATATACGCCGCCCAGGAAACCAGCGGGTTGGACTGGCACAGCTCGCGGATTTGCGAGTAATCGCCCACGGTGTCACCCGCCGTCAGGTAATCCAGCGGAATGCGCGTTTCCACCGGGAGCGAGCGGCGGCCCACCTGCATGGTGCGGATGCGCATGGTGCGGTCCGTGCGCGGTTGCAGGGCCATCAGCATGCCCCGGCCCAGCACGCCTTCGCAGACATTGGCGCCGGAATAATCCGCGATGCCGCCCATGACATCCAGCCGGGCCGGCACGCGCGCCACCCAGACTTCCCCGCTGTTGAAAAAGCCGGCGAACCCGGTCGGGTCGCTGTTGGGTTTGCGCAGCAGCGTTTCAAATTCCAGGACTTCCGGCGGCAGGGGCGGGTGGTTCATGCGTTTTATGGACCTGAGATTAATCTACAACCATCGTCACATCAATCCTGGTGGTGCCGGAAAATCCGGCGCCGGTTCTGCAACAAATACCAGACGATCAAAACATTCACCGCCAGCACGACGAACAGGCCCAGTTCCGGGTGCCGGAATAATTCGGCCCGGGGCCGGACGGGCGCGTCCCCCACGTGCAGACGCAGCAGTTCGTAAATCTCGATGGGGATGAAAAAGGCCGATTCCCCGATGGCCAGCCACACCGCCCAACGGGCGCGAAAGGCCAGCCCCAGGCCGCCCCCCACCAGGATCATCCCAAACAGCAGGGTGCCCCACTCCACCACCCGGCGGTTGGCCGGCGTGACGTTTCCCAGCCATTCGCCGATGCGCAGGAAAAATTTCTGTTCCGGGTCCAGGTGGATCCAGCGCAAGAACTGGTCGAACACATCCCCCAGGTCATGGCCCGAGAGCGCGAAGATGCCCAGCGACGTCAGGAGCAGCAGCGTGCCCTTGACGAGTTTGATCGTCACGATGAAATACAGCGTCGGCGCGCGCTTGGGCTTGTCCCAGTTTTGGGCGGGTGAGGTGGCCATCAGCGGATTTTGGGCAGCAGCCAGTTTAATAATTCGCCGATGGCCAGGCGTTCCTGCCGGCCGTCATCCCGGTGCCGCAGCGTGACGGTGTCCAACCACTCGGGTTTTTCCCCGAGGGTCTCGAAATCAATCGTCACACAATACGGCGTGCCGGCTTCATCCTGGCGCGCATAACGCCGGCCAATCGAACCGCCATCATCGTAATAGACATTCATCCAGGGTCGCAATAAATCGCGGACGGCCAGCGCCTTCTTCACCAGTTCCGGCTTGTTCTTGAGCAGGGGCAACACGCCCACTTTGACCGGGGCCACCCGGGGATGAAATTTCATCACCACGCCGGTCTCGGTTTTGCCTTTGTCGTCCGTTTTGCTGGTTTCGGAATAGGCGTTGGCAATCAACGCGAGGATTAGACGGTCCACCCCCGCGCTGGGTTCAATCACATGCGGAATATATTGGCCCTTGGCCAGGCCGTTGGCGTCGTCGGTGGCCTGCTTCGCGGCGGCTTCGGCGGCCACGCCGGATTTTTCCAGATAACGTTTGCGGTTCTCGTAGTAGCGGCGCCACAGGTCGTCGGCCTTTTCCTTGGGCAGTTTGCCCCAGGCGGTGCGCAAATCATCGTCAAACACGCCCATGGGCTTGCCGGAAAAGCGGGCGTGCTGGCTCAAATCAAAATCGCTGCGGGCGGCGATGCCCTCGAGTTCCTCGCCCTTCAATTCGCCGTTCTCGTCGCGCTTGCTGAAGGGGAACTTGAACAGGATGTCCACGCACGCCCGCGCATAGTGCGCCAGTTCCCCCGGCGTCTGCCGGTGAAAGGCGGGGGTGGAGCGATCCAGCCCGATGCCCTCATAAAAGCGCACCCGCTCCTCGACCCAGTATTGATGCCAGGCCTGCCAGCCCCAGTTGGGCTGCGGTTCGCCCGGGTGCCCCGTGGTCGGCACCGTGGCCACCGCGCCATGGATGGCCTCGACCGCTTCATCGGGCTTGATGAAATACTCGAGTTCCATCTGCTCAAATTCGCGCGAGCGGAAGGTGTAATTGCGCGGGGTGACCTCGTTGCGAAACGCCTTGCCCATCTGGGCGATGCCAAACGGCACCTTCTGCCGGGAGGTTTCGAGGACGTTTTTGAACTGGGCGAAAATGGCCTGGGCGGTTTCCGGGCGGAGATAGGCGACGGAGGAATCGTCCTGCACCGGGCCGACGAAGGTTTGAAACATCAGGTTGAAGGCGCGGGCCTCGGTTTTTTCGCCGCGGCATTCCCGCACGCATTGGCTGGGCTTTTGCGGACAGGGGATTTCATCCGTTTGATCCGCGCGAAACCGGCCCTTGCAGGTCTTGCAATCAATCATCGGGTCGCTGAAGGTGTCCACGTGGCCCGAGGCCTTCCAGATGGCGGGCGACATGATGATGGTGGCTTCCAAGCCGGCCACATCCTCGCGCTGGCGGGTCATGGCCTGCCACCACAGCTCTTTCACGTTGCGCTTGAGTTCCGCGCCCAGGGGGCCGTAATCCCAAAAACCGTTGATGCCGCCGTAAATCTCGGAGGACTGAAATATGAACCCGCGCCGCTTGCAGAGCGACACGATCTTTTCCATCTGCACATTTTGCTCAGCCATAAATATTAGGTCCGTCAGTGTTTGCCAACCGTCCGGCCATGTCAAGATACGGTGTGGCCCCGAACGGCGCGGCGGCGCGGGGCGCAACTCGACACTGTCCCCAAATAACGGGATACTGGTGCCCGTGGAGGAATTGCCGTGGAAGGGAACGGCTCGCCTTGGCGTGCTCGCCGGGGACAGGCTGGAAGCCTGTCCCACCTTGACCTTCGGTTGGGGTCTGGGGTTTTGGGTCTGGGGTCTGGGGGGCCGGGCGGTTGGGTGGGGCTTGACTGGGTTTGACTGCGGCCGGGCTGAAACCGTCGAAGCCCTCCTGAACGGATTGGGGACAGCAAGAGAAGGCGCGAGGGTTGGGGCGCGGGGCGCGGGGCGGGGAATGATAAAAGGGGCCGATCCTCGGTTTGGCGAGCGTAGCAGGCACAGGGCGCGAGGCTTGGGGTGCGACAGGCGGGATGCCCGCCACTATCGCAAGATGCGGGTATGGGGCCGCTCTTTGACCCGCACCGCACGACCGTCCGGCGGCGGCACCCCGCCATTTCAAGGAGGAGGAGGAGGCTGATGCTGATGCGTTCATTCGCTACCTTCAACTTAAAGTAAGCAGTATTGTGCCTTTTGTCATTAGCTTAATAGCATATAAGTGCATTTTTCGTACGGAACGCTAACCACGACACAGAGGCCGCCCCTCGGCTTGGCAAGAACGGAAGGTGTGTGGTCACCATGAAGCACGCTTAAAAAGGTGACATTATTCAGGTTTCGTGGATCGTGTGTGTATGGCGATGAAACGAGCTCATGCCCAGTGGGAAAAGCGCCGCAAACCGGCGGCCAAATTGTTCACCCAAGGTAATTCTGCGCCGGCTTGGTTTTTCCGCGCACAATAGCCATGCGGGAAAATCCCTTGAAACCTAGAGTCACCCTAACAACAAGCGGATCGAAAATGAAAGACAAGCCGCTATTCGGTTGCCCCAACCGCCCGGCCGCCCTGATTGCGGCAATGGCCGCCGCGCTGCTGCTGGCTCCGGGAACAGTTTTCGCCCAAGGGGCTTATTATCAGTTTTACAACCTGGCGCTGGGCATCGAAAATGTCAGCCCGGCTGACAGCCAATACACCGAGGCTTTTGCCGATTTGCCGGCACCGGGAAAGGGGTCAGTTAATGGTAATGATTCTGCTGAAAAACGATTTGTCACTTTTTGAGGCCCCGGGCGGGGGAGGGGGCGGCCAGCCGGACCAGGCGCAGTTCGGACCGGCCGAGGAGTTGCCAGCGGACGCGTTCGCCCGCCTGGAGGTCGAGCGCGGCGGCCAGGGGCAGCGGGATATTCACAAATAAACGGGTGGCGCGGCCCTTGGAGCGGATCACCTGCAGTTTCATTTCATATTGCGCTTGCATAAATTGATGGCTACTTTATAGAGTAGCCGTATGAGTTTGCCCGTTTTTACCACCCAAGCGGAACTCTTTTCCACCGCCGGCCTCGCCGGCGGCCTGTTTGGCCCGCAGGACCGCTACCGGCTCTTCGCCCTCAAGGTTTATCCGGCGCTGGCGCGGGCGCGTTCCCGGCTGGAAAGCAGCTACTGCGCCGCCACCGGCCGGGTGGCCCTCGAACCGGTGCTGCTGCTGGGCGTGAGCCTGTTGCAGTATCTGGAGGGGGTGCCCGACCGTCAAGCCGTGGAACTGCTCCGCTACCACGCCGGTTGGAACTTCGCGCTGAACCGGCAACTGGGGGACCCGGTGTTCCACCCCACCACCCTGGTCGGCTTCCGCCAGCGCCTGTTGGATCACGAGTTGGGCCCGCTGGGTTTTGCCACGGTGCTGGAAGCCCTGATCGCCGCCGGCTGGGTGGCGCGCCAGAACCGGCAACGGCTGGATTCGACGCAGATGTTTGGGCGCGTCAGCCGGATGAGCCGGCTGGATTGTGTGCGCGAGAGCTTGCGGCTGGCCTTGGCGGAACTCGCCGAAGCCGTGCCGGTCACGCAACGGCCGGCCGGGTGGTCGCGCTGGTGGGAGCGTTATGTGGAGAGCCAGACGGATTACCGCGCCGCGTCGGAAACGCTGGCGCGCAAGCTGATCGAGGCCGGCACGGACACCCGGCAGTTGCTCGACTGGCTGGCCGGGGTGCCGGACCAACCCTGGGCCCGGGGCCGGCAGGCCCAGTTGCTGGCGCGCGTGTTTGACGAACAGTTTGCGGTGGTGCCGGGCAGCCCCGAACCCGCCCCCAAACCCAAGGAACAATTAAGCTCGGAGCGGGTGCAGAACCCGCACGATCCGGAGGCCACCTATGCCAGCAAAGGCAGCGGCGAGCAACGCAAGGAACATGTGGGTTACAAAGTGCAAGTGGCCGAGACGGTGTGCGAAACGGCCCTGGCCCCGGGCGAACCCACCCGCAATTTCATCGTCGGCATGGCCACCCATCCGGCACGGGAAAGCGACGAGCAGGGGGCGCTCAAAATGGCCGCCGAGCAAACCGCCCTGGGGCTGGCCGCCCCGCCGGTGCTGTATGTGGATGCGGCCTATATTTCGGCGCAAACGCTGGCCGAGGCGGCCGCCGAACAGCGGGAGTTGATCGGCCCGGCCCCGGCCCCCCCCAACAACAACGACGGCCGGTTTACCACCGCCGCCTTCCAGGTCCAAGTCGAGCAACGGCAGGCGACCTGTCCGGCGGGGGTGCGCAACACCCAGTGCAGCCGCCTGGCGGAACAAACGACGGGCAAAGTTTCGTATCGCTTTGAATGGGCCACGGCCACTTGCACCGCGTGCGCCCTGCGCTTGCAGTGCCTCAAGGCCACGCACCCACACCGCAGTCTGGTGGTGGGCGAGCAGCACACCGTCCTGCAAACGCGGCGGCAGGAGCAACGGACCCCACCGTTCAAGCAACGCATGAAACACCGCAATGCCATTGAAGGCACGCAAAGCGAGTTGGTCCGGGCGCATGGCTTGCGACGGGCCCGCTACCGCGGGCTGGCCAAGGTGAAACTCCAGAACTATTTCATTGGCGCGGCTTGCAACCTTAAACGCTGGTTGCGGCGCCTCGCCTGGGAAATGCAAAACGGACTGGGACCCGCCCGAACGGCGGCGGCGGCCCATTAAACCGGCGGGGCGGGCGCCCGCCCGCCGGCGCTCCCCGGCCCCGGACGTTCGTCAGCACTGGCTCCGCCCTCCCATTATTCTCCCGGCAACTTATCGCAACCAAAATATTTCCGGGGTCGTGCAGCCCCAAAAAAACCTGCTGAAAAACCCCCCGCATCCCACCAGAATCGGTAATGGCATATTCATCGGTCGCGCAATGCCGGCTGGTTATTCCGCGCCCGTCTGGCCCGCCAGAGGTTCGGGGCGGCGGCGATCGGGGTGGCGTGCTCCCCAAAGCGCCTCCACCTTGCGCCTGGTTGAGCCATGTTCATGGAAGCAACCTCAGACGGATTACTGAGGATTGGATCGGGCTTTCAGCCCTTGGTTTTTCGTTGGGCATGGAACCTGGGGCGAGGGCCCCAGGCTGGGATAAAGTCGGGCCTTTGGCCCTGGAGGTAATTGGCTACATATCAACAGGCTGCGAAGATGTTTCTCAAGAGCGGCCATCCGCCTGGTCGGGCTGTGTCATGGAAGAAACTTTCATGGGCGAGGCGCAGAGCGGTGCGGCTGGATAATTCGGGCGTTGGACCGCAAAAGCGGTAGAGGACTACCGCAGTACAGGACGCTTCGCGCCAGCCTCACCAAACATAAGTGCGGTTGCTTTAATCGGTTGTACGCAGCCAGTTTCTTAAAAGCCTCAAAGAGCGCAAAAGGGGGAAACCAGCGTTTTCCCCGTGAAAAAAGATGGTGGTAGGTTCTGGATTCGAACCAGAGAAGGCGTAAGCCAGCAGATTTACAGTCTGCCCCCGTTGGCCACTTGGGTAACCTACCAAACTCAATAAATTCAAGCACTTGACCGCCGTTGCCGCCCGTGCTATTTCTGCCATTGTATCCCGCGCAAATCAAATCACCATGAGAACGCAAACCACGGATTTGCTGGGAGCCAGTGGAAAAAAAAGCGCCAATCGCCTCTCTCCAGACGGCAAATGGCGGTCATTTCCCCGCGTTCCGCACTTGCTGCAATACGTCAGCAGCGGGACATATTTTGCACGAATCAAGATCAAGGGCAAGCTGATTCGTGAGAGTCTTGGGACGGGGTAAACCTACCCATGAACTGGTTGAACCTCGAAAAACCAAAGCTCCGTAGCGGCGTCTCTGGCGAGCGCCGCAAAATAACTCCCTGGCCCCGTAGCAGCCGAGGTGACGAGGCTCTGAATAATCCGCCCCCCAACCCCGGCGTGGCGGCGGGCGGCCGAAAGTCGAGGAAG
>Ga0302201_10002474_pt1 | contig 14482 bp, 10 predicted proteins | sample II_Bog_N3_2_FD_194586 | JGI IMG/M metagenome (GOLD analysis project Ga0302201, IMG submission 194586) | Peat permafrost microbial communities from Stordalen Mire near Abisko, Sweden - II_Bog_N3_2 | ecosystem: Environmental > Terrestrial > Soil > Wetlands > Peat | place: Sweden: Abisko...
TAGACGACGCGACAGTAGAGATAGAAAACATCAACCGCAATCTCGAGTCAGGAAAGGAAATCGAGCAGGCCATCCTCGACGGCGCAGCCCAAATCGCCACCCCTGCCCTGGTCTCTACCCTCGCCATCTGCATCGTCTTCGTACCCATGTTCCTGCTCAGCGGCGTGGCCCGCTACCTGTTTGTGCCCATGGCCGAGGCGGTGGTCTTTGCCATGCTGGCCAGTTACTTGCTCTCGCGAACCGTCGTGCCCACCATGGCCAAGTACCTGCTCAAGGAGCACGACGACGCGCAGACCGCATTGAAGCAAGCTAGCCGCAATCCCTTCGTCCAGTTTCAGCTTGGTTTTGAATCCGGCTTTTCCAACATGCGCAACGGCTACCTGCGTCTGCTCACCTTGTGCGTAGATTTCCCCGTGTTCTTCCTCCTGCTGTTCGCAGTCTTCGCCGTTGCTTCAGTCGGCCTTCTGCTTCCCTCGCTCGGCCAGGATTTCTTCCCTTCCGTAGACTCCGGCCAGTTCAAGATTCACGTCCGCGCCCGAACCGGCACGCGCATTGAGGAGACGGCTCTGCTCTGCGACCACATCGATTCCACCATCCGCGAGCACATCCCGGCCAAAGAGGTGGTTTCGATCGTCGATAACATCGGCCTGCCCTACTCGGGACTGAACCTCTCCTACTCCACTTCGGCGCCCATCGGCCCCGCTGACGCCGATATCCAGGTGCAGTTGACCAAGGACCACCATCCCACAGCAGCCTATGTCTCAAAGCTCCGCGAAGTTCTGAATCGCGAGTATCCCAGCGTAACCTTTTATGCGCTGCCCGTGGACATTGTGACGCAGATTCTCAACTTCGGCCTCTCCGCTCCCATCGACATTCAGATCGTAGGCCCGGACCTCTACGGAAACCGCGCACTGGCAGAGAAGATGCTCAATGAGGTCCGCTATGTTCCAGGCGCAGCCGATGCGCGCATTCAGCAACCGTTCAACTACCCCAATTTGACGGTGAATGTGGACCGCACCCGCGCGCAGACGATTGGCCTTACGCAGGCGAATGTGGCGCAGAGCGTGCTGATATCGCTCAGCGGCAGCTTCCAAACCACCCCGAGTTTCTATCTCGATCCCAGGAACGGCGTAACCTACAACGTGGCCATCCAGGCTCCGCAATACCGCATGGACTCGATGGCCGACCTCAAAAGCCTGCCCGTCACCGGCAGCGCCGCTTCGCAACAGGCCGCCGCCGCCCAGAATGGCGCGCAGTCCACCACCGCGCCGGGAGCTACTCTGCCCGTGAATGTGCTGGGTAACCTGGCCACCATCAAGCCGGGAACGGAACTGGGCACTGTCAGCCACTACAATGTGCAGCCAGTACTTGATATTTACGCCAATGTGGATGGAACCGACCTGGGCTCAGTGACCCGCGGAATTCAGGCAATCATCGCCCGCCACAAAGCCGAACTGCCCCGCGGTTCGCGATTCATCCTGCGCGGCCAAAGCGAGACCATGAGAGCGTCTTATTTCGGCCTGCTCACCGGCCTCGCGTTTTCCATCCTGCTGGTCTATCTGCTCATCGTGGTCAACTTCCAGTCCTGGCTCGATCCGTTCCTGATTATCGCGGCCCTGCCCGCCGCGCTCGCCGGAATCGTCTGGTTTCTCTTTCTTACCCACTCCCGGCTCAGCGTTCCCGCCCTTACCGGCGCAATCATGTGCATGGGCGTGGCCACATCCAACTCCATCCTGGTCGTCACTTTTGCCCGGGAGCAGTTGGAGATCCTGGTGGGCGACGCGCGCCAGGCCGCCCTGAATGCTGGCTTCGTCCGCCTCCGCCCGGTCATAATGACTGCGCTGGCCATGATCATTGGCATGGTGCCCATGGCGCTGGGCCTCGGAGACGGCGGCGAGCAGAATGCGCCCCTCGGCCGCGCTGTAATCGGCGGTCTGCTGCTGGCCACCGTGGCCACGTTGTTCTTTGTGCCCGCATCTTTTTCCTTGGTCCACGGCTGGCTCGAGAGCCGGCGCAGAACCGCGGTCCGCGATTCCCTCACCGAGGCGTTCGACGAATTCGACAAGTTATCGGAGTAGATCATTCATGACCCCTCAATCCAATCCGAACCAGCAAACCGCCTCGCAACCGTCTAGCCATGCGGCACACGGCAATGAACCACCGCTGAACCAGAAGCCCATTTCGCCGCGCATCGCTCTGTTCGGAGTCGCCCTGGTCCTCATCGCGGCGTGCGTTCTGGCGGGCTATGGCATTCTCAGCCGCAAGCACGACGACCGCGTGCTGGCCGACACCACCAACCAGTTGGCCGCGCCAACAGTGATCACCGCAAACCCCGCCATGGGTTCGCCGACGGGGAGTTTTGTTCTACCCGGCAACGTTAGCGCCTATACCGATTCGCCTATTTACGCCCGCACCTCCGGCTACCTCACCCACTGGTACTTCGACATCGGCGCCAAAGTCAGCAAAGGCGCGCTGCTGGCTGAGATCGCCACCCCCGAACTGGACCAGCAGCTTTCCCAGGCCCAGAGCGACCTGGCCACCGCTGAAGCCACCGCCAACAACGCCCGCATCCAGGCCGACCGCTACTCGGGTCTGGTCAAGTCCGACGCCGTCTCCCGCCAGGACACCGACACATTCGTCAGCCAGGCTGCGGCCTCCGCGGCGGCTGTCAAATCCGCGCAGGCCAATGTTCAGCGGCTCAAGGAACTGCAATCCTTCGAGAAAGTCTACGCGCCGTTCGACGCAGTCGTCACCGCCCGCAACATCGACACGGGCCAGTTGATCAACCAGGGCGCCGCCAATGAACTCTTCCATTTGCAGGCCATCCAGACCCTGCGCGTCTATGCCAACCTGCCGCAAGTCTACTCGGGCAGCGTGAAGAAGGGCATGAAAATCGACCTCAACTTTGTCGAGCACCCCCAAAAAACCTACCAGGGGACGTTGGTGCGAACCGCGGACGCCATCGATCCCTCAAGCCGTACGCTCCTCGTGGAGATTGACGTCGACAATCGCGCCGGCGAACTGCTGCCCGGCTCGCTTGCCCAGGCCCATTTCAAGACGCCCACAACTGCTCCAACCTTCGTTGTGCCCGCCGCCGCGCTGATATTTCGCAGGGAAGGCCTGCGCGTGGGCACCGTCATCAACGGCAATGTCGCACATCTGGTCCCGGTCGTCATCGGCGAGGACGATGGCGCCACCGTTCAAATCGTCACCGGCCTCAGTGCCGGTGACTTGGTCATCCAGGACCCGCCCGACTCACTTATTGAAGGCGAAAAGCTATCCGTGGAGAGCCCCGCCAAAGTCGCCGTTGCGGGAGGCAAATAACCATGCCCGTGCCCTGTGTTGCAGCCCAGAGCCGGGTGCCCCAGGTCTCGATTTTGAGACCTGGGAAACCACAAATCTCGACCGGCATCTTTTCCTCAGCCGCTCTTCTCTCCCTAACCCTCCTGGCCGGCTGCAAGCCCGTAGGCCCCAATTACAATCGGCCCGGCTTTGAAGCCCCCCCGGTCTACAAAGAGGCCGGAGCGTCCACCGTCTTAGTCCCCCCGCCCAACCCGGCCGACGGCGGATGGAAGCCAGCCAATCCCTCTGACGGCATGCTGCGCGGCAAGTGGTGGGAAATCTACCAGGACCCGCAACTCAACCAGTTGGAAGACCGCATCGAGACCTACAACCAGGGACTCCGCGGCGCGCTGGAAACTTACCTTGCGGCTCGCGATCAGGTCAAGGTTGCCAGGTCCGCTCTCTTTCCCACCATCTCCGCCAGCCCTTCCGTCGCCCGCGACCGAGTCTCGGAAAACCAGCCGTTTTTCAGCAGGACGAACGACCCCAACTATAACGATTTTCAGATTTCCGGCCAGGCAAGCTGGGAGCCCGACTTCTGGGGCCGCATCCACCGCACCGTCGAGGCAGCTCACGCCACCTCCCAGGCCAGCGCCGCGGACATGGCCAACGTAGACCTCAGCCTTCATGCCGAGATGGCCGCCGACTATTTCCAGCTTCGTGGCCTGGACTCCCAAATCCAGCTCCTGACTTCCACTGTCGCCGATCTCGAGCACCAGTTGGATCTTACCCATCGGCTCTTTGCCGGCGGTATCGGGACCGCGGTCGACGTGGCCCAGGCCCAGACCCAGCTCGAGACGGTTCGCGCGCAACTCGTCGACCTCGGTGTGGCTCGCGCCCAGTACGAGCACGCCGTGGGCACCATTGCCGATTACAAGCTGCCCACCTTCAGCATTCCGCCCTCGCCGCTCAATATTTCGTTACCGAATGTCCCGCTCGGCGTCCCATCGCAGTTGCTTGAGCGCCGCCCCGACATTGCCGCTGCCGAGCGCCGCACCGCCGCCGCCAACGAGCAAATCGGAATCGCCGTCAGCGCCTTCTATCCCACCATTACATTGGGAGCGCAGGGCGGTTTTGAGAGCACCCACTTCGGCACCTGGATTCAGGGCCCCAGCGCCCTGTGGTCGCTCGGTGGCCAGGCCACCCAACTCTTGTTCGATGCCGGCCAGCGCCACGCACTCACCGACCAGGCCCGCCACTCCTACGAAGCCCAGGTCGCCGCTTACAAAAGCGCCATCTTCCTCGCCTTCAATGACGTGGAGGATCAGCTCTCAGGCCTGAGGATTCTGGAGCGCGAGACCGGTGTCGAGCAGAAGGCTGTCGAGTCCGCACAGCACTCCCTTGACATCTCCAACACGCGCTACAAGGGCGGCGTAACCAGCTACCTTGAGGTCCTGACGGCCCAGGCCACCCTGCTCCAGAATCAACGCACAGCCATCGACCTGCAAACGCGCCAGTTCGTCGACAGCGTAGGCCTGGTCCGCTCCCTCGGCGGCGGATGGGACGCAAGCCAGTTGCCCAAGTAGCAGGAATAGGACTCGAAGAATTAATGTTAGCTGAACGAGAGGCTCGTCGAATCCTATGATTTCTTTGCAACGTCCATACGCCGCTCTCTTTGCCTTTCCGCTGTTCATCGCACCGCTTGTTCACGCCCAGCAGGCCCCAATCGATTCCGAGGCGATTCGCTGGATCTCCAGCACGCAATCGCAGCCATGGCGGGAGATGCCGGTCGAAGCAGTTTCCCCTCCCATCGAAGCATCCGAGTCTATCTCCATCAAGCTCGACGAACAGACGACCTTCCAGCGGATCGACGGCTTCGGCGGGTGCTTCAACGACCTTGGCTGGGAAGCGCTCCGGTCTCTGGCTCCGCCTGCCCGCGAAAGAGCGCTCCGGTCGTTGTTCGCTCCGGATGGTGCCAACTTCACGCTCGGACGCGCGCCTATGGGGGCCAACGACTTTGCGCTTGGTTGGTACTCCTTCGATGAAACTCCCGGCGACTTTGCGCTTAAAAACTTCAGCATCGAACATGACCGGCAGACTATCCTTCCCTTCATCCACGCCGCGATGAAGTTTCAGCCGGGCCTCGGCATCTGGGGCGTTCCCTGGTCGCCCCCTGCATGGATGAAGACCAACGGCGCATACAAAGGCGGAGCGATGAAGGATGACCCCGAGACACTGGCAAGTTATGCCCTTTACTTCTCAAAGTATGTGCAGGCGTACCGCAAAGAGGGAATCCGGCTATATGCCGTCATGCCGCAAAACGAGCCTAAATACAATGACAATGTCTATCCCCAGGCCGTCTGGAGCGGCAAGTTGATCGACGTCTTCCTGCGCGACTACTTGGCCCCGCGCCTCCGTCAGGACAACGTGAATGTCGAGATTTGGCAGGGCACCATCGTCAACGAGAAGCTGGACGATTTCATCCTGCCGGTGCTCGGCGATCCCAAAACAAATCCGCTTATCTCCGGCGTCGCCTATCAGTGGGGCGGCCAGGATGCGATGCTCGCCACCCATGAACGATACCCTGACAAGAAAATCATGCAGTCCGAGACCGAGTGCAACAACGGCGACAACACATGGCAGCAGGGCCTTATCACCTTTGGCAGAATGATTGCGGACATGAACCATTTTGCTGGCAGCTACTTCTTTTGGAACATCATTCTGAACGAAGAGGGAAAGAGCACCTGGGGCTGGCGACAGAACAGTCTGCTCACGGTAAACCGGAGCACCGGGCAGGTCCAATACAACCCGGAGTTTTACTCCATGAAACACTTCTCCGCCAATGTGCTACCCGGCGCCAGGCGCATTGCGGTAAGCGGAGTCGCCTTCAAAGATTTGGTGGCATTTAGAAATCCATCGGGAAGCAAAGTGCTGGAGTTTGAAAACGGTTCGGACGAGCCGGTAGTTGCAACCATCCAGAGTAGCGGAAAGGTTTACCGGCTACAGGTCCCCGCGGAATCGATGAACACCATCATCCTGCCAGCGAAGTGATGAAAACCGCTACGTGCGGCTTGGGCCAGCTTTCGGTCTGGAATTTGGGATTACAGGCAGAGATGCGATCCGTGCCATCCGGGAATTCCCAGTTCGCTGTTTATCCCCCATCCCTCATGCCGGCATCTAAATAGCCGATGCTACAAGCGACGGGAGGAATGAACCTCGTGATCTCATTTCTGATGATTTCTGTTTCGAATAACACCGGCAGCCCTATCCTTTGGCTCGTTATCATTCTGCTCATTGCATTCATCGGCCTGATCCCCTTCGACAACTGGTTTAGGAACAGCCGGGCCAATGGGATTGCCTCCAGCGTCTGGGAATTGGAAGCGCTGTTTGCTCTGGAGGATCTCCGTCCAGCCCCAAGCCGCCGTCCGCACCGGCACAGATAAGGCAAGGCCACGGAGATGGGTCGCGGGCCAGCTTTTCTATTCCCTAATCCCTATTCCCTAATCCCTAATGCCTGTCTCACCGCATCCACCCGCATATGACTCAACGCCGCCGAAGGCACGTCGGTCAGCGGCAGCGCCGGACCCTCCCAAAGCAGCCGCGGCGCGCCCTGGCTGGCAGAGTGCAGACCCTCCAGATGGAGAGTGTGCTTGCCCGCCCGCAGCCCCAGCGACCCCAGATCGTAGCGCTCCGCATTTCCCGGCGCACCGCACACTTGGGCAAAAGGCGGCCCGGTCTTGGCCACTTCCACGCCGTCCACCACGAGCCGCGCGCCGTCCCGCGCAATGAGGCGGAAGGTGTATCCACCGTCGGCGGGAATGTCGATGAGGCCGTCCCAAGCAACCGCGTAGTGCGTAAAGCCTTGCGCGTCCGCTCGCAGGTTCGGCGACTCACCGCTGAATATTGCCTTCTCGGTGGCCAGGTTTGGCAGCTCCGTCCAGTCTCCGGGATAGACCTGCCATGTCAGTCCCGGCACTATAGCGCCAGAAACCTCCACGGCGTCACGCCATTTGGCCACAGCCACCACTCCCTGGCTGGCCCAATCCTCCTGGCCCCGCTGGTCCTCGACGTGAAGCAGCACCCTGAAGCGGCCGGAACCGTTCTGTGCACCTTCGAGCTCAGTGCCCAGCGCGTCGGGAAACTTGTGCGTCACGCGCCGTCCCTGGGCACCTGTTCCATCGCCAAAAAGCCACGTATATTGGGCGTTTGGCATGGGCTTGGCCGTGAAGCCGATCCTCGCTCCCGGAACAATCACCGGCTGATCCACCGAAAAGGCCGCAACCGGGCCCTTGCTCGCTTCAAAGTGTCCCGGCTCCGCCCCGCCTGAGACGACCAGCGGCAGGTCCGCGTCGTTGGTGGCGCGCGTTTGGCCGTACTTCACGTTGTCGAACACCACTCCCGCCACCTTTCCTGAAATCGTCGAGGCATCCAGCGGGGGCTGGTCCAGCGCCCAGATATTGCGGAAGGTAAACCCGTGTACGGCCGGCTGGTCCTGCTCAATCTGCGCCAGCGAGTACCAATCGTCCAGAAACAGGTTCTCAAACGTGTAGTTCGAGTGTTCGCCCTTGGCGCCGTTCGCGCCCCAGAAGCCGAGCAGCCCAAAGGTCTGGCCGCAGGCGCCGATTCCGGCGTGCAAAATGTCGGAGTCTCTGAGCGTAAAGTTGCGCGAGTTGAAGATCTTCCGCGGCCAGCCCGCGCGGACAACATTCGAGATGCTGGTCGACAGCACGCTGCCTTCGACAACGATGTCCTGCACATCCTTGCCGGGGCGCAGCATGTCTTCGTCTTTGTAGCCGTCCCAGTTGCCCATCAGCGCAATCACGTCGTCGGACGCGCGAAAGAAGGAATTGCGCACCACGCCGTCGCTGCTGCCAATCCAGTCCATGCCGTCCTGGTTGGCGTTGCCAGGGTTCCCGCCAATCACCCGCAAATCGTTGTAAACAAATCCGGAGGAGTCCTTCATCTGGATGGACCACGTGCGGGATCGAATGATGCAGGTGAGGCCGTCGACTTCCACCTTGCTGGCTTCCATTGTGCCGATGCAATGCCAATCGGGCTTCTGCATCCAGCCCTCGTCGCTGTTGGGGTCCTGGGGCCCATCATAGACAATGGTTCCCCGCCCCAGGATGCGCACATCATGCACCTTCCATAGATTCAGGCTGCCGAAGAAGTAGGAACCGGGCGCAAGGTAAATGGTCTCGCCGCTCTTGGGGTTCAGGCTCTGGTGGTAGACGCCCGCCTGGTAAGCATGGATGGTTGGGTCCCGAGGCATGGGCGGCGGTGGCGAGCCTGCAAATACAAAGAGCATCTTGCCGTAGTTGAGGAAATCGCCGGGCCGTGTGATGGAGAGCTTGGCCGGCGCGGCAAGCCGGAAGCGAATGGTCTGGCCGTCTCGCGTGGCCCGCAAGCCCAGCCGCCAGGGCTGGATATCGACGCCGTGATCCCAGAAGCCCTTTTCGGCAGCGGTAATGGCGATGTCCACGGGGCCGGTTGTGTCGAAGCTGACAAACTCGTAACTGGCCGCCGCGTGTGCCACGCCGACAGGCTGGCCGTTGACGTTGACGGTAAATGCGGTGGAGCGCACCTCCGCCGGCACAGGCGCGGCCTGAACGCGGGAAGCGGCATGGGCAGTGGCGGCAACTGCAAGAAAGGCTACAAACAGGAGACGAGAACCCGGCAAGAAGCAAGACTCCAACGAGAAAATGGGGACCAAACCAATCTAACACCGTGGGGCAAATCCCCATTCCCAGGGAGGCGTAATCGTGGAGACGAGTTGGTTGTCCGCGGAGCAGTAAGTTATCCAGGCCAATTCAAGCAACGACGATGAGAGAATCCCCTGAATCGAAAGGCTTCTCATTTGCATTTCGATTGCGCATCCCCTTTTCCCGTGCAACGATGGTTCCATAATGCTTCCCCAAGCGCGTTCCGGCATAGTGGCTACACTGCACGCAGTTTCGGTTCTGCCCTTTGCGCTCCTTCTGGCCCAATGCGTATTGTCAATTTCGGCGCATGCCCAATCCGCCGCGCCCCCCACAACCGCTTCCGCAGCCACTGCCGCGCCCATCACTCTAGGCCAATCCGTTGTGCCCCTCTATGGCCCCTGGAGATTCACAACCGGCGACTCGCCCGTCGATCCCAAAACTGGCGAGCCGCTGTGGGCGGAGCCCGGCTTCAACGATTCCCAGTGGGAAGCGGTGGACCTGAAGCCGGCGACCGGCGAATTCGACCCGGCAGAGCCCGATACACTGCAGGTACCTGGGTGGCGAGCCAAGGGACACCCAGACTATTCGGGCTGGGCGTGGTATCGCCTGGCCGTGCCATTGGCCGAGAACTCTCCGAATCTTGCACTTGCCGGTCCGGCACACGTGAATGGCGCCTACCAGGTGTTTTTGAATGGAGACCTGCTGGGAGGCATGGGAAAGTTTGGTAGAGCCGGCGAAGCGCCGACGATCTATTGGTCCCATCCTGCGATGTTCCTGCTGCCGCAGGCCGGACCGAGCGGCCGCTTGACCGGATACGAGAGGCAACAAGTACTTACGTTCCGAATCTGGACGCCGCAATGGCTCACCTTTCCTGGCGAAGGAGGAATTCATGCAGCGCCGCTGCTGGGCGAGGCCGGCTCCATCGCGGCGGAGGTTCGTCTGGAATGGACGGCACGCATCCGCTCGTGTGGGTATTCCATCTTTGATGGGCTCATTTTGTTCTTTCTTGCCATCGCAGTTGCCAGCCTAATTCTGTTTGACCGCACCGACCCGGTCTATCCGGTGGTTGCAATTGTGCTGTCTTTGTCCGCGGGTCTGGATTTGTTTTTTTCGCTAGCCAACCTGACCACGGTGCTCGATTTCACCACCTATGTGCTGCTCCTGACTAGCGTGTTTCTACCCCTGATCATGGGCGGGTGGATGCTGGTTTGGTGGCTCTGGTTTCGATTGACCCGCCCGGCCTGGGTGCCCTGGGCCATCGTTCTCCAGACAGTCGCGTATATGGTCTCTCAGGTGCTCGGAGGAAGCCCACTCAGTGACGCGGTCCCGCATTCGCTCGGGCTTTTCTCTCATGTGGCATCCGTCACGGTCCGTCTGCTTTTTCTCCCTCTCATGGTGCTCATCGTCGGTTTGGGCATCCGCAAGGAAGGTCGGGGCGGATGGTTGGTGCTTCCAGCTTTGATACCGATGGCAGTCGGGCAGTTTGAAAGCGAATTAGCCGCTCTGCATATTCCCACGGCTTGGAATCCGTTCGGCTTTGTTGTCTTTCTCGGTCAGGTTGGCTTCGATCTTGCTGCCGCAGCCATTTCATTGCTGCTGCTGCGCAGGCTGGTGCTTTCGGTGCGCCGCCAACGGCAGATGGCGCTCGACGTAAAGCAAGCGCAGGAGCTGCAGCAGGTGCTGATTCCCAGAGAACAGCCTCCCATTCCGGGCCTCGATATTGAGACCGAGTATCGCCCGGCGCGCGAGGTTGGTGGAGATTTCTTTCAGATCATCCCGCATCCCACCGACGGAAGTACCCTCATCGTGGCCGGAGACGTGGTGGGCAAAGGCCTGAAGGCCGGAATGCTGGCGGCGCTGCTGGTCGGGGCCATCCGCACCGCGACGGATACCAGCCTCGACCCGGCGTTTGTACTAAGCGTGTTGAACAAGCGCCTGGTGCGCCGCGGCGATGCGCAGGCCACATGCCTCGCGCTCAGCATTGCAACGGATGGCGAGGCCACACTCGCGAACGCCGGGCACATGGCGCCCTATCTGAACGGCGAAGCGCTGCCCATGGAAGGCGCGTTGCCACTGGGTCTGATTGAAGACGCGCAGCCATCCGTCATGCAATTCCAACTCAAGGTGGGCGACAAGCTCCTGCTAATGTCCGACGGCATCGCAGAGGCGATGGACACAGATGGGCAGCTTTTCGGCTTCGACCGCCTTCACCAACTCCTCCGCACCGCCACCACCGCCGCCGAGGTCGCCAACGCTGCCCAAGCGTTTGGCCAGGAAGACGACATCAGCGTAATCTCCGTGACCCGAACACCAATGACTGAGCCCGCGCTGGCATGAGGGGCACTAGATGCCTTCGCCCATCGATACATACTCCCGCAGCCGTTCGAGGTCCACGCGATAAGCTTCGCGCTCGGCTTCCTCGGCGGCGAACGGCTCAGCGGGCTGCGGCGGGGCTTCCACATCCAGGCAAAGACATCTTTCAAGCTCTTTCACGCGGGCGGAAAGCGCGATCAGCGCGTCGGAGAGTGGGTCCTTCACGTCGTGCGGATCGGTGATCAGCACCCGCTGCCCGTTGCGATAGACGATGTGCGCCGGGACGCCGACCACCGTGGAGTTGGGCGGCACGTCGGAAAGCACCACCGAGCCGGCGCCTACTCGTGAGTTCTCGCCAATGGTAATGTTGCCCAGCACGTTGGCGTTGTTGCCAATGAACACGCCGTCGCACACCGTGGGGTGCCGCTTGCCGTGTCCTTTGCCGGTCCCGCCCAGTGTTACACCCTGGTAGAGCGTTACGTCGCTTCCAACGATGGCAGTTTCACCGATCACAACGCCAGTTGCATGATCGATAAACAGACGCCGGCCCAGGAGCGCGCCGGGGTGAATATCCACGCCGGTAAAAAATCGCGCAATCTGCGAGAGTATCCGCGCAGGCAGGCGCAGTTTTGCGCGCCAAAGCCCATGCGACACGCGATGAAACCAAACCGCCCAAAGCCCCGGATAGCAGAGCAAAACCTCAAGCCGCGAACGCGCAGCCGGGTCGCGCTCCAGAATGGAGTTGATGTCTTCGCGGATGCGGACGAACATTGCCATGGACCAGGGACTTAGGGACTAGGGGCTAAGGGAATAGGGACTAGGGAATAGGGAAAAGTACAGCGGTGCGCCAGAGAACACCTTTGGCCCCTAAGTCCCTAGTCCCTCAGTCCCTGCTTTTCTAAACCGCCGCAACCACCGCAATCTGCTCAGTTGGCGTGGCCAGCGCCTGCTGGCGCAACGGCTCAAACAGCACGCTGCTCAGATAGCGCTCACCGAAGTCGGGCAGAACCACCACGATCAGCTTGCCTGCATTCTCTGGCCGCGCGGCCACCTTCAGCGCCGCAGCCAGCGCAGCACCCGAGCTGATGCCCACAAACAACCCCTCTTCCAGCGGCAAACGGCGCGCCGCCGCAATGGACTCGTCGTTGGTGACCTGCACCACTTCGTCCACCAGACTGGTGTCAAGCACTCCGGGCACAAAGCCCGCGCCGATACCCTGAATTTTGTGCGGCCCGGGCTTGCCGCCGGAGAGCACCGGGCTGTCGGTAGGTTCGACCGCAATGGCCTTGAACTCCGGCTTGCGCTCCTTGATGTACTTGGCCACGCCGGTGATGGTGCCGCCGGTGCCCACGCCGCTGATGAGAATGTCTACCTTGCCGTCGGTATCGTCCCAAATCTCCGGGCCGGTGGTGGCATAGTGAATGGCCGGGTTGGCGGGGTTGTTGAACTGCTGCAGGATGTAGCCGTTCGGAGTTTTGGCCAGTATCTCATCGGCCTTGGCGATGGCGCCCTTCATGCCGTTGGGTCCGGGAGTCAGCACGATCTCCGCGCCAAAGGCAAGCAGAACCGTGCGCCGCTCCAGGCTCATGGTCTCCGGCATGGTGAGAATGATCCGGTAGCCCTTGACGGCCGCAACGAAGGCAAGAGCGATGCCTGTGTTGCCGCTGGTCGGCTCAATCAGGACGGTTTCGCCGGGTTTGATCCTGCCGGCCTTCTCCGCGGACTCAATCAGCGCCAGGCCGATGCGGTCCTTTACGCTCGAGACGGGGTTCTGGCTCTCCAGCTTGGCCACAACGGTAGCGGGTAATCCAGCCGCTACCCGGTTCAGCCGAACCAACGGAGTGCGGCCAATAAGTTCAGTTACATTCGCGGCAATGCGCGCCATAATCTTCTCCTCTTTCCGGGATATTTTCCCAGGTCATGCTGTTCAAAGTGTTGGGTGGTGGTGTCGCTGTCAAGCGAGAGAAATTGCCCGCGATTAGGGCGCACGTCTGCATCGGAGCTGGCACCAGGGCGGTGTTAGCGACATCGATGCATGACAACAGCGTAGACCCGCGAGATGGGGTATGGCAAGTGCAGCTGCGGGAATATACGGTAGTTGGCTTCAGAAAAAGTCCTCAAAATAATCGTTGACAAGCAAACTCTACATATGTAGAGTTTGCTTCATGAAGTTGCGAATGTCTCCGCAAACCGTTCTTGTCCTCGATGCATTCCTTGAGGAGGCCGAGGACTGGAAGTATGGATACGACCTTAGCAAGAACACGGGGCTGAAGTCCGGCACGCTCTATCCGATCCTGATGCGGATGGCGGAGCGGGGCCTGCTTGAGACCCAGTGGGAGAGCGGCGAGCCGGGGAGGCCTCCGCGGCACATGTACCGGTTTACGCCAGATGGTTTGCGATTCGCCAGGACCAACGCCAGCGCAAATGCAGGCAGCGGATTGGGCCAGGTTGCGATGGGACTAAACGTGTTGGGATTGGTGGAAGCCTGATGGGAATGCCGCGCAAACTGGCTGCAAAGCTGCTGAGAGCGGCGATTCGGCTGGCGCCGCCGCAGAGTCGCGAGTGGGCTGCCGCGATGTTGCGGGAGCTGGACTTCATTGAGGGCGATTGGGCGGCGTTGTTTTGGGCGCTGGGGAGCTTTGGAGCCATTTTTAGGCACGCGGCAACCGAGTGGCGCGCATACTTCACAAATCAAGAAAACAAGGAGGATCAAATGAACGAAACGGGAAAGAAAGCAATCGGATTTATGTCGGGCCTGCTGGGCGCATTCGTTGTGGTTCTGTGCGCGTTAGGCGTGCAGCTCCTGGCAGAGTATCTTTTTCCAACGCTGAAAGTCGCCTACAGGACGATGACTCATGTCACAACCGTCATGGTGATTCCGGAGGCAATCTTCATCGCCGTTGCCGTCAAGCTCTGGCCAAAGAGGGGCGCGGTGGCTGCGGGCGTTCTATTCTTCGCGGTCGCGGCCGGCTTGCACGTGTTCATTTACTTCGCCAGACGCTGAGGCGGGCTGCGGTGATAGATTTCTCAACGAGGATTGCATGGAATCGTCAGCTACGCAGGCCACACCGTTCTCCAGTTCGATCGCCCCGTGGCTGTCGGTTCGAAACAGCGCCCAGGCGGTCGAGTTCTACAAGGCCGCCTTCGCTGCAATCGAGGTCTATCGCATCGAAGACCCCGATGGG
>Ga0302201_10002475_pt1 | contig 14481 bp, 10 predicted proteins | sample II_Bog_N3_2_FD_194586 | JGI IMG/M metagenome (GOLD analysis project Ga0302201, IMG submission 194586) | Peat permafrost microbial communities from Stordalen Mire near Abisko, Sweden - II_Bog_N3_2 | ecosystem: Environmental > Terrestrial > Soil > Wetlands > Peat | place: Sweden: Abisko...
AAGGACAAGCTGAGGCATGGGTTCAATGTGTCGGTGGCCGAGCTGGACGACGCCAGTCTGTGGAACCGGGCGACGCTGGGAGTGGTGGCGATCTCCGGCTCGACGGAGTACCTGACCGGGCAGATGCTGGAGGTTGACGACGCGCTCGCCCGGATGTGCAATGGACTGGGGGCGGAGATTGTGGACTCGTGGGTGGAGATGCTGGGGGAGTAAGCAGCGCGCGCTTTTGTTATGCTTGGCAGTTGGATGAGATGGTTGGCGAAGACATATGCCTGAACAACGAGCCAGAACGTATCACCGGAATCGCGTGGCCAGCACGTTTTCGGAAGAGATTGGGGCGATGCTGGAGGGCGAGCTCTCCGATCCGCGGATTGCGCCGGGCTATGTGACAGAGGTCGTGCTGGCACCGGGCGGGAAGAGCGCGCGCGTCTTTGTGGCAGTACACGGCAGCGAGGCGGAGGAGGACTCCACACTGGCCGGGTTGATGGCTGCGCGTGCTTATATTCGCTCGCAACTGCGGGAGCGGATGGGAGTGCGCCATGTGCCAGAGCTGACGTTTGCCATCGACCGCACGGAGCGGCTGACCGGACGCATGGACGAACTGCTGGGACGGCTGCGCAAGCGCGACAAGAGGCGAGAGGAAAAGGCTGCGAAGGCCGGCGCGCCGGGCGAGGGATGAGTCTGGTAGCCTTGTTTGGCCCATGCTTGCATGGCCCATGCAGGCTTCTCTGGCGATGGAACTTCATTGACTGAAACCGCACAACCCGTTGTGACCGGTGCAGGAACGCGCAACGCGGCGGTGGCGTGGCTGCGCGACTGGGGGCTGCGCGTGTGGGGCGAGTCGCCGATGGAGGTGGTTGTGCTGTTGCTGGCGACGACCTTCCTGCTGCTCTATGGCTTAGTGCCGATTCTGGGCGGCGATCAGATCGGACTGATGGGGGCCGATGAGCCGCGCTACGCGCAGATTGCGCGCGAGATGCTGGAGGCGCACACCGAGACCTGCAACGAGCTGCACGCCAGTATGGTGCCGCGCAGCCTGCGGTTGACCGACATCAAGAACTCGCTGCATTGCCTGGACGGCGGCACGGTGACGCCGATCCTGTACGGGCATCCGTGGCTGGAAAAGCCGGCGCTCTACTACTGGCGGGCGATGAGCTCGTTCAGGGAGTTCGGCGTCTCGGACTGGGCGGCACGGCTTCCCTCGGCCTCCGGCGCGTTTCTTCTGATTGCGATGATCTTCCTGCACATGCGGCGATTCCGGCCTGGAGGACAACTGGATGCTGCGCTGATTACCGCGTCGTCGGTGGCAATTATCGGGTTTGCGCGCGGGGCATCGACCGACATGCAGATGGCTGCGCCGCTGTGCATTGGAATGCTGGGGTGGTATGCATGGTACGAGACGGGGTTGAAGTTCTGGCTGTTCGACCTGTACTTTTTCGGCGCGGCGGCAACGCTGGCCAAGGGGCCGATTGCGCCGTTCCTGGCGCTGTGCATCATCCTGTTGTTTCTGGGGCTGCGGCGGGAGTGGACGGCGCTGCGGCGGACGATATGGATTCCCGGCGTGCTTCTGTATCTGGCGATGGTGCTGCCGTGGTACATCGCTGTGCAGCGGGAGAACCCGACGTTTGTGGAGCAGTTCTTCGTCGAGCACAACCTGGAACGCTTTGCGACCAACCTGTACCAGCACCATCAGCCGGTATGGTATTACCTGGCGGTGGGGCTGGTGGGCCTGATGCCGTGGACGGTGATTGCGATCCGGGCGCTGGTGGCCGCGATGAGCGCTTCGATTGCTGAATGGAAGGTGAAGCTGAATCCAAAGTGCTATCTGGGGCTGCCGCGCACGGGCGATGCGTTTCCTGAGTTTCTTGTGCTGTGGGCGCTGTTTCCCATAGTGTTTTTCACCTGCTCGAAGTCGAAGCTGCCGGGATACATTCTGCCGTCGATTCCACCTCTGACGATTCTGACCGGCGACTATCTGAACCGCATTCGGCGCGCAGGGCTGCCGCGGTGGCTGCTGTGGTCCCATGCGGCGGCCTGCGCTCTGGTGGCGTTCGTGATTGTGCTGGCGCCGCAGCACATGGTGTACGACACGCTTGTGCCGCCAGTGCGATGGCTTGTGGTCGCGAGCGCGGCGGCCTTGCTTGTGTTCTTCGCTGTAGTCAAGACGATCCGCCTGGGAGGCATTGCGCAGGTGCGCAACGCGACGCTGATTCCAGTGCTGGGGGCTCTGGTGTTTCTGCTCGGCTTCCACGGCAAGGACCTCGACCTGAACTATTCGGCGCGGCCGCTGGCGCGCGAAATGCAGCAGAAAGCGCCTGAGGTGCGGGTGGTGGCGGTGGAGGACGTCAAGCGCGACATGGTCTACGGCCTCGCCTTCTATCGCAACGAGCAGCCTATCGAGTACGCAGTGGACGGCGTTCCCGCGGGCGAGCATCTGCTGGTGGTTCCAGCCAAAGACACGCCCGCACTGGCGCCCCTGCTGGCCGGGCGCGTCTATCAGCAGATCATCGAGTACCCGGCACGGGGTTTGCAGGTGTACAAGGTCTACGCCAAGCCGTAGTCATGCAAAGTTATTTTCCGTGCGCGGTGTACGGATGAAGTTAGACTGCTATATGCTCGACCCTTGTTGGATTGAGAGTTGAAGACGCAGGTGCAAGTGGAGGGCTATGGCTAGCGTGCCGGTTGCATCCGAGATCGAAGTACTCGACCTGCGGCACTTCTCCGCGCGCCAGCTTCGGCCATTGCTGGAGCGCGAGGCTGACGCATGGCGTGAGCGCCTGCGCTGGGATTACAGCAGCTCGACCGAGCTCCTGCTTCAGTATCTGGAGTCGCGCATTCTGACCGGCTTTGTGGCGCTCGACAGGGGATGCGTGTGCGGCTACACGTTCTGTGTCTTCGAGGGAATTAAGGCGGTGATCGGCGACGCATTCGCCGCAGGCCACAGGACGATGAGCGACGCCGACGCGACGCGGGCTCTGCTGGTGCCGATGCTGGAGTTGCTGCGGCACACGCCGGGAGTCGATCGCGTGGAGTCGCAACTATTGCTGTATGACGCGGGTGAGTTTGCCGACCTTTTTCCTGGGCCGGAGTTTACGGTGTACCCGCGGCTGTTTCTGGAGTGCGCGCTTGACGGGCGTGCTTCGCTGAAGCTGAGGGGTGCGGCGACGGCGGATGCGGCTGGTCTGTCTGGCGTTGGGCCAGAGCTGGCACTGGCGCAGTGGACGCCAACCGACTATCAGGCCGCGGCCGAGCTGATCCATGCCTGCTATGTGGGCCACTCCGACGCGCTGATCAACGACCAGTACCGCTCATTGCACGGGTCACTGCGGTTTCTGCACAACATTGTGCGCTTTCCCGGATGTGGCATCTTTGAGGCGAGCTTCTCCTGGATGCTGCGCGAGCGGCGAAGCGGCGCGCTGGTGGGCATGGTGCTTTGCTCGCGGGTGGGCGCGAAGGTCGCGCACATCACACAGTTGTGCATTGCGCAGGCGTATCGCGGCCGCGGGCTAGGCCGCGGGCTGCTGGAGCGGAGCGCGAAAAGCCTGCGGCACGCGGGCTTTGAGGCCATCACACTGACCGTGACCGAGGGCAATGAGCAGGCAGTGAGGCTGTACGAGCGGTTTGGCTTTACGCTGCGGCACCGCTTTGACGCGATGGTGCTGGACACGCGATTCAAGCGGCCCTGAGTTCCGTGCGGGATTGCCGCCTGCTCCAGCACAGGAGCCAGACCAGGAGGCAGAGCGCGCTGGCGCCGGCGGTGTCGAGCAGGACGTCGAGAGGCGAGCCGGTGCGGCTAGGGATGAAGGTTTGATGGTACTCGTCGCAACTGGCGACGATGGCGGTCGAGACGATGGCGAGCAGAGAGGACTGGAGACGCCATGTGAGCAGCGGGCGCGGCGTGCGCAGATCGAGCGTATGCAGCCATGCGCGGAGGAAAGTGAAGGCAACAAACCCGTAGCCGACGAAGTGGCCGCTCTTGCGCAGATAGTGGTGGTAGAGATCCCAGGAGCTGTCCCGGATGGGGCCAAACCAGTGCTCGAGGATGGGCCGCAGAATACTGCTGGTGTTCTGTGAGGAGAGCGCGCTGGTGGACTCGCAGCAGATCATTGCGACTGCGATTACGACCGGAGTCCAGACGCTAAAAGCCCAGCGCCAGTTTGCGTTGGGCGTTGGTGTTTGCATTGGGTCGTAGAATAAAACTCGGCGCATATAGATTTACACTGCTTCACGCATATATAGGTCGTGCATTCGGCGCTTTTAAGCGATGCTCTGCGTCTTATACTGCGCTACTCTGCATGGTAGTTGGGGGCTTCGCGGGTGATGATGACGTCGTGGACGTGGCTCTCTCGGAGGCCGGCGTTGGAGATGCGGATGAAGTGGGCGTTGGCGTGTAGCTCCGGGATGGTACTACAGCCGAGGTAGCCCATGCCGGAGCGGAGTCCGCCGACGAGTTGGTAGACCATGGCCTCCAGCGGGCCGCGGTGAGGCACGCGGCCTTCTATGCCCTCGGGGACGAACTTGGCGAGGCGGTTGCCTCCGGTAGTCTCGCGGGCGGTGAGGTTTTCGCGTTCAGTGCTGGCGGCTTCGGTCATGTCCTCGGCGCTCTGGAAGTAGCGTTCGCCGGAGCCCTGGGCCATGGCAGAGAGCGAACCCATGCCACGGTATGCCTTGAAGCTGCGCCCTTGATAGAGGATGGTCTCTCCGGGCGACTCGTCGACGCCGGCAAACAGTGAGCCGATCATGACGACGTTGGCTCCGGCGGCGATGGCCTTGGTGACATCGCCGGAGTACTTGATGCCTCCGTCGGCGATGATGGGGATGCCATGCTTGTTAGCGGCTCGCGTGGCCTCGGCGATGGCGGTGATCTGGGGCATTCCGGCACCGGTGACCATGCGGGTGGTACAGATGGAGCCGGGGCCGATACCGACCTTGACGGCGTCCGCGCCGGCGTCGATCAGCGCCATTGCGCCATCGTAGGTTGCGACGTTTCCGGCGAGGAGGTCGGTGTCTGGAAACTGCTTCTTGACGGCGGCGATGGCGGCGAGGACGCGCGAGGAGTGGCCGTGGGCGCTGTCGATGGCGAGGGCGTCGACGCGCATCTCGATGAGGGCGGCGGCGCGTTCGAGGAAGTCGCCTGTAGCTCCGATGGCTCCGGCCACGCGCAGACGGCCCTTGCTGTCCTTCGATGAATTGGGATACTTCAGCTTCTTCTGGATGTCCTTGACGGTGATGAGGCCCTTGAGTTCGTAGTCTTCGTTGACGACGAGGAGCTTCTCGATGCGGTGCTGGTGGAGGATGAGCTCGGCCTCCTCCAGAGTGGTGCCGACGGGGACGGTGACGAGGTTGGTCTTGGTCATCACGTCGTCGATGGGGATGTCTGTGCGGGAGACGAAGCGCAGGTCGCGGTTGGTGAGGATGCCGACCAGGCGGCCCTTGCGCGTGACCGGGACCCCGGAGATCTTGAAGCGTCGCATGAGTTCGAGCGCGTCGGAGATGGGCTGTTCGGGGGTGATGGTGACCGGATCGACGATCATGCCGGATTCGGAGCGCTTGACCTTGTCGATCTCGCCCGCCTGTTGCGTGATCGTGAGGTTGCGGTGGACGACGCCGATGCCGCCTTGCTGGGCCATGGCGATGGCCAGGCGCGACTCGGTGACGGTGTCCATGGCGGCCGAGATGAGCGGGGTATTGAGAGAGATGTTGCGGGTGAGCTGGGTCTGTGTGCTGACCTGGTTGGGAACGACCTCGCTGTAGGCGGGGACGAGGAGGACATCGTCGAAGGTGAGGGCTTCGGGGATCGGGGAGGGGATCATATCTTCCGTTCTGGCTGGCGGCTGCGTGGAATGTCTTTTTGCGCCGGGTTTGGTTGATTGTAGAGTCGAGCGGGTGTGAGAGCAAATGCGGGGCGCTGGATTGCACGGTCTGGGGGAGTTGCCGGGGCGCGCAAGGCTGTAGCCTGGCGCTTGCCGATGGCGAACTGAATGCGATCAAGGAGGCCGGCGGCGCGTTCGGGCGGGAGGGAACCGGAGACAGTTGCCTGGAAGACGCGGTTGAGCGCGCGCTGGATGGATTGTTGATCGGCAAGGGGACCAAGGCGGATGGCGGGGGGCCTGCGAGCCTGTTGCCGGCGCAGTTGACGGTGGTGGGCGAAGCAAAGCGTTCGACCGGCGAGGGCTACGGCTCGGCAGGGCGTTCCGTCGGACTTGGTGTGTGAGCAGAGCCTGGCACGCATTGATTCTCCTTTTTGGAGGGGGTACCCCCCTCCCCCCCCCGCGATAAAGTCGTCAAATGCATACAGTTGCAGGTATTTACCTGTAGCGTCGTCCATCTAAACGAGTTAGATGCTAAATATAAGAAAACAAAGGCCAAGAAGGAGAGTGCGAGACTTTGCTTTCTTGTGGTCTATTTTAAGGATAGCAGGTTGGGCATAACTACTATGCCAACTTTATAAAAGAATTATGTGGTTTAGATAGTTGGAGTTGGGAGGATTTTGGAGTGTCGAGGGTCTTGACGGGGGATTTTGCTGGGGTTTTTGGGGAAATTATCTTTTGCGGGAGAAAGCCCAGGGCTGAAGCCCCTTTCTTCCATGGGCGATTATTCGCAGGGCTAAAGCCCTGCGCTCCCTCCGAAGGACAGGGCAAGGGAAAGAGCAAATACGGAGATTCTGGCTGCGCCAGAATGACGACTCGCGGCGATGCGCCAGCTCGCGGCGATGCGCCAGAATGACGAGCTATTTTGCCATGATGGGATTGAACTTTCGTGGTGATAGGCGTATCTTGGAAGAGCGAACAAGTTTGTTCCGCTGTTCGGTTAGGAGCCGTGTGCGCACCGGCGAAATGGCGGAAGAGATGAGTGGGCGAAAGCCCACTTTTTGTTGCTCCAAAGACGGTTTGGTCAGCACGGTGCAAAGTTTGTGGTTGAAAGGGACGGAGGGTTGAGGCTGCCGAGAGTTCGTCGGGGTCCTTCGCTACGCTCAGAATGACAGAGATCGCATAGGAATTTATGGCATTGCAGATGGATGAAATTCGGCGGCTGGCAGAGCGGGTTGCCGCATCTCATCATCTGGAGGTTGTGGAAGTGGAGTTTGGCGGCGGCGGAAAGGCGCGCGCGCTGCGGGTTTTTGTGGAGAAGGACGCGGCGGAGCGTGCGAGGTTGAAGGCGCGCGCCGAGGCTGGAGAAGTTGAAGATCTGGCCGGTCTCATACTGCCGAAGGGCGTTCCGGTGGAGCTGCTGAGCGGCGTGACGCATGAGGATTGTGCTGCATTTGCCACGGACTTTGGCACGCTGCTGGATGTAGAGGATGTGGTTCCCGGAGCGGAGTACACGCTTGAGGTTTCTTCGCCGGGACTGGAACGGAGGCTCTCGCGGGCGGAGGAGTTCGCGCGGTTTCAGGGGAGCCTGGTGAAGGTGAAGACGTTTACGCCGGTCAACGAGAACCGTTTGTGGACGGGGCGGTTGGCGGGATTTGCGGACGGTGTGTTGAAGATCGACCTGGCTGCCGTGAAGCAGAAGGGGAAGAAGACAGGGAACAGGGAACAGGGAACAGGGAACAGCGTGATCGAGATTCCGCTGAGCAATGTTGAGAAGGCGAATTTAGTGGTTGAGATTTAGAAAGACAGTTGCTGGTTGCTGGTTGTTGGTTGCAGGTTGAGAACGGCAAAAGCAGATTCCTCCGCTGCGCTGCGGAATGACAAGTCAAATGGCGCTGCGGAACGACAAAAGATTTGAAGGTGAGTGAAGCGATGGCGAGTGTTCTGTACCAGTCGATCGAGACGTTGAGCAAGGACAAGGGAATCGAGCCTGAGATTGTGGTGGGCGCGGTGGAGGATGCGATCGCGCTGGCGACACGCAAGTTCTACAAGACGCAGGAGAACATGCGTGCGGAGATGGACAAGGAGACGGGCGAGATTCGCGCCTACGTCTACAAGACTGTCGTCGAGGGGCCGGAGCAGGTGGAGGACGAGATCAACCAGTTGACGCTGGAGCAGGCGCGCGCGCTGGCTCCCGAGGTTGAGGTGGGCGGCGAGCTGCGCTTCTACAAGGACACCACTCCGCTGGGACGGATTGCAGCGCAGATGGCCAAGCAGGTGATCTTCCAGAAGGTGCGCGAGGCAGAGCGGGACACGGTGTTCCTGGAGTACAACCACCGCGCGGGCGAGGTTCTGAACGCGACGGTGAAGCGGCTGGAGCCGATGGACGTGATCTTCGACCTGGGCAAGGCAGAGGCTCGGATGCCGAAGCGCGAGCAGAGCCGGCTGGAACAGTTTGCCGTGGGCGAGCGAGTGCGGGTTGTGCTGCTGCGCGTGGATCGCGCGGCCAAGGGGCCGCAGGTGATTGTGAGCCGCGCGGCGCCGGGGTTGGTGCAGAACCTGTTCCAGAGCGAGGTTCCGGAGATTTATGACGGGACGGTCTCGATCAAGGCGATCGCGCGCGAGGCGGGTGAACGGACCAAAATCGCCGTGGTGAGCCGCGACAAGGACGTCGACCCAGTGGGCGCGTGCGTGGGAATGAAGGGGATGCGCGTGCAGTCGATCATCCGCGAGTTGCGCGGGGAGAAGATCGACATCATCGAGTTTTCGGAGGAGATCACGACCTTCGCGGAGAAGGCGTTGCAGCCGGCGAAGGTGAGCAAGGTGTCGATTACGAATCTGGAAGAGAAGCAGATCGAGGTAATTGTCGACGATACGCAGTTGTCGCTGGCGATTGGCAAGAAGGGGCAGAACGTGCGGCTGGCGGCCAAACTGCTGGGCTGGAAGATCGACATCAAGAGCGAGGAAGAGAAGCGGCAAGAGGTCGAGCAGCAGATGCAGGAGATGGGCGGGGGCGTGACGACTCCGGTGGAGCAGATCAAGGAGCTGGGCGATGCGATTCTGGAGAAGCTGATCGCGGCCGGGATTACCACGGTCGAGGAGCTGGCCGACATGACGCCGGAGCAGTTGGAGGAGATACCCGGCATCGGCGAGAAGACGCTGGAGAAGATTTCGGTTGCGGTTCGGCACTACTTCGGGCAGTACGAAGAGGGCGAGGAGCGACCGGCGGAGGCAGAGGTAAAGCTGGATGCGGCTGCGACCCAGGATCATGCAGTAGTGGAAACAGCGGAGGATCCCGCGGCCGAGGGTTCTGAAGAGAGCTCGGAGGAGAAAACTCCGGAGGAGATTCTGGAGACGGAGGCGGGCTCGGTCGGAGAGGTTGCGGAGGTTCACGACGTATCGTCCGAGGCGATTGCGGACGCGGAAGAGGCGGAGTCGGAGAGCGACGCAGTGAGCGAGGCGGACGCACGCGAAGAGATGATTGAATCGAAAAACGATGCCGTGGACACACTGGTCGATGAGAGCCAAGAGGTCTCCGACGAGGGTGTCGAGACGGATGGAAACAAGCGTGGCTAGCGGTTCTGGCCACATATGCAGGCAAATTGCCTGGATCGCAATCGGCAGCTTCGAGGATTGCGATTTCAGGGATAATAGAGTTGGACTAGATTCCTACTTCGATGAGGCTGATATGAACAGCTAAGCGCGCAGGGGAAACGAAAAGGGACGGATGAGCAAAGTTCGAATCAACGATCTGGCACGGGAACTGGAAGTGAAGGCCAAGCCTATTCTTGAGGCGTTGGTCTCACTCGGTTTGGACCCAGACAAGAAGAAGACGCACTCCAGTTCGATCGAGGCCGATGAGGCCGAAAAAGTGCGCGACTATCTGAGTGGCCACCGTGGCAGCAGCGCGGCGACGAAGCCGCCAGTAGAGGCCAAGCCGGCCTTCAATCTAGCTAACATCTCGAAGCCGGGCGATGCGGTAAAGGCGATTCTGGCGCGGAAGCAGGCCGAAGAAGAGGCGCGCAACCCACTACTGCGGCGTCGTCCCGCGCCCGTGGCCGCTCCAGCAGAAACTGCGGCCATCAAGAGTACCCCGGTCGCCAAGCCGATCTTGCAGGCGAGTGCCCCGGCGGCCCCTGCGCCACGGCGGGTTGTACCCTTGCCGAGGCAGCACGCGCAGATTGTGACACCCGCGGCACCGCCGCCGGCGATTGCGAGCAAGCCTCCCGTGGGACCGGTGATTGCGCGTCCGCCCGTGGTGGTTGCTCCCCCGCCCTCTGCCCATGCAACACCGGCACAGCCGGCGGCAACCTCCCAGCCATCCACAACTAAGACCCATGCACACGCTGCGGCGGACCGTCCGCCGGCGGCGGCGACTCCGGTGGAAGTTGCAGCGGCACCCGCGACTGTCAAGCGTGTGAAGGCTGCCGCTGTACCAGTTGCTGTCGCTCCTGCGACGAAACCAGCCACAACCGCGACTTCGGTTGCTGCCGGCGCAGTGGCTTCGGCGGAGTTGCCCGCTGCTTCGTCGATGGCGGCGGAACACAGAACAGACGGAGCGGATCAGGAGACCGTTGAGGCGGAGGTTGCCGCGGCTGTTGCTGAACCTCCAGCTCGGCGCGTGGTGATGCCTCAGACCGGACCTCGACCGATCTATAAGGCTCCGGCAGGCGCTGCGCACGGCATCCAGCGCGGGCGTCCCATCTTCGAGCGGCCACGGCCAGGGGCCGCAGGCGCTGCCGGCTCACATTCACCTTCGACGATGGCTCCGGGGGCACGGCGGCCGATGCATCCAACGCGCACCTACCCCACGGGGACAGGCGCGCCTGGGCGTCCGGGCTTTCCGCCGGGCAGTGCACGACCAGGCTTTGGCGCACGACCGGGCGGTGTTGCTGGTGTAGCTCCGGGGCCGGGGGAGCATCCCGGCGGGATGCGGCCTGCGGCGCGGCCTGGACAGAGGCGCGGAGGACAGCGCTACGAGAAGACCAAGGAAGGCCCGATGAAGGGCTTCCAGCCGCCGCCGCGCTACGGCGGAGCACAGCTCTCGCGGGAGCCGTTGCCGATTACGAAGACCATTACCGTAACCGAAGGCATCAGCGTGAAGGACCTGGCCGAGAAGCTGGACGTTCGCGGCAAGGACCTGATTGCGACGCTGCTGATGAAAGGCGTCTTCGTCACGGTGAACCAGTCGCTGGACGGCGAGCTGGTGAAGGATGTGGCGCGGCAGTTTGGCGCGGACGCGACGGTGATCTCGGTCGAAGAGCAGTTGGAGAACGAGGCCATCGAGGGCTTCCTGGAAGACACCACGGGGATGGTGGAGATCACCCGCTCTCCGGTGGTGACCGTGATGGGCCACGTCGACCACGGCAAGACTTCGCTGCTGGACGCGATCCGTTCGACGGACGTGGCGGCGGGCGAGGCGGGCGGAATCACGCAGCACATCGGCGCGTACAAGGTGAAAATCACCAAGCCGGACTCGCCGGCGTTTGGGCGCGAGATTGTGTTCCTGGATACGCCGGGCCACGAGGCGTTTACCCGCATGCGCGCGCGCGGCGCCAAGATCACCGACATCGTGGTGGTGGTGGTGGCGGCCGACGATGGAGTGATGCCGCAGACGCTGGAGGCGATCGCCCACGCCAAAGCGGCGAATGTGCCGATCATCGTTGCGGTGAACAAGATCGACAAGCCGGAGGCGAACCCGGACCGCGTGAAGCAGCAGCTTGCGGACCGCGGACTGCAGCCCGAGGCGTGGGGCGGGTCGACGGTCTTCGTCGATGTGTCTGCCAAGAAGAAGATGAACCTCGATCTGTTGCTGGAGATGGTGTGCCTGGTGGCCGATCTGGCCAACCTGAAGGCGACGCCGGAACGTCCGGCGGTGGGTACGGTGATCGAGGCCAAGCTGGATCGAGGACGCGGCGCGGTTGCCAGCGTGCTGGTGCAGAACGGGACCCTGCGCATTGGCGACAGCTACATTGTGGGCAATACCTTCGGCAAGATTCGTGCGATGTTCAACGATCGTGGCCAGCCAATCGTCGAGGCAGGGCCTTCGACGCCGGTTGAGATTCTCGGCCTGGAAGGAATGCCGGACGCAGGCGACACGTTCCTGGTGATGGCGGACCGCGACAAGGCCAAGGGCATTGCGCAGTACCGCAAGATGAAGGAGCGCGAGGCACAGTTGGCGAAGAGCTCGCGCGTCTCGCTGGAAGGTCTTGCCGAGCAGATCAAGCACGCCGGCATGAAGGACCTCAACCTGATCGTCAAGGGCGACGTGCAGGGATCGGTGGAGGTGATCGCCGAAGACCTGCAGCGCATGTCCACCGAGAAGGTACGCGTACGCGTGCTGCACTCCGGCGTGGGCGCGATCACGGAGTCGGACGTGCTGCTTGCGTCGGCCTCGAACGCGGTGATTATCGGATTCAACGTGCGGCCCGACCGCAAGTCGACCGAGGTTGCGGAGCGCGAGAACGTGGAGATCCGGCTGCACTCGATCATCTACGAGTTGCGCGACGAGATTACCAAGGCGATGTATGGTCTGCTGGAACCTGTCTTCAAGGAGAACTACGCGGGCAAGGCCGAGGTGCTCAACGTCTTCAAGATCACCAAAGTTGGACAGATTGCGGGTTGCCGCGTGACCGATGGAGTGATTACACGGACGGCGCAGGTGCGCGTACTGCGCGAGGGCGAAGAGGTCTGGCGCGGCAAGATCGGATCGCTCAAGCGCTTCAAGGACGACGTGAGCGAAGTGCGCCAGGGCGTGGAGTGCGGCATCGACCTCGCCGGCTTCAAGGACATCCGCGAGGGCGATGTGATTGAGTCGTTCACCACCGAGAAGCTGGCCGACGAACTGGGACAGAACTCGATTGCGGCGCGCAAGCAGGAGAAGGCCGAGAAGGAAGCGGCTGCCGCTGCGGCTGCGGAAGCCGAGGCTGCGGCGGAGGCTGAGTCTGTGACGGAAGCCAACGCGTAGCGAGGTTCAAGAAGTTGGACACGAGGAGAGGCTGGGAGCGATCCCAGCCTCTCGTTTGCGCTGGCGTTTCGTAGGTGTTGGGCAGGATGAACAAACGGCAGATAGTTTTCCAATAGGCGACTTCATAGGAGCAAGAGGTTCACGGCAGCACTGCAGCACCGACGATCATCGCACAACTGCCTGACACGCAGGCGATTTCGCCGGCGCGAACCAAAGTTCCGTGGGAGCTGGCGGGAAAATAGCCTGTAAAATCAGCCTTTGCGAACATCTCAGCCGCACCTTCCATAACGCGGGCATTGTGCGATTGAACGTCCACTACCTTTCCATCGCGCAGCAGGATGACGTAAGTAAAGCGCCGGTCTGGTCCCTGGAGGGGGCCCAGGGGAATCGAGTGTATGCGCAGGAGTTCAGCAGCGGGATCGGCGATGGTCGCGGTGGCCCCGGACTTGCTCAACGCTTGCACCCGGGTCTGCACGTCGGCCGGTTTGATGGCAAGCGCCTTCCTCGGGCGAAGGTTGTCGTCTGGTTCAACCACGGCAAGAGCAAGCTCATACGTCCGCAGTGCCTCCGCTTTATTGCCCAGCGCCTCCTGCACCTCCGCCAGATGCTCTCCCACATCCGGCGAAAGCAGCCCTTGCCAGGCGGCACTCAAATAACTTTGTGCTTCCTCCAGCTTGCCTTCGCGAAAAAGAGTCCAGCCCAACGTGTCCCAAGTGGATTCGAGAATCGTTGTCCATTCGCGGATGTTGCGCATGGTCGGGGCATCCCCGCCCAGAGCCCATGTGCTGCCTTTGGCAACTAATACGTTAATGTTCTCCCGTGAGACCTTTTCGGCGGTGGCGAGGTCCGCCCCTGAGTCGGCGAGAACATAGGCAGCATTGTCGGCTATGGCCCCATTGTCGGTGCTCGCCAAAAGAGCATGGATTCGCTTGATGCCGCCGGCTTTGTCCCCAGAGAGAATCTCCGCCCGGCCGAGCTGTATCTGTAGGTGGTCATCTTTGCGACCCTCTTTGGGAAGCCGGAGCAAAGCATCTTTGCCTTCCTTAACCGCGGCGGTCGCGTCCCCATCTTCCACCAGGAGGCTCATGAGCTTCCTGGCAGGCAGCGGATCCGTGGAGTCGGCTACGGACCAATCATTCAGTGTAGCCATCGCGTCCTTACGCTGGTGGAGAGCAAATTGCGTGTCCACAATACTGCGATACATCGCGGTTTCGCCGGGGAAGAGTGCAAGCTCTTTACGGAACGCGGCGAGCGCCTCCGCATTCTGGTTACGCTTCAACAGAAGATTTCCAGTAGTCGCCCAATAGAGCTTATGGTCGGGACTGAGCACCTGGGCCTGATCCAGTTGCGCCTTGGCGCCGTCGAGGTCCTTGACCGCGATCAGCGCGATCGCCTCCTGAATCTGGTTCGCCGCACTGGGGGCTGCGCTGGTGTCGGCTTGCGGCGGCGCTGCGGCGGCCTGTGCCCGCGATGCGACGTTAAAACATTGTGCAAGCAGAATTAATATGCTCAGGATTTGGGCCACGCGCTTCAACTTTGATTTCAGCATGACCGCAATACTATCCGATTCAGAAAGACTTGTTTATAAATTCTTTTAGATGCTCTGAAACGGGTTTTCGGTAACGACTAGACAGACAGGAAGCAAAACCCGCCCCAATCGTTCCGCGAGGATTCTTTTGGGCGGGTGGGGTATTCTGCGAAGAG
>Ga0302201_10002478_pt1 | contig 14469 bp, 10 predicted proteins | sample II_Bog_N3_2_FD_194586 | JGI IMG/M metagenome (GOLD analysis project Ga0302201, IMG submission 194586) | Peat permafrost microbial communities from Stordalen Mire near Abisko, Sweden - II_Bog_N3_2 | ecosystem: Environmental > Terrestrial > Soil > Wetlands > Peat | place: Sweden: Abisko...
CCTAGAAAGGAAAATGAAAAGATCGCCCTGAAGGCGCAAGTGGCGTAAAGGCAGAGGGATGGAACAGATTTCCGAGGTCATCTGTATTCACCCTGAGGGTGAGCACCCAAAAGCACTTGGAGGAGGGCCTCAATCGTGGCCGGTGGACACGCCTGGAGGACGATATTACGCGGAATGGGACACGCAAGCACCCGTGACCCGCGAGGGACAGTTGATCTTTTTTTTTCAGTTCCTGCACGCGGGAGGTCGTTGGAAAGAATTCCTGAGCAACTGCCCACTGAGCTACACAGGCAACCGAGGAAGCGGGGCGGCGAAAGTCATGGGAAGCGTGCTATTGAGTGTCCTGAGCGGACACTGGCGCTACGCGCACATCAATGGAGTTCGGGGAGACGGGATCAATCCCGGATTACTGGGTATTCCCGGCACCGTGAGCGAAGACGCAGTACGCTTGGCGATGGGACGCATCAGAGAAGCGGAGGGGATCGACTGGGTAAGCGATCAAATCACCCAGAGCATAGCGCCGGTATTGGGACTGCCTTGGATATTGGATATCGATGTCACCGTGAAGCCGCTCTACGGGCATCAACAGGGAGCGCAAATTGGATACAACCCGCAAAAGCCCGGGCGGCCCAGCCATGTCTACCACAGCTATTTTGTCGCGGGCCTGCGCATCAGCCTTGGGGTGGAAGTGCGCCCTGGCAACGAACATGCCGCAGCCCGAGGGATGCCGGAACTTTGGAAAACGCTGGGCAAGCTGCCCCGATCCCAGTGGCCCACCTATGCGAGGGGAGATTGCGGCTACGGCAACGAGGCGGTGATGCTGGAATTTGAAGAACGCGCTCTGCCGTATCTTTTTAAATTGCGACACACAGCGAAGGTCAAGGAGCTGGTCAAAGCCATGATGGGCCGGGGGGCGCTCTGGCAGGAGTGCGGGGATGGCTGGCAGGCGCTGGAATGCTCTCTGCAACTCAAAGGATGGAGCCGCAAGAGGAGGGTCATTTTGGTGAGGGAAAATCCCTCACGGGCACCTATAGCCATAGAAGGAAAAGCCTCTCGCGGCAAAGACCGCCAGAGCCAGCTTTACCACGCTCATGGGGAAGGCTGGGACGGCCAGGCTACTCCTTGGAGCGGAAAGATCGCTGCCTTGGTCACCTCGCTGGACCCGGTGGACTTCCCCGCGCAAGCCATGCCTAAACAATACCGAGAGAGGGCGGATGCGGAAAACAATTTTGACGAGCTCAAGAACCAGTGGGGCTGGGGAGGATTTACTTCCCGCAAGCTGGGTCCCAGTCGCCTGATGGCCAATCTGGTGGCTCTTTTTTATAACTGGTGGAACCTCTATGTGCGCTTTTTCGATGAGGAGCACCACAGAGAAGCCATTCGGAGTCGTCCGATGCTCATGCAAGGAGTGGGCAGACAGGTGCAGAGCGGGGGGCAGCGGACCGTAAAGGTGAGTATTTTGCATGAAAATCAAGAGGCTATCGCGCACGCTGTCACCCTCATCAGCAAGGAGTTGCAACTCATCCGATCCATCTCGGAGCAATGGAGCCCCTCCGAATGCTGGACACTGCTCTTGACTCGTCTTTTTCGCCGGTGGCTGGGTGGAAAATGGCTTCCGGGTCTTCCTCCCGAAGCCATATTGGTTCTCAGCGGCTGATGCCAACCGTACAATCTTGTCAAATTAGCCAGGTCACGCCGAGGTCAGCTTCAGCAGTAAATCACTGCGCCCATTTTCCTTTTTAGGTTCAAATCCCCCTCAATCAACGCGAGCAGGTAGTGCTGCGAATAATAATCGTTGTGGTTGGAGATGCCGGTGAGGTCGAGAGCCATGGTCTATCGGACTCCTTTCCCGGTGAAGATGGCGGCGACGCGAATTGAAGGATGATCCTCCGTTTCAAGCGTGTCGCGTATCCACTTTTGGTATTGTTCGTAAAGGTCGGCGACCTTCCGCTTCTCGGCGTCCCGGACATGGCTCGGTTTCTCGAAGCGAAGTTCGAGCTGGGTATTGCGCGTGTCGCGGAAAACGGCGAGGCGCTTGAGCTGACGGTCGAGTTCCGGGCGCACCGATTCATCGAAGTCGCGACGGGCCTGGCGGAGTTCTTCTCGCATGGCATCCACCGCGGGACCGACGAGGCGTTGGAGCGGAGCAAGATCGCCATCGGAGGCGGGGTTGGGAATCTCATCACGACCGAAGCGTGTGTGCTCCATCACGGCGGAAAGCTCAAGCCGCTCGCGAAGAGAATTGCCATCAAAACGAATGCCGGCCCAGCGCTGGATGAGCGGGTGACCTTTGCGATTGGGCAGGATGCCGGTGACGACCACGATGGATTCACCGGGCTTGAGCGCAGGCACTTCGACCACGGGCGCGTCGTGGCGTCCGAAAGCGTAGAGAATTTTCTCGTGAAGCCACTCCATGGCAGGTTGTTGCTGCCACAGCAGATGAATGCGCGGCCAGCGCTGGTCTTCCTTCCGGCATGCCTGGATTTCCCGCATTACCGCCCCGCGATCGGACGTTAGCACCCAAAGTTTGTCCTCGGTCTGGATTTCAGAGGGCAGGCGCTTCAGGCGCTGGCGCAAATCCTCTGGTAAATAGATATGGACTTCCTTGCGGTCATCCAGGCATTCGACCTGAAAAGCGGTGCGGGCGCGGGATTGGGCAAAGGCGAGCGCAGCTTTGGCCCAGGTGTATTCGTCTGGATAAAACGAGGGCGGCTCGGCGATGTGCTGTTCGAGCGAGGTGGAATGGCCGGAGGAGGACGGTAACTGACCGAGCAATGCGGCCAGGAATGGGTCATCGGTTGCGGGTGCGCCGCCAAATGTCTCGTCAAAATCCTCCGGTTTGGTGCCTGCTTCGATGGCTTTGCCGATGGCGGCTTCTTCCTCCTCAGGAGTGTGCAGGCCCGTAAATTCGGAAGGGTCGCCAATGTTCGCCTGCACCTGTTCATCTTTTCGGATCAGGATTTCGAGAATGCGCTGGTCGCCGCGAATCTTCGGGTGTTCGCAGTCGGTGAGGAGATAGTAGAGCTGGGGCTGCTTTTCCTGGCCGTAACGGTCAATGCGGCCGTTCCGCTGCTGGAAAGTGAGCAGCGACCACGGGATATCGAAATGGATCATCCGGTGGCTGAGGTAGTGCAGATTGATACCCTCGGAGGCAACATCGGAAGCGATCAACAGCCGAAGTGGTGAAGATTCGTTGCCAAAGGCTTCGACGACCTGCTGCTGTTCGACATCGGTCATGCCCCCGTGGAGAGTAGCAAATTGGTTGTTGCGGAGCTTCAAGTTCCACGGCAGGTGTTGGGCGAGCCATTCCAGAGTGGGAATGCGCTCGGTAAAAATCACAAGGCGGTCATTGGTGTCCCGTGCGTTCCAGCCGAGTGAGCCGGGGGTATCCGGCTGCAACATTTCCAGGAGTTTCTGATATTTTGAAAATCCGGCGTGCCCGATGCGTTCGAGTTTTTGCGACAGGTTTTCCAGGGCTTCGATGTCTCCGGAATATTCCGATGCATCCTCGCGTTCCCGGGTGCGTTTGATGCGATGTTCGATGGTGTTCAGGCAGGCGGCGGGGCTGGAGAACAGGGATTTTTCCAACAGTGTCTTGAATAGGAGTTCGCCATTGCTGCGATTGGAATCGATGCGTTTGAATTGCAGGTCCGCCAGACAGGCATAGGCAATTTCCTCCCGGTCAGTGGCATCGTCACGAACGAGATGGACGACCCGCTCTGGGAAACTGCCGCGCACCTGGTCCTTGATGTCTTTCTTGAAACGGCGGATGAACAGACCCTCGATGTCCTCCGGCCCGTAATTGTGGTCGTCCTTGATAGCGGTCGGGTTCAGCATGTTCATGATGCTGGCGAACGATTCCCGCCGGCCATCGTGCGGCGTTGCGGAGAGCAGAATCAGGGAATCGGAGCGCGAAGAGAGAAGCTCCGCGACACGGGCTCGCATGGAGTTGCTGCCACGGCGGGCGACATTATGCGCCTCGTCAATCACGATGATGTCCCACCACGCTCCCTCCAGATGATTCCGGTATTCGCCATCCTGCTTGATGGTGTCGATGGAGATGATCGTCTTATCGAAGTAATGAAATGGATTGTGGTTGCTAGGGATCTTGGTGCGCACCCGCTGCAACCCCGTGGAGTCGAGGCGAACCAAAGGAATGGAAAAACGCGCCCAAAGTTCCTTCTGGAACTGGGTCATCATGGATTTGACCGTGAGCACCAAAATACGACGCCCCCGACCCCGCCGGATCATTTCGCTGAGCAGGATTCCGCATTCGATGGTCTTGCCAAGACCGACGGCGTCGGCAATGAGAATACGCTGCCGTGGTTGCTGAAGTGCAAGACGGGCGGGATCGAGCTGGTATGGGAGAACATCCATCGCGCCTCTATGACCGATAGTCAGACGGGAATCCGAGGGCACGGATTGGCGTAGCAGCGCCTCAAGGAACAGACGCGTGTCACGATAATACGGAGACGGATCATGAACCGGGACGGTGTTTTTCGGATCCACCAACTGGATTGGCTCATCCAGAGCCTCAATGGCGTCGATAAACTTCGCCTCGCGATTCAGCACCAGAGGCGACAAACCCGTCACTGTAAGCAGTTGCGCTCCCGACTCGGTGCGATCCACCAGACGAACCAGCCACTCCTCATCCCTTGCGAGGATTCGGCTGCCGGGGGCTATGGTCGTGTCGTTTGGCATGGAAAATTTGGCATATGAGCCGGTCATCTAGACTGGAGTATAACAAGACAACCGTTGTCCTACTTCTCCATGGTTTGAATATATTTCTCCACTGCGTCACGAACCACCCAAGAGGCTGAAACCTTCTTCTCCTTTGCGATTCGTAGAAGTGCGAAATAGTCACCCGAGGGTATTGTGACGGTGAGTCGGGTTCCGGAAGGTTCCGAACCCTTCGAAGGGGAAGTGGAAGAACCGTTGCTCATGATCATCAGCCTGCATCACCGTGATGAAGGCGTCGAACGTTTCCGGTCCAATTTCAGATTATTTCGATAATCGCCGCATCAACCTCCTCCTCGTGGAAAGAAAGATACGCCACGGTCGTGGCCACCGACCGGTGCCGGAGCGCGTAACTCGTCCTAACCAAATCATGCCCAAGGGCCGCATAAAGTAACCGTGCAAAAGTCTTCCGCAGGGTATGGCTCCCGATCTCCATGGGGGCCCCGATGATCCCAGCCTTAGCAAAGGCACGCTTGATCGCCCTCCACCCCGCTGTCTTCGACAGTCTTCTTCCTGGGCACCTTCCTGGGAACAGGTAGTCCCCCGAAGTTCGTTCAGGACATGCATCAAGGTATTGCTGAAGTGCCGCAGCCGCCTGAGGATGAAGGGGCAGGTCGAACCCGGCTCTCTTCCCCTTAGTCGTCACCCGCCTTACCCTAATCCGGTCCTGCACTTCCCCGGCAAGGGATCGTCCCCCACCCTCAACTGCAACATCGAGGAGAGCCTCAGTCCTGTCCTCACCCCGAGGAGCACAAGTAACCGCTCCCGCCTCCACCCCGGAGAGGCGAGGGATTTAAGTAGATGGCAAAGTTCAAGGTCGGTAAGTGGTCGGCATCCTCGCATATCAGGATCCCCCCTTCCCTTCCCACCTCCCCGGAACGAAAGGTTCGGGAGAGCTCGGAACTATTCCCCCCTCATTTCCGATTTGGATCAGCGACCCATTGACCCATTCACGAGATGTCAATTTCTCAACGGATAGTCATTACCGTGGTCCATCCCCTCCCCACGCACCCATTTCGGACTTTGGGTGCTTGAACGACGACACTTGAAAGCTGAGAAGCACTCTGTTCAGCCGTCAGCACTGCTTCATTTTTCATGAGCATGTGCTGCCTCGGAGGGGTGAGGATTTGCTCCTGGCAAATCCATTGGTGAGGGTTACTTCTCACCAGAGGGGGGGACCCGCGACGGCGGGGGGAGGCTCTGCAACAGCCTCCAGCCCCTGCGGCATTTAAGCAGCCTCCCGGGAGGGCGAGATCCATCTTATTGCGCGGCTAACAACCCATCAGGGGAAGTTAGCGGCGCAATATGTGGTCTCGTTGAAATTGCGCAGTGAAAAGAATTCTTCGGAAATTACGAAGAAAAATTTGATTTTTCTTAGGGTCATCAACCAACCCCAAAAGATGACACCCAAATCCATCTCCCGGGGACAAAAGCGAGTTCTGAATCTCAGCCCCAAATCATCAGCGCGTCGTGCACTACACCTCTTCTTAGGTGATGAGCACGACATCGATCGCGTAGAGGCCGAAAAGCTTCGGCAGTATCACTTGGTTCCACGAAAAAAACAGCACCCCTTCCCCTTCGCTCGGGTGGTGGGCTTTACAGGTTGCTGGTTTGAGACTGATCGAAGGGCTTTCTTCAAGATCCAAGAAAAAAATGAATTTGTTCAAACGTTCACGGAGCGATTGAAGATGAGCTATTACCTCCGGAAGGACAGGCGAGGCAATAGGAAAGCACGCCCTCAGCCCAGTTCTCCGATCGAAACTAACATTGCTTTACGCACCGGTTTAAGCCTGGTTTTGGCAGAACTTGCCAGGGCTGGAGAAGTGAATTTTGTGCACTCCTTATACGTCAAAGCAGCAACTACTGGGATGGAAGTTTTGGAGAAACGGACGGGTTACCGCCGTAGCTACATGGCAGGTCATCCGGACGCACAGGGCACCCTCTCCGTACACTTCGGCCTCTGGTCGGTTGATAAAATTGAACACAAACTCATCGGGCGCTCTGCCAATGGAAAACCTGGACGAAAAGGACTCCGCACCTTGGGGCACTGCTTCCGCTCCCTTCTCCTCCTGGATGATGCGCTCCCACTGCCATTGAGGGCCATGGAACGTCCTAAGAAAAATCTTTCCACTCGAGATCCCGATGATTGGGCTGCTCTCCAGGCGATGAACCAAGTAGTTGAGGCGGCGCTTTCTCGTCGCCGTGATGGACCTGAACTCTTGGCCAAGGCGAAAAAGTATCAAGAGGAAGCGGCAGAGGATTGGCTTCGACGATCTCAAGGAGGATCAGGAATGAGTCCAGAAAGGCAACGCCAACAGAGGGAAAGGCGCAAACGGGCCGTAATGAAATGGGCTGCCAAGAGGGAGGAAAAATTTTGCCAAGAGATCGCCCAGAAAGAGGAACGTACCCAGAAAGCCATCGAGGAAAATGATCAAACCGAAGAGCGGGTAACGAGACTTAAGGAAGAGCTCCAGAATGCAAAATCGGATAATAACAAGATCGCGAATAGCGCTTATTCTGAAATGAAGAAACTTGAAGACGATCTGGCAAATGAAAGAATCAAGGCGAGTGGCTTAGAGGTTGCAGAGCAAAAGGCAATGAAAGAATTAGAGACCCTCGGAAGCAATATCACCACGATTAGGGAAGTAGTTAAAAAACTCGGGCCACTTATGAATAAGGTGTGGAAGTTGATCCCAGCAGAGGCAAGACAATTGTTAGATGAACTGGCGACACTGCTCGATCTCGAAGTATTCATGAAACCCCAGAAGAGTTTCTTGAGAGAGCAATCGCCGAATGAACCGCAGTAGTGTGAGTGACAGCAGTGGAGGCACTCCGTAGCAAAGCTTCAAATTCACAAGACTTCAGGACTCTGGGATTGCACATACTGTTGCGGCTATTGGTGTTTGGTTTTGCTTGCATAAGTTTGGGCGGGTAATTGCTTCTTGGGTTTCAGAAGCTGGATTTACGGCTTGGGTATTTTTACCTTCCGGGGGACCGCCCTTATCATCTTCAATCAACCGTGGGTTTGTTGGCGGGAAGATGGCGAACCACGAACTGGCGTCCTCTTTTGTTACTAATTCTCTGTAATGCTGCATGAGCATTTGAACAGAGGTTCCCAGATCGAGTGCTGTCTGGGCTGCATTTCCTGTGAAAGCCAATCCATAGGACGCCCCGGAATGCCGAAGACAATTCTGAGAGTTCTTCACTCCTGCGGCTTTCCACACAGGGCGCATCATGATTGAGAGGTTGACCGCTGAGGAATACTCAATCACTAGGCCTGACTTTTTGGCAATGGGAGCAAGCCAAGCTGTCGCGGCATCGTGCAAAGGGACGAGCCGCCGCCGGGAAGTTTTTGCAATGGCAGCGTTAACGGTGATTAACCTGCGACTGAAGTCGATTGCCGACCAATCAAGGCGGCAGATTTCTGCTTGGCGCATGCCACAAAAACCTCCAAGGACGAACGAAGGTAGGGTCTTTCTGGTTGCAACACTCAAGACGGATGCAAACTGCTCTGGCGTCAAAATGCCAATAACTGGAGGCTTGGTTTTGGCCCGAGGCAGAATTTCCGCGGCCGTCCTTTCAGAAGCAGGGAGATACCCTCTGGATCGCGCATACGAAAACAGGGAACTGAGGATCTTGTGCATGTTATTGCGGGAGCGATTGGTCACGTTGAGACCACGTACAAAGTCATCCAAATCACGAGAAGTTATGATTTGGATCTGTCCTTGGAAGGCTTTGGAGAATTTCTTAAGCCTCAGACGAGAGTCATCCAAATATACCTTCGAGCAACCGTCCTGCTCCTTGGCAGTCAAAAACTCCTTAACCAGATCCGGAGCCGTAATTTCATGGATGCGGCGCTTTTGCCATTCTGCGGCGTAAAAGCGGGCTGCTTCGAGCAGGGTGCCACCAGCCTGCTTACAAAGCTCAGACGCTTTTTCATAATCAGCAAGATCAAGGCCGGATAGGATCTTTTGGTGAATCTCACCTTTGGCAAGACGCACGGCAATTTCATCAGCGAGGGACTCCGCTTTCTCTTTGTTGGAGCGTGAGGTGGCGCGAAGCTTGCCCTCCTCACGCCAGGAAAGGTGCCATGAAACATAATCGGTCCCATCCCTCTCCTGCACCCTTTTCCGGATGTAGACAGGCTGCCCTCCACGGGTAATGCGCGTTGATTTTTTGGATTGGGGTGCTCCCATATTTGGGTTTGGGTTGCCGGCATAGGTCGGTCAAATTTTTTTGAGATTTTTTTCACGCTGGAAGCAACGGCGTGAAATAAGGGGCACCGGTCAGACAGAGGATGCATGGCAAGCGAAAATTTTCCCTAATTTCCCTAGCGTTTTAATGCCCGCAAAACAGCCTGCAGAAAGGCTCTAACGGGCTTAAGCCGTAACTATTAGAGTCGTTTTTTGATAGGGAAACGATAGGGAAACGCCAAAAATGGGGGTTCCTAACAGAGTAAAATTCGAATACCTTCGAATCCCGTTAGGGTCGCCACTTCATTTTTCCGCAAAACTCCGCAACTTGCCGTCAAACAGCAGGTTGCAAGGATCCTCCTAGGCAAATCGCGGAAACAAGATACGGCCAACATGCAAAGAAATTTTGGGTTTTCTTAAGTTTTCCAAAATCTTAGGGAACTGAGCGAGTATTTTGCTCGGCTCCCTTGGGCATGAAATAATCATTGCGAACTCAACACGATTTCCCTGATCACCTGCAAGTTCCCCAGGACGGTCTGTCTCCCGGCTTCAAAGAGGAGATCAGCAGTTCCTCGTTTTCCCCAACGATAACGGGGTACGACAGAATTTAAAACCGTCACCTGTTTGCCCCTGAGTTTTCCACATTCGATTGCCAGAGCCAGCAGGCGATCCGTCACGATTTGATGCGCCTGACCAAATGACTGTGCGACAGGGATCGGTCTCCCCTCTGTAAACTGGGGCTGCCCATGCGTGATGACATGAACCAAAATCCGGTTAATGCGGTCGTCCTCGACAAAATGATAAAAGGGAGAGGAGTCAGAGACAGCCCCGTCCCAATAGAAATTCCCCTCAATTTCCCTGCTTTTGAAAAGCCCGGGTACGGAGCAACTCGCCACGATAAATTCCACAAGAGGTCCATTTTTGATGATCTCAGAGCACCCTTTTGTGAGATTGGTCACGGCAATTGAAAGCTCCGCAGTCGTGCATTCCTCGATCCGACGATCTCCCAAAAACCGTCTAAGATAGGAGGCCACTTTGTGTCCACTCAGCAGTCCGTTGTATCCCGGGATATTTGCCAGCATTCCAAGGCAACGAAGCACAGCCCGACATTCCAAAAAACTCCGCACCATCGATTTGCCGGAAAGAATTCCCCTGATTTCCACAGGAGAGAACCCGGCCGCATAAAGGCCGCCAACATACGATCCGGATGAGGCTGCGCCAATATGACCGGGAAATACCTGCGCCTCGTTAGTCAGTGCATCGAGGAATCCCGCATGCACATTGAACCCGAGTTCGGAGGAAGCCAAAGAGAGGGCTAGTCCATTCGTGCTTTTACCATGACAGGATTTGGGCTGAGTCATCTCTACGAAGCTTCAAATCCGATGGAAAAGTCGCGGGTGGGTGAATTGGTTAGCGGTTGACCGGATGGAGCCCCTTTGTCAGGGTTCTTCTTTTACACGAGTTATTACAATACTATGGCCGAACCAGTTGATTCCAAGGAAAAGCAAACAAAAATCATGAAAATTATTTCCTCCGAAATTCTTGAAACAGACTCTGATTTTGACGAGAACACCGATCTTTATTCCGTTGGGCTGGACTCGATGGCAACCATGCAATTGGTAATTTGCATCGAGCAGAATTTCGGCGTCAAGTTACCGGCGAATAAAATCACAAAGGAAAATTTTTCTTCCGTTGCCGCCCTGGCCCGAATCATTTGAAAACGCATCCTGGCCTTTCAGTCGCTTTCTTAGACTGAATAGTGCCGTTCGCTTCAATACCAATGGCCATCTGGTCAAAAAGACTAGCCGGATTGACCGGTGCGGATTGCTTTATCCTGGCATTGGATCGGATGATGAAACGCCGCGGGCAGCACGGTCTTGCGGGCCAGACACATCTTCTTCTGGAGAGCGTTCCAGACCTCACCGCTCTTCGTGAAGGGGCCGCGAGACTTTGTGCTGAGCATCCCTTGCTGGATGCCTATGTTCAAAGGAATCCTCTCACTCTTGAGCCCTCTTGGAGAATTGAACATCACAGAAAAAGTAATCTGCCATTGAAGCTATGGAGGGAGCACGGTTCCGCGCAGCATCCTGAACTTGATGCCTCTATTGTTGGGTCTGCTCACGAGCTTTCCGAAAAGATTCTCAACGGATTGCTTGAGGAGAAAGCAGGACTGCGAAATCTGCGGCTTGATCTGATCCTTTTGCGCAGCGGGGGAAGTCAATTACTGCTCACTTGGAATCACCTTCTGTTTGACGGAAAAGGAGCTGAATTTCTGGCAAGCGCCTTGATTTCTGCCACGATTGGTCAATCCAAATCACCCGCCAAGAACTCGCGTATCGCGGTTGCAAAACCCCTTAGTCTTTGCCAACAGATTCAAAAGACCAGACCTGTTCTTGATCGCTTCTTTAACCTTGTTAGCAATAAGTATCAGTCACTCTCCGGCCCCCGAGCAGATGCGGGATCGCTGCACTACAAGCTCCTGCAATTCACTCAGAAGGAAACAGAGAGCATTCATGAACGCGCAACAAATTTATCGGGTCTGTATACAGTCAGCTTCTACATCGCCTGTGCAGCCAGGGCACACAGAATGGCGTTTCTCTCTCGCGGCCAGGATCCCTCACATTACGTCGTCAGTATTCCTGTCCAAATCAGGAGGAAGGGAGGACAGAATGATCCCTTTCAAAATTGTGTTACGATCCTCTTCTTTTGCCTTCAAAGGGACGAATTGGAATCCCTCAATACGGCGGTAGCATCAGCTCAGAGACAATTTGAGGAAATGACCCGTTCAGAACTTGGACACGCGTTCAGCATCGTCCTGAACCTCATGCGGCGGCTCCCGGCGCGCCCTTACATGAAGTTTTTGGAGTCGCAATTTGCCGGGGAAGTCACCTCCTTCTTCCATTCCTCAACAGGCAACTTTGCCCTGATCTCGGACGAGTTGTGCGGAGCCATGGTCTTGGATGCCTACCATGTTCCCTCCGTCTCGGCTCCGCCGGGTTCAGGACTTTTTTTTAGCGAGTATTCCGGAAGGATTACCGCGACATTTTCTTGGCGCGAACGATCAGCAAGCGAAGCAGAAGTCGATCTTATCCTGAATCAACTTCGTAAGGATCTGATCCAGAACCCTTCAGAAGTCATCGGATGAAAGCAGATGTCGTGGTTGTAGGAGGTGGAAGCTCAGGTATTGCCGCAGCGATCTCCGCCGCGCGTGCCGGGGCGACAGTAGTCTTGGTTGAACGGCACGGAGTCCTGGGTGGAATGGCCTCAGTATCATTCGTCCATTCGATCTGTGGGCTTTATCGGTTGAGAGAGGGCGTTTCAGATCCCCTGCTTGTCTCCAATCCAGGATTCCCCATGGAATTCACGAAACTCCTCATCGCATCCGGAGGGGCTAGAGGGCCGGTGCGCATGGGCAGACTCGATGTGTTACTTCATCAGCCGACAGCGTTTGCCCAACTTGCAGATCGACTCGTGGAATCACTGCCTAACCTGTATGTCCTTTTCCATTCCGAAATTTCCGATGGGGTAACGGATGAGGCTGGAGAAATCACCTCGCTGAATCTTAATTGCAGCAGCTCCCGAATATTCCTCGAACCAAAGGTTGTCATCGACACTACTGGAGATGCAGAAATCGCTTTCCTGTCCGGTGCTGAGTTTGAAATTTCCCCCCTGGATAAACTACAGCGCCCGTCCTATATTTTTGCTCTCAGCGGGGTTCATCCTTCAACCATGAGTGAAAATGGCAGACTGGCACTAGCTCACACCATCAGTACTGCGGTCATGGAGGGACATATCCCTGACGGGGCTTTGGGAATTGCATTCCGTCAGGGAGTCGAAAACGGTGAAGTTTGGGGAACTATCGATCTTCGCGGCGATCATTTTGATCCCAACAATCCGCATTCCCTCTCTGTCATAGAAACCGAGGGGCGTCGACTCGCTTATCAAATCACGGGATTTCTTAAGCGTCATGCCAAGGGGTTTAAAACTGCTTTCATCACTGCGCTCCCCACCCGTGCCGGCGTCCGAGAAAGCAGAAGGGTGGTCGGTCATTACCAACTCACGGAGTCTGACATTCTTTGCGGCAACCGCTTTGATGATGAAGTCGCCTTTGCATCCTGGCCCATGGAGCTACGTGAAACCGCCAGAGGCCCAAAGTTCCGATTCCCAGATGCTAATCGTTCCTGTGGCATCCCTTTGCGTTGTTTGCGTTCACGGAATGTGGCGAACCTGTTCGTGGCGGGACGGTGTATTTCCTGTACCCATGAGGCACAGGCTTCCATTCGAGTGATAGGAACCTGTTTTGCCACTGGAGAAGCTGCTGGCAATGCCGCCGCAACGATGGCCCACTCCCGCCGCCATCCTTGAGTTGATGCCCGCAATTTCTTAGAACCTTCGGCATCACTGTGAATATAGCAGAAGAAATATTTCAGCGTGCCACCCTGAACGCCATCGCAGTGATCGAGGCGGACATCAGCCATACGTATGGTGATTTAGAAAGGCTCAGCAGAAGTGTTGCCGAAACATTAAGAGTAAAAGTCGGAGTGAATAAAAAGGCCCTGATCGGTCTGAAGGGGAAGGATGGTTTGGATTATATTGCCCTCTCACTTGGGATTCTGAGATCCGGATCCTGCTTTGTGCCGATTGCCACGGAGCTTTCCCCATCCGAGTATGAAACCCTGATTTCTACTCTTAGCCTTGATGGCGTGATCTCATTTTCCGAAGAGGGGGAGGGCCCGTTGAATTTCTCCTATTCCTCCTTCGAGAACCATCCCCACGTGAAAACCCCCGGTTGGCGGGAAGAATTGGGAAAACTCAATCCGGCCTTAATACGATTTAGTTCAGGCACGACAGGCGCATCCAAGGGAATTCTTCTATCGCATGAAACTCTGCGCCAAAGGGTGGAAGCCGCGAATACAGGACTTCAAATTGGCCAACAAGACAGAGTGCTCTGGGTACTATCCATGTCGCATCACTTTGCCGTTTCCATCATTCTCTACCTCTGGAACGGTGCCGCTATCATCATCCCCTCCTCCCATCTTGCGGAAGATTTTCTTTCTGCTGCAAACAAGCACGGGGTCTCAGTTCTTTACGCATCGCCTTTCCACTTTGTGCTTCTTGCTGCTGCACCAGATCTCCCCAAGTGGCCTTCCTTGAGAATGGCTGTCTCCACTACGGCAGCACTCCCACAGGAGGCCGCGGAGGACTTCGCCGCGGCTTTTGGGGTATATCCGGCGCAGGCACTCGGCGTCATGGAGGTGGGCCTCCCGTTTTTAAATCATCCCGATCCGAAAACACATTCCTCATCCATAGGGCGAGCGCAGGCTGGGTTTGAAGTAGAATTGCGTGACAACGAAGGTACGAAGGTCGATGCAGGATCGCTGGGCGAGCTCTTCATCAGGGGCCCTGGCATGCTCGATGCCTACATGGCTCCGTGGAAACCAAGCGCCAATATCTTCTCGGCGGGGGGATGGTTTTCAACCGGAGACATCGCCATCGCCGATGACGAAGGCTACTATTATTTACAGGGCAGGACACATAC
>Ga0302201_10002495_pt1 | contig 14403 bp, 10 predicted proteins | sample II_Bog_N3_2_FD_194586 | JGI IMG/M metagenome (GOLD analysis project Ga0302201, IMG submission 194586) | Peat permafrost microbial communities from Stordalen Mire near Abisko, Sweden - II_Bog_N3_2 | ecosystem: Environmental > Terrestrial > Soil > Wetlands > Peat | place: Sweden: Abisko...
TTGTGAGAGGGCGGGCAGCAGAGTGCCGTCCATATCGATCGCCACAAGTCGAACTGGAGGGTGCATGTATTCAGTTTAAGGGAGCGAGGGAGCAAGGGAACCAGGGAGCAAGTTTGTATGCGAGCGTGCATGCGATAGCCTCAGGTTATGGAGCGAATTTGCAGTCAATGTCATGCGGTGCTGGACGGGGCCATGCAAGCGGACTGGTGCCCCGCTTGTGGAGGCGCGCTTGTTGAACGGCTTGAACTGTCTGAAGATCCGACGCAAAGAGTGTGTGTCGAGGTGGATCATCGCGGGATTGTGCTACCGCGTCGGCATGCGCTGGGCGGGATTATCACGCCGCAATAGGACGCTGGGCTCAGGCTCTGGTGTCCAGCCCGACCGCTTCAGCCAACTTCGCCTGACGCTCGTCAAAGGTCCAAAAGCGATCTGCCTGGAGTTCCAACGCACACGCAACATGAAGTGTGTCTAACGTACGAACGCCGATTGTCGGCGCGTAGCGGCGACCTAAAGTGATGCTTGTTTCCCACAGAGTTTCAGGTAAATCGACCAAGGTCCAGATTTGCTTTGTACAGTCCTTCACAAAGGTCATCCACGCCAGCCTGGCTTCAGCAACAGAGATCTTCGAGCGAAATACCTGGCTGTAGAAAGCGTGCGCCATTTCTGCGCGATTGAATGGCGTGACCAAGACCAGAGGCCTCCGCTTCATTCGCCGGCGCGCCTCAATCGAATGCACTTCAACCGCGTAAAGTGACGCAAGAAAACTGGTATCGACGCAGACGTTCAATACCGGCTCTCTTCACGATCGCGTATCAGGTCGTCCACAATCGTTGTAACGCGGTCACCGAAGATAGCCTTCGCGCGCGCCTCAAAATCGGGCCACTCGATCTTCGTCCGATCGGGCTTCGACGGCGTTCTCGGCACCAGGTCACCAAGCACCTCTCTGCGTTCGCAGACTTCGATGTGAACGCCAGCGCGAAGCCACTTCTTGACTTGTTTGGTATCGCGGAGTTGGCGGAGAGTTATGCTCTGCATGGAGCCAATGTGACACATAACGTGTCACAAAGTCAATTCAGATTGATTGAAAAGGGTTTATTCGTACCGTAGCGCTTCAGCCGGGAGCACGGACGCTGCCGCATACGAAGGATACAGCGTCGCCAGTAGCGAAATTCCAATGGAGACCGCAGAGACAATCACGCCGTCGAGCACGCGTGGTGCAAACGGCAGCGTGTCGATGGAGTAGACCTCAGCGGATAGATGAATGAAGTGGTAGTACCCGCCGGCCCACGACGCGAAATAGCCGAGCGCCAGACCCAGCACCGTGCCGATCACGCTGATCAGAAGTCCTTGCAACATGAAGATCCGGCGCACCTGGCCGGGTTCGACGCCAAAGCTCATCATCACCGCAATGTCGCGCGTCTTTTCCATCACCATCATGGTGAGCGCGATAAGAATGTTGAGCGCGGCCACGATCACGATGAGCCCAATCACGATGAACGTGACCACCTGCTCGAGTTTGAGGGCGCGAAACAGTTCGCGATTCTGGTCGGTCCAGTTGGTGGTCATGTAGCCTGGGCCTGCGGCCTGCTCAATGGTGCGGGCAATCTCAGGCGCGTGGTTCAGATTGTCGACTTTGAAGCTGATCACCGAAAGCAGGTCGGGCTCATCGAAGAGGCGCTGCGCGTCGGCGAGGCGCAGAAAGCCCATTTCGGCGTCGTATTGGTAAAAGCCGGAGTGAAAAGTCCCCGCAACGCGAAAGGTCATGTACTTCGGGATGAGCCCGCCCATTGGCGTCAATTCTCCCTGCGGGCTCACCACCATGACAGAATCGCCGGCAACCGCGCCGATAGTCTCCGCGAGGTCGCTGCCAAGGACGATCGGCGGCAGTTCCCTGCTCTGGGCGCCGGCTGTTTCGGGCCGCGGCTCCAACTCCTGTAGCGCTCCGGGGGTGGCCGTCGAAAGCAGATCGCTCACGGTGCGCTCGTCGCTGGGCAGAATTCCTTCGATCAGTGCGTAGCCATCCCGCGCGCCTCGCGCCACAACTACCTGCTCGTACAAGCCCGGTGAGGCAGCGGTCACGTGCGGCACCTGGCGCAAACGCGACAAGAGAGGCTGCCAATTAGGAATGCCCTTCCCCTCGATCTGCATCAACTGCACATGCGCGCTCGAGCCGAGCAGCTTATCCTGCAAGTCACGGCGCATGCCGTTGGTAATGGCAAGGGCGATGATGAGCGCTGCTACGCCTGCCGTCACGCCAGCCACGGAGATAGCCGTGACGACGCCTACCACCGCCTGCCGCCGTTTGGCCTTCAGGTATCGCGCCGCCACGTAGAATTCGAATCGCATGACGCCTACTTTTCCTGGGCGGGAATCACTGTCTTGGCCACGCCAACGTTGTCATAGCGATCATAGGCGCGGACGGTGATGAGATGCTCAACGGGCTTCGCGCCTGCCGTCACATCCACATCGAAGCGAATCTCGTAATGCTCGCGCCTAGCATCGGAGAGGTTGCCCACCGGATCGATGTGCTGCCATGGGCCTGCGTCGAATGAGTACTCGGCGTGTGCGATCGGAGAAGTGGCGTCATCGGCATCAAAGCTGAAGAGGAACGCCTTCTTGCAGTCGGCATCGGAGCAACTTCCCTGTTGAGCCGCCGCCTTCAGATTCGTAATCACCGGCGGTGTAGTGTCGATCACGAAGCGGTCGCTCAGCTTTTCGCCGATAAGCGCATCGCCTGGCGTATGGGAGGGTGCGTCGGAGGCGACAACCTTGATGCGATACCCACCGTCGGGAATCAGCGTGGCGTCGAAACTGTAGGCCTTCTCGGTGATCTTGTCCTTGAGCAGACGCCACACGGTCTCGCCGTCGCCGCGCAGGTAGAGGGAGTAGATCAGATCGTCGCCGTCGTCGTCGTGCGCGGCCCAGCGTGCGGTCACGCCAGTGCGATCCTTGTTGGCCTGGAGGGCGCCGCTCGATCCGGCGTCAAAGGTGATCGTTGAACCTTGGTTGGGCGTGGGGAACGCGATGCTGACTGTCTGGTTCTGGGAAATCGCACCCTGCGGATTCAAGCGCGCGCCGGGAACGACCACCAGATCGTCGACGACTGGCGCGGAATTTACAGGCAAATAGTTAACACCCACGCTTCCCAGCGCACCGTCTTTGTGCAGTTCGGCCTTCCACTGAAGAAAACGCCCAGGCGGCGAAGCTACAGAGCCATTCTGTAGCGGCTGCCAGTCGCTCCAGCCGCGCACCGGCTGTTCTACATTCCCGGAACGAGTAAAAATCTCATAGCCCGCCGAGCCGGGCTCGATTTCAACTCGGCCAAAGCGGGCAAAAGCGCCGGCGTCCAGAACATCGCTCGCGTATTCGTGCTTTTCCGATGCGCCCAGCAAAACTACCTTGCCGGTGTTGCCGGTGCCGATGACGACTCCGCCCATCCCCTCCGCGTCCTGAACAGTAGCGAGGCTCAGGCCCTGCTGCGCTTGCAGGTGGGCAACGTCGGCGTAGGTGCCATCGTCACGAATGCGGAAGATGCGTCCGCGATTCCCGCTCAGCGCCAAAAGGCCATCGGCCCGGGCAGCCAGCGCATAGACAATCTCATCCTTGCCCGACCAGAGTTTGCGTGGCGCATGGCCCTCCGTCAAAGCGTAAATATCCGTCCCCTCGGGCACAGAGGCGCTGGTGTTTGCCACCTGCAACGACTCCGGCTGCACGATCGTGACACTTACCGAGCCGATCCCCTGCACTGGCAGAGGAGGCAACGGGTTGCGGCTCTTGTCGCCCACGCAGGCCGCATAAATCGTTCCGTTTGCCCCGATCACAACGGACGTAATCTCGCGCCGTGGCGCTTCGAAGAGCACGTAGCCCTTGCCTTGCGGATCGATGCGGTAGATCAGCCCTGAGCCATCAGAACCGGCAATCAAATTCCCCTTGGCATCCCACGCCAGAGTGCGGATGTGCGCTTCATCGCTCTTGAAGAACAGCTCCGGCGCCGCGCCTGGCTTGGCAGGGTCGATACGGTAGATGGCGCCGGGATTGCCCGTTGCGATATACAGGCGCCCGGCAGAGTCCAGAGTCAGTGCCCAGACGTACCTTGATTGGGCGCTCGGTTGCGGCGAAGCAGGTTTGCCTTCCCCGCTTGCCGACGTACCCACCTTGGCGGCATCGAAGACCACTGTCGCATTCGACTCGTCCTGTTTCTCTGTGGCATTGGTGTTCAGCTTGTAGACCTTGCCGCTTGGTAGCGTCGCCGCGTAGAGCGCGCCATCGGGTCCCAGGCACAATGCTTGAACGCTCAGGTCCCTGGTTTCAAAGAGGGTGAATGGCTTTTCGCCCTTCTTCCCGGCCAAGCGCAGCACCGAAGCCGGCGTGCCGGTTCCGGCATAGGCCTGACCTGCATGATCGGCAACCAACGCCCACACGAAAGTCGACGGCGTGGTCAGTTGCTCGGTCAGCCCGGGCCCCTGGCGCAGTTGCCCGTCGCTCTCAATCGCCACTCCTTCAGGAGTGCCTTTCTCAAACTCCTCCATTTGCGATTGCGTCCACAGGTGCGTTCCCTGGGCGGAGGCAAACGCGGGGCCGGACATCAATCCCGCGGCAATTAGAAGCGGAAGCGCGATGGAGGCGAGAGCGGAGAGGGGGCGATAAGCGGATCGGAAAGAGACGGCCATTCTTCCGTTGAGTCTACTAGAGATTGGCCCTGGGACCGATCCTGGAGGGCTGCCGAATCGCCTTTCGGCGGTTCACACATCTCTGTCTGCGTGCTGGGTGCCTGCGGCAAAGCCCAAGAATCTAGCTGACGCCCCTCGGTCGTCGTGCTGGGCGATCCGGCCGGAGTGGGGGTCGTTTTCGGTGCGCTGGCGCACAAACTTCATGAAGTCAAATGGTCGCGCTATATAGTGAACACAACTTTCCCACAGCTTGCACACTCTGGCTAACTTTTTCCACTGAGGTGTTGCCAGTCGTATTTTCGGAAGACTAGTATTCCGGTTAGTTCAATGGAGCCGCGACTACAGTCCCGCCTTCGTACCACTATGCATGCAGTTGTTCCCAAGTTCACAGAGCTTCATCAACCAGCGGCGCCAGACGTTAGGGGCGCACGCGGACGGAGTGTCTCGTCATGGCATGGTATGCCTACTGCATCGGTGAAAAACAAGCTTTTCCTGCTTTAGCGCGTCATCGTAAACCGGTTCCTATGGAAACGGTTCTTGGAGTCAGTGGCAATCAGGTTTTCCTTTACCCGGCCAGCGATCTTGCGGTGATTGTGAGCGAACACAATCCTCAGGACGCCCTTAACCAAAAGTCAGGCGTGGATCACGCTCGGGTAATCGCGGACTGCTTCAGTCATTCCACCGTCCTTCCTTTCCGTTTCGGCACGGTCTTTCATGACGACGAGACGCTGCGTAAGTCGATTCGTTCCAACCAGCGCCAATTCCTGGGTAATATCGATAAGCTGCGCGGTAAGACCGAGATGCATCTGAAGATCTTTGTCGACGACTGCTGCGCTCGCGAGATTGAGAAGCACCTGGGCAGCGAAAATGTCGGCCGGGCCTATCTCAGCAATCTGCGCGAAAACGCATCGCGGGCGCGCGAACGGCAAACACGCGCGCGTGCCGTCAGTTTCCAGATGCACCGGCTGTTCCTGCCTCTCGATGAAGATGTGAGCTGCCGCTTGATGGAAAACGGCAAAATGCTGCTGGATATCGCGCATCTTATCGATCGCAAGTGCGTGGAGCGCTATCACAACAAGTTCACGTCCACTAGCGCCATCATGCGCGAGTGTCAGATGCAGCTTTCAGGACCGTGGCCGCCGTATCATTTCGTCCACAAGCTCACCCGTCCCGTACATGCGCAGACGCAGGCCGCGACCCCGGTACCCACTCCGGCATCGGATTCGGCTGAAACTCCGGTGGTCACCCTCATGGAACCGACGCCGGTGTTCGTATAGGTTCTCCATCCAGGTTGCGAAGTGAAAAAAGCTCCAGCGTTTGCTGGAGCTTTTTCGTTCCACCGTCCTGCCGCCGGCGCAACCTGGATATACCGCATGCGCGTCGCATGGCCTAATCTAATGACATGAGCGACGCAACAGAACGTGCGGGGCAGGAAGCTGCCTTCGATCTCCTGGTAGTGGGAGCAGGGCCGACCGGGCTGGCTTCCGCCATCGAGGCAAAGAAGGCTGGGTTTCGCGTGGTGCTGGTCGACAAGGGCTGCGTTTGCAACTCCATCTTTCACTATCCCGCGCACATGACGTTCTTTACCACTTCCGAGCTGCTGGAAATCGGCGGCATTCCCTTCCCCAGCCCCAACGCCAAACCGACGCGGAATGAGGCGCTCGAATACTATCGCCAGGTCGCTGCCTATTACCAATTGGATATTCGCCAATACCATCGCGTGGAGCGGGTCAGCGGGATCGATGGGGATTTTACGGTGCAGACTACAGATCGCTTTGGACGCCACGGCGAACTGAAGTCGCGCAAGCTTGTTCTCTCCATTGGCTACTACGATCTGCCCAACTGGATGGGTATTCCGGGCGAAACCCTGAGCAAGGTGCACCATTACTATCACGATCCCCATCCTTATTACGACACGGACGTAGCTGTGGTCGGAGGCAAGAATTCCGCGGCCATTGCGGCACTCGAATTGTGGCGTCACGGTGCGCGGGTCACGCTCATTTATCGCGGCGACGGAGTACAGCCGCACGTAAAGTACTGGATCAAGCCGGATCTCGAAAACCGCATCAAGAACGGCGAAATCAAAGCCTATTTTGAGACGCGGGTCACGGAGATCACGCCCGACGCCATCGTGGTGGAAACGCCCGCGGGTCGCGAAACCCTGCCCAACGATTTCGTTTTTGCCATGACGGGGTATCATCCCGACTTCACCTTTCTCGAGCGCCTGGGTGTGCGGTTCGAGGGGCCCGACCGATTGCCTGTCTGCAACCCGGAGACGCTCGAAAGCAATGTTCCCGGCATTTATCTAGCAGGAGTGATTGTTGCAGGTTCGCGCACCAATGAGATCTTCATTGAGAACGGACGATTTCACGGACGCCTGATCGCAGCATCGCTGCTCGAAAGGCTGACTGCGCGCGATGAGTCGCGCCAACCTGTTGTCGCAAGTGATCCGGTAGACTAAGGCCTCAAGATTCTCTCCTGGGGGTAGAGCATTGGGCATACGCTGGTGGCCGCGGTCCATTCGCTGGCAAATGCTGGCTGGCCTTGTGCTGCTCGAAATCCTGTCGATTAGTCTATTTGCTGCGATTCTCACCCGGCAGCAAACGCAGCGGGTGTGGATGCGCGCGCAAGTCATTTTGGCTCACGAGTCGGCATCGTTGGCATCCCAGGTCAGCGACGCCCTGGAGCAGCAGCGCCCCGGCTGGATCAGTTCGTCAGTCAAGACCGCGGGCGAAGCTCCAAACGTCGCTCTTGCCACGGTGACCGATCCCGCGGGAAATGTTTTGTTCATCAGCAAAGGTGATGCGGGCCAGGCGACTCTTGATCCGGCCGAGCGGGCGCAAATTCCTTTAATAGGCCGCGACAACGCCTGGCAATTTACCCTGCCCGATAACCGCTGGGAGGCCGCATGGGCGATCTACACGAACAACCAATTGCGCGGCTATACGTGGGTGGAGTTCGACCCGAGTTCGGCGCGCCAGCAGCTTTTCGCCATCCAACGGGACACCCTGGTCTTTGGCGTCATCTGGGTGATCGCCTCGGCCATTCTTGTGTTGCTTATGGGCCGGTCCATCGCGCAGCCGCTGTCTGTGCTGCATCGCGGCGCCGCCGCACTCATGAACTCGCCGGAAGATGTCAGCCGCTTCCCGCTGCCGGTGACCGTGCAGAACGAAATCGGTGACCTGATTGAGACCTTCAACCGCATGGTCGCCTCGCTTGCCGAGCAACGGGCCGGACTCAACGACACTCTCTCCCTGCTCGACTCGATGCTCGCAAACGCGCCCATCGGCCTGGCATTTGTCGATCGGAATTCGAGATTTGTCCGGGTGAATCAGATCTTTGCCGATCTCACCGGAGTGACCGTCAGCCGACACCTTGGCCGCACACTCACCGATCTGCTTCCTGCAAGAGTGGCAGAGCAAGTCGGGAACGCCGTACAGCAGGTTTTTTCGAGCGAAGAGCCGGTGCGCAATCTCGAACTAAATGGTGAGGGCGGCAAGCCCCGCCGTCCGTGGACCTGGCTCATCAGCGCCTATCCGGTGCGAACCACTCCGACGCAGGTGCGCTGGGTGGGCGTGATCGCGCTCGATGCCAGCGAGCGCAAGCGCAGCGAAGAGGCCCTGCGCAGGAGCGAGAAGCTAGCCGTCACGGGCCGCCTGGCCGCCTCCATCGCGCATGAAATCAACAACCCGCTCGAAGCCATCACCAACCTACTCTTCCTCCTGCGCAACTTCAGCGACCTTCCCGAGGGAGCCAAGCAATATGCATCGATGGCCGAGTACGAGGTGCGCCGCATTGCCGAGATTACGCAGCAGACCTTGCGCTTCTACCGCCAGCCCACGCAGCCCGCTCGTGCCACTCTCTCAGAGCTTCTTGACTCCGTTCTGAGCCTCTATCAGGGACGTATCAACGCGCTCGACATTCGCCTGGAGCGCGACTATGACCCGGAGTTGAGTCTCTTCTGCTTCGCCGGAGAGATCCGCCAGGTGTTCGCCAACCTGGTGGGCAACGCCATCGACGCCAGCAGCGCAGGTGGCCGCTTGCTGCTGCGTGCCCGCCGTTCCCGCGACTGGAAGAACCCCGCGCAAACCGGAATCCGCTTTGCCGTTGCCGACACCGGATCAGGCATGGAGCCGGAAATCCGCGAGCACATCTTCGAAGCCTTCTTCACCACAAAAGAGGTAACCGGAACCGGCCTCGGACTTTGGGTGAGCCACGAAATCATCCTGAAGCATCAAGGATTGGTGCGGGTGCGCAGTCGCGCGGCCACGCAGGGAAACGGCAAGGCGCCGGCGACGTGCGGAACAGTGTTCGAAGTTTTTCTCCCCGACAATCCGAGCTTCGTCCATGAAGTTTCTGCGGCAGCCGGCGCAAAGGCTGCATCTCCGGCGACAGCATAACAGCGTGTGGTGAAAGCCCGAAAACCATCCCTCAGCGGCTAAAGCCGCGTCGGTCCCTGGACTTTATGGCACGACTAAAGTCGTGCCCTTTCAAAATGAGGCTTTCATCCAGAGGCAGATAAGGCAGCAACTGCGAGCCCAAACTTGTAATACCTGCTTTTACGGCTGCAAACCCAGTTGCTTGCGCAAAAGAGGCACGCCAAGGCCATTCGCCTGATGCGTAGCTGGATGCGCCATGCAGTGCCCCATGGATCGAACCGGTCCCTGGAGGTACGAGCGCGTGACGTGGAGCCGATCCATGATGACGTACCGTGCGCGCAGGCCGTTGGTGATCGGTGGCAGTGTCGCGGGAACCTGCCTGCGATCGACATAGATGACCAGCGACGCCTCTTCTGGATTGTCGAGGCTTTGGCCCACGCCCACGCCAAAATACGCGGGATTCTGCTGCATCAGGCTCTGCGCCACCTGATCTTTGGCCACAACCGCCTGGTTGAACACCGAGGGTCTCAAAGGCGCCAGCACGCCGGGCCTTATGGCAGATTGCGGCGCTGTACCTGCCACTACCGCCGGTGCCGTGGTGGGAATCACTTGGGTCCGCACGCCACTCACGGTCTGCGGCACGGAGACGTTCATGCTCTCGTCGACATAGAAAATCACCGCTGCTTCGCCGGCACGATCGTTGCTCTTGCCCGCGGCCACGCCCAGGATGCCCATGGTGGGGTTGACCAGCATCCGCGCCTGCCCCAGGGCCTGCTGCGCGAGTTCCAATTGCGAGCCGGAGAGCGTAGTGCTCTGCGCAACCGTCACCGTTGCGGCGCCGTAGTTCAAACAGCTCACCGGATGATCCGTTGTGCCCACAAATGTATAGGTGGTTCCCTCCTGCGACCCGAGTTCCGCCAGCACTGTGGGCGCGGGGTTGGCCACGCCCTCACTCACACCCGTATTCGTCACACCGCCGGCAAAAAACAGTCCCACAGGCTCGGCGTTGCCGGCATCCACAACCAGCGATCCCGAGTCACCCGCATCGCTGAACTCGCTGCCTTCAATTGCAATCTGGTTGGTGTAAGTCTTGGTCAGGTAGGGCGTGGTTTCACCGCAGTCCTTGTAGTACTCCACCTTTACATTAAGATTGAGCGCCGAGATGCTGGCACACGTGAGACCCGTCGTTCGCCCGCTCTTGGCCACTACAAGGTTGAGCGACCCCGATTCGCCTCGGCCGCCGGTCGACGAGATGCCGGGGGGCGCCGCGGCCAGCGTGCCACCCGCCTGCAACGTGCCCAACTCCAGAATATCGCCACTCGTCTTCACCGCTCCCGAATCCACCTGCGCGATGGCCGCATCGACATTCGTGGCGTTTGAACTCAGCGGAAGCCAGGCTGTCAAAGACCCCACCGGAGTCGTCCCTGAGCCGTCGCCATAGGGTGTACAGTTGTTGTCGATCAGTCCCGGCTGCACGATCATTTCGCCCACACTGGCCTGGTCACTGCGCGCCAACACGTGATTGCAGCTCAGCAAGTACTCGGTTCCGCCGCTGTTCTGGATCAAAGAACCGAGCGTGCCGCCGCAACAATCCACAATCTGATTGCCTTTGGTGTCGTAATCATTGTTGTTCCCGCCGGAGCTGCCCAGCAGGATGGGCGTCGCCAATTCCTTTTGGTGCCCAGCCGGATTGCTTGAAATCCCTTCGGTGTTCAACAGGATTCTCGTTGCCTCTTTCGAGGTCGATGTCCCGATGGTCGCCACCACATAGGTGGATGCGGTGGCTGTAACGGAAGCTGGAGCGGTATAAGTGACCGTGCAATAGGTGAATGCGTTGCTGCTGTGCGTACAGATCGAGCTGCCTAACGATCCTTGTCCGCCACTCGATCCTGTGGAGCTGTTGGATACGCCGTAGTTGATGCCGGTGGCGCCGCCGGCTTCCGCGATATAACCCGTTATGGTGACGGTTCCGTTTGCGCCCAGAGCGACATTCTGCGGCGTCAGCGGCTGCAAGAAGCCCGGGGTCACTGTCAGCGCTGCGCTCGCGGTTGTGGATGGACTCGACGCCAGTTCCGCGGTCACCGTCACCTGGACGCTATTTGCCGTGAGATAGGCAGGCGGCGTGTACTGCCCGCTCGAATTGATGGTTCCCGGGCCGGATTTTGCGTCCCCGCCTGAGACCGTCCAGTTCACGTTGGCCGCGCTGCCGCTGACTGTAGCCGAAAATTGCTCCGCCAACCCACCCGACGTGGTGGTGGTGTTGCACCCAGTGCAGTTGTCATCGATGGTTGCCGTACCTGGAGAAATGGAGAGGCTGCCGCTCGATGAGCCGCTCACCAACGCACCGCCGCAACCTGCCAGGGCAATTAGAGCTGGCAACATTGCGCTCGCGAGTATGCGCCCAGGCCTTTGCCGCAACAAATGAGCTCTGTCTCGCTGGCCCCCGGGATTTGCGACGTGTCCCTGACCCTCTATCATTCCATCCGTTTTCCGGTTCAGATCGCTGGCCGTCTTGCTCGCTTACCAGGCGTTTCCGCCCCGATCGCGAACTCCCGTAGACGCCTGCTCTTAAAGAAGATACATATCCGCAATACGCTCCTTAGCGTGATCCTTGTTTAGACCCTGCCCTGACCTGAAAGTTGTCCGGCAAGGCCTTCAAGAACAAATCCAATCACTCCAGGCGCGCAGGGCGCAATGTACCAAATTATGTACGAAAGCACCGCACCCAGCGTCTCCGCGATCCATGCGCAACCGCAGCACATAGCCCTTACTCATGTATACCCCCAGAGAGATTGACGCGCCAACCCGCCGTGTAAGCTTTTCTTGAACAATGGTTCAGGGTGAATACACGTGCCCAAAAGAAGCATCGGACCATAGATTCGAGCCGGAACCATGTAGCGCAATACACTGAAAGCAGGAGAGAACCATGGAATACGTACATCTCGGCCGCACCGGTTTGAAGGTTTCGCGCATTTGCCTCGGTTGCATGACCTACGGCAGCCCTGCCACGGGAAGGCTACTCCCTGGGCGGCAGGCGTGGGCGCTGAATGAGGCTGAAAGCCTGCCTTTCTTGCGCCAGGCTCTTGATTTCGGCATTAATTTCTTCGATACCGCGAACGTCTACTCCAGCGGCGACAGCGAAGCGGTCGTCGGCCGGTTTCTCAAGGCCAACACCCGGCGCGAAGCCGTCGTGATCGCCACCAAGGTGCAGGGTCTGATGCGCGAAGAGCCCAACGGCGGCGGACTCTCGCGCAAAGCCGTCCTCTTTGAGCTCGATCAAAGCCTCCAGCGCCTCCAGACCGACTACGTGGACCTCTACCAGATCCATCGCTGGGACTACGAAACGCCCATCGAAGAAACCCTTGAGGCTTTACACGACGCAGTCAAGGCGGGCAAGGTACGTTACATCGGCGCATCGTCGATGTATGCCTGGCAGTTTTCGAAGGCGCTGTACCTCGCGGATCGTCACGGATGGACGCGGTTCGTCTCCATGCAGAACTATTACAACTTGCTCTATCGCGAAGAAGAGCGCGAGATGATGAGACTTTGCCAATCCGAGGGTGTGGCCGTCATTCCCTGGAGCCCGCTGGCCCGCGGGCGACTCACGCGCGCCTGGAAGACCGAAACCAGCCGCTCCGAAACCGACGCCTTCGGCAAGACGCTCTACTCACACACCGAAGACGCCGACCGCAGCGTTGTCGACCGGCTAGGCGAGGTTGCAGAGAAGCGCGGCATACCCCGCGCGCAGGTGGCACTGGCGTGGCTGCTGTCGAAGCCGGGCGTCACCGCTCCGATTGTGGGCGCAAGCAAGCCGCACCACCTTGAAGACGCGGTGGCTGCGCTCTCCGTCCACCTCACGCCGGAGGAGATGACGGCGCTCGAAGAGCCGTACGTGCCGCATCCGGTGTTGGGGTTTAGTTGAGGCCTGCCGCCCAGGGCAGTTCCAGGATCGGTGTATCCAGGCTCTTGCTTTCCCACCCATTTCGCAAGAAGCGCGAAATGGATGGGGCACCGATGCGATGGGTACAGCTATTGTGTGGTCGCTCTAGCGTCCCTGAAAATCCGGCGCGCGACGCTCAAAAAACGAGCGAATGCCTTCCTGATAATCGACGCTGTCGTACACTTCGCGCCGCATGGCCTGTACTCTTTCGAACGTCTCCGGCCCCAGGTTGTGCGAAATGGAGAGCAGACGCAGTTCTTCCTTCAGCAGGCTGATGACAAGGGGCGAGTTTTTCGCGATCTTCCCGGCGAGCTCCAATGTCACGGCTTCCAGTTCTTCTCGCGGAACCGCATGGCTCACTATGCCGCGCGCTAACAAGCGCTCGACGCCCAATGGTTGGGCAGTAAACAGCATCTCCTTGCACAGCGGCATGCCGCCGGTGCTCAGAAAATTCTGGATTCCCGAAATGTTGTAAGGGACGCCCATTTTTGCCGTGGTAATGGCAAAGGTGCTGTCCAGGCTGGCAATGATCAGATCGCAGCTCATCACCAATTCGCAGGCGCCGCCCCAGACGCTGCCTTCTACCATGGCGATTACGGGCGAGGGGAAATGCTCAATGGTCCGCACCAGCAGGCGCAAGGGGTCGTTATAGGTAAGCGGGTCGCGGCCATTGGTCGGCAGCTCCCGGATATCGTGGCCTGCTGAAAACACCTTGGAGCCTGCGGGCGCGCGCAGAATGACTACGCGCACCTCCTCGCTCCGCATCGATTCCAGAGCGGCGCAGAGGTCGCGAATAAGATCGCCGCTCAGGGCGTTGTGTTTCAAGGGATTGTTGAGCGTAATCAGGCCGATGCTGTTTGAAATCGTGGCTACGACTAAAGGCTCTTCCTGCTTCATGGCGTTTCTTCCCACTTCCCGGCGCTGACGGGTGCGACCTGCACGCGGACTGCATCGCCCGCGCACATTTCGCTCTCAACTTCCGCGTCTCCGGAATTCTACGGCTCTTGTCTGCCTGCGAGTAAGCGCGCAGATCACTCTTCCGCAAAGGCGCATCCGATTTGGTACGTGCCCTGTCTGGCGTACCGCAATTGTCCCCTATCGCGCGCGCCATGTAGCATTCACCTTGTGCCTGCCCTGGATACTCCGGTGAAATTTGTGCGCGGCGTGGGTCCGCGCGTGGCGGAGATGCTCGCCTTCAAAGGCATCGAGACGGCGGAAGACCTGCTCTACCACCTCCCTTTCCGCTACGAAGACCGGCAAAACCCGCGCAGCCTGGACGAGTTGGTGGCCGGCGAAGTGGCCAGCGTCATCGGCGAAGTGCGCGGCGCGACGCTGCTGCGGACGCGGCGCGGACCGATCTACGAGATCACTCTCGGCCAGGGCCGGTTTGCGATGAAGTGCCTCTGGTTCCACG
>Ga0302201_10002496_pt1 | contig 14401 bp, 12 predicted proteins | sample II_Bog_N3_2_FD_194586 | JGI IMG/M metagenome (GOLD analysis project Ga0302201, IMG submission 194586) | Peat permafrost microbial communities from Stordalen Mire near Abisko, Sweden - II_Bog_N3_2 | ecosystem: Environmental > Terrestrial > Soil > Wetlands > Peat | place: Sweden: Abisko...
CCACCTAAACAGGAGTTACTTACAGAGCAGGCAAAGACGGCTCATAACCTGAAGGTCGTAGGTTCAAATCCTACCCCCGCCACCACTTCCTTTTCATTGCCGGAGAGGTACTTACGCCAAGGAGGCGACCACACGTTTAGGGTGCATTTTTCGTTGATTGTTGTAGCCTGAAGGTAGCAGTTTTTGCCCAGTCAACGGAGTAGATTCATAACTCCTACAATATAAACATCATGCGATGATCCGCATAGATCGTGTTGATCGTTATTTTTCACTCTATGTTTTTTTGTGTGCCTAAATATGTGCCTTGTTTCACCCCAAAGTGAACCACTCAACTATACCCGTGCGTCCTCGCCCTCTTTCAGCAACAGAGTAGTATTGATCCGGTTCTTCGCGGTTCGTTGCGCCTGCGGTTTCACTCGGAACAGGCGCATCACCGTAACAAAATAAAACGGAACGAAGAAGAGCCCGAGCAATGTAGTCGTGATCGCTCCGCCTACGATGCCAGTACCCACGGCGTTCTGCGCGCCTGCACCCGCGCCCGTGCTGATAGCCAGAGGCAGCGTGCCTAGTCCAAAGGAGAGCGACGTCATCATGATCGGGCGCAGCCGCTGACGCACCGCGTGTACCGTCGCATCAAGCAGACTCGCTCCTTGGTCGTAGCCCTCCTTGGCAAATTCCACCACCAAGATCGCGTTCTTGGCTGAGAGACCGATGATGGTGATTAGACCAATCTGGAAGTACACATCATTAGGCATCCCCCGCACGAAGCACGCTGTGAGCACGCCTAGAGCGCCCAGGGGCATGTCCATCAGCACGGAGACGGGGATCGCCCAGTTCTCGTACAGTGCCGCAAGGCACATGAAGACCATGAAGAGCGCGAGGCTGTAGAGCAGCGTCGTACGCGAGCCCGCCAGATTCTCTTCATACGAGAGGCCCGCCCAAGCGCACACAATGCCGGGCGGAAGTTGTCGCGCCAGTTCCTCTATCACCTTCATGGCCGTGCCAGAGCTATACCCCGGTGCCGCTACGCCCGAGATGGCCAGTGAGGGCTTACCGTTGAAACGTGCGAGGGTCATCGCCCCAAGTTCCCAGCGGGCAGAGATAAATGCTGAGTAGGAGACCATGCCGCCGTCCTTATTTCGGATATACCATCGGTCGATGTCCTCCGGCGTCATGCGGTAAGCCGAGTCACCTTCGAGATACACCTTTTTCACGCGACCTCGATCGATGAAGTCATTAACATAGGTAGAGCCAAAGATGTTCGAGAGCTCCGACTTCACCATGCCTATATCGAGCCCGAGAGCGCTCGCCTTCTCATAGTCGATGTCCAGATGCAGTTGTGGTTTGTCTTCCAGGATATTCGAGCGCACATTCATCAGCTCCGGGCGCTTAGACGCAAGGTCGATCAGCTTTTGCTGTGCTGCAACCAGCGCGTCATGTCCCAGCCCTGCGGTGTCCATCAGCTGCAAGTCAAATCCGGTCGTGTTGCCCAATTGCCGCACTGCCGGCGGCACCATGGCAAAGACCCGCGCCTCCTTGATCTTAAAGAACTCCATCATGGCTCGCCGCTGCAGCGCCTGAATTTTCTGCTCAGCTCCCTTGCGCTCGGACCAGTCCTTCAGCTGCGCAAAGACCATGGCCTGATTCTGCCCGCTCCCCACGAAGCTGAAGCCCGTCACGGCGAAGACGCCCTCCACCGAATCCTTCAGGTTTTTGAGATACACATCCTGCACACGACTCAGCACGGCCCGTGTCTGCTCTGCCGTTGCGCCTGTTGGCAACTGCACCAGTGTCATCAATTCGCCTGCGTCCTCCTCCGGGAGAAAGCTTGTTGGCAGGTGGCGTATCATGAGCACCACTGCAACGATGATCACTGTGTAGGCGATGAGCAGTACCCAGCTCCGTCTCAGGGTGAACCGCACCGCGTTACTGTATCGGTCCGCTACGCGGTTAAAGCTCCGGTTGAACCATCCGAAAAAGCCGTGACCGCCCTCGCGCACCTTCTTCGGCACCGGCTTGAGCAGTGTCGCGCACAATGCTGGCGAGAAGATCAGCGCCACCACCACCGAGAGCACCACCGATGTGGCCAGCGTGATGGCAAATTGTCGGTAGATCACGCCAGTCGAGTTGCCGAGGAATGCCATCGGAACGAAGGCCGCACAGAGCACGATGCCGATGCCCACGAGCGCACCCGAGATCTGCTCCATGGACTTTAGTGTCGCCTCTCGCGGCGACAGCCCTTCTTCGTCCATTACGCGCTCCACATTTTCCACCACCACGATCGCGTCGTCCACCAGCAGGCCGATGGCCAGAACCAGGCCAAAGAGGGTCAGCGTGTTGATCGAGAATCCAGCGATGGCCAGCACGCCAAAGGTTCCCAGCAGCACCACCGGCACCGCCAGCGTGGGGATGAGTGTGGCCCGCAGATTGCCCAGGAAAAGATACATCACGAGGAATACCAGCACCACCGCTTCGATGAGCGTCTTCATCACATCCGCGATCGAATGCTGCACGAATTTCGTCGTGTCCACGGGATAGATCACCTTCAGCCCTGAGGGGAAGGCCGGTGCCAGTTCCTCCAGCTTTTTCTTCACGGCTGCCACCGTCTGAAGTGCATTCGCCCCCGGTGCCAGGCTAATGCCGAAACCGCTTGAAGGATGGTGGCTGTACTCCGCCGTCATGCCGTAGTTCTCGCTGCCCAGATCCACCCGCGCCGCATCGCGCAGCATGACCCGGGAGCCGTTGGTATTCACCCGAAGCAGCACATTCTCAAACTCCTCCACCGTCTCAAAGCGCCCCTGCGCCACGATCGAGGCATCGATCATCTGGCCCTTGGGTGCTGGCAGGTCGCCCAGCGAACCCGCCGAAATCTGTGCGTTCTGGTTGCCGATGGCCGTCCGCACATCCGCAGAGGTGAGTCCGTACTGCATCAGCTTCGCCGGGTCCAGCCAGATGCGCATCGCATATTGCGAGCCAAAGCTCTGCACATTGCCCACCCCCGAGACCCGGCTGATCGTGTCCTGCAAACTCCCGAGGACGTAATCACTGATGTCCTCGCTCTTCATCGAATCGTCCTCTGATACCAGCCCCACCACCAGCAGCATCGAGTCGGTCGCCTTACGCACCGTTACACCCAGGTTCTGCACCTCCTGCGGCAGCATCCCCGTGGCGCTCTGCACCTTGTTTTGCACCTGAACCTGCGCGATGTCGGGATCGGTCCCCACGTCAAAAGTCAGGTTGATCATGGCCGAGCCTTTCGAGCTGCTCGACGACTCCATGTATCGGAGGTGGTCAAGCCCCGTGATCTGCTGCTCGATGATCTGCACCACGCTGTCCTCCACCGTCTTCGCTGAAGCACCGGGATAGTTTGCTGCGATGGAGACGCGTGGCGGGGCCACATTCGGATATTGCTCCACTGGCAGCTCAAAAACACAGATTCCTCCCGTCACTGAAATCAGGATGGCTACCACCCAAGCAAAAATGGGGCGATGGATGAAAAAACGGGACATCGATTTAATTCACCCTGGGTTGCGGGGTCGGCATCGCCGTGAGATAGGCTGGCGTTGCCTTGACCGGCGTGCCCGCGCGCACTTGCTGGAGATTTGAGACGATCAATTGGTCGCCTACCTTCAGGCCCGAACGTACCAGCCATTGGTTGCCCACGGTTGTCGTCGCATCCAGCACCCGCAATTCGGCTGTGCCATCCGCGCCCACGACGAAGGCGAGCGGCTGCCCTTTCTGATTGCGTGTCACCGCGAGTTGTGGTGCCAGGATCGCGTCGTGCTTCTGCCCCGCCGCCAATCGCGCCCGGACAAACATTCCGGGCAACAATTCACCGCCCGGATTTGGGAAGGTCGACCGCAACATCACCGAGCTTGTGCTGGGATCCACCGTCACATCCGAGAATTGCAGCGCGCCTTTTTCCGCATACTCGGTGCCATCCTCCAACAGCAGTTTCACTGTCGCCTGGCCTGCGTCGTCTGTCTCGATTTCTTTACTGGCCACTTGGCGCTTGAGTCGCAGCAGTTGATAGCTTGATTGCGTCACATCAACATATACCCCGTCGAGTTGCTGTATCTTGGCCAACAAGGTAGCGTCAGTCTCGCGGACATAAGCACCCTCCGTCACCTGTGAGGCGCCGATGCGCCCACTCACTGGGGCTGTCACTTTGGTGTAGCTAAGGTTGATCTGCGCCGTCTCCACCGCAGCCGCACCCGCCATCACATCAGCCTCGTAGGCGTGCAGTGTTGCTATCGCGTCATCGTAGTCCTGCTGGCTGATCACATGCGTGTCCAGCAGTTTCCTGTTGCGTTGCTCCTTGAGCCGTGCTCCTTCCGCATTAGCCTGCGCCTTGGCCAGTGCACCCTTTGCGTTGTTCAGCGTAGCCACATAGGGAGCGGGATCGATCTGGTAAAGTACATCAGCCGCTTTTACATCGCTGCCCTCCGTGAAGAAACGCTTGAGAATGATGCCGTTCACCCGTGCCCTCACCTCTGCAACGCGCAAGGCTGAAACCCGGCCCAGCAGGTCTTGAGTAAAGTTCACCTTCGTCGTCGCTACCGTAACGACACCTACTTCCACCGGTCCCATTGCCCCGGGCGGCCCCATCGGCCCTGCTCCATGGTTCCCTGGAGGAGTCAATGCCGGCTTTTTCCCGCAACCCGCAACCGCACCCACGAGCAGCGCAAGCGCCGCCCAGTGCGATATTCCTAGCGCGGGGAACAGGCTCATCTTGATCATCTTACGCGATTCCTTCATTTCATTTTGCCTTTCGTTTTCGGCACTGGAGCTGCCATCCCGGCTGTGACGAAAATTACCAACCGCTGGATGAATTCTTCTGAATTAAGTTTCTTCGGCTGGATTTCCGGATTGGGAGCAGGCCTTTGATCAAAAGTCGTCCACAGATCGATTCCGAAGTGCATCGCGCCAACGAAAAACATGATGCGCCAATGGAGTTCCTCCGGCGGTAGCTCTGGCACCGCCCGCAGGAAGGCCGCGTCAAAACGTTTTGTCAGGATCGCCAGCTCCTGATGGACCATTGCCCGCACCTCGGGATCCACCTCCTGAAAGCCCCGACCAATCAGCTTTAATATGATCGCATGTCGTGAGTCTTCCTGCTGCGCCTCAATCAGGGGACGAATAAATGCATCCATGACATCAGCAAGCGCCAGCGGTCCTTTGCGCGCCAATTTTTCCACTGCATCGAGCCGTGCGATCCGCTCCTGGTCCACCGGCCGCATGCGCCGCATGAAGACTTCCATGACCAGCCGATCCTTCGACCCGAAGTGATAATTGACCGCGCCTAGGTTTGTGTCGGCCTTCTTGATGATGTCACGGATTGATGTCCCTTCCACGCCGCGTTCTCCAAGGAGCTCCTCCGCCGCGTTTAAAAGGGCCTCCCTTGTAGCCGATGACGACCGTATTGGGATCTTTTTCTTCATCTCATTCATACGTATGTATCATACTATCGTATGAATCAATGTCAAGGGATTCGTTTTCTGTGCGAAGCCTGCCGAAAATTCAAAGATCTCATGCCTTATCTCTTTTCCCTGATGGCTCTCCATGCCGTGTATGCATGGGAAAATATTTGATGGATGATTTCATCCGTCACTTTGAAAGATACCTTGAAGCCGGCTGGTACTTGTTTGGAGAGTTTCTCTACATACCGTTCCTCTGGAAAACGATAGAACCCTACATCCACACAGACGGTTTTAAACACCTCGGCATATTCCTCCAACTGATCCAATCTCTCCTTAAGAAAGACTCAATAGCACACGCCAAGGTACTGACAGAATGGAGGAAGGTGGTTGCTCATCTGCAACCTAGAGACCCATATGAAGATTTCCGAGCAACCATGTAGAGAGTGGCAACTCCCCTCCGAAACATTTAATGGGATATTTCACCTTGAGACTTGTCTGCTTGCTACAGTGGAGCACCGATCTGTGCCACAATGTGTACCCAATTGGTGAGCACTATGCACAACATGCGCATCCAATCCGATAGAGTAACCACCTAAACCGGAGTTACTTACAGAGTAGGCGGAGACGGCTCATAACCTGAAGGTCGTAGGTTCAAATCCTACCCCCGCCACCACTTTGTAAGTAGTTTACTTCGAGAGCCTTACGTAAGGCCCGAAGTCCCCCGAGAAAGGAGGTTTTTCCCTCGGATTTGGTGCGTGTGCCTAAATGTGTGCCTAGTTTGCGCTCCAAGACCCGGAATTCACGTTCCGTGGCATCCTCCGTCAGGTTTAAGGATTTTGCCGCGCAGCGTTGTTTTCCAAAAAGCACACCATGGGCAGCATCTACAAACGACGAAATTGTTATGAGATCAACCGAGGGATACACTGCTTGAAATTTATAGAAGTTAAATTCTTCGTTGATGTCTGCTGGCACACACCAACTCATCACATCAGCGAGGCCATTCCATTGGATATTTAGATAATCAAGGGCCTTGGATACTTTTTCGCTGTCGCGGTAGTTATACCCTGCAAACGCGATATTTTGCGCTATTGGGACGAGCCTCTCGATCGTCCGATCTTTGCTATCAAAGGGGCTCAAACATACTTCCAAAGCGAATGATCGGACGCCAGTGGACCTATCCGCAATGACCTTCGCAGTGACAATGTGAGTCAAATCTGCATCTTCAGGCATATTAGCGATGAAAATGCGACACCAGTGGTAGATCAGATAGGCGCCATTTGCGGTCTGCCAGGTGCTTCCATGCTTGATCGTTGGATAATGTCTGTTCGCCATGGAGTAAGATACCGGCTCTCAACTCAGTTCGTTGTTGTTGGGGGTAATTGGTTTGGATAATTATTCGCGTCGAAAATAGCACCTTTACCAGCCGCCCTCCGATTCCCATTTGGATCCCCATTTCGGTTTACTACGCTGCGTCACATTTCCAAATGCGTTGCGGCGAACATAAACATTGCGGCCCAAGCAGTCTTCATGTCGCTCGACTGTTCCGCCGTTCCAGTAATCGTTTCTGATCCAGGTGGGCTTGCTGTATACGGGGGTCGAGCTTTTATTCCAGTTGTTCTTCATACATTAAAGAACGTACGAGCCGGATAAAATGGCCGAAAACTTTCCGTCATTTCAAAAAATCCAGAGTGATTGGCGGGTTTTTCCCGTTTAAGACTGGCTATTACGATCAGGGAGCCGTGCATGTCCGGTGGGGAACCGTACCGTAGATGGCGGCAGATCGTCCGATGAGATGGCCTACCGATTTTTCAAATGCGCGGAAATGGTCGGGGAATCGGTGATGCGCGAGAAATACCGGAGCCGCGATGAAGTTTAGCGCGCCAAGAGATTCTCTAGCGAGCGAGCCTGTTGCTCGAAAGCATCGGGCTTCTGCTCACGGAACTTCAGCAGGTTCTCCAGCTTCCATTTTAGTCCCGGCAACTCTGAGGCATGGGAACAGGCCAAGAGTGACCAGTCGGGTTCTGCCCTCAAAAGACTCACTAAAAACCCCTTCTGGCGGTCACTCAAACGCCGCAGGATTTCAGTACGGAGCAAGGAGCGTGTCTCCATCATCTGTTCCAGAGTCACCGGAACAGTGGACATCCCCTCGAACTGATCAACATAGGTCATGGAGATGTCCTTGTCTCTCGATGAGAGCACTTCATGGGTTGGGCGATTGTGTCCTGAGAGGTAGGTCACAAAGCATTCGATCATCCCTTCGGTGATACCTCCGTTCTGAAACAGCAGGAACACATCGAATAAATCCCTCGGGTGCTGGCGGTCGAGGGCAGCGACCAGTTTTCCGCCATAGAGTTCATCCACGGCCAAGGTAGGAACAGACAGTTCCGCAAGAAATAGGCCAGATGCACCAGGACAGAGTAAACGCCGCTCAACTGGGAGCACTGTTCCTCGCAGCACAGTGTTTACCTCGATCTTCACCATGGATGTACCGTCTTCAATGAGGAGCTTGGTATCACCCATCTCCTTGTTACCCACCTTGCGTGTGGAAAGTCCCAATTTTTCAAGCCTCTTGGCAACCTCTTCCAACCTGGAACTGATCACCCCAAGGGCTTCATTCCGTGGAGTCACATGGTTGACATACACAACATCAATGTCCACGGAGAGTCGTGGCATATCCCTGACAAAGAGGTTGATGGCTGTGCCTCCCTTCATGGCGAAGAGATCCCCGGCAAAGACATCCGGAGTAACCCTCAGAAGGAGACGCACGGTATCGATGTAGGATTTATCCATGAGGTTTGAGAGTGAGCAGCGTGCCGTCTTTCAATCGGCTCATCCACCGACTTTTGCTCCCGGCCTTCACCTTGTAATTTTTCAGGAGTTGGTCCACATCCAGAAGTCCTGTTTCCCGTGCCCAGAAAAGGAAAAGACGTACTGTTTTCACGCTGGTACAGCAGGAGAGCAGTTCGCCGAGGACATCCGTACGGAGATTGCGAAGGCCGTCGAACAGGTTGCGGGCTTCCTCCAGATCCTGATGGATACCCACCTCGGAGAGCATCTCCAGAACAGCTCTCTCCGGAACTGAGACCTTGAGATGCTCTAGGTTCCCGACTGGCGTTGTGATGGTGTCTTGGTTTAGAGAGAGGTGCCTCCAGTCGAAGAGCTTGGAATGGATGTACCGTGCGGGGATTCGCGCGGTGAACCATTCTGGAAGGGTAAAGCGCTGATCGCCCCAGAGAACCCAAGTTTCCCGAACTCGAACATTGTGACGCACTCCGTGCAATGCCATGGCGCTTTTTCCAGCCACATGAAGACCAGTTACTTTTTTCTGAAGAAGGAGGATGCACCCAAGGACATCCAACTTATCCGAAGGAAAAGCATAGACCCCCTGCCCCAAACGGATCAGCCAACCGCTCTCAACATAGCGGGCTGCCTGTTTCGCTGAAACCCCCTTGGTGGCAAGGGTAGCAACATCAAAGGGCGCTCCATGGGGAAGCTCCGTATGGAGTGGCCTGATTAGAGAATGTCTTGATGTTCCCCTCATTGGTGAATAATTCAACATATTCTAATCACACAAGCAAGAACTGATTGATATATACAGCAAAATTCCCCTCATCGGGGAATACTGAAGCATTTGGCCGCTATCGAGCGCCTGGTGCATCACAAAATCATTCTGGAGTTCGATGGCAGCAGCAACATGAAATTAAACCCATCCCCAGAGGAAACCAAAACCAAATAATACCGGCGGGAGGCACTACGCCACCGATGTTTTTCGCTCCGGTCACCCTCCAGTCAGCTCCGCCTCCCTCGGGGTTACCGTGCGCCGGTAATCGCATAAGTCCTTTTGAAGGGGGATGTCACATCACTACATCTATCACGCACGCTACACTCGTCAGGTGTAGCGTGCGAATTCTATATAGCTTCTCCGCCCAAACTTCAGAGGCTGATACGGTTGCCTTTTCGAGTTTTTTTATGGAAGCGGCTTTCAATGCCTCAACCCACCGATCAAGAACTTCCTGACTACCGACTCCCTTTATGTTAGTAAAACGGCTTTTTCAAGGCTCCCGTCCAAGAAGAGCACATATTTCAGTGTATTATTGTAATTTTCATGCCCTAGGAGCCTTGCTAACTTACACATATCACGATCAACATAAGGTGATTTCCACATGTTAGTTGCGAATGTCTTTCTTAACGAATGAGAAGAAATCCTGCTAACATCCAATCCTGCCCTTCGTGCAGTCTCCTTTAAAATGTCGCACGCTTGTGAGCGGGAAAGGCGTTTTCGAGTGAGCTGGCAGCAAAACAGCGGCTGCTCGGGCATTGCAGAAACATCAAATCCTGCTTCCGTAACCCATGTCTGTAGCGCGACCGCACATTTGCTGTGAAGCGGAAGCGTCCGAGACTTTTTCTTTCCTTTCATCCAAAATTTTTGGACAGTGACATAGTCCCTCATGCGTCCATTCTGGAAAATGTCAGAAATCCGGATGCTGAGACATTCCGAAATCCGGAACCCTGTACGGACGCCTATCTCGAATAAAGCTTTATCGCGCAGGGCGTATTTTCCACGAAAAGCGGATAGCATTGCCTGGTACTCTGACTCATTAAGGGGGCGAGATCCGGTGTAATCCATGCGGAAAGATACCGTCCCCTCTCTGTAAACTTTCAAAACCCCCACTATTACCGAAAGTGGGGGTTTTTGGGAGACTGGCATTTACCCACTGGTCCAGTTAAATCGGAGGGTGCATTTACCCCGAATGTAAAGAATGCGCAAAAGATTACATTCGCAACTCCCAAGGAAATACTGCTATTCCCCTCCCCTGAACCCTCAAGGGGCAAAAACACCTACTCACAGGCAGTATTATGCCCCGTACAGAGTAATTTACCAATGGCTGACATTTTTTGGAAGTTCAAGTAAACGAATTCCATGAAGTGATGGATGATGAGACGAATGACATGGAAGCGGTCGGCGACGATTTTTGCATTGGGGAAGTGTGAGGCGATGAGGCGGCGCTAAGGACTGGAGAGGTCAATGCAGACGAGACGGACCTTTTCGCGGCCTTGGAGACGCTCTAGGTAGGGACGTAAATCGGCTTCACTGCGACCTGGGACGATGTCAAAGATGCGGTGGTTTTTGAGGTCGGTGAAGGTGGTGGCAAAACGGAGACCTTTGTGGAGGGTGTGTTCGTCGATGCCCAGAACCATGGGACAGTGAAGGCTTAGTCTCTCGGCGGCCTTGCGTTGAGTGAACTGGGCGTAGATCCGGGAGACGGTGGCAGCCTCCAGACGGGAGATACGGGCCATGGAAGAGGCAGGGATGCCCTCGTGATGATGGAGGTAAACCTTTTCCCGGAAGGGCTCGGTGGAGCGACGACCCGGGAGCAGCCCCGGAAGTGGTGGGACGAAAGTACGACCGCAATCACGACAGTGGAAGCGCCGCGTGTGTATGACCAGCTTGGTAGGCTGGCCAAAAGAGTCAAGATGGCGGGCAGCTCGCCGATAGCTGCCCTTGCTGCGGAGGCGGCCGCCTCCGCAGCAAAGGCAGTGCACAATGCCTCCCGCACGCGGGGCAAGGTGGAGTTGGAGTTGATTTTGGCGCTCGCATTTGAGCAGCCGATAGCCTTGAATTCCGATTCGGTTATACACAGGGGACATGATGGCGGGTTATACCGCTTCATGTCCCCAATCTTTGATTAAGAGCCGTTTTGCACTGAAAGCCGGAGTCTTTTCGGCATGACTACCGGAGTTTCGGCCACTGCCTTACGCGTCTGGTGCAAAGCCTATATGCCATTCAGTGAATAAAAGTGATAACGCATGACCAGCTTGCATCCGTTGATTGGCGGCAGGAGCAAGCTGGTGAAATCATGGATTGAGCGTTTAACTAGCCTCATCCGATGACTCCCGACGACAAAAGATCCGATCTGGCTTCCGAACTGCCCGACTATGTCGATGAGCCTTTGGAAGCCCCTTCATTTTTCGGCGGTTGGTTTTCCACCCCGGAGCGGAAAAGATTTCTTCTCTGGGGAGTAATTCTTGTTCTGTTGATATGGCTAATTCCTACCGCCTACAGAGGGTTAAAAAACTGGCGTGCTGGAATCTTTATCGGGCAATCGGAGGCGGCATTTGCCATCGGTGATTCCAACGGGGGGATAACCTTGATGAAGAAGGCGCTTGCGCTTGCTCCCGGCAGTCTTCGAGTCCAGCATGCCGTGCAACTCTACAATGCCGGAATCGGCGACAAGGAGTCACTGGCGATCCTCCTGTTCCGGATGCGTTCCGGCGATTCGGAGAATGATGAACTTTTGGGAATTGCGGAGTTGGAATCCCAGGCCGGGAATCTCCCCATCGCCCGTGAGGCAATCTCCCATCTCCCGCCGGGACTTTCCTCGGAACATGCGTTGCGGCAGATCTTGATTGAGGCTGCCATGATGGCTCAGGAAGGGAATATTGCAAAGGCGGCAGAACATTGTTTCTCCTCGGCGAGAGTCCTTGGAGAAGAGAATGCCCCCTATCTGCTGACCCAAGGGGCGCTTTACCTGATCTCGGACAATGAGGCGACCGAGCGCCGTCAAGCTGTGGAAATTCTTCTGAGTGTTGTGAAGTCACACACAGAGGCATCTCTGCCGGCATGGAGAGTCCTGGCTCCCATGATGCTTGGTCAGCCGATGAAACCCGACGAGGCGGAGCAATCTGCGGATCGCCAGGAACTCATCAAACTCCTGCCGACACTCCCTGGCAGCACCGTTTCCGACCGACTGCTTTCTGCGGATCTTGAAATTCAGAGCGATCCCTCAAGCCGGAAGGCTGTTGTGGAAAGTTTAACCAGACAATACTCACTCGCTCCCCGATCCGAGATGCTCGAATTTGCCCGCTGGCTTAATGCCAGAAGGCTTTTCCGGGAGGCCAGCTCATTTGCCCTTGCCGATGGCGTGGAAAAACATCCCGGTGATGCTGACTGGCTGATCATCCTGATGGATGCACGGAGCGCCCAGGGAGACTGGAATGAAGTGGCTGACATGCTAAAAAATTCGACAGGGGCTGGTATTCCCGATGCTGTTCGGCATCTCTTTCTGGCCCGAATCGCCCTGATCAATGGGGATCAGACAACCGCCGAGACGGAATGGGAAAATCTCAATAGGGATCTCTCCCTGGAGAAGACAGAGACTCTCGCCTATCTAGCCAACTACGAAGAACGAATCGGAGCCGTCGATCAGACAGCCAAAGTTTATCGCGAGATGGTCAAGCGCAAGGAGACCAAAATACTCGGGCTAGTGGCCTTGATCCGGTGTCAGCCGATCACTGATTCAGTGGCCACACTGATTCCTCTCTATGAACAGTTGTTAGCCGCCTCACCCGAATTTCCTGATGCGGTCGGTGACCTGGCCTATCTGAACCTGCTGCTCGATCAAGAGATCATCCCCTCCTCGGCCAAAGCCGAAAATCTTCTTAGGGAACAGCCCAATCTCCTGGCACGCATCAGTGTGGCTGCCTTGGGACGCCTGCGGAGGGGGGACACCAAAGGGGCTCTCTCACTCTATGATCACAAGGAGATCGACTGGCAAATCTCTCCTAATCGCTGGAAGGCTGTGCGATGTGCCGTTCTGCGGGCAACAGGCAATACTGGGGAAGCCGACAGGATTGCATCCACCATCGATTCATCACATCTGCGCCCCGAGGAATTGGAACTTCTGAAACCATCTGAAAATCATCAGTAGACTCGCGTAAAACCGCTTTAAGGGAAAAAGTAATTCTCCTGATACTGACTTGTTCAAGCTTTGCTTGGAATTCGTGTTGGTTTGTTTTGAAGGGTAATAGGCAATAGGAGTAGGCAAAAAGTTGATTCCGGCAGCCTCATGCCCAACTGCGATTACCAGTTCGATCATCAGTCTTATTCTCAAATTCGTCGCTCTCCCCCTCTGAGCGAGACTCTCCTCTCCACGATTCCGCATCTGAGTGCGAGAACTCATTTTCATCCTCTGCCAGCCTTGCCCAAAACTTATTGATTGGCTCGCTTTTGGTAGGTGTTTACCCTATTGACGGATAAGGAAAATATAATTGTTTTTAAAATTGTTTTGCCTAGACAATAAGGCATCTTCAGTTGTGGTTGGCGCAAAACCAAACAACGATGCACTCACCATATTTCAGTGGCATTAAAGGTATGACCTCTCTATCCGAGGGAGCTTCTACCATTGCGAGCGTTGCTTATCTCCAGCGGTGCTTGGGGTATTCGGTTGGCGTAATATTGAGGATCAGCTTCGCTCTCTTGCACTGTTTTTGGATATGCTTTGTTCTCATTAGTGTTTTTTTCCGGCAACTCCGTTGCCTCGTTACTCTCATTCCGTTGCCTCCTTCGAGCTGCCGAGGGAGCCCTTCAGTCGTTAGCCTCCTTTTAGCTGCTCTCTTTTTCCTTTTAGCTTTTCCCTCTGCTAAAGCCCAGACGATCAGGCTCTGGAGCAATGCTCCCGCATCCTCTAACTGGAACAATGCCTCCGATTGGTCTGGAGGCACGATACCATCGGCGGGCAATTTGCTGGAATTTAGTAACTCCACCATCACCTCGTTGACCAACGATTTTACGGCAGGCACATCCTTCTCCGGACTCCTCTTCACGACGGGAGCCAGCGCCTACACGATCTCCGGCAACCAGATAGCCCTCACGGGAGGCATCACCAATAACAGCACAGTCCTTGAAACCATTAAGCTCGCCATCAGTGACACCTCCTTGGTGACGCTGACAACCACCTCTGGAGGAGGAAATCTCCAGCTTGGAGGTGTCATCAGCGGTAGCGGTACGCTGAGTATTGCAGGCAGCGGCACGACCACACTGACCGCGAGTAACACCTACTCAGGCGGTACGACGCTCAATGCAGGCACTCTAGCCATCAGCAATAATGCCGCTCTGGGCACTGGAACAGTCACATTCACGGGCAACAGCACGCTTGCCGCCCTCGCTAGTCTTGGCATCACCAATAACGAAGTAATCAGTA
>Ga0302201_10002499_pt1 | contig 14393 bp, 7 predicted proteins | sample II_Bog_N3_2_FD_194586 | JGI IMG/M metagenome (GOLD analysis project Ga0302201, IMG submission 194586) | Peat permafrost microbial communities from Stordalen Mire near Abisko, Sweden - II_Bog_N3_2 | ecosystem: Environmental > Terrestrial > Soil > Wetlands > Peat | place: Sweden: Abisko, Stordalen...
TTGGTCTTTCCAAGTATAACTCCCTCCAAGTCAACTTAGAGCGCCGCTTCTCCCAAGGGTTGCTGATGCAGTTTGCCTACACCTACTCGAAGACTATGGATGATCTTCCTGCGACGACCACGGGATATCCGGGAGGGCAGTTCGCGGCCGGAGCGATTCAAAATTATGACAATATCAAGAGTGCGTGGGCGCCGGCTGTGTGGGACATGCCCAACAACTTTGCAGCCAACTTCGTATACCAGTTGCCTTTTGGTGCCAACAAGCGCTTCCTCAATACCGGAGGGGTTTTGGGTAAAGTTGTCGGGGGATGGCAACTGACCGCCATTACTATCATCCAGAATGGCACACCTCTTTCTTTCACAACAGCTACCAACACCTTGGGTAACAATGGCGGTGCTCAAACTCCGAGTTTGACTGGTGCGAATCCCCGCGTACACGGCTCTAGTTACAGTAAGGTGAACGAATGGTTTAACCCTGCAGGATTCACCACTCCAGCACCTTACACCTATGGGAACGTGTCGCGAACAGAATCCTGGCTGCGGGGCCCAGGAGAAGCCAATCTCGATGCGGGGCTGGACAAAGATACGTCTCTTTCCGACAGGTTCACCCTGCAGTTGCGGTTTGAGACCTTCAACACACTAAATCACCCATGGTTCGGTTTGCCCAACACTTCGATAGGCTCCGCTGGCGCGGGCGTAATCTCAAGCCAGCAGAATTCCCCGCGGACTCTGCAATTGGCGGCGAAGCTGTTGTTCTGATTCGCGCAAGACCGCTCCGATAAGCGCATATCAGCAGCGCTCGGGTAAGGGGGTTTAGGCATGCACAAAGCAAGCCGAACCCCTTTCCCGGGTCGTCTAAAGGGCAAGGTAACGCTCCGACTCCCGGCCCCAAGATGATCGGGCAGAACCCCCTCCCACAGGTTTTCCTGAGGTTTCATGCCTTACAGAGTTATTACTTGAGTCAGACGAACATATTGAGCGTGAGTGCTGTACCAAGCTGAAGTAAAGACACTCTCTGCAGAAAAAGAGGTGGGAGAATCGGCACCAAGAGAATCGAGTGCATCCGGATGTGCGAATGAAGCAAACACAACGCTGGAGCTTCGTCCTCCTCTGCTCCCTTACCCGTTTAGCCGCCGCAGTCAGCTCCGTTCCTTGCACACCCTTCCCGGCTTAACTGTGACGGTTTCAGCCCCAGGCTCAAACGGAGAATTTATGCATCTGAAGTCTGTACCGCGCACCTTTTGTAAGTCGCTCAGCCGCGCGGCTTCAGTACTGATGTTGCTGGTCGCGGGTGTGGTGTCTTTGGCCGGGAGTGACGGTTGTGGCACCAAGACCGGTTCCTCCGGCCAGTCTGGAAAAGCAACGCCGGTCATCACCTGGGCTACGCCTGCGGCGATTTCTTACGGCACTGCGTTGAGCGCGACACAACTCGACGCCACTGCGAATGTGGCCGGCACCTTCGCCTATACTCCATCATCGGGCACGGTCCTGATGGCGGGAGCGCAGACGCTGTCGGTGGCTTTTACGCCCACCGACACCACCGACTACAACACCGCCTCTGCCACGGTTATTTTGACCGTGAATGCGGCTTCATCTCCAATAAGCAGCCTTGTCTTTGCCACTCAACCTTCGACGTCTGGGATTGCAGGCATAACCCTAGCTAGCCAGCCGGTGGTGCAAGCCCTCGATGCAAACGGCAATCCAGTTCTGAACTCTTCTGCAACGATTACGCTTGTGGCGTATATACCGCTGCCATTCACAACTCCGTCTCCTGCCTGCAGTGACTTAATAAACGGTGCCTTGACGGCCAATTCATTGTCAATACCCCTCTCAGCCTCTGGAACTGCAAGCTTTGCGGGGGTCGCGGTTCTCAACTCGAGCGTCGTCTATATCGGCGCTTCGGACGGAACCCATACCGCGTGCTCCAGCCTAATGGCAATCAGTCCCGGGACGGCAAGTCAGCTTGTGATGAGTATTCAGCCGGGAGGCCGGACAGCAGGGTCTGCGTGGGCAAGTCAACAGGTTTATATTGAAGACGCCTACGGCAATCTAGTGACTTCAGGCCCGGATGCTTCAGCTGCGATCACGCTCTCTGTTAATTCGGGAACACTAAGTGGCGGCGCTTCATTGGCAGCCAGCGCAGGAGTTGCTTCATTTCCAGGACTTTCCATGAGTCCTGCAGGCGCCAACTATACGCTCACTGCGACTAAGGCATCCACAGCAGGCGGATCTGGTTTGCTCCAGCAAATCAGCAACGTATTCACCATCAACGCCGCTAACAATCCTGGCCTCTTTCTCTCGCTGGCGAGGCCCATAACAGCATCGACGTTTTTTAGTGCCAACGGGCAGACTTCGTCGCCAGAGTCGTTCCTCCTGGGACGTAACCCAACCGGCGTTACTTCGAATGCTTACAATACTATTTTTTCCCAAATGGATGCCGCCGGAGAGCAATTTGCGCGCTTGCAGTTTACCAGTATTCCAGCGGCAACCACAGGTGCGCCTCTCGGAACCATCAATACATCGCCGACATCGGCCATGACAGCTATTTATGATCCGGCCCTTGCTGATGCTGATAATAATGGCATCGCCGTGATGCCGGAATTGGGCGTATGGGGCGACTGGAGCAGCTCCTGGACCTGGTCGCAAAACCCTTACAACCAGGCCAACGGAGGACCGTGCGTAAGTCCAAGCGACCTCTTCAACCCCGGCCTCTGTCAATCTACCTGGCTGAGCTATATCGGCCAGATAGTGAAACACTGGTCGTCCCACCCGTCTATTGTTGCCTGGGAGATATTCTCCGAATTAAACAATGTTGATCAGTCAACGGATAGCGAAGGAGCTAGTTTTGTTGCGGCTGCCGCGGCGACGATCCACGCGAATGATTCCTGGAATCGGCCAATCACGGCCTCGGCAACCATGCCCGAGCCAAGTACGAGCCCTTCACCCTACAATTTCTGGAATCAGACATTAAGCAGCCCCGCGCTCGACTTCATCAACATCCACCCATACGGTAGTTTCACAACCACCAGTCCTTACACCGGGAATCTAGACTACCAGATTCTCTCCTATGTCCCTCTGATGATTAATACATTCCACAAGCCCGTCCTCATAGGTGAAAGTGGACTGAGTGTCAACGTCACTCCAGGCTCCCCGCCTGTCTCAGCAAACGCCAACAGAGGCATTCAAAATGCTATCTGGGCTGAAGCAGTTAGTGGAGCAATGAATGGCCGTGCGCTCTGGTTCGAAGATGGCTATGACGTGTTCGGGAATTTCAATATTTCATACTCCTACAGAAATGCTTCGGTTCCAATCGTCAATTTTGTGAGCGGAGTCGACTACACGGCCTTCTCGCCGGCTCCTGTCAGCACGACAAGCGGAGTGACAGGAGCGATGCTGGGCAGCAGTAGCACCATGCTCGGTTGGTTCCGCGATGTCAATTGCACTTTTCAGACCCTCTGGGAGCAAAGCCAGATCAATGGCCAGACAGTTACTGTGACGTCGATCGGCGGACACTCTTGGGCGGTTCAATACTACAACACGGCAACCGGCGATCTCATCGCGAATAGTGGGACCACGATCAGTACTCAGAATAATCAACTCATCGTCCCTCTGCCGTCGTTCAACATGTCCATCGCATTTAAACTTACTAAGGTGAACTAAGCTCAAATTTTCAGCTCGGAGTTCGAAGAACAGAGGAACCGAGAACCATGCTAAGGATTTTCGCCATCAGGTCCCTCAGGGACTGAGGAATACATGGACCAGAACGAGCGAAGCGAGGACTGTCTTTATTTGAACGTGTGGACCGAAAGTACTGAAGGGAAGCGAGCAGTCCTGGTGTGGATACACGGCGGCGGATTCGACCAGGGCGCCACGTCTGTGGCGCTCTACAGCGGCGAAGCTCTGGAACGCAAAGGGATCGTTGTGGTGACGATCAATTACCGCCTCGGAGTTTTCGGTTTCTTCGGACATCCTGAACTAACCAAAGAATCCAACATGCATTCGTCCGGCAATTACGGATTGCTGGACGTGGTGGCCGCGCTCGAGTGGGTGAAGGCGAACATCGCAGCATTCGGCGGCGATTCGGCGCGGGTGATCATCGGCGGACAACCGGCGGGAGCGATGGCGGTACATGAGCTGATCGTGTCGCCGCTCGCGAAAGGGTTGTTCCACGGGGCAATCGCGGGATACGGCTCAAGTATTGCCAACATGCTGCGGCCATTGGCAGACGCGGAGAAGGACGGCTTGAAGTTGCAGACCGCGAAGGGAGCCGGATTGCTGAAGGAACTACGCGCGATGCCGGCGTGCCTGCTGATGGCTCCAATCGAGGGTGTGGCGTTCCGTTGGAGCCCCGTGGTCGACGGGTCGCTGGTACCCAACACCGACAGCGCAATGATTGCGCAGGGCAGGCAAAACGACGTCGCGACGCTGACGGGTTGGTGCGCTGACGAAGGCAGTGTCGATCCGAGATACGGCAAGCGCACGCCCGACGAGTTTGAGCGCGAAGTGCGGCGTCTGTCGGTCAGCGGGCCAGCGAGTTTCTTCGGCTTCATTCCGGCGAGCGAATTACCGGACGAGTTTCTGAAGTTGTACCCAACATCGACGCCGGGTAAATCGCAGATCGATAGCGCTCGCGTACAGAACATGGTGTCCACCTTCACGTGGGCGAAGCTGCGGGAGATGCATTCGAAGACGCCGGTCTATACGTACCTGTGGGATTATTCGCTACCTGGACCACTGCGGGACCGATACGGAGCATTTCATTCGCCCGAGCGTTTCGAGATGCGACCGATCGCCGATGACGCTTAGGTAAAACTCATCGAGGAGATTCTCACACCGAGCGGCAAATTCAAATGAGCAATAGCAAGCCACCGATTAATATCGGACACTGGCACGGTCTACAAGAAGAAGGAGAAAACTCCGATGATGAAATCAAATCTTTTCTTAGCCATCGCTGCATTCAGTTTAGTGAATCAGCCTATCCCGGCCCAACTGGCACCCACGTCTTGGGTAGAGACAGTCCAAGTCAGTCCTGCGACATACAGCGTGCCGGTACCCAAGGCCAAAGATACGCCAAAGGAGTTGGAGTGGCTCACTCTTGTTGGTCCTGTTCACGGGACCTTTCGGTACCGCTTCGGAGTTTCGATTGGCGGCTCTCGCATTCAAGTGAGATTGTCAAACGAATTGAGCGACAAGCCACTCAAGATTGATGGCGCGAGCATCGCCCTAGCGGCCGACGAGATGGATGCTGTTCCGGGATCGGTAAGACGTCTCACCTTCGGCGGAAAAGACAGCATCACCTTAGCGCCTGGAGCGCCCGCGTTGAGTGACCCGGTTGACCTGAGAATCAGCTCTCTTAGTGAATTAATAACGAGCGTCTATGTCGCAAATGAGATAGCCCTTTCTCCCTACGGCGGAGCAGCCATGCTGCTGTCAGAAGGCAACGATGTCCTAAGCGAAAAATTCCCCTCGACACGCCGCGTAGTTAGCCGTCCCTTGTTAGCCGCAGTTCTCGTCCAACCGGAGCATCCGGCGGGGGTTATAGTCGCTTTGGGTGACTCGATCACAGACGCAGTAAGGGACAAGCCAACCATCCCGCGCGGATGGGTCGAAGTACTTGCTAGCCGCCTTTCTGCCCAGGCAAGCACGACATATCTCGCTGTTGTGAGTGCCGGCATTAGTGGAAATAGAGTGCTCTTGCCGGCAATGGGGCCAGCGGCTTTGGCCCGTCTCGATCGTGATGTACTTTTGACTCCCGGGCTCACGAAGATCATCCTGCTTGAGGGCCTTAATGATATTGGCTTTTCGGGTAAGACGGTCATGGGTACTGAGCCAGACCTCGACGTTACTGAACTGGAAGCTGGTTATCAACAGATCGTCAGCAGAGCTCATGCACGAGGGATCAAGGTAATTGGTGGAACCCTTACTCCATTTCGAGGAGCCTTCTATTTTAGCGAAGATAAGGAACGAATGAGGAAAGCCGTGAATACATGGATTCGGACGTCGAATACTTTCGATGGAGTCATCGATTTTGAAGCGATAGTTCGTGATCCCATTTCGCCTGATCAAATCAAGGCTGAGTTTGATTCGGGAGATCATCTTCACCCAAATCAGACAGGATACAAGGCCATGGGAGAAGCGATCGACCTGACCTTGCTCAAGTAGTCAGGATGGCGCGGCACGAACCAAGCAGCGTGGAAAGGTTTAGTCCAATTGCAACTGGAAGTCGTACTTGGGAGCGAGGAATGAAGATCGTTCGCATGCGTGCGGGCGGGGGTACAGGATTGGCAACAGTTGCGGTCTTGGTTCTGCTTTGGAACCCCTTGCTCTACTGCGCGACACAGCAGTTGGACGGCCGAGTTCAAACTGATACGGGCGGAGAAACGCATCCAGGCGCAGCAGCGATCCTGGTCAACGCAATCAAAACAGAGAACACTACGAACCCGCTCGGAATTGACACGCTGCACCCGCGGTTCCGATGGCTGCTCGAATCCAGCGCAAGAGGCCAGTTGCAAACGGCATACCAAATTCTGGTTGCGAGCAGCCTCGAGAAACTTCAAGCAGGTACCGGCGACAAATGGGACAGCGGTAGAGTCGCCTCCGATAACTTGGTGGAAGTTCCCTACGAAGGTAAGAATCTCTCGAGCAGTGAAAGGTGCTATTGGAAGGTCAGAATCTGGGATCGGAATGGCCGCTCAAGCCTCTACAGTGAGCCTTCCTTTTTCGAAATGGGGCTGCTCCGTCCGGCCGATTGGCAAGGCAAATGGATCGAATCTGACAAAGGGATATCATCTCCGCTACTAAGAAAAGAGTTCAACCTGGATGGAGCGACAAGACGAGCTCGCGTCTACATATCCGGCATTGGCTACTATGAGCTGTACATCAACGGCAAGAAGGTCGGAGATCGCGTTCTTGAGCCCGCTTCTTCGTACTACAACAATGATCAACCATTCAAGCTCCGAACCCGGGTCATTTATGCAACCTATGATGTAACGAATCTTTTACACAGGGGCACGAATGCTATCGGCGTCATTCTGGGGAACGGCTGGTATAGCGCGGAGAATGACGTGGCGCCGGCACCGGTGGGGCGTTCTCCTTACGGCGATCGACCGCGCCTGATTCTGCAAATGAACGCAGAAACAAGCTCAGGTGAAACCCGCAGCATTTTTTCGGATACCAGCTGGAGAACTCATCCGGGCCCCATCACATATAACGACATCTTTCACGGGGAAACGTACGATGCCCGCCTGGAGCAGCATGGGTGGGATACGCCCGGCTTCAATGGTGGGTCCTGGAGTTCGGCAGCTTTGGCAGAATCACCGAGCGGTGTCCTCATTTCTGAGATGCTTCCGCCGGAACGGGTGGTGGAGACAATTCAGCCGGTGAAACTGCTCGTTCCAAAGGATCCTGAGGGTTTTTGGGGGACCTATGTCTATGATTTCGGCCAGCTCTTCAGTGGCTGGGTCAGAATTAAATTGTCAGGGCCGCCCGGCACAAAGGTGACTCTCAAATACGGATCGAGAATCTTCCCCGAAGACAATACCCTGGACAACCGCAGCAATATGATGCCTGGGGGTGAAGCACGCCAAACCGATACGTACATATTGAAGGGTGATTGTGTGGAGACCTGGGAACCGCGATTTACGTTGCACGGTTTCCGGTATGTCGAGGTGAGAGGAAGCAGCGATCTCCCGGCAGTTGAGAGCATAGAGGGTCGGCTTGTGCGGTCCGACATTGATTCTACCGGCTCGTTTGTCAGCTCGAACGACCTAATCAACAAAATCCATGAAAATATCCGCTGGACATTCATGTCCAGCTTTCAGGGTATATTGCAGGACGCCGCTGATCGCTCCGAACGGCAGGCATGGCTCGGAGACCCAAGCTTTGTCGCAGAGGACTACATCTACAACTTCGATATGGAAGCGTTTTGGGAGAAGTGGCTGGATGATATCCAAGACACGCAGAAGGAAAACGGGGACATACCATTCGTGAGTCCAATCCATTGGCGCGATGGAATGAATACCTACCTCATGTGGCCGTGCTGGAAGAGCACATATCCCCTTCTGACTTGGTATCTATATCAGTACTACGGCGACAAAAGAGTTCTGGAAGCGCACTACCCAAGTTTGAAAAAGCTGATCGATTCGCTGAGTGCAAGCTCCAAGGACTACATCATTTCTGAAGGACTAGGAGATCATATGGAGCCGCAGAGTAATGGATACACCCATTTCTCGCCGCTTCATACGCCGGCCGCCGTGACATCCACCGCTTACTATTATTACGAGACTTGGATAGTGGCGCAGATGGCTGAAATCCTGGGTCAGACTGAAGATGCGAAGAAGTACTCGGCGTTGGCCGAGAGCATCAAAGAGGCATTCAATCGCATTTTCTTCGATTCCGCGACCGGTGAGTATTCCACGGGGAGCCAGACTTCGAACGCCCTGCCGCTCTACTTGGATATGGTTCCGGAGAAGAATGTGCAGGAGGTTGTAAAACATCTTGTGGATGACATTGTCGAAAAGCATAGCGGGCATCTATCAACAGGGATCATTGGGTCCAATGCGCTTGCTCAGACGCTCCCACAACACGGGGCCACAGAAGTGGAATACGAAATCGCCACGCAGACCACTTATCCAAGCCTCGGCTACCAGATTACCGAGGGTGCAACTGCGGTTTGTGAAACGTATGAATGCAGCCCATGGCTGAGCCAGAACATGAAGATGTTTGGTAGTGTCGACAAGTTCTTTTATCGAAATCTTGCCGGGATCAGCCCCGCAGTCCCTGGGTACAAGCGGGCAATTATCAAGCCGCAGCCGGTTGCGGATCTCCGCAGCGCGATGGCGACCGAGCAGACAGTGAGGGGACCGATCACCGTTTCGTGGATCAGGGGCGATACTTCCTTGGGTTTGAAAGTTTCGATTCCCGCTGGCATGGAGGCCGATGTTAGCATTCCGAAACTGGGAATGATGAATTTGTCGATCGTAGAGGGCGGAAGAACCGTGTGGTCGGACAACAAATACATCGGCGGCGCGGATGGAATCAGCGGCGCGAATGATGCACGGGATTCCATCGTGCTGTACGTGGGTTCGGGGTCTTACGACTTCGAGATGAACGGCAGATTGTTTTAATGGAGGTGGCTGGTGCAGCGGGTGCGGCGCGGCCGTATTCCGCTAGTCTGGTCAATCGGAGAGAAGCGGCGGCGAGAGCTGGAACGACGCGGGGTCCGACGCCGACTTCCACCGCAAGCGTCCCGGCAAGCGCGATTGGACGAGGTCTTCCAACTGCAGCAGGCGCGCGTAGTGAGCGCGGACTGGGTGGTCAGGTACCACCACGCTGCGGCAACTGGAACGGCCGAGCCGGCACGACGCCCGGCCAGCAGCCGCGTCACCGTGCGTGAGAACCAGCAGGAAGATATCTCCATAGAGTCTCGCGGACAGAAGCTTGGCTTCACCCAGATCGCGCAAAGACCGCCGCGGGAGGCCGCTTCCGATGGTGTGTCCCCGCAAAGAACAAACCTTAGAGACAGAGCTACAAGCAGATCGCAGCCTCTTCCATCGCCGCCCGCCAACTAAAACCCAGGGGCACTTCTATTGTGGTACGACAACCAGCGCCTTTCCGCTTGACATGCCGTCGTTCTCGGGGCGATACTTCAAAATCAATAGCCAGTATCGTTACCGGTATCGATGTCTGAACCCGAAACCCTGTGGCTGAAAGTATGAGCACCGCTTGAGAATCTGAGGAGCAGTCAAATGGATGACAACGGTCCCTCTAAGAAAGAGGGTGAACAATCCGGCAGCATGGAATCAGGCAGATTGCCTCGCCGCCAATTTCTCAAGCAGGCGGGAGCGGCCATCGGGGCAGTTGCGGCAGTTGCTCCAGTGGCTCACTGGACGGCCCAAGCGGAAACTGTGCTAGGTGCGAATCAGGATTTCTCTCTTTCAAAGGCAGCCATTTCAAAGCCTGGCGCAGCCGGCGTCACCTATCCGCGCATGTTTCGCGGCTCAAAACTAAAGATGCTTTCATTCCCGCTCGGAGGAGTCGGGGCGGGGAGCCTGGGTCTCGGTGGGCGCGGCCAACTGAGAGATTGGGAGATATTTAATCGCCCCAACAAGGGATTCTCGCCGAACTATGCATTTCCGGCTATTTGGGCGCAATCAGGAAAAGAACCTCCCATCGCTCGCGTGCTGGAGGCCCGGATTCAGCTTCCGTATGAAGGCCAGGACGGACTGGGATCGCAAAACGCCCCGGGGCTCCGCCGCCTGCAGGGAGCCACATTTACCGGCGAGTACCCCTTGGCGCATATTGAATTTGAGGATTCGCAGCTTCCATTTCAGGCGAGTCTAGACGCTTTCTCTCCCTTCATCCCACATGACCCGGACGACTCAGGTTTGCCGGTCGCGATCCTCAGCTACCGAATCCATAACCCAAGCCATGCTGCGCTAAAAGTGGGCCTTGCATTTTCGGTTGACAACCCTGTTCTGAACGGCTCTCCTGGTATGTTCGGGGGGGTAGGAGCCGAGGCAAAGCGCGTCAACGAATATCGAGAGGAGGATCGCCTGGCCGGTTTGCTCATGAGCAATCCGGGACTGGATACGAATGATCCAGTCCATGGAACATTCGTCCTGGCAGCGATTCCGCAAGCGGGTACACGTCTGACGCATTGGCGTGGATGGCCTAAAGCCGCGTGGTGGACTTCGCCCTTGATGTTCTGGGACGCCTTCTCTGCAAAAGGCGAGCTAGGCACAGAACCTGGCGAGATGAGTACCGTCGGCGTGCTTTGTCAGAGTCAAACGATCGAACCGGGACAGACCGGCGAGTTCAAGTTCCTACTGGCTTGGCATTTCCCGAATCGCACTCCGGGTTGGTGCGGATGGACTTCCCCTCTCGGCAAAGAGAAGACGGTCATCGGAAATTTCTACTCAACGCGGTTCAAGGATGCATGGGATGCGGCACGCTACACGGCCGAGAACCTGGAGGACTTGGAGAGCCGCACGAAACGATTTGCCCAGGTGCTTCGCGAAAGCAGTATTCCGGATCCGATCAAAGAGGCAGCGAGCGCAAACCTGTCCACCTTAGCTTCAACAACTTGTTTCCGTACCGCGGACGGCGAATTTCACGGGTTCGAGGGCAGCGACGACAACCTCGGCAGTTGCTATGGCAACTGCACTCACGTCTGGAGCTATGAAACTGCTACAGCTTTTTTATTCCCCTCGTTTGCTCGCTCACTGCGCAAGGCAGCGTTCGGATTTTCGCAAGACGAAGCGGGAGGAATCCGCGCCCGTCAACTCCTTCCCGATGGCGAAACGCGCGACACGATTGTAGCCGCGGACGGGCATATGGGCCAAATCATGCACGCCTATCTCGATTGGAAGTTATCTGCTGATAAGGCGTGGCTTGAATCGATTTGGCCCTGCGTCCGGCGCGCGCTCGAGTTCGCTTGGGTCCAGGGCGGATGGGATCCGTCTAAGACGGGTGTGGCAGTGGGAGTACAAAACAACACCTATGATGTTGCCTTTTTCGGGCCGAATCCAATGTGCGGAATTTATTACCTCGGCGCATTGCGGGCCGGTGAAGAGATGGCACTTGCCGTTGGAGATCAAGCCTCGGCAGACGAATACCGGCGCATATTTCAGCAGGGCAGCCACTGGATCGATGCGAATCTGTTCAACGATGAGTTTTATATTCAGCAGATCAAAGGGTTTACACTGGACCAGATCCACCCCGCACTGCGTATAGGGACAGTGGGATTCGACCCCACGAATCCGCAGTTCCAGTTGGGCAGCGGATGTTTGATCGATCAGTTGATCGGACAATACCTGGCACACGTGATGGACCTTGGATATCTGGTGTCGCCCGATCATATTCGAACAACGCTTGAATCCATATATAGATACAACTACAAACGCACTCTCGTGGATCACGATAACGTCGAACGGACCTTCGCATTGAACGATGAGTCGGCTATGGTGATCTGCGATTACGGAGAGGCTGCACGACCGCGCATACCTTTTCCGTATTTCGCGGAGGTGATGACGGGATTCGAGCACTCGACAGCAGCCCTGATGTTGTATTCGGGGATGGTGCCCCAGGGCATCGAGTGCATCCAAAACATTCGCGCGCGTTACGACGGCGAGAAGCGGAACCCTTGGGATGAGGCAGAATGCGGCCATCACTATGCGCGGGCGATGGCTTCCTGGTCCAGCTTCATTGCGGTAAGCGGTTTTGTCTATGATGGCCGACGAGCCGCCGTTGTGGCTGTGCCGCGCGTCCCACATCAATCCTTCGATTGTTTTTGGTCGACTGGCGCCGGATGGGGATCATTCTCGTATAGCACTATCGCAGGCGGCACTCGTTTCTCGATCGAGGTGATCGCAGGCTCACTGGCCTGCGGTTCATGCGAGATCACAGGATCGGGAGGAGCAACTTCGGCAGTTTGTAATAACGTTCGGCAGCCTCATACGATCCATGCGGCCAATGGGAGGACTCTCTTCCAATTCGGCGAGCCGTTCACGCTCACAACGGGACAGACTCTAAACCTCGAAGTGCGATCATGACCGAGAAGCCATTGGGCCGTTGTGGGCGGAGCCTTTCTGACTGCGGGTAAGACCACTCTTCTCTTGACGGTGGCGTGGGAGTTGAAGCGGCGCCGGGTGCGCAGCGCTCTTACCACGATGCGCTACAATCCCCCGCGGGGTAAACATGCAGTGAAACCTCGCAGTCTAATTCCGGTCATCTTCTTGCTTGCCGCGGGCGTCCTCTCTCACGTTGCCGCCCACAGCCAGCCGGTCAAGGTTACCGGCGGACTTGTCTCCGGAGTCTCCGCCACCGACCCATCGATCATCGCCTACAAAGGCATCCCCTTCGCGGCGCCCCCAGTCGGCGACCTGCGCTGGCGCGCGCCGCAGCCCGTGATTCCATGGACCGGCGTAGTCAAGGCCGACAAGTTCGCTGCCAGCTGCATTCAGCAAATCGTGAGGGAATTCGGCCCTTGGACTTATGAGTTCATGCCCCACAACGAGGTCAGCGAGGACTGTCTTTACCTCAATCTCTGGACACCTGCCAAAACGCCCTCCGCAAAACTACCCGTCTTCGTCTACATCTACGGCGGCGGCTTCGAAACGGGATCGAGTGCGGTGGCCATTTACGATGGCGAGAGCCTCGCAAGAAAGGGACTCGTTGTCGTCACCTTCAACTACCGTGTGGGTGCGTTGGGATTTCTTGCACATCCTGAGTTATCCGAAGAATCTCCCCACCGGTCTTCCGGAAACTATGGGCTGCTTGACCAGATCGCCGCATTGAAATGGATCGACGACAATGTCGCTCGCTTTGGCGGAGACCCGGACTGTATCACTATCGCCGGGCAGTCCGCCGGCTCCATCGCGGTCCACGACATGACGGCATCTCCCCTGGCGAAGGGGTTCTTTCACCGCGCCATTGCCGAGAGCGGGGGCTCCACCGTCGGAGGCGTCGGCCTGAACTTCCCACCAAAGCTACTTGTCGAGGCAGAAGCCTACGGCGAAAAGTTTGCGGAATCCAAAGGCGTCCATTCCCTCCGGGAACTGCGTGCGCTGAGCCCGCAACAGATTCTGGCTCCGGTTCCGGGAAACTCCAATGGATTCCACTTCGATCCCATCGTCGATGGCTATGTATTGCCTGCCCCTTACATGGAAATCATTGCGCAGGGGAAGCAGAACGATGTAGCCACGCTCACCGGCGGCACTACGGGAGAACTCGGCGGCATCTTCGGGCCGGCAGAAAAGCCACTGACGGTACAGGCGTTTCAAGATCAGGCGCGCATGCGCTATGGCGATCTCGCGGATCGATTCCTCAAGCTCTATCCCGCCGCCACCATCGGACAAGCCACGGCCGCGCTGAGCGCAAGTACCCGCGATCAGTCGCTGGTCGCGATGTATCTCTGGGCCAAGTTCCGCTCAAAAACAGCCAAGACCAAGGTATATGAGTATCTTTGGGACCACGCACTGCCCGGCCCCGAAGCCACTCGATACGGCGCGTTCCACAGCTCGGAGCTGCCTTATGTGTTCAACAACCTGTCTACCGAGAATCGCCCGTTCTCCGAAACAGATCAGAAGATCGCTGATCTCATGTCGTCCTATTGGGCCAACTTCGCCGCAAAAGGAGATCCCAATGGACCCGGCCTCCCCGCATGGCCCGCTATCGGCGACAAACTCGTGATCATGGAGGTGGGCGACCGTAATGAGCCAATTCCGTTGGCCGGAAGTCCTGAGAAGTTTGAATTCTTTCAGGAGCTTCTCACAGACTCCAAGTGAGTTTGTGCCGACGACTCTCCAAGGACAATCGCATGAACCGTTTTGGTGGGCATGGTTGGTTTATCGAATTCCGCCCTCATCCCAGAGGAACGGCTCGAGAATAGTCTCG
>Ga0302201_10002504_pt1 | contig 14381 bp, 14 predicted proteins | sample II_Bog_N3_2_FD_194586 | JGI IMG/M metagenome (GOLD analysis project Ga0302201, IMG submission 194586) | Peat permafrost microbial communities from Stordalen Mire near Abisko, Sweden - II_Bog_N3_2 | ecosystem: Environmental > Terrestrial > Soil > Wetlands > Peat | place: Sweden: Abisko...
GTATTGATCGCGCTCTACCTGCCGATCTTCAGCCTGAACGGCGTGGGCGGGCAGTAGAGGCGGTTGACATGGACATCGATGTCAAGAAGGTCATGTTGACTCTCTTAGAGCGCCAAAAAGAGTATGTCTTAGAAGATTTGGAGCAATACCGAGAGGCCATGGTCGTGGTCTTCACCGCAGATGGACAGTCCTATGTGTCATTTCCTAGGTTTGAAGATGGAATCTCCAAAATCGCTGAATATTCGACAATTGTAGAAACGGCAAAATCCAAAAACGCAGTGCTGATGATCACCGTCAACAACGCGAGAACAAAAGTGAACCCGACCGAGAACGAACTTGAGAACTATCGGTGGGGAGATTTCGACTCAACCAACTCAAGATCTTGTATCTTGCTGACCGCTAGTGGTCCTGAGCTGCAAAGCTGTAGTCTCGAATTGGGCTTTGATATCAAGGACGGGAAGGTTCAGTTCGACCGGGAGCCAGAGCTTATGGATAAAATCGAGCTTAACCTCTTGCCCGATTGGCCGGAGACTTCTGCCGGATTGGCCAATTAAGATGCGCAATGAGTGTCTGGAAATCTGTGGAGGTTGAATGAGGGTCATGGAAGCTGTCGAAGTGAACCAGGACGTCGATGGTGTTCTTCGCCTTGTTGAGCGGAACCGGGAGTCGATTCTTGTCATGAAGGATGGCCAACGGCAATGCATGATTCTCCCGCTACACCGTATTGAGATAGAAATGCTTCAGGTTTTGAAACGTCGCGAAGCCAGAAAGCTGCGGAGGGGTCGGATCCGGCACTAACCCCCTAACCCCAGAATCCTTCGTAAAGCTTTTTGCCCGCTGTCTAAGTCTGTTATTGAGAGTCCAACCACTATGGCCACCATCCCTGTCGCCGTCCCTTACAGCAACGACGCACTCTCCGAGACCGAGCGCGCGCAGATGCTCGCCCGCCGCTACCACGCCGAGTTCGTCGACCTGAAGAACTTCAAGATCCAGCACGAGCTCTTCAAGAGCGTGCCGGTAGACATGATGTTCCGCTACAACTTCGTTCCGCTGGAGCAGAGCGAAGGCCGCCTCGCCATCGCCGTCGCCGACCCATCGAAGCTGATGGTCATCGACGAGATCGCCGGCCTGCTCGGCGCGCGCATCGTTACCCGCGTCGCCACGCTCTCGCAGATCACGGACCTACTCAAGAAGAACGAGCAGTCGCAGCGCGTGTTGGACGAGGCCAGCGAGGGCCTCGCCTTCGACGTGCTCTCCAACGAGGAGAACGCCGAAGAGAACATCTCCATTGAGAAGCTCACCAACGACGACGACATCTCGCCCATCATCCGCCTGGTCGACACCACCATCTTCACCGCGCTCGAGCGCCGCGCCTCCGATATTCACCTCGAAACCTACGACGACTGCCTGCTGGTCAAGTACCGCATCGACGGCGTGCTGCAGCAGGCGATGGCGCCCATCGCGCGCGAGCACCACCAGACGATCCTCTCGCGCATCAAGGTCATGAGCGAGCTCGACATCGCCGAACGCCGCGTCCCGCAGGATGGCCGCTTCCGCGTGCGCTACAAGGGCCGGCTCATCGACTTCCGCGTGAGCATCATGCCCACCGTGCATGGCGAAAACGCCGTGCTGCGCGTGCTCGACAAAGAATCGATGTCAGAGAAGTTCAAGCAGCTCTCGCTGGACGTTGTCGGCTTCGCGGAGAAGGACCTCACCCGCTTCCGCCGCTACATCAAGGAGCCCTACGGCATGGTGCTGGTCACCGGTCCCACCGGCTCCGGCAAGACCACCACACTCTACGCCGCGCTCAACGAGATCAAGTCCGAAGAGGACAAGATCATCACCATCGAAGACCCGGTCGAGTACCAGATCCGCGGCATCACGCAGATTCCGGTGAACGAGAAGAAAGGTCTGACCTTCGCGCGCGGCCTGCGCTCCATCCTGCGCCACGATCCGGACAAGATCCTCGTCGGCGAGATCCGCGATGCCGAGACCGCGCAGATCGCCATCAACTCCGCGCTCACCGGCCACCTCGTCTTCACCACCGTCCACGCGAACAACGTGGTCGACGTACTGGGCCGCTTCCTCAACATGGGCGTCGAGCCGTACAACTTCGTCTCGGCTCTGAACTGCATCTTGGCGCAGCGCCTCGTCCGCACCATCTGCGACTTCTGCGCGCGTGAGATCACGGTCAGCGATGAAGAGCTGGAGTTGAACGGCCTCGACCCGAAGGACTGGCAGGGCTTCAAGTTTCGCGAGGGCGCCGGCTGCATCGAGTGCGCCGGCACCGGCTACCGCGGGCGCTCCGCCATCCACGAACTGCTGGAACTCGATGACGAGATCCGCGAGATGCTGCTCGAAAAGCGTCCGGGCTCGGAGATCCGCAAGAAGGCCAAGGAGAAGGGCATGATGTTCCTGCGCGACTCCGCGCTGGACCGCGTTCGCGCCGGCGTCACCACCCTGCGCGAGATCAACAAAGTTACCTTCATCGAGACCGGACGCTAACGCCGCTACTTCCTCTTCGCCGCCTTCTTCGTGCTGGTCGCCGCCGGAACGAGCAGCGGAATCACCGCCGTCCCGATCGGGCTGCCCAGTCCCGAGCAGGCGTCCCAGCCCGGCCCGGCAGTAAAGCTTCCGTTGTTGCCGCTGGTGATGTCGCGGAAGGCCATCTGCGCGCCCGCAGCGTAGATGGCCGGATTGATAAAGCCCGCGGCGACCTTGTTCTTGGCATTGGCCAGCGCAATCAGCCCCGCCCACAGCGGCGCGACCGCGCTGGTGCCGCCGATGACCAGCGTCTGTCCATCCACGCGCACGGAGTAGCCGGTGGAAGGGTCGGCATCGCCGCAAACATCCGGCACGCCGCGGCCGCCAGTCGTCGTGGTCGACTTGGGCACGCCGGCGTTCGCTTGCCATGCAGGCAGAGCGAAGACCGTACTCACACCGCCGCCCGTGGCGCCCTCGTTGGCGCTCAGCTCGTTCCACACGACCTCGCTCTGGATGGTGCTGCCCGAGCCCGTCAGCTTGGTCCCGCCGCAGGCCAGCACATGCGGGCTGGAGGCGGGAAAGTCCACATGGTTGGCCGTGCCGGTCACGCCGTCGGTAGAGCCATCGTCCCCGGAGGCGACGGTGATGGTCACGCCCACGGCCGCCGCTGCCTGGCACGCTGTATCCAGCGCCGCCATGGACTGCGCCGTCCAACTCGACTCCGGCCCGCCCCAACTGATCGAGATCACGCTGGGCTTGTTAGTGGTGTCATGCACGGCGGTCGAAATGGCGTCGATAAATCCCTGGTCGGTGTTGGGCGCGAAGTACACGGCAATCGCCGCGCCGGGCGCCACCGCTGCGCTCACCTCAATGTCCAGCATCACCTCGCCGTCGGGTCCGCTGGAGGTGCCGGGTGTGTTCTTTCCCTTGTCCACGGAGACCGCCGTGACCGTCGGCGCGGTCTGACCCAGCGTCTTGAAGTAGGCGGTGATGTCCGCCGCGCGAAATCCGCCGCCTAGTTCGATCAGCCCGATGGTCTGACCCTTGGCCGAGGCTCCCGCCGGGAACTGGTAGAGCTGTGCCACCTGCACCGGCGTGTAGGAGGTGCCGGCAGCGGCCTTCGCCGGACGGAAGTGCGGCTTGGCCTGCGGACGGTTGTCCAGCCCCAACACTGCGTTCACGTGGCCCTCCAACTCGGCCGGCAGGTAGATGGAGCCGCTGCGCAGTCGCAGGTCGCCCTGCTGCTGGAGCGTCACGCCGAAGGCCTTCTGCATCGCCGCCACGCTGCCGGTCAGTTGCAGCGTGCAGGGGCCGGGCGGCAGACCGGAGACGACCTTCAGCCCAAACTCCTTCGCAAAGGCCTTCACCAGCTTCTTGGACTCCGGGTCAGCGCCGTATTTGCTCGCATAGGCAGCGCGGGTCAGGCGCTCCTGCGGAACGCCGCCCTTCACCGGCAGCGCCGCCTTGCACTTCAGCACGACGGATACGATGATGTTGCCGCGCGCCGCGGCGGTCTTGGCCGCCGGCTGCGCCTTGGCAGTCAGCGCAGACTTCTCGCTGCCAGCCAGGGCAATGCGCTTCTGGGATGCGAATCGTGTGGAAGCTGCCATAACTCCTCCAAGGGTCCGCGTCTTCTCTAAGTCTCAAAGCGCGGACATGCAGATTTCATCAGGGGCCCGACGGGTGTACAACGTGGTTGACGCTACGATACACCCATGGACCTCACCGCGATCCAATCCGCGCTGCGCGAACACAAAATGGATGGCTGGCTCTTCTACGACCACCACCACCGCGACCCCATCGCCTACCGCATCCTCGGGCTGGACGAGCACAGCTTCGTCTCGCGCCGCTGGTTCTACTTCGTGCCCGCCACCGGCGAGCCGCGCAAGCTGGTGCATCGCGTCGAATCCGGCAAGCTCGATTCGCTGCCCGGCGGGAAGAACGAATACTCGTCCTGGCAGGAGCTGGAGCAGAAGCTTGAAGCCATGCTCTCCGGCGCGACGAAGATCGCCATGCAATACTCGCCGCGCAACGCCATCATGTATGTCTCCATGGTGGACGCGGGTACCGTCGAGCTGCTGCGCGGCATGGGCAAGGACATCGTCAGCTCGGCCGACCTGGTCAGCCTCTTTGAAGCCGTCCTCACCGAGGCCCAGATCGCCACCCACTTCGCCGCGCAGAAGAAGCTCGACGAAGTTCTCGCTGCGGGATGGAAGCGCATCGGCGACGCCGCGCGCAGCGGGAAGGGAACCGACGAATTCGCCATCATGGAGTTCCTCAAGTCCGGCATTGAGCGGGCCGGCCTCTTCACCGACCACGGCCCCAACTGCTCCGCCGGGCCCAACTCCGCCGACTCGCACTACGATCCCACACTCGAGTCCTCGCGCCCCATCCGCAGCGGCGACTTCGTCCTCATCGACATCTGGGCGAAGCTGGCCAATGATCCCGCGGCCATCTGGTATGACATCACCTGGACTGGCGTCGTGAACCGTGAGCCGACCGAGCGCGAGAACCTCATCTTCCACACCGTCCGCGACGCCCGCGACGCGGCCATCGCCGCCATCCAGTCGGCCTATGTGGCCAACCAGCCCATCGCGGGCTGGCAGGCCGACGACGCGGCGCGCGCCGTCATCCGCAACGCCGGCTTCGCCGAGTTCTTCACCCACCGCACCGGCCACAACATCGCCGTCGAGCTCCACGGCAACGGCGCGCACCTGGACAATCTCGAGACCCACGACGAGCGCCTGATCCTGCCCAACACCTGCTTCTCGGTCGAACCCGGCATCTACTTCCCCGGCGAGTTCGGCGTCCGCAGCGAGGTCAACATGGTCACCCGTCCCGGCAGTGCGGTCGTCACCGGCCCCGCACAGACCGAACTCCTCCGCATCTGATATCAGAGTGGGCACTAAACCCTCGATGTGCCTGCCCAGTTGAGCATGTACGTCTTCAGCAATGCGCTGAACTCCTTGGCTTCGTCTGACATACGGCTTCCACGATTTGTCATCTGATAAAAATCCAGATTCACGACCGGGTCAATCAATTCGCTCATCGTAACCTTGCGATTGCGGCAGGCGATCATGCCAAAAGAGGGAATCACGGCGACTCCTTCATTCGCCTCGACCAAAGCTATCTGTGTTTCCAGCAGTTTAACCACCTGCCCGCGCATAACAGTAACACCTGCCTTCTCAAGCTGCTTATCAATGAGCAGCTGATGCGGATAGTCCTTCGTCAGCGCAATCAGCCGCTGCCGGTCAAGCGACGACCAGCGGGTGGCAATGTTGTTGATCGCAAATCCCTGATCGGGCGCTACGAGCATCAGGGAAAAACTGAACAAGGGGGTCCTTCGCAGCCCCGGAGCATTCTTGAACAGCCCCACTCCCATATCAAGCTTTCCATTCTGAATGCGTTGCTCAATCTCGGGGAGCGAGCCGTCGAATAGCCGGACCCGCAGGTCCGGGCGGCGCTCGCGAAACTGCCGGATAGCCTGTGGAAGAACATTGGCCGCGAGCCATGGCGTGGTTCCAACGGAGATCCATTGTTCCTGGCCTTTGGCCGTCTGCTCAATGCGGGACATGGCCGCGTCCAGCGCAGACAAGCTGGGCTCCGTTACCTCCAGCAGTTCGCCCCCGAACGCAGTCAAGCTGACGTTTCGCGTTGTCCGGGCGAAGAGCCGAAACCCGACCTGGCGCTCCAGTTCGCGGATCAACACACTCAGCCCGGACGGCGTGATTAGAAGCGCCTCTGCTGCACGGGCAAAGCTGCGATGGCGCGCAACCAGATGAAAAGCCCTTAGCTGTCTTGAAGAGAATTCCATTATTGAAAATTCCTCAATAGATAGTAACAATTCAGAGCTTTTTGTTCATAGTAATAGGGACTAGAACAGACACATGGAGGCCGGAGACGGCCCCAAATTAGGAAGCAAGAAGGAGAATGTTATGTCTAAGTCCAAAAGCATTGTGCTCGTTCATGGCGGTTTCGTTGATGGCTCCGGTTGGGAGGGTGTATATCAACTCTTGAAGAAGGATGGCTTTGAAGTCATCGTTGTCCAGAACCCCACCGTCACTTTGGCAGAGGACGTCGCTGTCACCAAGCGCGCCATTGCGACCGCCAAGGGAGACGTCGTCCTTGTGGGACACTCCTATGGTGGAGTCGTCGTCTCGGAGGCCGGTAACGATCCGAAGGTGAAGTCGCTGGTTTACATCACGGCCTTTGCGCCGGATAAGGGCGAGTCCGTAGCATCCCTGATCGCGAACCCCGCTCCCGGCGCACCCGTGCCACCAATTCTTCCTCCCGTCGATGGCTACCTCTTTCTGGATCGAGAGAAGTTCGCCGCTTCCTTCGCTGCCGATGTGCGCCCGGACCTCGCCGCATTCATGGCTGACTCTCAAGTTCCGTGGGGCGTAGAGGCCTTGCAGGGAGCCGTAACCGAGCCAGCATGGCGCGCAAAGCCGAGCTTCTATCTGGTTGCCAAGAATGATGGGATGATTCCGCCCCCGGCGCAGCGCACGATGGCGAGCCGTGCGGGCTCTCAGGTGACGGAAGCGCCCGGCAGCCATGCCATCTATGTCTCGAACCCCGAAGTGGTCGCCGAAGTGATCAAGCAGGCTGCCAGGTAACGGGAAAATACAAGTTGATGCGGTGCGTACATCGTCGCAGCTCATATGGGCGCGACGGGACCACCGCATCGCAATTTGTCGTGTAAACCATGGAGAGTTCCACACACCGCTGATAGAATCAAACACGCATGGCCACTGGAGTTCAAAAAATCACGCAGCCGCAGTCCAATTCCCAAGAGAAGTCCACGCTTCCCGCGCTGGTTCTACTGGTCGGGTGGCTCGTCCCCGGCGCGGGACATCTGCTGCTGGGCAAGTGGGTGCGCGGCCTCCTGCTCTTCGCCTCCATCCTCGGCATGTATCTCATCGGCCTCGGCTTGCAGGGCAAGATCTACACGCCCAACACCGGCGACATCCTGGATATCCTGGGCTTCATCGGCCAGTTGGGCATGGGGCTGCTCTACTTCATCGCGCGCTGGTTCGGCCTTGGCGCAACGTCCATGGTCAACACCCTCTCCGACTACGGCACCAAGTTCCTCATTGTGGGCGGGCTGCTCAATCTGATCTCCGCGGTGGACGCGCACTCGCTGGCCAACGGAAGAAAGGCCTCGTAGGATGCTCTCTCACTTCAGCGCCGCTCTGCTCTTCGCCCTGTTCTGTTCGGTGGTCTTCGGCATCACCCAGCGTTCGCAGCCGAAGAAGATGTTCCACTTCGGCGCCTACTGCTTCGTGCTCTTCATCGGCGGAGTCATCCTGGCGAGCTGGCTCATGTGGGCCATCAAGCACTAACCTCCGCTCCCCACTAATGGAAGATGCTGCCGCCGTTCCCCGTCGGCGACTGTGTCCCAGTCGACCCCGTAGCGCCGCTGGCGCCATTCAGCCCATTCAGCCCTGTGCCAAAGCTCCCGGAATCCGTCGAGCTCAGGCCGCCACCCGTGATACTCACGCCCTGCTTCAGCAGTTCGATGCGCGGGTCATACCAGAACTCCCACGTGTCATAGCTCGTCTGCTGGTTGGGTTCGGTGATGCTGTCTCCCGAGCGCGAGGTCCCCACCCCGACGATCGGCCCGCCCTCGCCATCGCCGAAGATATCGCTGCCGGAACTTCCCGTGCTGCCGCTGGCCCCTGTGCTTCCACTTGCGCCGGTCGTATAACTCGCTCCGCCAAATCCGCTGGCCAGCGGCGAGGTCGCGCCGATGGTCGTGGTATTCGATCCGGCTCCATTCAAACCGCCTCCGCTCGCCACGCCCGGCTGGCCTCCAAACCCCGAGTTCATCCCCGCCGCGCTCCCCAGGTTCGCGGTCAGCCCGGCGAGCTCCTCCCCGAAGAATCCCTTGATCGTCGTCTTCTGCTGGCCCTGGTGGATCAGCCGCCAGTCGCTCTTGCCCGTCAGCGGGTCGACATACTCCTGGCGCAGATAGCGTACGTTGTTCGTGTTCTCCAGCGCCTTAATGGACGGAGGATAGCTCTTGTTCTTGCGGTAGTAGAGCTGGATCGCGCGGACATACTGCTCAGCCCGGTGCTGGCTCTCGATCTCCTTGTCGCGGCGCAGGTCGCGCGCCACCACCGGCGCGGCCACCGCCAGCGCAATCAGCACCAGCGCCACCATCACCACCACCGCCAGCAGCATGTAGCCAGCTTCGGAGTCACGACGGTCGGGTTGGAGCGAAGCGCGCATAGAGATTGGACGAAGTTTACGACGGATTCGAAGACGGCTAATTCGCCTGCAGCGGCAGCGACTGCGTGTTCTTGTACTGCAGGTCTTCCACCTGGACGCTGTTGCTGGTGATGCCGACAATCTTGTACTTGCGCGCCACAATGTCGCCCTGCGCGGCCAGGTACACATCCTCACCCGACAGCAGGAATGCCTGCCGCACGCCATTCGCGCGCACCGCCGTACCGAAGAACTTCAGGTTGATGGGCGGGGGCGGCGGCGGCCCCATATCCACCGGCGGCGCCACGGTGGCCGTCGCACTCGGCCGCGCCGACGGCAGATTCTTCGGCAACGCCACCGGCGTTGGCGGCATGTAAACCAGCGAAAAGATATTCCGTCCCGACCCCGTATACACCAGGCTCTCCGTGCGCAGCATCGCCGTCTCATCCAGCGTCGGATCCAGGCTGCTGGACGTGCTGGCCATCTTCGTCGCGGCCACACCCGGAGCGGCGCCGAGCCCTGTCACCGGCCCTGCAGTGGCCCCGCTCGTTTGTGCAGCCGTCTGCCCGTTGCTATTGATGCGGGTGCCGTTCGTCGAGCCCGTCACGACCGGCGCGGGTGCCGGCGGCGGCGCGCTCGACCCGCCGAACATCTCGTTATACCCAATGATCACGGCGATCAGCGCCAGCCCGCCCAGCACCGCGGCGACGATCGTCTTCTTCCGGTTCTCGGTTCCTCCGGTCACTGGCCGCCTCCTTGCGAAGTCGCGGCTGCCGGCAGCGTACTCTCCGTGGTCGCCTCTTCGCCCCGCGGAGCGCGCAGGTACGTCGTCACCCGCAGGCGCAGGTTCACCTGCCCGGTCTGCTGTCCGGTCAGGTTGATGCTGGTAATCAGGAAGAATACCTTGTCGCGCTCCAGCGAGTTGATGAAGTGCACAATCGGCCGGTAGTCGCCGGAGACGCTCGCATCCATGCTCACCTGCGTCAGCGCGTAATTGCCGCTGAGCACGGGAGTGTAGGCATACTGCGCGCGCGTCCAGTGCACGCCCTCGCGATGCGCCAGCACGCCCAGCTCGGCCGCAACCTCGGAGGTCGCATACGGCAGCCGCTGCTGATAGAACGTGTCTGCTGCGGCCGTCGAGTCCACCAGCTTGGCGTCCAGCCCGCGCAGCGGCTTCGCTGCCAGTTCGGCCGAGCGCAACTGCACCCGCTGCCGGTCCAGCGCATCCTCATTCAGCGACCCCAGCGTCTGCCACACATACGCGAGGTGGACTGCAAAATACAGAACCAGCACCAGCAGCACCGCCACACCCGCAAAGTGCAGGTTCAACTCCGTCAGCAGCGCCTTGGCGCGTTCCGTCAGCCGAGGCACATAGCGCAGAAACGGAATGTTGGAGTTGCTGGCCGGCGGCGGCTGAACCGGAGGTGGCAGGGTCGCAGTGCTCATCGCTGGCCTCCCTTCTGCCCGGGCCCACCCGGCCCCGCAATCGGATGCAGCGTCACATAGGGCTTCAGCACGATGCCATCATTCCTCCGCGGCTGTAAGGTCAGCTTCGGTGCGGAATCCTCCGCCTGGTCCACGCTCTTGGCATGGGGATAAGCCTCACCCTCCGGCAGCGGGTTGTAGTTCGCCAGGATCTCGAACTCCACGCCCGCGGGCATTCCATTCGCGGGCAGGTTCGCCTGGCCCTGCTCCTTGGCCTGCACCGTCTCGCCCGTCAGCCTCGGTTGCAGGAACCGCCGCGAGCGCTCCAGGTTGCGCACCAGTTGCACCGCGCGGTCGCGATCGCCCGAGACCCGCAGCCGGATCACCACATCTCCATCTTTTGAAATCTGCGGCTCAATCGACGTCACCTGCACGCCGCTGGGCAGCACCGTCTCCAGGTCCATCATCACCGCGGTCCAGCTAAAGCTCTTGCGCAGGAACAGCGCATTCAGAAACTGCGCGCGGTCCAGCACCGCTTTGTTTGCCGGCTCGCGCATGCGCCGCTCGTTGCTCTGCTTCTCCTGTTGCGCCGCGGCGGTGCGCGCCTTCAGGCGGTCCATCTCGGCCTGGGCATCGTCCAGCCGACCCTGTAGCAGGTGCGCGGTCAGGATCAGCGCAATCGCCGCCAGTGCCAGCGCTCCCATCAGCAGCCGCAGCCGCAGAAAGAACGGGCGCAACTCCACAAACGGCCGGCTCGCGAGATTGACGGAGATCTTCACTAGGCTCGCAGCGCCCCCGTCACACTGGACAACCACGCCCGCGGCACGCTGGTCGCGTCCGCCAGCAGCGCCGAACTCCCCACCAGCTCGCGCACGCTCAAACCATCCTCCGGGCCCACGCCCTGCTCGGACAGAATCCGTCCCAACCGCTCCGCGCCCAGCGGCCCCGCGCTCCATATCTGCCCGGGAGAAGCTGCCAGCGTGTCCTCAAAGTACGCCGCTGCCACGCTCACCGCCTGCGCAATCTCCCGCGACAGCGCCACCGGCTGCATGTCCTCGGCCACGGGCGTCTCCGGGTTGGAGGGCGCCAGCGGATGCTCCGGCAGCGGCTCCTGCGCGGCCCACTCCGCCGCGCTGTGGTGAACATCAATCAGCGGCAGGCTCACGTCAGCCACGCTCACCGCCTCCCCGTTATGCACCTGTAGGTCGAGGCTGCGATGCAGCAGCAGGACCCCGCTGCGCACAATCGCCGTGGTCACTCCCTGTGCGTTGGCGTTCACCAGCAGGGCAGCGCCGTCGCCCTCCAGCGCCGCCAGCGCGGCCAGCGTGCTGGGCAGCACCGACCCCGGCTCAAACCCCGCCTCACGCACGGCGGTCTCATACTCGCTCAGTACATCGCGCGGAATCGCCACCGCCAGCACCCGCACCCCGGCCTTGCCGCTGCTCATCACCTGGTAGCTCAGCATGGCGTCGTCGGCCTCGAAAGGCAGCAGCTTCTTCAGCCGGAAGCGCACAATCGGCAGCGCCTCGCTCAGCCGGCTGGGCAGCGCGTCAAAGTCCAGCAGCAGCACCCGCACGGCGGCGTCAGGAATCACCAGCGTAATATCCGCGTCGCGCGAGTTCGGCTTGGCGTCAACCTGTTCCAGCGCCCGCAGCACGGCGGCGGCTACCTCCACGCGGTCCACGACATTCCCTGGCCGCAGCCCGGGAACCACCGCACCCTCAGCCAGCTCCACGCGGGCGGTCGCCCCCAGCGGAGCGGTGGCATCGGCCGAGCGCGCCGCCACGACGCCCTGCGGGCTGATCTCGCAGGCTACGCGCGGCCGGGTCTCTGAGGGTTTAGGAAGCAGGTTCATGACGCTCGTTCTAGAGTACCTTGCAGCAGGTTGTTCCGGGCAGCTCTCCAGCGTTGGACGTATCGAATCCGCCCCCGTTGCCCCTATCGGCAAATATCAGCCTTACTCAAAGCTCGACAGCTCAAAGCTCACAGCTCAACAAGACCCCCTTAGCCTAAGCATCAAAGCCCTTCGGCCTCTCCGCCGCCACGCCGAACGCCGCCTCCAGCGCCATGCCCGCCTGCACCAGCGTGCCCTCATCGAACAGCCGCCCCACCAGCGTCACCCCATACGGAACCCGCCGTGGCGGGTTGAACTTCTTCAACGGCCGCTTCGGGTCAGGCGCCCAGTCGCTGCGCTCCTCCGCCACCTCTACGAACCCGGCGCGCAACGTCAGCGAAGGATGCCCGGTGAAGTTCGTAATCACCAGTTGCTCATCGCGCAGGCTCGGCACCAGCAGCAGGTCCACGCCCGCCATCACCCGCGCCATCTCCACGGCCACCTTGCGCCGCATCCGGTCGGCCTGCACATAATCCACCGCGCTCAGAAACCGCGACTGCCGGAACGTGTTCGGCCACGCATCCGGCACCTGCATCTTCAACTCGTCCACGCGGTGGCTGAGCGTCAACTCCTCAAACGCCGCCGCGCTCTCCGCAAACAGGATCACATTCAGCGAGTCGTACGGCCAGTCCGGTAGGCTCACCTCCACCTGCTCCATCCCCAGCTTCTTCACCGTCTCCAGCGCCGCTCGGTCCACCTCGGTCGCCGGGGCCTCGTTCATCCACTTCTTGATGTAGCCAACCCGCAACCCGCGCGTTCCTGTGAAAGACCTCTCCCGCCAGAACGACCGCGGCGAGCACGCTTGGTCCTTGCCATCGGAGCCGCTGATCGCTGCCAGCAACAGCTCCGTATCCTTCACATACCGCGCCATCGGCCCCAGCTTGTCGCACGTCCAGCTCAGCGTCATCGCTCCCGTCCGAGGCACCCGTCCAAACGTCGGCCGCATCCCGGTCACGCCACACCGCATACTCGGGCTCACAATCGAACCCTGCGTCTCCGACCCAATCGCAAACGCAACGAGTCCCGCCGCCACAGCAGCCCCCGGCCCCGCACTCGATCCCGATGCGCCCTCATCCAGGTTCCAAGGGTTCTTCGTCTGCCCGCCAAACCACACATCATTCAGCGCCAGCGCCCCCAGACTCAGCTTCGCAACCAGCACCGCACCGGCATCGTTCAGCCGCTTGGTTACCGTTGCATCTTCCATCGGCACACGGTCGCGAAACGGCTCCGCTCCCCACGTCGTTGGAATCCCCGCCGTATCCAGCAGGTCCTTCGCGCCCCACGGAATCCCATGCAGCGGCCCGCGATACTTCCCAGCCGCAATCTCCTTGTCCGCCGCACGCGCCTGCTCCAGCGCATGATCTTCAGTCAACGTAATCACGCAGTTCAGCATCGGCTGGTACTTCTTCAACCGTTCCAGGTAGATCTTTGTCAGCCGCTCGGCGCTCAACTGCTTCGTCCGCAGCCACTCCGCCTGATTCACGACGGACGCAAATGCAATCTCACCGTCCTCGCCGGGCATCGCCGGAATCGACGGTGCCTCTTCCTTCATCACCATCCGGACCGGTATCGGTACATCTGGAATAGGAATCTGCGCCGGTACCCACACCGTCGCTGGCACATCGTCATACCCGATCGCAAACTTCCGCGGCCCCACCCGCCGCTCCAGCACCGCGGCCATCGACTGCTGCCAGTTCCCGGCAGCCTCGGCGATGTCCTTCGCCGTCATCTCGACCTGCACCAGCTTCTCGGCCTCCGCAAAGGTCTCCGGAGATACCGCTGGCCCCACCGGAGCAGCCGTCCCAAACGCCGGCGGCGCCCCCGGCGTCTGCGGAGCCGCCGGTACCTGCCCCGCCTCGGCCGTTCCTGCCAGTGCCGCGGCCACCAGACCCATCCCACCCTTCGCCAGAAACTCCCTGCGCGTCCTCGACATATGCCCGCCCATCCTCTCGCCAAACACCCCCCAGATATACCACCCGGCATACCACCCGCCATACCACCCGCCCCATCCGTCAAACGTCTCTTCCCGCTTGACACACCCTATATAATCAAACCAGTTGGAGCAGCGATCCGGAGACGAGCGGGGTGCCATCCTCCTGGCGCTAAGCCAAGCGTTTTCAGGTATTTAGAAAGTAAGTTCTTTGCAATCAAGTTCTTACAGCGGTGCCATGAAGAGATCCAAAGCTAAGTCCTTATTCCTGAGGATTTTGCGAGAAATAGGGGGAGGGGGCACCCGCAGGATATGCCGCTGGCAACGCTCACCCTGGAACTCGGTATCGAGCACGCGCAATCGCTCAAGGATCGCCGCCAGGCGGTGCGCTCGCTGAAAGAGAAGCTGCGGCACGGCTTCAATATCTCGGTTGCCGAGCTG
>Ga0302201_10002505_pt1 | contig 14375 bp, 16 predicted proteins | sample II_Bog_N3_2_FD_194586 | JGI IMG/M metagenome (GOLD analysis project Ga0302201, IMG submission 194586) | Peat permafrost microbial communities from Stordalen Mire near Abisko, Sweden - II_Bog_N3_2 | ecosystem: Environmental > Terrestrial > Soil > Wetlands > Peat | place: Sweden: Abisko...
CATTTTCGACCAGTTCCAGCCGGACGGGACGACCATCGGAATCAAGCCAGACCTTGACCTCGGGCATTTCCAGATCAAGGGCACCACCGGCAAAGCGGCGCTTGCGCAGTGTGGAGGAGCAATCCCAGGCCGCGTGGACACGCCTTCCCGCTTCGTCCTTCGGCGGAGCCTGGAGCAGGGCAAATGCCTGCCGGTACGTGAGGCGGGCCATGCTCCGAATGATGGAGCGGCCGAAGCGAACAGAGCGGATCGACCCGTCGCGATTGATCGAGGCAAAGACGCTGAAGGCCAGACGATCCTCGTCGGGACGCAGGCTGCAGAGGCCGTTGCTGAGATTTTCCGGAAGCATCGGAATGACCCGGTCGGCAAGATAGACGCTGTTGCCGCGCTTGCGGGCCTCCTTGTCAAGAGGGGTCCCCGGCATCACGTAGTGAGAGACATCGGCGATATGCACCGAGACATCCCACCCGGAGTCGGTCGGCTGCACTTCGATAGCATCGTCAAAGTCGCGGGCGTCGTCGGGATCGATGGTGATGATCGGGTGATCCCGCAGATCCTCACGACCTTCCAGATCGGCTTCGGTGACCCGACTGCCAAACTGTTTAGCCTCGACCGCCACCGGCTCGGGGAACTCTTGCGGAAGCCCGTGCTTGTGAATGACCGAGAGCATGTCGATGCCGGGGGCACCCGCAGGGCCGAGGATCTGCACAATGTGACCCTCGGGGTTCACATGGCTGTTTTCCCAGCGGTCGAGTTGAGCCACCACCTTGTCACCGGGACGACCTCCCTTGGCATCAGGGACATAGAGACTGCGGGGGAAGCGCGGATCATCGGCGACGACGTGGAAAAAGTTTTTGGTGCGTTGAAGCGTGCCGACAATCGGGGCATCAGCCCTCTCGACAACGCGGACGATTTTTCCCTCAATCCTTCCGTCCCGACGGGCGCGTCCGTGGTCGCGAGGATCGCGGAACAGGCGTGCGACGACTTTGTCGCCGTGAAGCGCGGTCTCGAGATGATCCGAGGAGATGAAGAGATCTTTTCCTCCTTGGTCTTCGGCCAGCACATGCCCGGAGCCACCCGCGTGAATTTGAAGCTTGCCGGTGAAGAGATCAGCCGCCTGCGGCACGATGTAGTGATCCCTTCTGACGCGGGCCAGCTTCCCGTCGCGTTCCAGCGCCGAGAGAGTCCGGGTGAGTGCCGGGAAATCATCCCGGGGGATTTGCAGGGCTTGGGCAATCGCTGGGGCGGACAGCGGATCGGTTGCCAGCAGTTTCAGGATCGCGCCCTCAAGAGGCTGATCATCCTGCTGCCGGGCCGGTCTCGCAGGCTTGAAGCGGTGCTTCTGCGAGGGACGGGATTGTTGGGAAAATTTCTTGCCTGAATCGGCGACTTTTTTATCGCCCGGTTTCCTGTTCGCGGAACGGGGGGCCTTTCCCGAGGGAGAATGGCCAGTCGGATTTTTGGCACCTTGCGGATTTTTCTTGGGCACAGGGGCACCATTAACCGCTTTAGCCGCAGAGCAAAGAAAGAAAATGCTTGTGCCTGATCTTGGCACGAGGAAAGTAATTGCTATGCATCACTCCTCCCCGAATAAATCCGTCAGAACACCTTCCTTGAAGCAGCGTTCCCTGCAGGCCTTCACACTGATCGAGCTTCTCGTGGTCATCGCGATCATCGCGATTCTTGCCTCCCTCCTCATGCCCGCGATGAGCAGTGCCATGAATTCTGCCAAGAAGACCACGGCGAAGCAGCAGGCCACGAGTATCGCCACGGCCATCACGGGCTACGAAACCGAATACGGACGGCTTCCCACCAATTCGGGGGGAAGTAATGTGGATTCCACGCTCGTGCTCACACTCTGTTCGACCAATGATACCAATGGGAATCCGCGCGGGCTGATTTTCATGGAGGCATCCTCATGGAAGCAGGGTAAGGGTGGCACCAATAGCGCTGGTTTCGCCGACCCTTTTGGCTCCACAAACATTTATTTCGTGGCTCTGGACACAAATTATGTGAATTCGATTACGGTACCCACTCAGGTCTCTCCAGGTGGTACGATCACCATGACAAACCTGACCAAGCATGTGGGAGTCTGGACGGTCTGGACAAACAAAACCCAGATCAACCTCATCGACTCCTGGGATTAAGTTTCAAACTGCGGGTGTGGTTCAATGGTAGAATGTGGGCTTCCCAAGCCTGAGACGGGGGTTCGATTCCCCTCACCCGCTCCACTCTGTAACTCATTTAAAAACAACGAGTTAGGCATATAAAAAAGCTGGGTGTAACCCAGGGTGTAACTTTTTCGATTTCCTTAAAAAAAGGTAGACCTGACCAAGCCATCAGGCACCCCCTTTCGTGAAGAAGAGTGTTTTTGGGATGAGCTTTTCATGGTGATCAAAAGATCACCCAAGACGCCTCCTCCCGTGGATGGCTTCCTTCGCAAAACCATCCCCAGCGTACCATGTGGCAATTCGCACTATTGTATGGGGTAAGTCTTTACTGGCACAGTCAGTCCATTGAAACCCTTCTCTCAAACGGCAAGAGGAATCCTGCCGCTGGAATCATGCTTGCTCTTCTCAGTGAGATTGCACGCAACGAAGTTGAAGTTTTAAGGGAAAGGATTCTTAGCGGTTTGGCAGAAGCCCGCAAGAAGGGTGTAAGGCTAGGGCGACCAACTGGAAGCAAGAATTCCCCAGCCGATCTCCTCAAGATGCATCAGGACATCGTGAAGCTGCTCAAGAATGGGCACTCGGTCAGGCACACCACCAAAATCACGGAGAAAGGTTTCTCAACCGTCCAGCGGGTTAAGAAGCTCTGGCTTTGCTCGCAAGATGCAATACCGTTGGAAGTTTGAACTTAATCAATTTCTTTTGCCTTGTTGGCGAGCATAAGAAGTGATTGCATTTGCATAATGTGTAGGGAGCACTTCCACTGTATGTGCGATATTCATCAAGGCCACTCCCTCTGTATGAGTGAATATGCACCGCTTATTCAGACAATACTTTGGGTGGTGCTTATTGTCTGGTTGATCTTTCGTTACGATAAACAGATCATCTCCTTCTTAAAAGCTATACAAGATCGCATCGACAAGGGGAGTCCCCTGAAGATTGGCTCATTACTAGATATTGGTCAGGGCATAGAAGCGCAAGATACTCAAGAAATGAAAAAGCGCTTCGACGATGAAATTAAGGTGCCGCAAGCAACCACCGCGCAAGGACAGGCTGCTCAGAGCAGCGAAAATTTGAACCAGAGTATCAAACTAAGAAAAAATTATTTGCTCGCGGAAGACCTAATAATGCGTGAGCTGCAATCTGAGTTTGGCGCTGTCATCAACCGCTCGGTGCGCCTTGGAGGTGTCGAACTTGACGGAATTTTTGCCCATCAAGGAAACGGCTATGGCGTAGAAGTTAAATTTATTCATAGCAAAGTAGTTACTGAAGGAATTATTTCGTCGTTAAATCGTATTGAGAGCGGCTTGCGGCGTTTCGGATGGAAAAAATTTACGATAATTTTAGCATTGGTCCACGAGAACGAAAATAATATTAATTCCTCTTTTATTGAGAAGATTCAAGCGCGTGCATCTGATATGAGTGCAATTATCATGATCCGCGTTTATACACTTCGTGCTCTAGAAGAAAAATATGGAATTTCATCATCCTAAAGCTTACAGACGCGCGTCTAGTGCCTATTGGGCGAAGCTCGCAGCGGGAAAGAATCCTCGAAAGCTCCCTCTTGGCAATAACAGTCCCCGAACCATCGAGCTACGCTCTTTTTGGCTTCGGTGTGCTGGCTCTAATGGTTGCTGCAAGGCGGAGAGCGTAAAAATGCTTAAGCGATTTAGATAACAAATTATATCAATGAAAAAAACTATCCTCGCTCTTGCCCTGCTTGCAGGACTCACCTCCTTCGCTGGAAATGCGAAGGCTGACATTTCCTACTTTAATACTCCGCTCACGCTGAGTCCGGCCGGGGGAAGCGCATATTTTACCACAGATGGAACCTCCCTTTTCGTGAGTTCATCAGGTAATTACAGCACCGACTTGAGTTTACAAAATTATTACTCAACTCTTTATTTCAACCCTTCTTTTACTACCTCTCCCGTTCCTTCTGGTTATGTTATTTCTTCTACCTCAACACTAACTTCATTTAATACTGCAACCCCATCGAGTGGGTATTACGGATTCGCTATCAATCTTGGGAGTGGAAATTATGACTATGGGTGGGTGAATTTATCTGGAAGCGATTATACCGTGCTAAGTGCGGCACTGAATACCACTCCTAATCAGTCCATTTTGGCAGGGCAAACCGCAGTCCCCGAACCATCGAGCTACGCTCTCCTTGGCCTCGGTGCGCTGGCTCTAGTTATTGCGGCGAGGCCGAAGGCTGCTTAATCAGTCTAACAAGCGATTCTAGCTTTTCAAAGAAGACCCATCCACTTAACTGGGGGATGGTTTTTTTGTTGTTTCCTACAATCTACGCCACATTCACCTGCTGCCCGCCATTTGTGGCAACATTGAGTTGAAACACTGGGGCGCGAGTAGCTAGCAGCCTGATCCGTGCCAGTGATTCGACAGCTTTATTGAGCCTGTGATGACCTGAAGAAAGCATTCTGTCGTTATGTTCAGTAGCCTCCATTGACCCCTGCTTGAGATTGCGGCCAAACTCCAAAAGGGCTAAGCGAAGTCGGCTAGTAACGATGTTCTCCATATGGATGCGTTCCAGAGCAGGTGCGAAATCATACCGGATTCTGTTTTCGATGCCATACCCCTGTCTCAAAAAACGGTGGTATCACGAGTCAATGAGAATTATCTGATCTTGGCGCAAATTAATGCTTAAAAACGTCTCTAAACTCATCTCGCGAAACAATTCACCGGGATGTTGTGAGGGGTAAAAACCTTCCCCAAGCCTGAGACGGGGTTCGATTGCCGCACTCGCGCCCGCGAGTTGCGCCCTGACGGGCTCTGCTACGCAGAGGCTACGCCACGCTTCCCAGCGCTCGGCGTTCCCCTCACCAGCTCCACTTGATTATCAAGTAGTTACGACAGAAAAAGGAAAAGTTGGAGTCTGGGTTAGAGTGTGTTCACCAGTGTTTTTTGCGGTGAATGTGGCAAAACCTTTTTTCTGCCTCGCTATAAAAATGAGGCACATCTAGGAGGGAGATGCAGCAACCTTGCCCGATTTTCTGGGCATCAATTATTTTCCCATGCTGCAAAATGCAGAAGCCTCTGTCTTGACCTTCACCGATGATTCATGAAGATTTCCTGTATGAGCGTCACCGCGAAAAAATCAATTCGCTCCATCCCTTCCGCCGTCAAGCTTCAGGAACAGGGAAAGCAGATTGCTGCCCTTAATCAGCAGGTAAGCCAACTTTCAACCGTTGTTGCGAAACTTCAGAAATTCATCACCTCCGCCGACTTGACTCTTGGGGACTATGAATTAACGGCCGGGGAAATTCTCACCCTTGAAAGCCGCGTGAAAAAGAGCGTCACCAAAGCTCGCAAGGAAAAGAAAATTAAGCCTTTCGACGGCACACTGGAGTCTCTTGTTGCAGCTTGAAACAACCGCCCCCTTTCGCAAGTGGGCTAAATCGCTCCAACCATCCGACCAGAAAAAAGTCCTCTCTGCGCTGACAGACGCAGCAAAGGTTTTTGGCAACCCTCATGCACACAGGGGCGCGGGAATCCGAAAACTCCGCGCTTCCATTATGGAGTGTCGCGCTGGTCTTCATCTGCGAATGGTTTTTCTCGCCGAGTCGGACAAGCTCATTTTTGTTGCCGGTGGCAACCATGACGAAATCCGCCGATTCCTAAAGACGGTGTGAGACTGAGGAAAGTTTCCTCCGGTCAATTTACCCCCCTCAGCATTTTCACATGTTTCTGAGAAACGCTCGGAGGCAATAATTCCTAAACCTTCACTCCCAGCACCACTGAGAAAATGGCGATCTCTTTGTCCGTGATCCCTGGACGCCTGATAAGATTCGGGCGGAGAACATTCCGGCTCAAATCCCATCCCTTTCGTTTACATCTGGCAGCGAGTGCAGCAGCCTGAAAGAAATCGACAAAGAGCTGGCTGCCGTTGAGAGCCGCATTATTGAAATGCTGAGCGCTTTGGTGAGGATCTCAATGAGGCCGACCAACTGTTCTTCGACCAGATCACGGAAGCCGCAACTCAGGTCGACTCGATCCGCCAAGCCGCTGAGAACAATCCGATTGGGAAATTTCAGTTAGTCTTTGGAGAAATCCTAGAATCTCTGTTCATCGAACGAATGGACATGAATGAGGATCTTTTTGCTAAATACATGAATGATCCCGAGTTCAAGCAAGTGGCCGCCGAGTGGCTTGGACAGCAAGTTTACTCGAAAATTCCGAAGACACATTTATACAAACAGAGGTAACAAATCAGATATGTGAACGCCGCAGTGACTGCTCACCGCTCCAAAAAGCTACCCGGCTTTCTTGTAATGCACCGTGCTGACGGCGCGGAGGCGTTCCGCCGCTTGTTCGGCGGTGAGGTCGCGCTGGGCTTCGGCGAGCAATTCGTAACCGACCATGAACTTCCTGACAGATGCCGAGCGGAGCAGCGGCGGGTAGAAATGGGCGTGAAGTTGCCAGTGATCGTGTTGCCCGTCGGTGAAAGGTGCTCCGTGCCATCCCATGGAGTAGGGGAAGGAGGTCTCGAAGAGATTGTCGTAGCGTGTGAGAAGCTCTTTGAGGATGGAGGCAAGTTGTTCGCGAAGTTCTGCCGTCAGATCGGTGAGGCGTTGTACCGGTTGACGGGGCAGTAGCAGGATTTCAAAAGGCCATACGGCCCAGTAGGGAACGACGGCAAGCCACCCTTCGTTCTGCGAGACGACGCGTTCGGCACGCTCGGCTTCCAGAGCGGCATAATCGAGCAGTAACGATCTGCCATGCTTGGCAAAGTAGTCCCGTTGGTGCCGATTCTCGATGGCGACCTCATTGGGGATAAAATCACCCGCCCAGATCTGCCCATGCGGATGAGGATTGGAGCAGCCCATGGCCGCCCCTTTGTTCTCGAAGACCTGAACCCAGCTGTAGCGCGCGCCGAGTTCGCGAGTCTGATCTTCCCAGGTGCGGATGACTTCGACGATCTCCGACTGCTCCATCTCGGGCAGCGTCAGATCGTGTCTCGGGTGAAAACAGATGACTCGGCAGGCACCGGCTACCGGCTCTTCGCGGAAGAGCGAGGCTGCAGGCGTGCCCTCTTTCTGCTTGACCGGAGCCTCCGGAGCCTCGGGGAGGAGTGCCGCGAAATCGTTGTCAAAGACAAAGGTTCCTGTGTACTCGGGATTCTTTTCGCCGCTTTGACGGGTATTTCCGGGGCAGAGGAGGCACTCCGGATCGTAGGCGGGACGTTCGCTAACAACCTTTTCCTGCTGTCCGAGCCAGGGACGCTTGGTACGGTGCGGTGAGACAAGGATCCACTCTCCGCGGAGCGGGTTGAATCTGCGGTGAGGGTGCTCGGTGGCGATGAAGGTCACGGGTCTAGCGGGAATCCTGATTTTTCAGCAGATCGCGGATTTCGCTGAGAAGCTCTTCGGATTTGGTAGGAGCTGCGGGGGGCGCAGGAGGCGCGGGCTGGGAGAGGCGCATGGAGGTGACCACTTTGACCAGGAAAAAGATACAGACGGCGATGATGAAGAATTCGAACACCGTATTGATGAAATCTCCGTAGGCAAGAATGGCGGTATGTTTTTGTGCCTCGACAAGCGTCGGGTAGGATTTCCCATCAAGGGGGATGTAGAGATCCTTGAAGTCCACGCCCTTGAGCACTAGTCCGATGGGCGGCATGATGATATCGGTCACAAGCGCGGTGACGATCTTGCCAAAGGAAGCGCCGATGATCACACCAACGGCGAGGTCGATGACATTGCCTTTGGAGATGAATGCCTTGAATTCATTGAATACCTTGGAGGAGTGGGCGACAACGGCCTTGGCGGCTTCGGGCTTCGGGATCATGAAGGTAAACGATGAGGGTGACGGGACAAATGATGAAGAAAAAAATCGCGATGGGATTTCTTTGGATGCTCCTTACGCGTGAGTGGGTGCTGGTTGGATCAGCTCGATCTCATATCCCTCCGGGGCGTCGATGAAGGCGATCACCGATCCGGAGGAGGTATGGTGCGGGCCGTCGCTGAGGGGATATCCCTTTGCGGCGGATTCCTTGGCAAAGGCCTCCAGATCCGTGACGGCAAAGGCGAGGTGGGTCAGATCAGGGCCGACCTGCACCGGTCCGCTGGCATCGTACTGGCAGATCTCGATCTCCTCGTCGCTCTGAGGGGCCTTGAAAAACACCAGCTTGGAACCCCGTCCGCTTTCGCTGCGCCGGGTTTCCTGAAGCCCTAGCACATCGCGGTAAAAGCTGACGGTCTTTTCCAAGTCATGCACTCGGTATCGGGTATGAAGCAGTTTGGTGAGCATGGCTTTAGAGGCTGCCCGAAAAGTCCGCGCCTGGCGAGCAGAGAGGAGTTGGGGATGTGAGCACGAAGAGAGAGAGGAGCATATCCACTGTGATACGCGACGAGCGAACGACAAAGCTCACGACCTCAAGAACCTCTGCCCCATTTTTTGTCCAGGGGTTACGGCTCTTCCGGTCTGACGCGGTGTCGATGACTCGGTCGAGTATGAATTTCATACACTCTACCCCCATCTCCTTGCCTCAGTTCCGGAATCCCACGCAACTCGTCTAGCGGGGATTTTTCGGACAGCCTCTTCGATGAGCCTTAAATGGAGGATGACTGAAAGAGGAAAAACAGGGGATTTTTAAGTTCCTGCAGAAAGGTGGGAAGATGATAGGGAGGGAACATCCTTGTCTCGGGGAAGGATTTTTCCCACCCTTGCGGTGAAATGCCCTTTTTTCAATCAGTTTACGCCAAACTGCGCCGTCATCCCAAGAGGATCGTTTTCCCCGATGGCAATGACCCACGCGTGATCCGGGCCGCCCGGCTCTTTCATGATCGGGGACTGGGAGTTGGTATCCTGATCGGCAAGCGCGCGGAAATCACCGAGATCGCCGCTGCCAATGAGGTCTCCCTTGAGCGCATCGGAATCGTTGACCCGGAGACCTCCTCGGAGATGCCTAGGTTTTTAAAACTGGCGGGGACTTTGGAGCGCTACCGCGGCATGAGTGAGGGAAATCTGAAAAACTCGATCAGTGTCCCGAATTATTTCGCCGCCATGATGCTGCAGCACGGCCTTGTGGATGGCCTCGTGGGGGGTGTCGGTGCTTATTCCGGATCACTCTTCCGACCGCTGATCCAGCTGATCAAGCCGCTGGCCCATGCCACGGTGGTCTCCAGTGCCATGGTGGTCGAGGTGCCAAGACTTGAATTTGGCGATGAGGGAGTTCTCTTTTTCGCCGATTGCGGCGTGGTGCCCGAACCGACGGTTCCCCAACTCGCCTCCATCGGGGTGCAGACAGGTCTGCTGGCGCGCCAGGTTTTCGGACATCGTCCGCGTATCGCCTTCCTGAGTTTCTCGACGCACGGCAGCTCCTCGCATCCTGCTGCGTCCAAAATGGCTGCCGCAGCGGCACAGGCTCGCGAGCTAGCGCTGCAGATCAGCGGCACTGCGGGACTCGATGATCTCATGGAGATCGACGGCGAACTCCAGGCCGACACAGCGATCGTCCCAGCTATTGCGCGGATCAAAGAGGAAAATAAACCTCCCAGCCTGGTAGCAGGCCGGGCCAATGTGCTGATCTTCCCCGATCTGAACGCAGGCAACATTGCCGCAAAACTGGTGCATCATCTTTCCGGAGCCAAGGTCTACGGCCAGATTATTCTTGGACTGACACGCCCGGCTGCGGAGTTATCTCGTGGAACCTTGAGCGAGGATATCGTCTCCGTTGCTGCGATCATCGGTCTCCAGGCGGTCGAATACCGCAAGCTTTACCCGCTCTCCGACGAGCAGTTTGGCGCGCAGAAATAGTGAACACGGTTACCCCCCGTCTTTTCATTGCAGCCACGGAGCAGAACGCCGGCAAGACAACCATCGCGCTTGGTCTCTACCAGTCTCTGAGCGAGCAGTACCGACGCATCGGTTTCATCAAGCCGGTGGGCCAGCGGTTCATCGATGTGGAGGGCCACCGGATCGATGAAGACAGTCTGCTGATCCGCGACACCTACGACACACAGGTGCCGATCGAGGCGATGAGTCCCATTGCCGTGGAGCCGGATTTTACACGGCGCTACATCAACGGCGCCAATCACGAGGCGCTAGTGCGGAGGATCCGCAATGCCTTTGACCGGGCCTGCTGGGAAAAAGATTTCACCCTGGTTGAGGGGACCGGACACGCGGGCGTTGGCTCAGTATTCGATCTTTCCAATGCGCGGATCGCCGGCATTCTGCGCTCCAAGGTGCTTCTGGTGACACCCGGCGGTATCGGCCGTCCCATTGACGAGGCGGCGCTGAACAAGGCGCTCTTTGATCGCGCGGGTATCGAAGTCATCGGCGTGGTGATGAACAAGGTGATCCCTAATAAACTGGAGGAGATCGCCGAGGTGGCCTGCAAGGGATTCAATCGTATAGGACTCGAGCTGCTCGGCATGATTCCCCGGGTGGAGATGCTGGCTGTACCCACCATGGAGCAGGTGCGCGAGACCTTGCGGGGAGAGGTGCTCTACGGGGCGCAGCATCTTGATCGCCATGTCGGACGCGTCGTGATCGGCGCGATGAGCGCTGCCAATGCCAGGGAGCAGTTCACTCCCGAGACCCTGCTGGTGATTCCCGGCGATCGGGAGAACATTCTCATGATGGCCCTTCAGAGTGCCGACAGGTTGGGTGGCGTGGTACTTTCCGACGGACTCCATCCCCCTAAGGAAATCACCCGACTGATGGAGAAAGGTAAACTGCCGGTGATTCTTGCCTCGGGCGACTGCTATCAGATTGCCAGCCGCGTGCACTCCATGACGGTGAAGACACTCCCCTCCGATTATCCTAAAATCGCCCGCATTCAGGAGGAAATCGGTTCCCGGCTGGATGTGAAACGGATCCTCGAGAAACTCGGAAACACCTGAGACGGGTGGGGTTTCACCCTATGAAATCCTGCTTGTCTGAAAGGGCAGTGAGTGCTCATGTTGTGGTTCCTATGTCCTACACTCTTCCTCCTCTACCCTACGCCTTCGACGCGCTCGAGCCACACATCGATGCGCGCACGATGGAAATCCATCATGACAAGCATCACGCTGCTTATGTCAATAACCTCAACAATGCGCTGAAGGATCACCCCGAGTTGGCCGCCAAGCCCGTGAACGAGCTGATCGCCAACTTCTCGGCTATTCCCGAAGGCATTCGTAATGCCGTCCGCAACAATGGCGGCGGTCACTCCAACCACACCTTCTTCTGGGAACTGCTCACCCCGGGTGGCGCTTCTGCACCCGTCGGCAAACTGGCCGAGGCAATCACCACAACCTTCGGCAGCGTTGATGAGTTCAAGGCCAAGTTCGAGGCCGCCGGCGTCGGACGATTCGGCAGCGGCTGGGCCTGGCTCATCGTGAACAAGCAGGGTGCGCTGGAGATCGTTTCCACGCCTAACCAGGACAGCCCGATCACCGATGGCAACAAGACGGTGATTGGCAACGATGTCTGGGAACACGCCTATTATCTCCACTACCAGAACCGCCGCCCCGATTACCTCAAGGCCTGGTGGAATGTGCTGAACTGGGATCACGCCGAGCAGAACTACCAGACGGCATTGAAGGCCTAGTCTCTGGTTTCTAAAAATCATCAAAGCCCCGTGACTCACAAAGTCACGGGGCTTTTTGTTTCTTTGAAAGGTTGGGGGGCTACCCTCTGCATGCGGACTGCTAGCACCAAAAATCTAGTTTCGAACGCTTTCCCTCGCTGCTCGATCAGCAGTGACCAGCTGATCGAGGGAGGGATGTTCGACAAACGGGACGCTCTCCATCGCCTGTTCCACGTTCTTCCAGATTCCCGGGAAGCTGATGCGACCTTCCAGAAAGGCTTCCACGGCGGCTTCGTTGGCCGCGTTGAGGACGGCTGGCAGTGTTCCCCCGGCTGTTCCCGCACGCCGGGCCAGATTGATGGAAGGGAAGAGATCAAGGCGGGGCGTTTCGAAATCAAGACGACCCAGCGCCGCAAGATCAAGCGGAGCACATGGGCCGGCAATCCGCTCGGGATACGTCAGGGCAAACTGAATCGGCAGAGCCATGTCCGTCGAACCGAGCTGTGCAAGGATCGATCCATCGACGAACTCCACCATCGAATGAACGATGCTCTGGGGATGGATCACGACGTCGATCTTTTCCATCGGGATGCCGAAAAGCCAGCGGGCCTCGATCATTTCCAGTCCCTTGTTAAAGAGGGTTGCGGAATCAATTGAGATCTTGCGTCCCATCGACCAGGTGGGATGTTGGAGCGCCTGTTTCGGTTGCACGAGGGCAAGCTCTTCCTTGTCTGATGTGCGGAAGGGGCCACCAGAGCAGGTGAGAATCAGCCGCTTGACCGTCGAGGGATCGCGTCCTTCCAGACATTGAAAGATTGCATTGTGCTCACTGTCGACTGGCAGCACGCGCCGTCCAGTCCGCAACGCCGTTGCCATCACCTCCTCACCGGCCATGACCAAGATTTCCTTGCTTGCAACAGCCAGATCCTTGCCCGCCTCCAGTGCCCGCAGCGCAGGTCGCAGCCCCGCTGTGCCGACGATGGCGATCAGCACAAGATCGGCCGCCGGTAGCGTGGCGAGTAGTTCCAGACCCGCCGCGCCATGCGTGATGATGCGGTCAGGGAGATGTTGCTGAAGGATTGCTGCCGAGGCTTCATCACCCGTGCAGAGAGCAGCCGATGGAAATTCCCGTGCGAGTTGCAGCAGGGCTTCGGTATTGTGCCGTCCGGAGAGACCGACGATTTCCAGATGATCAGGCAGGGCGCGCACCACGCGCATCGCGCTTTCGCCGATGGAGCCGGTTGCTCCGAGAACGACGATCCGTTTTTTCATCAGGGGTGCAGCAGAAACAGAAGGAGAAAATAAAAGAGTGGCAGCGTGAAGAGGAGGCTGTCGATCAGATCAAGACCACCACCGATGCCGGGGAGAGCGCGACCGGAATCTTTTGTTTCCAGCGAACGCTTGAGCAACGACTCGGCCAGATCACCCGCGATGCCCGCAATGCTGAGCAGGAGCGAGAGGGCACAGACGAGGCCGATCGAAAAGGGCGGCAGATAGTGTCCGAAGAAATGAAAGATGCCGAGACCGACCAGCACGGCCAGCACCAGTGCGCCGCCGATACCTTCCCAGGTCTTCTTGGGACTGATATTTGGGAAGAACGGAGTCCGGCCAAAGAGACTGCCGCAGAGGAAGGCTCCGACATCGGTGAACTTCGTCACCGCCACGACAAAGAGGACAAGGTATTGCCCGGTCGTGCAGCCCTGAGCGTCACGCGGCGTGAGATAGAGCAGCTTCGCCATGAAGAGAAAAAGCCAGGGGATGTAGACCACGCCGAAGAGGGTGAAAACAATCGACTCCGCCGTAGGCCTGCCGGGGGAATTCCGGCCGAATTCACGAAGGAAGAGCGCGATGATCAGCAGGGCGAAAACAGCTTCCTCGAATGGAAAGATGGCAAACTTGTTGAAAAAGTCCGACGAACGCAACAAGCAGAAATTCAGTCCGATCAACACGAGCGCGGTCCCCATGCCGAACCCCCGGTGATGGGCGATGCCGCCTGATCGGAGCAGGGCAAAGTATTCCCAGAGCGCGCCGAGAGCGGGGAGCGCGATGAGCAGGCCAAACACGATCTCCGAGTGCAGGGCATAAGCCGCGATGATGCCCAGCCAGAGAAAGACCGTACTCAGCGTGCGGGGGAGAAATGAGGAAGGAAGGGCGTTCATCCGGCGCGACCAAGGTAGAAACCATGCATAGAAAGGCAAGCCGTGGTTTTAGGGAAGTGCTGATGAAATCCCGCAACGGCCTCCATGCGATTTCTTCAGCGCTTCCCTTGGGAAAAGAATGCGATGTTTCCTGTTGATACCGAACAAATTTTCGGTATGGTAAGCCCAACACAACCACTCTACACATTTACCGAACCATGGCCAAAGACGAAGCACCCTCCACCGAGAAATCCACCGACAAAGCCGCAGCGGCCCGCGCCAAGAATCTTGACCTGGCCATCCAGCAGATCGCCAAGGACTATGGCGACGGTGCCATCATGCGCCTCGGCGCGGAGGGGTCAAAGGGGATCCAGGTCATCCCCACAGGTAATCTTCTCATCGACCGCGCGTTGGGTGTGGGTGGATTTCCGAAGGGACGCATCGTCGAAATCTACGGTCCCGAATCTTCCGGCAAGACCACGCTCACGCTGACCGTCGTGGCCCAGGCCCAGAAACGTGGCGGGGTGGCGGCCT
>Ga0302201_10002508_pt1 | contig 14364 bp, 13 predicted proteins | sample II_Bog_N3_2_FD_194586 | JGI IMG/M metagenome (GOLD analysis project Ga0302201, IMG submission 194586) | Peat permafrost microbial communities from Stordalen Mire near Abisko, Sweden - II_Bog_N3_2 | ecosystem: Environmental > Terrestrial > Soil > Wetlands > Peat | place: Sweden: Abisko...
TCGCCGACAGAAGGTTCACCTGGATGTCTGCCTGGTTCGGCTGACCGCGCATATAGTAGTGGCGCACCAACCCGTTGAAGTTATAGGGGCCGGAAGTTCCCGTGTAAGTCTGATAGTTGAGCACGTCCGGTTGCCGCGCGAGCTCGTCGCCAAGAGCCTGTGCAACCCGCGCAGTTTCCTCCAACGGCGTGCCATCCGGCATATTGATGATCACTTGCAATTCGCTCTTGTTGTCGAACGGCAACATCTTTACATGCACCAGTCCCAAGGGGACCAGCGCCACCGAAGCCAGCAGCAGCACCGCGACTCCGATGAAGAACAGAATGCGATAGCGTGGGGATCGAATCAATGGAGTCATGACGCGACGGTAAAGTCGCGTGTGCCAGCTCTCAACGGTAGACTCCGTTGCCTGGGCTCCTTCAAGATGCCGGCCAACGAGCCGCAGAGCAGCCCAGGGTGACACCACAAATGCCACCATCAGCGAAAAGAGCATGGCCGCTGAGGCACCCACGGGGATAGGCCGCATGTACGGGCCCATCAAGCCGCGTACAAAGGCCATCGGCAACACGGCGGCAATGACGGCGAAGGTAGCCAGAATCGTGGGATTGCCCACCTCGGCTACCGCTTCCACGGCGACAACGCTCATGGGGCGGCCGTGATTCTGCTGGAGTCGGAAGTGGCGCACCATGTTCTCGACTACAACGATTGCATCGTCCACAAGAATGCCAATTGAGAAGATCAACGCGAATAGCGTGACGCGGTTGATAGTGTAGCCCAGGAAGTAAAACACCGACATGGTGAGCCCGAGGGTGACAGGAATGGCCAGGAGCACTACGCCAGACTCACGCCACCCCAGGAAAAGCGCGACCAGCAGAGTCACGGACAAGGTCGCGAGCAACAGGTGCTCGAGCAATTCGTCCGATTTATCCTTCGCCGTCTGTCCATAATTCCGTGTCGTTGTCACGGTCACATCATTCGGAATGGTAACGCCCTGCATCTCGTGCACGCGCTTGAGCACGGCATTCGAGATATCCGTTGCATTGGTGCCCTTGCGTTTTGCTACCGTGATCGTCACGGCCGGATATTGGCGCGCTCCGACCTGTGCCGCAGACCCGGCGTTTGTCGTACCAAAGACCACATAGTTCGCCGGCTCCGATGCGCCGTCCGCGATTGTTTCGGCGACATCGCGCAGGTATATCGGATGGCCGCGAACAACGCTCACAACGACCGCTTCAAGATCTTCGCGGCGGTTGAATAAATTGCCCGCCTCGACCCGGACCTCCCGGTCGTTCTCAGAGAAGGTTCCCGCCTGCACCCTGGCATTTGCCGCCTGCAGATGTCCCACGATCGCCGTCGGCGACAGCCCGTAGGCGCTCAGTCTTTCCGTACTCAGGACCACACGCATACTGCGCGGAAGTCCGCCGATGATCGTAGTCTCGGATACATCTCCAATTTGAGCAATGTTGTGCTGCATCTCGGCAGCAATCGCGCGCAGCTGGTAGCCGTTGTAGTGCACGCCCCACAGAGTCATTGCCAATATCGGAACATCGTCGATCGACCGGGCTTTGACAAGCGGCTGAGAAACTCCGGGCGGCATCCGATCGAAGTTCGAGTACAGCTTGCTATAGACCTTGATGAGTGCGTCTTCCTGGGGCGTGCCAACCAGAAAGCGCACGATCACAAGGCTCTGCCCTGGCGACGATGTCGAGTAAACATATTCGACGCCCGATATTTGATGAACCAGTTGCTCGATGGGCAGGGTGACGCGCTCTTCGACCTCAGCCGGAGATGCGCCCGGCATGGCAGTGGTTATGTCGAGCATCGGAACAAGGATCTGCGGCTCCTCTTCGCGAGGGATGATCATTACCGCGAAGATCCCGAGAGCAAGTGCGGCGACAATGAAGAGGACTGTCAGTTTCGATTTGATGAATGCCTGCGCAATTCGTCCGGCGATTCCGAGGTCTTGCTTCATGGTTTGACCCCTGTTTTCGCTTCAATGCGCTTTCCGGCCAGGTCGTGGTCCGCCGGTGCGTCAACAAGTTTCTCACCGGCGGAGATGCCTGACAGCACTTCAACGAGAGTGCCCTGCGCCTCACCCAACGTGATGTTGCGAAGCTGCGCGATTCCCTGTACGTCAAGAACATACACACAACTGAGCGAGCCGCGCACAACAACGGCAGCACGCGGGATGAGGATCGCCTGACGGACGCCATTTGCGAATTCGGCCGTCCCGTACATACCCGCGCGCGGTTGGTTGGAGGATGGCAGATCGATCTTAACCAGAAAACTATGACTCGATGGATCGGCCACCGGAACGATTTCGGCCACCGTCCCCGCCAAACTCGATGCCGCCCCACTGGCTTTCGCTCCGGCGTCGAGAGCAACCTGTACCTTCATTCCCTTATGAATCGCGCCGATGGCGGACTCATCGATGGCAACCTGCAATTGAAGCGCCGCGGCTTGATCGACGTGAAGCAGAGCCGCGCCCGGCGCAGCCATCGTTCCTGGATCAACCATGCGGGCCGTCACCACGCCGGCAAATGGAGACACCAGGTGCGCATATCCGAGCATGGTTCGAGCTCCGCTTTCCTGCGCGCGCGCGACTTCAGCCTGTGCGCGAACTTCATCGAGACGCGCCGCGGCTGCTTCCGCTCGCCGCGATACTTCATCCATCTCCTGCGGGCTCACACTCTTTTGTGATTCAAGCTGCTTGTACCGGTCCAGAGTGCTCGTTGCCAGTGCGGCATTTGACTGGGCGGTGGCTTGCGCATGCTCGGCCGCCTTCACGCCGGATTGCGCCTGGACTACTTGCGAGCGCAACGCTGCATCATCGAGAGTCACCAGCGCCTGTCCAGCTCGAACGGAATCGCCCTCGCGCACCAGGATCTGTTGTATGCGCCCCATGACCTGGGCCGAGATCACCGCGGTTTCTCGCGAGTGCACCGTTCCCGTCGAACGCAGGTTCACGGGAATTTCTTGCTGCCGGCTTTCGACTACCTGTGCGTGCACGGTCTGTGGAGCACCTGTCGTGGCGGCAGCTTCACCGCCATGGCAGCCGGCTGTCACTGCCGCGGAAGCGGCAAGAAGGCTTGCCCATAAAATATTCTTCATTGCAGTTCCTCCGCGGCATCGGGAGACAAGGTTCCCGTGGCGTATAAGAGTTCCGCGTAAGCCATGGCATTTGCGTACACCGCATGCCAGTAGTTGGATTGGCTCTGCCGCCCGGCATCCTCGGCACGCAGCAGGTCGGTGATCGTGGCCAGGCCCGCCGTATAGCGGTTTTTCACGATGCGGAGACTCTCCGCAGACTCGTTTACGGCAGCTTGCGCAGTATCGAGTTGCAGCGCGGTGGTCTGACGATGAATATGTGCCTGGCTCACTTCGAGACGAAGGTGTTGTTGTGCTGCGGCAACTTGTGCGTCGATCTTATCTTTCGCCGCGCTCTCACTCGCCAGTTGTGTTCGCTTGCCAATGGGGAAGATATCGACGCTGATCTGGACGCCGGCAACCCAGTTATTCCCGCCCGATCCGGCGAACGATGTGCGGTCTGCCTCCCAGTTGCCATACGCGCTCACACGTGGACCGAAGTCGGACTTCGCCGCTCCCACCGAAAAAGCCTGCGCTGATTGCGCCTCACTCAGCGCCGCCAGATCGGAGCGCCTCTTTTGAGCAGTAGCCATCTCGTCATCGAGCACACCCTGTGGAAACACGAGCGGCTCGATTGGCTTCAACTCAGACGCCTTCAGTTCCGGCGCACCCATGGCCTCGCGCAACGACGCCCATCCAAGTTCCACGTCCCCTTCAACCGCGATTAACTCCTCGTTTCGCGCGGCCACGTTGACCTCGGCAGACATCCGGTCAGACTCGACTGCAAGGCCGGCTTTCACATGTTCGTCCACCGAATTGAGCAGCGCCGCCGCAGTCTCCTGCTCGTGTCGGCTCACTTCGACCTCTCGCTGCGCATATAGAACTTGCTGGTAAGCCGCCACTACACTGAACACGATCTGTTGGTCGACAGCCCTTCCGAATGACGCCGCGCTCTTCTTGAAGAGACCCGCGCGTCGAATCTCCTTCTGCGTTTTGAAAGAATCGAATGCCAGCCATTGTCCCGCGATGCGCGTGGAGAAATTTCCTATTGGCTGCGGAGAGTTAAGAGCGTTCAGCGCAAAATCGGCTTGAGTGAATTGCCTTTGCCGCAGACGAGTTCCAAAAGCATAGACCGGGTCGTCGCCGCGCGAAATATCTTCAGTAAAGCCGAGCTGCGGCAACAGCAAGGTGCGAGTGCGGCCGACGGTCGCTGTCGCATCCATAATGCCGGCGCGCGCTAGTGCTGCCGCGGGGTTTTGCCCAAGAGCCGCATCGATAGCTTGCCGCAGAGATAAAGGTTCCTGCGCACCGGCGGCCCATCTCCCCATCGATAACAGGAGAAATAGGCCCAGAGATCGAGAAAAGTGTGAACTCATTGGGTCGGATGTCCTTGTGTGGTGCTTTCAAGGGAATAAATCCACGAAAAGGGCAATCCGTTACAAGAATGGCAAAGATTGTCGAGTCTGGTTCGACCTAGTCAGTTGCGAAAGCGGTTTCGAGAATGCTGGCGGGTGCAATGGGATGCAAACTGGCGGCCTCTGCGTGATAGAGCAGAGGGCTCGGAATTGGATAAGGCAAAAATCTGAGCGAACAGAAATGACCCGACGTGCCCTTGGCAGATCGCGATTCAGGTTTCACTTATTCTGGAACCAAGTCTCAACAGCCGCCGTGTCCGCTCTTACAACCCTTCGGCCAACTTATTAATTGAAGTCGTTAATCGATTCCGAGGTCAAAACGCCGCTGCTGAAAATCAATGACTTCGAGACCGACTCACTGAAGTTTTACGTTCTGTAGACGGTTTATTTCGGCGAAGTTTGGCGTAATTTGGCGAAGTTCGGCGAAATTCGATGAGTATCGAAAGAATGCTCTTGGTAAGTTATTGATTTTAAATAAGATTGGCTCCTCAGGTAGGACTCGAACCTACAACCCTTCGGTTAACAGCCGAATGCTCTGCCATTGAGCTACTGAGGAGTGTCAGGCAAATCTTGCCGGTTTGGCTTCGCATCCTTCCACCGGAGACCTGCCTCTTCAAATGGAGTGAAGGAGCAAATTCATCGGGCTCGGCGGTCGGTCCATCGGCTGGAATCGGCGCTGAATTGTCCATAAATAAGGTAGCAGAGTGTTCAGGTTGCGTCAAAAGTGCCGGCGCATGCACCGAAGGCCGCCGGACCTTCACGCTTTGCAAGTCGCGAACCCTGTCCGCGCGGTCCGACAGGATCGATAGGTATGCATAAGCGACACCGCGCGCGGGTTTCGAAGCGGCCTGGGTCGCTTACGATAGGGATACGTCAGGAGGATGCCCGATATACCGCATTTCTCGCCTCGAACGCAGCGAAGTCACGCCCGAAATTGCCTCTTTGTTCGACAAGGTCTTTGCTCAGCGCGGCAATGTGCCCAACATGTTCCGCGTGATGGCGCACCGGCCGGATTGCAACTGATGCTTCGAGAGCAAAAAGTTGCCGCCGTTGAAGCCTACCTTGATGGCTTTAAGAAAAGGGATTTTGCCGGCGTACCTTTGGCTGAAGACGTGATCTTTGGGGGGCCGCTGATGCCGAACCTGAGTGGGCGGCAGACGGTGCTGGGCTTTTTGAATATGATTCTTCCTTCGGTTAAGAGCGTGACTTCCAGACAGCACATCGTCGAGGGAGACTTCGTTGCAACAATGTTCGATATGGAGACTGTGAACGGGACAGATCACGTCGTGGATTGGATCCGAGTCGAGGCGGGCGAGATCAAGTCAATTCATGCCTTTTATTACCCGCAGCAGCTGCGTTCCTGATCTCAGAGACCGTGGTCGCCGTTCGCCGGAGGGCGCTTCATTGTTCGACAGGATTTTCGCCGTGCACTGCAATGTGCCTAACATGTTCCGGCGCATTCTGTCGCGGTGATTGAGCCGCCTGAGGTGGAGGCCGCGCAGGCTTTCAGTCCTTTAGTGCCATACTGAATAAACTATGGTTCGCATTGAAACGGAATATCAAGGTGATCTTCACTGCGTGTCGGTGCATACGCCTTCGGGAACTGCACTGGCTACGGACGCACCCGTCGACAATCAGGGTCGGGGAGAAAGTTTCTCCCCGACTGACCTCATCGCTACCTCACTCGGCACGTGCATGTTGACCACGATGGGCATTGTTGCCAGAACCCTGGACTTTGATCTCAACGGAGCCTCGGTTACCGTTGAGAAGGAAATGAGCACCACGCCACCGAGAAGAATTATCCGTCTTTCGGTTGCGATTCGAGTGCCCCAGACAACCAATCCCGAGAATCAGCAACGGCTGGAAAACGCAGCACACACCTGTCCGGTGAAGAGAAGTATTCATCCGGACATCGAAACGCCTATAGAGTTCGTTTGGGGCTGACTCCTTCCCTACAGTTCCCAAATGGGCACGCGCCTGATTCCCTGCCGGCCGGAACGAGACGAAAGAATGAAACTGAAGCTGCCCGACGGCAACTTTGCCGCCTACCTGTTCGACTGCGATGGCACGGTCGTCGATTCCATGCCGCTCCATTACATCGCGTGGAAGACCGCACTCGCGGAGTGGGATTGTCCGTTCCCCGAAGACCTCTTCTATTCATGGGGCGGAAAGACGGTTCCCGACATTATCTCGACATTGAATACGATGCATGGGCTCAACATGCCCATTGAATCCCTCGGCGTGCGCAAGGAGAACCTTTACTTTGACTTGCTTCCAACTTTGAAAGCGGTTCCTGAGGTTTTGGTTCACATCGAAACGCAGCAAGGGCGCATTCCTTTCGGGATTGTTTCGGGGAGCCATCGCGACTCTGTGATCCGGTCACTCACGGCGGTGCATCTTCTCGATCGCTTCCAGACTATCGTTGGGGCTGAGGATTACGAGAGGTCGAAGCCGGCTCCGGATGCGTTCCTGATTGGGGCGGCGCGGCTGGGTGTCAAACCCGAGTCCTGCCTTGTTTTCGAAGATACGGACCTCGGAATTCAGGCGGCGACGGCGGCCGGCATGGCGTCGGTACGCGTACCTTCACCGATGGAACGGCGTTCAATCGTGCGCTGAGAACGGAACCTGCCGTAGGCGCGCAACGTAGGATTTAACGAGCCACTCCGGGAGGGCTTGCGCACGCATGACGTCGTTTTCAACCTTGCTTGATCGCGAACAGGCAATCCAATCGCCACCGATTGCGTGGAAGCCTGTGCTTGCCGTCGCCGCTGCCATCACGTTGCTCCATTTGCTGACCAATGGCCGATACGGATTCCATCGCGACGAGTTGCAGTTTCTCTACGATGCGCGGCACCTTGACTGGGGATTCGTTGCCTATCCCCCGTTCACGCCGTTCGTTGAGAACATGAGCCTGCATCTGTTCGGCTTATCGATCGTTGGGCTTCGTCTGGCATCGGTGCTTGCGCAAGCTGCGATCATCGTCGTTTCCGGCCTGATGGCGTGCGATCTGGGCGGCAACCGGCTCGCTCAGTTCACCGCGGCACTCACCGTCGGCCTTTCGCCATTGCCTTTGTTTGAAGGCACTGAATTTCAATACACCTCATTCAGCTATTTCTGGTGGATACTCGCAAGCTGGTTTGCGATCCGCCTGCTGAAGACTGAGAATCCGCGCTGGTGGCTCGCGATCGGGGCAGTGCTCGGCATGGGGATGCTGACCAAGTATTCCGTGGTCTTTTTCGTCGCGGGACTGCTGGCGGCGCTCGTGCTTACACGTGCTCGCAGGTATCTGGGATCTTCGTGGTTCTGGGGCGGCGTGGCCATCGCACTGCTCCTGCTTTCTCCGAACATCGTGTGGCTGGTGCGGCATGACTTCATCTCGTACCAGTTTTTGCAGCACATTCATGCGCGCGATGTGGGGCTCGGACGCGCGGACGGCTTCCTCAAAGGCCAATTTCTGGCCGACGCCAACCTGTTCGCCGCGCCGCTATGGATTTTGGGTCTCATCGCTTTTTTCACGAGCGCCCGCTATCGCATGCTGGCCTGGATGTATGTGATTCCCGTGGCGATTTTCTGGCTCAACAAGGGGCGCTTCTATTACGTTGCCGAGGCTTACCCACCGCTCATCGCGATGGGCGCGGTGGTCGCGGCAGACTGGCTCGCGCGGCACAAGAGATGGCAATGCGTCACCATTGAAGTTGTCTTCTTCACAGGAGTGGCCGCCGTTGGCGCTTTCGCCATCGCATCGCTCGTCCCTCTTGCATCCAGTGGTCCACTGCGCGACTTTGCGCTCAGCAGGAGCAGCGATCTACGCGAAGAGTTTGGCTGGAATGAGTTGGTGCGCACAGTCGCCGGCATTCGCGATTCCCTCACGCCCGAGCAGCAGGCGCATCTCGGCATCACCGTCGGCAACTATGGCGAGGCCGGCGCGATTGAGATTCTGGGGCCCATCTATCACTTGCCGCATGTCATCAGCACAACCAACACCGGATGGCTCGTCGGCTATCCCACTCCTCAGCCCACGACGATCATTGCGCTCGGCATCACCGAAGCAGAGGCCAACACGATCTTTACTGGCTGCCGGCTTGCCGGCCACAACGGAAATGCCGAAGGCGTTCACAACGAAGAGAGCGAAGACCACCCCGACATCTTTCTCTGCGGCCCGCCGCGGAAACCTTGGGCAGAGGTGTGGAAGGAACACAAGGATTTCGGGTGAGCTGCGCGTGACACGGCAGCGCCTGAAGGCCACTTCATTGACGTGAGTCCGACACTCGCTGGATGAGGTTCGTGCTTTCCCACCCATGCGGCAAAAGCGCCGCATGGATGGGGCACCCGGAATGGTACAAAGAAAAGCAACCCCGGATCTTTCGCTGCGCTGGAGATCATAGTGCCGTGTTTGGCTTATTGACTCGACAAGCGATCAGTACAGCAACACGGCGAGGCGATAGGCGGTGAATGTGCCTTCTAGGCCTTGGGGTTCGCAACTGCCCACAGCAGCCCTTCGATAGTCGCCGGAGCTGGCTTTCTTCACGAGGTCGTCCGGCAACACCGTCAGGTCTGGATTCTGCCAGCGCATCAGGAAATGTGGCGCGTCGGGTCCATTGAAGTGGCCGTTCGATGCGCAGTAGGTGCGCGCCTCTCTGGGGTCGCTTGCGATGGCGAGACCGTAGCGCTGTAACATTGCGGCGACCTTGGCTTCGACCTGCGCCTGCGTAAGTGTCTCCACGGACTTGGAGAAGTCCGTGACGGCAAAGAGCACCCCCTGTGCCGGCACAACGGCAATGCCGACGTGATCGATATCGCGACTGAGAAGATTGGCGCGATGGCCCGGTGAATTCATCCATCCCTGGTGAATGCTGGCAGGATATGCGCCGACCGCGATGTTCTCTTCAATCAAGCTGAAATGCGCACCCGCCTGCGCAGCGCGCTCCGTCAGATCCAGTTCCCCGTTATAGCGATGAGAAATGGGCCCTTCGACAGACATGCGCTGGCAGTGCCGCAGCGCCGCCTGGGCGAGTGACGGGTCCCACTGGAGAGCAGGAAGGCCCTGCGCAGCGCGTGCCTGGTTTGCGAGGACAAAGAGCTGCTCAACGGCCGTACGCGTGTCTGATTCGCCCGCTTGATTTTGCCGCGACTGCGGCTCTACGCCCAGTAATTGCGGCGACGCGCCGGCAATTGCCAGTGCAACCCCAGTTACAACGAGGGCAAATCCCCGACGAAGATCGCTCATGATTTATTCAACCCCGAATCGGGTACGATGTCGCTCGAATTCGGCTCAATTTGGTTCTTCCCTGTATCGTCACGCGGCCCGATCCAGATCAAGAGCAGGACAGCCGGCAATGCGGCGACGCTGGTGACGAGAAAGAAGCGCACCCAGCCGATTCTCTCCGACAAAATCCCGCCCGAAGAGGCCACGACGGTGCGGCCCAGCGAAGCGAGCGCGGCAAGCAGCGCGTACTGGGTCGCCGTGTAAGCAGGAGAGCAAAGACTCGAAAGGTAAGTCACCAGCGCGGTCCCCGCCATAGCGCCGGTAAGATTCTCGGCAGTCACGCAGAGAGCAAGGTAGCCGATGCGATGCCCGCCCACGGCCTGCAGCACAAAAAACAGGTTTCCGATCGACTGCAGCACTCCACAGACGATCAGCGATCGGCGAATGCCAAATTTGGTGGTGACGACCCCGCCCAGAAGCGCCCCGGCCACGATCGAGAAAAATCCGAACACCTTCGATGCGAAGGCGATCTCGGGAAGCGAGAATCCCAGCGAGATATAGAGCGGCGTAGACATGACGCCCGCCATCGCTTCGCCCAACTTGTATCCGAAGATGCACACGAGGATGAGTGGCCAGAGCGGCCGCCGCATGAAGTCGCGAAAGGGGCCGATGACGGCGGTGACAAACGCCTGTTGCACGGCCTGCCAGCCTGAGCCCGCGGCGCGAACATCCTTCACCGCGACCTTCGGTTCGGGGCACAGCAAAAACACCAGCATCCCCACACCCACGAACGCGGCCATGGTGGCATAAGCCGCGAACCAGCCGGCGTAATTCGCAATCAGCAGGCCGCCCGCACCGGAAACCAGCATGGCGATCCGATAGCCGGACTGAATCATGGCCGCGCCCGGTGCCTGCTGATCGGGGGTCAGGCTCTCCACGCGCCACGCGTCGATCACGATGTCCTGGCTCGCGGAAAGAAAAGCGACAAGCACCGCCAGGACTGCCATCCGCGGCAGGTTGTGCTTCGGATCGCTCATGCCCAGAGCGAGAATCGCTCCGATCAGAAGAATCTGGACGGTGATTCCCCAACCGCGCCGCCGTCCCAAAGGCAACGGCGGAGGCACGCGATCCATGAACGGCGCCCAGAGAAACTTGAATGCATAGGGAGTTCCCACAAGTGCGAAGGTTCCGATGGCCGCGCGCCGCACGCCGTTGGTCGCAAGCCATGCCGAGAGCGTTGAATAGGTGAGCAATAGCGGCAAGCCGCTCGCAAATCCAAGCGCAAGCGTTTGAAGCACGCGCGGCCGGGTGTAGGTCGCGATGGCGTGCCGCCAGTCGATGCGCGAACGGACTTGGTTGGTTGGGGAGGATTCCGTCATCTCGAGCTTTGGGTGTCCTCTCTCAGGCTAACCCGGCCGGCGGCGCTGCGAACGCCGCTTATTCTGGACAGATGAAGCTTGGCATCATCAGCGATACCCACGGCCTGCTGCGCCCTGAGATTACGCCGGCTCTTGCAGGGGTCGACCACATCCTGCACCTCGGCGATGTGGGCAAAGTCTCCATCCTGCGCGAGCTGGAGAAGATTGCACCCGTCACTGCGATTCGCGGCAATGTCGATCGAGACGGTCCATGCGCTGAATTGCCCGAAACAGAGGTCGTTCTGTTCGAAGGTCGCTATCTCTATCTTCTGCACGACCTGAAGACGCTGCACCTCGATCCCGCGGCAGCCAAGTTTGCCGCCGTGCTTTCCGGGCATACGCATGCGCCCAATGTTTATCGGAGGAAAGGCGTGCTTTATTTCAATCCGGGAAGCTGCGGGCCGCGGCGGTTCAATTTGCCGGTTACGATTGGGCTGCTGGAGGTAGAAGCGGGTCAAGAAGTCGAAGCTCAGTTGGTACAGATTGTTCCGCAGTAAAAATGTTCGGCAGCTGGCCCATCCATCCATCTTGAATCCAGCCTTTGTTCTCGGGCTGTGCCCCGTTCATCGCGTCGTTCGCGATGAACGGGATTCTTGCCGGTTGTGCTTCGGATCGAGTCTGAAGGAACTGAGGCCTTGCCTCCCATTCATCGCGATAAAGCTGCGATGAATGGGGCACAGCTTGTCCTGCTTCCTGTTCAAAAAGCAATTACATCTGGCTGTGCGAGGGATTCAGCAGCTCTTCTTCCGGTTCCACGTGCACCAGGACATTCGCCACCCGATCGACGCGCTGACGCACGCTGTCTTCCACTTCGTGGGCGATGGCATGGCCGGCGCGAACGGTCAGGTCACCCCCCACAACTACGTGCAGATCGACGTAATACTGAAATCCAACCTTGCGCACGAAGCATTTCTCCAGGCCGAGCACGCCCTCCACTGCCGCCGCGGCTTCGCGCACATGGCCTTCAATCTCGTGCGGCGGAGCCGTGTCGAGGATCTCAGCAAACGGAGCCTGAATCTGACGCCAGGCGCCATAGAGAATGACAGGCGAGGCGCATAACGCCGCCCAATCGTCCGCAGCCGCATTCTTTGTGATGAGCGCAACAGAGATGCCGACAAGCGCGAAGAGCGACGTGATGGCATCGCTGAAGTGGTGCCAGGCATCGCCGCGCACGGCCGTGCTGTCAAGGTCGCGTGCGACCTTGGCGACATAGCGCGAAAGCAACACCTTCAATGGCACGACCGCGACCAGGACCCAGAGCGTGTAGGGAAGCGGCAGCGGGTGCGGCCTGCGAATAAGAGCTATGCTTTCGATCGCGATGAGGAGGGCGGCCATAGCCATGCCCATCCCGACCGAGAGCGCCGCCACCGGTTCTGCTTTGCCATGGCCATAGGGATGGTCGCTGTCGGGCGGTTTGAGGGCCACACGCAGGCCCAGGTAAACCACCGCCGAACTGAAGACGTCGGAGAGCGATTCAACCCCATCGGCGATCAGCGCGAACGAATGTCCCGCAAAGCCGACGAGGCATTTACACGCGGCCAGCGCGAAGTTCGACGCAATGCTGATCAGCGACGAACGCAGTCCCCGCTCAACCTGGCGTTCGATTGCAGCTCCACGGTCCTCTACGAGATGCGTTGGTACGTTCATTTCGCCCAAAAGCGCTCCACGCATTCCATCATAGGGGGTCGATGCGGTACACGCTTTTGCGTATTTGGACGCACTATCGGCTTGGCTTTCCGACTCAGGATGCCCCTTCGACCACATTTCCGATATTGGCTGAGCCGGAGACCCACGCTCGATTCTCACCTTAAATCAGGGATCGTCATTCAGGAATCAATGGACGAGGAACTCCTTGACCGCAGCGATGTGCCTTTGTTCGCGGCGAGGAGCCGCCTCTTACTGCTTCACAAATTCGAAGGTGCAGGTGCGGCCTTCAATGCCGAGGCCTTTGCCCTTGGTGCCCGTGCCCTGCGTGTCCTGGAACTGCGCCTTAATGTCGTAGCTGTATTCGTCACCCTTGGTAGTGAAGATGCCGGTGGCGTACTTCCTTGACGCGACCAGCCCGTTCGCGGAAAGCTTTGCCGATCCGTCTTCTTTGATTTTGCCTTCGACCAGCAGGTAGCCTCCCTGCCCAGCCGTTCCATGCTCGCCTCTGAAATTGCTGCCGGCGATCGTGCTGGCAAACTGCCAGGTGTAACCTTCGGTGTTGCCTTTCGACGGGCAACTCATCTTCGTCATCCAATTGCCGTCGAAGCGTTCCCCGGCGCGTACACCCGCCGGCAACAGAAAAGCTGCGAGAACAAGAATCAGCCGCACTGACTTCAGCATGTTACCCTCCACCGGACTGCGATTCTAACATTGGGCGATTGGTCTGGTTTGGCCGGATAACTACCGTATGTGATAACGAGTGCGCCAATTTATAAAGTGATACACATCACACTTATTCTCGAAATACTGCGATCCTTTTTATGCTTGACAGTTAGATTCTTCTATATGAGTACTGCTTCGTCGGTTTCGTGGATATTCAAGAACCACTTCACAGCAATGGCCGCAGCAATCCACGGCCGCGAGTCGAGTATATCCTGCATGGCGCAATCGAAGAAGTACCTCAATGATGGGTACTTTTGAAGTCATAATAGAACCTGATTGGGAATGCCTGAGAGGTAAATCGGATGTAGAGTAAGTCATGGCATACGCTTGTGTGCCGAACGACTTTCTCGGGGATAGGCGATGGTCCCGCGAAAGCTATACCCACTTATCGCCGATCGGATACGAACCAATAGGCAGAGCGCGCATCGCGTTGGCGACTTAGCCCGCATTCGCATCCACCACACACCAGACAAGCAAGCGGCCAAACCCGCAAGGAACACAAAAGGAACATCGTGAAGACGGCACGGTTTCACTTCTCATTCATTTGCAATTCTTCGTACTTTGCCTTGGTTCTCGCGTTTACCCTTCTGCTGATAGTTTCGCTGCCGGCATTTTTGACCGGTTGCGGTGGAGGCAGCTCGAACACGCCACCGCCGGCGACGCCCACGGTGACGGTTGGCGCCAGCCCGGAGTCCATTGAACCGGGAGCCTCGTCGACGTTGACGATTGCCGCGGCCAATGCCACGACGTTGAGCATGACCGGCTCCGATGGCAGCAGCTATACGCTTGCAGCATCAGGTGGAACCCAGGCAGTGAGCCCGGCGGCGACAACCACCTACACGGCAACAGCCGCGGGCACGGGCGGAAG
>Ga0302201_10002530_pt1 | contig 14290 bp, 13 predicted proteins | sample II_Bog_N3_2_FD_194586 | JGI IMG/M metagenome (GOLD analysis project Ga0302201, IMG submission 194586) | Peat permafrost microbial communities from Stordalen Mire near Abisko, Sweden - II_Bog_N3_2 | ecosystem: Environmental > Terrestrial > Soil > Wetlands > Peat | place: Sweden: Abisko...
AAAACTTACAGCGCCAGATACTACAACCCCGCCACCGGACGGTTCCTGTCCCGCGATCCAGAAGACGGCATTTCTAATAATCCCGCTACGTTACATAAGTACTTATATGTGGGTGGCGATCCGGTAAATGGAATCGATCCTTTGGGTTGGGAGGACATAATTGAATACAAAGCACAGTCAAAGGCATCCGGGCTGCAGTCACATCACATAATTGAGCAGCGTTTCGCTAAGACACTTGGTGCTTTTTATTGCACGATTTCAGCTGTTCTAACCATTGAAGAGCATCAAGCAGTAACCAATGCTTGGCGAAGAGCTATTCCGTATGGAGCAGGTGGAACTGGGGTTGCAACCATTGCAGAGGTATTTTCTGTTGCGGAGCAGATATATGCAAATGCTCCCAATATGCTAGCTGCAGCACAGAAATGTCAGGCACTAGCAGGGCTTTAGTACATGCAAGAATAGTAATGAATGAATGTTCCACATCAGATCCTGGACTCAGGGATGTCGATGTAGAAATGTTCTTACCGTTCTATATTCACATATTCTGAGCTGTTAGTATTTCATTGAGAACAGGTGCAAAATGGAAGTATTTCATCATTTCGGCATTAAGATTTCTTCCGAGAGCGAAGCTCAGGAATTTTCAGATATCGGAATCAAGATTCAACGCGGACCGAGACATCTATACGGAAACTCTATTGCCAGTTTTGTTATGGGGGAACAGGATGAGATGTGGATGGCGGCTCGTGATATTGCGCAAAAATATAAGATAACTGAATATGTCAGTACGAGATTCTCGGATGCAGAAATCAATGCGGCTGATAAATTGTGTATACTGTCAACTTCGCAACGAGGCTATCCTGAGCCATCGAAAGAGCTAAGATATCTGGTAGCATCGTTTGATCTTTCGAGGTTTTGTGCTAAATGCGGAATAGGACTCCGACAGAATAATCCGTTAAGAATAAACTTTATACCAAGCTTAAAAAACAATATTCTGCAGCTAAATTGGGTTTTTGACGAATTCTTCGTTTCACGGGAAGTTTGGACCGCAGTATTTAATCCCCTTGACATAGGATATTGGCCAGTGGTGCTGGACAGAACCGGGGAAGAAATCGAGTCTGTAGTTCAACTCAAGATTTCTCATTATGCTGACTTGAATCTGGATGAGACAAGCGCTACCGTCTGTCCAACGTGTGGAAGAGCGAAAACGAGAATGGACCTGAGAGGTTTTTGCCCAGAGCCGGTTAGCATCCCTGCGCCAATTTTCAAGTCAACTCAATTCTTTGGTTCTGATTGCAATGCCTTCAACCGGATACTCATCTCATCTTCTCTGTACAAAGAGATTAAGAAGGAACGTTTGCGGGGCGTCGAGTTTTACCCTTGCGGTCCAGCCTGAATGCCGTTCCTGCACGAACTACACCTACGACGCGGCCAACCAGTTGCACAGCGTCATCCAGACCAACAGCCCCAACACGGCCAACACCACCTCGTATGGATACGACCCCCTCGGCGACCTGGCCAGCCTCACCGACGCCAACAGCCACAGCACGCAGAACATCTTCGACGTCTTCTCCGACATCACCGGCAAGACGCTGCCCGACGGCTCGCTGCAGGAGTCGCGCACCTACGACGCCTCCGGCAATCTGACCCAGCTCACCCACTTCAGCGGCAAGACGACCACCTACGCCTACGATGCTCTGAACCGCCTCACCACGCGCACGCCCGACCCCACCCTCGTCACCGAGCCGGTCGTCAGCTACACCTACACGTCCACCGGCAAGCACGCCTCCACCACCGTTACCACCAACACCGCCCCCGCCATCACCACCTACGCCTATGACTTGCTGGATCGCCTCACCACCAAGATCACACCGGAGGGCACGCTGAACTACACCTACGACCTGGCGGGCAATGTTGCGTCGATCTACTCGTCCAGCGTGCATGGCGCGTCGATGTCCTACACCTACGACAGCCTCAACCGGCTGAGCACGGTGGTGGACAACAACCTGCCCGCCGGCCAGAACACCACCACCTACGCCTACGACACGGCCAGCAACCTGGTCACGGTCACCTATCCGAATGGATTGCAGTCCACCATCCAGTACGACAGCCTCAACCGGCTTACCTCGCTGGCATCATCGACGGCCAGCTACAACTACCAACTCGGCGCCACGGGCAACCGCACCGGAGCCACGGAGCAGAGTGGCCGCACGCTCGCCTGGAACTACGACGGCATCTACCGGCTCACCAGCGAGGCCGTCGGCAACGACCCGTCGGGCGGCAACGGCGAGGTCGACTACACGCTCGACCCGGTGGGCAACCGTACCTCGACCAACTCCTCGCTGCCCGGCGTTCACTCGGTCGCCCTCTCCGGCTTCAACCTCGACGACTGGCTCTCGCCAGAGACTTACGACGCCAACGGCAACACGCTCACCACCGGTGGCAAGACCTTCGCCTACGACTCGGAGAACCACCTGATGTCGATGAACGGCGGCGCGGTTACAATGATCTATGATGGATTCGGCAACCGCGTCTCGAAGACGGTTGGCAACGTGACGACGAAGTATCTGGTGGAGGACGACGTGAACCCAACCGGCTTGCCCCAGGTCTTCGAGGAGTCCGTCAACGGCGTGGTCCTGCGCACCTACACCTACGGTCTACAGCGCATCAGCGAGAATCAGGTCATAAATAATGCGTGGACGACCAGCTTCTACGGCTATGATGGCTTCGGAAGCGTAAGACAGCTGACCAACCTGTCCGGCACAATCACGGACACATATAACTACGATGCTTTCGGAAACCTGCTCAGCTCACCCGGCCCCACGCCAAACAATTATCTCTACCGAGGAGAACAGTACGACCCCGACTTGGGCCTCTACTACCTCCGAGCCAGATACTACAACCCCCAAACCGGCCGCTTCCTCTCCCGCGACCCAGAAGACGGAAAGGCAGTCGATCCTGCATCGTTGCACAAGTACCTGTACGCGGGAGGGAATCCTGTAAACCGCATTGATCCTAGCGGGAAGGATGATTTTCTTGAATACATGGGAAAGGTCTCCGATTTCTTGAGCCTATACAACCATGCGAATAATCCGAACCTATACGCGCAGTGTCAAGGCGGAGTATATGCCGGAATAGCCAGCGTGCTTGTGGACCCTGCGCAATCAGAGGAGGTCATCAACGCGCTGGGACCAGCGGAAGAAACGTGTGTCGAGGATCTGTTGAACGGAATCATAAGTCCTATTCCGAACCCCCCTTGGAACTGACGTGCTGCCGTCCTATGCGACGCTGAGACAGGCAAGGAAGCACAAGACACTGCGGATGGTGATTGACGAGGGCGAAGATGTCAGAACAAGGAGCGGCAATGAACCCGGTTGGCTCTTCGCCATATAGGGAAAGGCAAGCGCGGCAGAGAAAAGAGCGACCGCTTTCGGTAACGCTGATAGCGATGTTTCAGTTCTCCAGGGCTGTGGCCGTCCTATTGATCTTTCTTTTCACGTCGGTGTTCCATGACGAGGCCTTTGGATCGGCAATAAGCGTCAAGATCTTGACCTATATCGCTGCGCGTCAACCCCTTCCCCCAGCAGCGTTGCTGCCCATAATAATGCCGCTGATTGCCGCATACTTGTCTACCACTGGTTTTGGCCTATGGTTCCTAAAGAAGTGGGCACGTAACCTGGTAATGGTCACGTCGGGTGGGACGGCGGTTCTGTGGATACGCGCATTTATCTACTACGGTGCGATCAAAGAGCCCATATTCAAGAGCGATTTGCAATGTCAGACCGTAATGGTCGTTGTCCTGCTAGACATCATCGTGTTCGCTTACCTATACATGGAGGGCCGCGCATTCGGCGAGAGCGACTAACTAAGCCGTAGGTCCGAGGACCATGTCTGAAAAGCGTGCCATGCTTCGCATGGGGATTAGGGGGACGCGGCACCTCCGCTGCGTTCCGATGTGCCGTTGCGCTGCGCAATGAATGCCGAATCGAAGTGCGTTGCGCGCCGCAATCGATGAGTAGTTGAATCACACAATCAATGGCGAATGAAATGCAGTTGCGACCCGCAATCTCTCCGCATATAGCTCTGCCACCCTCCGCCGAATATATCGCCACTTCGGGCACGGTGCTTTGCACCGGATGGATTATGACACGTCACCCCAGAATGGGTGCTGCGGAGGAACGAAAAGTTCCTCTGCGGGAACGCTTGCGGAATGAGCAGGCTACAGCCATATACGCGAAAAATGAGGCGTTTACAGGTTCCTGTAGGGGAACCTATTGAAAACAGGCGACTAAGAGTAAAAATCATCGGATCGGGGTTGCTTTATGGCAACTTCGCGGTCTACGTGCGTAAACGTATTGAAAGCAAAGGGTCGCGGCGTGGCGGCTTTTTCCGCGCTGACCCATCCCACGCGAGCAAGGGCGGCTCACGCGGGAACCCTGGGACGCGCCGTACCCTCCGCTGCGGTGGCCGTCAAGGCTCTGCGCTTCGCTCCGCCCGCTGCGCGGCGCGCTCAACCATCCCACACGAGCAAAGACCGCTCGTGCGGGAACCCTGGCCCACGCGCGGCCTTGACTGACGCCTGCGCTGCGGGTGGTTCCCAGAGATGAGAAGAATGTCTTCTTCTCTGTTCTCACGAGAACAGGAGCAACTCTTTTCCTTAGCGGCTCAATCTCATCCTGCCTCGGCGTGGGAGTGTGCGGTGCTGCCAGCCAGCGAGTTGATAAGCCGGATGACGGCCCGCTGATCCTTGGTCGGCAGCGTGGCCATGCGCTGGAATCTCTTCCATAGCCGCTGTTCCTCGGGGCGCTCTCGTCCTGCGGGCGTGGCGGGCTGTATGCCGAGCAGTTCGTCGGTAGAGACCTCAAGGACCTGGGCGAGCGTGATGAGCGCCGGGGCAGGCGGGAACTCGGCTTCAATCTCGTAGTAAGAGATGGCTCTCTGGGTCATGCCGGTAGCCTTGGCAAGCTGGACCTGAGTGAGGCCGCGCGTTTGCCGGAAAGTGACGAGGCGTTGGCCGAATGCGTTCTGCGAAGGCTTCTTGGCTGGCATGACAGGGCTAATTGTAAGGTGCATTTTTTGGCTCTCCCTGATCCCGCTGCGAGTATACACGCAATCCGTGTATACTCGCGAACGGTATAAGAAATGCAAAATCCTGAGAATAGTTCTTGACAGGTTTTTTGCAGAGGGAGGGTTCAATGGCGCGAATCCCAGAATCCGAAGTCGAGCGGCTAAAGAAAGAAATCTCTGTGCAGCGGTTGGCCGAGGCGCGGGGCGTGAAGCTGACGCGGCACGGAGCCGACCTTCTGGGCAAGTGCCCCTTCCATGACGACCGGACGCCTTCGCTGGTTATCACTCCGGCTAAAAATCTCTGGCACTGCCTGGGCGCCTGCAACGCGGGCGGCGACGTGATCGAGTGGGTGATGCGGGCCGAGGGTGTGAGTTTCCGCCATGCGGTGGAGTTGCTTCGATCCGACCATCTTCCCTCGGCGGCTTCTCCAATCCAGCCGGTGAAGCAGAGCACGGTTCCGAAGTTGCCGCCGCCGGTGGCGCGGGAGGCGGACGACCGGGCGCTGCTGTTGCAGGTGGTGGGCTACTACAACGAGGCGCTGAAACAATCGCCGGAGGCGTTGCGGTATCTGTCCTCGCGCGGCCTCCAGTCTTCGGAGATCATCGACCGTTTCCGGCTTGGCTTCGCCAACCGGACGCTGGGTTATGGACTTGAAGGAAAGAACCGCATCGCCGGCGCGGAGATGCGCGGACGGTTGCAGCGGCTGGGCATCCTGCGAGAGACCGGCCACGAGCACTTCAACGGCTCGGTAGTCGTGCCGGTGTTCAATGCTTCCGGCGAAGTGGTCGAGATATACGGGCGGAAGATCACGCCGAGGCTGCGCGAGGGGACACCGCTGCACCTGTATCTCAAGGGCGAGCATCGGGGCGTGTGGAACGAAGAAGCTCTCATCGCATCGAAAGAGATCATCCTCTGCGAGGCGTTGATCGACGCGCTGACGTTCTGGGTTGCGGGTTTCCGCAACGTGACGGCCAGCTACGGCGTGAACGGCTTCACGGCGGACCATCGCGCGGCCTTCGCCCAGCACGGCACCGAGCGCGTCTACATCGCCTACGACCGCGACGAGGCGGGAGACAAAGCCGCCGCGAAGCTGGCTGAGGAGCTGATCGAGATGGGGATCGAGTGCTTCCGGGTGCAGTTCCCCAAGGGCATGGATGCGAACGAGTATGCCTTGAAGGTGACGCCAGCGGCGAGGAGCTTGGGTGTGTTGCTCAATAAGGCGACATGGTTGGGCAAGGGGCAACGTGCGGCAGCGCCGGAGCCAGAGATCGAGCCACTGCCAGCGGAAGCAAAAGCAGCAGCTAAAGAAGAAAAGATCGAGGACGACGCGCCGGAGCCAATCGCGGAGACCAGACCCGCTGTTGGAGCACCGATGGAAGAGGTTTTTTCCTTAGCTGCTGCGCTTGAGCCGGTTGCGCCGACAGGGCCGGAGCCATCCACGGCAGCGCCCGCGCCGAGCATAGACGTTCCCGTCGAGATACGTGGCGAAGACATCTTCATCCAGCAGGGCGACCGCCGGTACCGCATCCGTGGCCTGAATAAAAATCTGAGCTACGAACTGTTGAAGGTTAATGTTCTTGTCTCCGGCATGACTCCGCACGGAGAATCGGCCTTCCATGTGGACACGCTGGACCTTTACTCGGCGCGGCAGCGCAGCGTCTTTACGAAGCAGGCGGCGGAGGAACTGGGCATCAAGGAAGAGGTGTTGCGCCGCGACCTGGGCCGGGTGCTGTTGAAGCTGGAAGAGCTACAGGACGAGCAGATCAAAAAGGCTCTGGAGCCGGAGAATAAAGAGGTTGAGATCGGCCCGGAGGATAGGGCGGCAGCACTGGAGCTGCTGCGCGATCCGAAGTTGCTCGACCGCATCGTCGAGGACTTCGCGCGGTGCGGCATGGTGGGCGAGGAGACGAACAAGCTCGTCGGCTATCTGGGCGTCGTCTCGCGGCATCTGGATACGCCGCTTGCGGTGATCGTGCAGTCGTCGTCCGCCGCTGGCAAAAGCTCGCTCATGGAGGCGGTACTCGCGTTCCTGCCCGACGAGCAGCGGGTTCAATACTCCGCGATGACCGGGCAATCTCTCTTCTACATGGGCGAGACCGACCTCAAGAATAAGGTACTGGCCATCGTCGAAGAGGAGGGAGCGCACAGCGCGTCCTACGCCTTGAAGCTGTTGCAGAGTGAAGGTGTGTTGACCATCGCCAGCACCGGCAAAGACCCGGCGACGGGCCGCCTGACGACCCATCAATATCGCGTCGAAGGCCCGGTGATGATCTTCCTGACGACGACGGCGATCCAGTTGGACGAGGAGCTACTGAATCGCTGCCTTGTCCTCTCCGTCAATGAAGAGCGGGAGCAGACGCGGGCGATCCACCGCGTGCAACGCGAGGCGCAGACGCTCGAAGGCTTGCTCAAACGCCGCGACCGGAGTTCGATCCTCGCAGTCCACCGCAACGCACAGCGTCTCTTGAAGCCCATGTACGTTGCGAACCCTTACGCGCGCGAGTTGACCTTCCACGACAACCAGACGCGGACGCGGCGCGACCACATGAAGTATCTGACTCTCATCCGCACAATCGCTCTGTTGCATCAGCATCAGCGTCCACGCAAGACGGTCGATCACAGAGGCCGACCGGTTGAGTACATCGAGGTCACCATCTCCGACATAGCCGTCGCCAACCGTCTCGCGCACGAGGTGCTGGGCCGTTCGCTCGACGAGCTTCCGCCGCAGACGCGGCGTCTGCTCATGGCCGTCGATGAGATGGTCACAGCCGAGTGTGAGCGGCAGAAGATGGAACGCTCCGACTACCGCTTCTCGCGCCGCGATGTTCGCGCGTACACCGGCTGGGGAGACACACAGTTGAAGATCCATCTGCACCGGCTGGAAGAGCTGGAGTACCTGCTCATCCATCGCGGCGGCCGAGGCCAGAGCATCGTCTACGAGCTGATCTTCACGCGCCCGAAGGACGGCGGCAAGCCCACGCTGCCCGGCCTGATCGAGATCGACAAGCTGAAGGAGTGAGTACGACGAAAAGAAGTCGGGGGTTGATGCTGAGAAGTCGGGGTCAAGTCGGGGCCAAGTCGGCCCCAAGTCGGTGGGGTGTCGGGGTAGCTAAAACACCACTCTAGCCAATATCCATGCGGGTTCTATACGAATCCGTCAACGAGCACGAAAAAGCACATATACGGGGCGCAGCAAAATCCACTTCGTCGTAACCCTATCGAAAGGAGGTACAGTAATGGCCCGCATCGTCAAACCGCGCAAGCAGCGCATACCACCGAGCACACCGTTACAGGCCATGCTCGAAGAGTACATCGAGTCTCTGGCCGTGAAGGGTTTTACCGACGACACGCGCCATGTGCGCCGCGAGCATCTGAGCCTGTTCGAGCGTTGGGCAATGGAGCGCGGCCTGACCGAGCCGGTCGAAGTCACGCGGCCCGTGCTCGAACGCTATCAGCGTTATCTCTTCCACTACCGCAAGAAGGATGGCTGTCCGCTGAGCTTCGCCAGCCAGCACTCGCGGCTGTCGCCCTTGCGCTCATGGTTCCGGTGGATGACGCGGCAGAACTACTTGCTGCATAACCCGGCCTCAGAGATCGAGCTTCCTAGGTTGCCGAAGCCGCTGCCGCGTGTGCTGACGGCTTCGGAGGCCGAGATCGTTCTTCAACAGCCGGAGGTCGGCGATCCCGTGGGGCTGCGCGACCGGGCGATGCTGGAGGTGTTTTACTCGACCGGGATGCGGCGCACGGAGTTGGTCAACCTCAAACTCTACGACGTGGACCGCGCGGCGGGCATCGTGACCATCCGCGAGGGCAAGGGCCGGAAGGACCGCGTGATCCCCATCGGCGAGCGCGCCGTCGCGTGGCTGGACAAGTATCTCGACCAGGCGCGGCCACAACTGGCCACCGAGCCGGACGACATGACTCTGTTCCTGACCGTGCAGGGCGAACCGCTGGGGCGCACGACGTTGAGCTACGTCATCCGGCAATACGTCGAGGCGGCGCAGATCGGCAAGCGCGGAGCCTGCCATCTCTTCCGCCACACGATGGCTACGTTGATGCTTGAAGGCGGCGCAGACATCCGCTTCATCCAGCAGATGCTCGGCCATGCCCGGCTCGACACGACGCAGATTTACACGCACGTCTCGGTACGGATGCTCAAGCAAATCCACTCGGCAACCCATCCGGCGGCACAGCTCAAGCACGGCGCGGAAGGCCCCGCAGAAGCCGTCCAGACCGCCGTGCTTGCTCAGTCTGTTCCCGGCCAGCCCCAGACTGTTCCCGGCCAGATGTGGCCCGGTGTTCCGGCCTCGACAGCCGAGCAACTCTTCGCCACGCTTGACGCCGAATCCGAAGAAGAAGAAAGTTCCTGATCTTCTTCTTTTAGTAGCTTCTTTTAATAGCTGCTGTTTTTAAAAGCTAGCCGCTAAGAAAAAACCGAATGGAGGTATCATCTTGAGTATGGCAACAATCCACATCTCGGAAGCCGACGCCGTCCGCGACTTCGCTGGACTAATGGCGCATGTCCGCTTAGGCGCGGAGGTCGTCATCGAATTTGAAACGCGCGCCGTGGCTGTCGTGCGTCCCGCCGTTCCCTCTGGCCCCGGTCGCCTGCTCTCCGAAGTCATCGCAGCCGCCGAGACTCGCGGTTCTTCGGCTGTGCTCGATGGCAGCTTCGCCCACGATCTGGAAGAGGTTATCAATAGCCATCGTGAGCCGTTGAATCCTCCGGCATGGGACTGAATCGAATGGGCCTGATACTGGACTCCAGCGTAGTAATCGCCGCCGAGCGTCAACACGAAACCGTGGCGCAACTGTTGCGGCGAATCGCATCGACCGTAGGCGACCAACGGGTCGCGCTCTCTTCCGTGGGACTCACCGAGTTGGTTCACGCGACCTATCGCGCGCCGAACCCCGTTCTGCGCCAGAACCACGAGCGTTTTATCGCCGATCTTCTGGCCGACATGGAAGTGGTTCCCTACGCCAAAGCAACGGCGTTGCTGGCCGGGAAGATCGACGGGGAGCAACGCGCTCAGGGCGTGACTATCCCCTTCGTCGACCTGCTAATCGGAGTCACGGCGCTGGAGCATGGCTACACCGTGGCGACTGTCAATCTCCGCCACTTCCGTCTCATCCCCGGCCTCGAAATCATCCCCTTCTGACGGCCAGCGGCTAAAGAAAAAACTCTCTCCCAAAAATGTCCCATCAATCCCGCGTGCGCGGCTGGCGCTTCCATCGCCGGTAAGCCGTCCCGGAATGTTCTTCCCTTAGCCGCCGTCCTTGGCCGCTGACCCGGCCCGCATCAGGCCCCCTGATCCGCCACGAATCCCAGGCCGATGCTGACTCCAGGCAGCCTCCGATCCGTGCCGCAAGCCGTCACCGATCCGGTTCCCCATCCCACCAAAGTGTGCTGGCAATCCGTCCCGCAAGCCGTACAATCAGGCCAACCATGCAGCCAGCCCCAAGCACGTCGCTTGCGCCGCCGCCCATCCCTGCAATGCCGCAGCTAAGCGAAAAACCGCATCAGGGGTTCGCAACTAAAAAAACAGCCTTGCATCCGGCGTCGAGCGTCCCTAACTTTAGGGTTACACTAGGGTTGCGAGCGGTGGTGGTTGAAAACGGCGTCAGGGAAATCTACAGCGCCAGATACTACAACCCCGCTACCGGACGATTTGTGGAAAGAGACCCGTTGGATGGCTATATCAATGTTCCCGCGACGCTGCATAAGTATTTGTATGCAAGTGGCAACCCTGTTAATCGGATTGACCCGAGTGGGAAGGGCGATGAGCTGATCGAGGAAGCTGAACTCGACGAGAGGGCTCTGACACAAAGTACCCGGTATGCTGCCAAGATGCTGAAGCTTGAGCATGACGCATTGAGAGCTGCAATTGAGTGCCTTAAACAAGCAAACACTTTTGCAGGGAATCCAGATATTTGGATTAACGTCATAAACGGCGATGTGTATCTCGCAACAGAAGCAGGTTATGAACTTCTTGACAATTTGCTCTTTTACTAGGGATAGGAACCATGAGGATGGGAATTGTGAATTGTGTTGCTACTGAAGGAAACGAGAAGTGGAGTACGGCCAGCTTCAGAATTGCAGGGGATGAGCTTCGCCCCGATCAAATTACCGCGACACTCAGTCTTGAGCCAACGCAATCAGGCGTCAAGGGGGAGCGATTTAGCGCTCGCCATAGTGCTGTCAGGCGCACTTCATTTTGGCTCCTCAAGTGTCCATTGAGTAACAGCCTGCCTCTTACTGAGCACTTGGAGTGGCTGTTAGATCTATTTGAGCCGAAAATCGGCTTGATAAACTCCATTGCTGAAGGATCGAAAATCATGCTGCTCTGCGGCTTTTCTTCGGGAAATGGGCAGGGTGGATTCACTCTTGACGCGCAGTTGCTTCAGCGAATCGCCAGCATCGGGATAGCTTTTTCGCTCGACCTCTATCCGCCGGAAAGTGCAGCGGAGACGATAGCGGAGTAGTCGCGTCAGGGGGTAACGCCAGCGGTTTTCCATTCCGCAGTCGTCCTCAGCCCATCAGCAGAAGAGCACGGTGCTTTGCACCGGGAGTATAGGGACACATCACCCCAGAATGGAAGCTGCGCAGTAACCTTCGGTTACTGCGGCGGGAACCACAACGGAATCAAGCATCTAAAAGAAAAAGTCTCTAAAAATAAGGTGTTTACAGGTTACTGCGCGCGAACCATAAGAAAACAAGCGACTAAAAGTAAAAGTGAAGTCATCCGAGCTATTCTATAAGCGCGCGCCGGTTGCTGTTGGGTAACTAGATGATTTTCCTTCCCTTAGCTGAAAACCGCCGTGCAGCGTCCATAGAAAGCGAGGAATCCATGAATCAGCCGCAGCAGTTCCCGGCGAGCCAGCCGGAGCCAACCGAAGCGCCATCGCCAGCCGCCAACGAGCGCCCGAGCTTGCGCCGATCGGAGGCGGTGCGGGAGTACATCGCGCGGATGGTTGCGGGGATGAACAACTTCAAGGCGGAGAAGTGACGGCATGGTGAAGGCATCTCTGCGGACAAAATCTGTAGGCACGAAGGTCACGGACGCCGAGTATGCGGCGCTGGAGGCGCGGGCGCGGGCGGAGAATCTGACGCTCTCGGAGTGGATGCGGGCGAAGTTGCTGGGGACTGGCCGTCCAGGCGGCGGGAGTGACACGGAGGTCAGCAACACGGCGGACGATCTTTTGGGCGAAGTGTTGCTGTCGGAGGTTCTTGCGTTGCGGACGTTGTTCTTGAATCTTCGCCCGCTTCCCGATCATGCTCTTCCGGGCGAGGCGGAGGTACGGGCGGAGATCGCGCGGGTGGATGCGACCAAGATGCAGCGGGCGCGGGAGCGGTTGGCGGCGCAGAAAAAGGCGGCGCGATGAGTGACTGGTATGGGCCGCGCCGGTACTGGAAGTGGACGCGCTGGACGCTGATCGCGGCGGGCGTTTTCTTCTGCGCGTTGTACGTTCAGGGCTACCGGAACGAGTGGAACGCGGCGGAGCGAGTTGACCTGTGGGCTTATCTGGAGAGCGGCGTGTGGGGCAGTCTCTCGGAGGAGTCCCTTACGAGCTATCGGCTGCTTGAAGGGGTGACGGCGAAGAAGAAGGCGCTGTTGGTTACGGGCGACGAGATCGAGGCGGCGGCGGGGCCGAATGGCGAGCCGACGTACCGGCTGACGGCGGAAGGCAGCCGCGCGGGGTTCGTGCGTCTGGAGTGGCAGACGCATCAGTACAACGACCGCAAGCTGCATGATTTTTTGCGCCAGTGGGTCTACCACGACGATATTTACGAGTCGGCCCGGAGGCCGTTTTTCTGGGCGTTGGGGCTGCTGGCGTTGCTGTTGCCGTTGGCCGTTCCGAAGGATCGCTGGCCGAAGTTCTCCTACGAAAAGCAGTGGCATAAGCTGATGGATTTTATCGAGCGCAGGCGGCGCGCGGCGGCTCAGGCAAAGGCCGCTGCGCCCGCTGTAAAACCGCCGGTTGCGGCGCCAGTTGTGCGGCTGCAATCGTCTCCGAATCCGCCGCCGGTTGTAGCGGCAAAACCGCCCGAGGCGCGTCCCGCCGCAGCGAAGAAACCGCGTCCCCGATTCGAGTAAACAACCATGATTACGATGTCCAAACCGATCAGCGCGAGCCAGGCGCGGGAGTACCACAAGGAAGAGTTCGCCAACGCGCGGGACAACTACTACACCGAGGGCGACCGTGTGCTCGGCGAGTGGCAAGGCCAGCTCGCCGCGCGTTACGGACTTGCTGGCGAAGTGTATGAGGAGCAGTTTGCACGGCTTGCCGAGGGCCAGCATCCGGCGACCGGCGAGCAGTTGGTAAGGCATCAAACGGCGCGGGAGTACGTCAATGCCAATGGCGAAACCGTGCGCACGATGGAGCACCGGGCGGGGTGGGATGCGACGTTCAGCGCGCCGAAATCTGTATCGCTGACGGCGTTGGTTGGCGGCGACGAGCGCGTAAAAGATGCGCACCGGGAGAGCGTTCGCGTTGCGCTCAATGAGATGGAGAAGTACGCGCAGGCGCGCATCGGCGGGAATGCTCCAGCAGAGACGACCGGCGCATGGGTGGTGGCCAAGTTCGAGCACGACAGCAGCCGTCCGGTGGACGGCTACGCCGCGCCGCAGTTGCACACGCATACGGTGATCTTCAATATCGCCGAGACCGCCGACGGGAACACGCGGGCGTTGCAGCCGCAGGAGCTTTACAAGACGCAGCAGTACGCGACGGCGGTTTACCGTTCGGAGTTGTCGGCGCGGTTGCAGCAGTTGGGTTACGAGATCGAGCGCGGCGAGCACGGCCAGCCGGAGATCAAAGGTTACACGCGGGAATACTTGGAGGCGTCGAGTCCGCGGCGTCAGCAAATCACCGAGAACTTGGCAGAGCAGGGCCGGTCTGGCCCCGAGGCAGCGCAGATCGCGGCGCACAAGACGCGCGAGGCGAAGCTCGATTTAACGCCGGAGCAGGTGCAGGCGCAACATCGAGCAATGGCCGCAGAATACGGCCATCAACCGCAGCGCGTGATCGAACAAGCAGCGCAACGGCGCGGTGTAGAGTTGCAGCCGGAAGAATCGCGGCGCGTGGCGCAGACCGCTGTGAGTTATGCGCGGGAGCGCGGCACGGAGCGCGAGGCCGTGGTCGATGAACGGACGCTGATGCGCGATGCGCTCAAGCACGGCATGGGCGCAACCAGGTTGCCGGAGGTGCGGGCCGAGTTCGAGC
>Ga0302201_10002535_pt1 | contig 14263 bp, 14 predicted proteins | sample II_Bog_N3_2_FD_194586 | JGI IMG/M metagenome (GOLD analysis project Ga0302201, IMG submission 194586) | Peat permafrost microbial communities from Stordalen Mire near Abisko, Sweden - II_Bog_N3_2 | ecosystem: Environmental > Terrestrial > Soil > Wetlands > Peat | place: Sweden: Abisko...
ACTTTCGTCATACGTGCCTTCGCCACCGTTGCTGCTCTTCAACTCGGCAAAGTCGTTCTTCGGTCGCACCGGAACCACGTTCACCACGCCGCCAATCGCGCTCGACCCATATAAGTCGCTCGCGCCTCCGCGCACCAACTCGATCCGCTCAATCGTCAACTCCGGCTGTTCCTGCCAATGGATCCAACCGGCAAACGGATCGTTGAGCGGAACATCATCCTCGGTTATCAGCGTTCGGCTTGCCGCCGTCGATCCCAGCGCGCGCAAGCTCAGCCCCTGCGACGATGGATTTGCCACCAGCGAACTCGACCTCCGGTAGAGCTCCACACCCGGCAACTGCCGCATCTTCCCATCCAGCGTCACTGCCGCCGAACTGTTCAATGCGGTCTGCGAAAGTTCGCGCGTGCTTGCCGGACTCTCCAGCGATCCCAGCGGTGTGCGGTAAGCCGTCACGGTCACTTGTTCTGCAACTGCAGCGGGCTCCAGCCGGATCGTTGTCGCGCCCGTAACTTGCAGCGTTTTATCGGAAAATCCCGCCGCGGAAACACGCAACCCACAAGGCGTAGCGCACTGTACAGTGACTCTTCCATTCGCATCCGTGTGCCCCAGCACGGCCCCCGCCAGGTCGCTCACCGCCGCTCCCTGCAAAGCTCCCGCGTTCCCATCCTCAACCGTCAACATCACCATCGCCGGAGTCTGGGCGCTGGCCATCGCCGGGGCAAACATCCCCCCGGTCAGCGCCAGTGCGCCAACAATCACTTTCAAGTCGAACCACCGCATCCGTCGTGCCCCCAAGATTTGGATGCAAAGTATCCAGCAATTGTGACACGGTCTTTCCAGAGCCGGCATCAAGGTCCCTCGGTGCAATCTCATTCAGAGGGACGAGTACAAACGCCCGTTGGTTTAAACGGGCATGCGGAATCTCCAACCCGGCCTCGCAAATCCTCAAGTCGCCCAGCAACAGAATGTCCAGGTCCAGTGTTCGCGGACCATCGGCAATTCCCGCCGTCCGATCCCGTCCAAACTCCTGCTCAATCCCCAGCAGTCCCTCCAGCAGCGCGAGCGGTTCCAACTCTGTCTCCAGCGCCACCACGGCGTTCACGAAGCGCGGCTGCTCGGCAAAACCCACCGGCTCCGTCGAGTAGAGCGACGACCGCCGCACAACCCGCCCCAGCCTCCCGAGCCGAACCGCCGCCGCCGCCAGCGTAGCCTCCGGCGTCCCCGCCCAACTAGCCAGGTTTCCGCCCATCCCAATGTAAGCAACCCTCATTCGTTCAGACTATCGCGAGGAGGGCTGCACTTGACTCGGATGAACTGCCTTGATGCTGGGATAACGAAGAAAGTCCTGCTGATTCATTGTCAGGATTTTGGTAAGGCCATAAGCCAGCATGATTGCGACAAGACGCGCATCGTGTACTTGAACCCCGCGCACGCCATAGTCAACCACCAACTTCCGCCAAATCGAAAAGACCTGTCGGTTGTCAGGCAGAAACGTCATCGTGTTTTCAATATATTCAACGCATTTACTGGTATCGGCGATGGTGAGGCCATAGCCGTTCCGGGCTTCCGGGCGTGTGCAGACATTCCATAACTCGGCAATGTTTTGCAGCGAGAAGCAGGATCTTGTGCCGCGACTCCCCAATTCATCGAGCGATGCTCTGGTTAGTTGATGCTGGGGATCGTGTACCCGGAAGATTCTTAAGAGAACATTCGTGTCGATCAAATACTTCTGCGCCGGCACAGCTAGTCGTGATCCTGATAAAAGCTCTCTCGCGTGAAGGCTTCGTCGGGGAGTTGGGGAATCTTCTCCGAAAACTCAGCCATCTTGCTCAAAAACTCCTTCATATCCATTTTGGGATTGGCCGGGGGGAGCGGCAGGGGAGCGCTTCGGACAGCCTCCTCAATCAGCCCCCGAACATAACTCTCCGGCGTCAGACCGCGAGCCTGAACCTTAGCTGCCAACTCATCCGGAATTTCGACGGTGATCTGCATACGAAAAGCGTAGCAGGCCAGGAGGGAAAACACCATTGCAACATCTTTTGGTCCTCCCGCAAACCTAGCCCCTTATCGAAACCATCTCCGCAATGCCCAGCACCACCGCATACGTAGCAAACAGAAATCCGCCATACTTTCCCGCGGAAGCCGCCTGCATCTTCGGCATCAGCTCACCGAAACGCGAAAGCAGCACCGCTTCTCCAATCATCCCCGGTATCGCGATCAGCAGCGCCGCGGATGCCCATTCAGCATTGGGAACATGCCGCCAGCGCAGCATCAGAATGCACACCCCCGCAGTCACCAGCGGAGTCAGCACAAAGTTGGTCCAATAGCGCACGCCGGTCGTCTCAAACACCAGCGGTCCCCGCATTTCATACCAGATCGTTCCCGCGACCCAAAAGACAATGCCAAACACTAAAAACAGCGCGATATCCTGTGTCTTCACCCGGGCCTCCTTGAGCAGTTAGAATGCGTACCAAGCGGTACACGTTTATTTGTACCATATGGTACAAATGGAGGCAACATGCAGCGAAAGCCGAAGTCGGAGATTGACGAACTGACCGCTCGCTGTCTCGCTGCCTTCGTGGAAGCGGGCTCGCTCGATCTCAGCTTCGACCAACTTGCCGCAAAGGTCGGAGTCAGCAAGCGCATGCTCATTCACTACTTTGGCAGCCGCGAAAATCTCGAAGAAGGCGCCTTCGCTCTACTGGAAGAGCAATTGCGCGCTACCTTCCGGGCCGAGATCTTTTCCCCCGGAAGCTCTCTCCAGAATGTCATCACCGCGCTCTGGGACCAGGCCACCGCAGCCCGTTCTCGCGGAACCCTGCTTGTCGTGATGGACGCAACGCGGCGGGCCTGGAGCGGCACGGTGCGCGCCAAGGTCTTCTACGCGGAGCAGCAGCGCCTTTGGGTTGACCTGCTGGCGAACTATCTCCCCGATCCGGCCGCGGTCGAAGAACTGCTCCAGCTCTTTCAGGGAGCAATCCTGGCCTACCTCGTCACCGGTGATCGCGAAATGGGGAAACGCGCTCTCATTCGAATGACCCTCACAGAGTGGGACTAAACGTGTGCAAGAGCAACGCAGCCGGCGATGTCACCCCAGCCAACCGGACGCTGGCCCGTTTCTGGTAGCATCCCCATTGGAGACTTTTCCGCATGGACGCTCTTACCAGTGCCGGCCTTGGTGCCCGCCGCAATGAAGATATCGCTCTCGATCTGCTCAAGTTTGTAGCCGCCTCGGCCGGCGTAGGCCGAACCGTTGCCCCCGCCACCGGCTTTAGCGGCGCCGGCTCACCCAAAACCGAAGAACAGGTGGCGCAATTGCTCACCCTCTACAGCCGCTGCCTCAAGGCAGTCGAAGGAAAGTGAACGGAAGCCAATCTTTTCCAGCCAGGAGAAGCAAGATCGCAGGCGATCCCACCCTCCGCGTTGCCGTTGCCGGGTACGGCGCATTTGGCCGCAATCACCTCCGTGTCTACCGTGAGCTTGAGGATGCGGGTCTCGGGGTAGCCCTGATCGCCGCCGTCGAGCCGGATTCCGTCCGCGCCGCCGAGGCCGCCGCCAAATTCTCCATTCCCGTTTTTTCGACGGTCGATGAACTGCTCAGCGCCGATCTTGGCCTACATGCGGCCACCGTCGCGGTTCCCACAATTCATCATCATGCCGTAGCCGCGGCACTTCTAGACGCGGGCCTCGACCTTCTCGTCGAAAAGCCGCTGGTCGCGACACTTGCCGAAGCTGACGACCTCATCCGGAGAGCCGCCAAAGGCAGCCGCATTCTGCAGCCCGGCCACCTCGAGCGCTTCAACCCCGCCGTGCTCGCCGTCCAGCCCAAACTGCGCCGCCCCATGTTCTTTGAGGCCCACCGGCTTTCCATCTTCACCCCCCGCTCGCTCGACGTCGACGTCGTCCTCGACCTCATGATCCACGATCTCGACATCGTGCTCACCTTCGGCAATTCGCCGGTTCGCGAAGTCCGCGCCGTCGGCCTGCCCATCCTGTCCCCCAAGGTCGATATCGCCAACGCGCGCGTCGAACTCGAATCCGGCTGCGTCGCCAACTTCACCGCTTCCCGCGTCTCCACCGAGCGCGTCCGCAAGCTCCGCTTTTTCGAGCCCCGCCAGTACGTCTCCATCGACTACGCCCGTCGAGACGTACTCGTCATCCACGTAGACGAGGGCGCACCCAGCCGGTCGCCGGCGGATATGCTCGCCTCGCTGCCGCCACAAGTGTCCTCGCTTATCCCGCCAGACATTGCCGCGGGCATCGCATCCGGCGCCATCGACCTCAGCAAAGTCGATCCGGCCATGATCGCCCAGTTTGCCGCCATGGCCAAGATTGATCCAGCGGTTCTCGCACAGTTCATAAACCCCAGCGAAGGACAGCCCGGCCTCAAGTTCTCCAAACTCGAAGTCACACCCGGCGAACCATTGCGCCTTGAAATCGAGTCCTTCCTTGAATCCGTCCGCACCCGCCGCGAGCCCCGCGTCACAGCCCGCCAGGGCCGCAACGCCCTCGAGCTCGCTCTGGAGATCCAGTCCACCATGGCCGCCCATGCTCAACGCGCCGGCCTAAGCGACTTCTTCCAGCCCGGCGCTTAGCAGCGCGCTAGCCCGCATCAGATGGAATGACTAGCGTATTACTTCCTAAGCCCGAGCGGACATTGAACGTTCGTCCCACCTCCTCAACGTCTTTGCCGATTTATTGGGTCCGAAGTCGCACAATCGGGACTGTGATGACGATTTCCAAACCCGCAGGCATAACTCGCCGAGGACGTGCCGAGCGCAATTTGTCAGGGGTGTACCAGGTTTATACCACCGAATACCCCACCCCCCTCCCCCTCAAAAGCACCCATTCCGGCGGGCGTTCCTCTCCTAAGCGTAATAAAACGAATAGTTTACAAAATCGCCTATGCATCCATCAGCGAACAAATGACGCTAAAAATGATGCCTTTTCGCCTGAAAACTGCCGTTTTGGGGCCGTTTATTACAGTTTTGGAGAGCTTTTTGGGGCACAAAGACGAAGCTGCGCGCACTTCAAAACAGAACCTGCCACACGCTCTTACATGGGAACTTTCCTCAACGTTCCACCGTATGTATTCTTCAACGGCGACGCAGTATTTATCGCCGAGCCCGCGAAAACGGGGGCAAAGCAAGGCCGCCTCACAGGAGGTACAGTCCGATGATCCACCTTCTCTTCCTTCTCGCCATCTACTTTCTCCCCGCCATCATCGCGGGCCATCGCCATCTCCACGAGCGGGCACCCATCACCCTGCTCAACCTCTTTCTGGGCTGGACATTCATCGGCTGGGTCATCGCTCTCATCTGGGCCATCACCGCTCCGTCGCCCTGGGCCTACTACCCGCGCCCTCCGTATCCGCCGTACTACCGTTAACGCTGGGAAAGCGATTTACTTAAGCCCTTTCCTCACCGCGCGTGCTTGACTTTCGCCTCCGAGCCCTTTAGCGTTGCCTTCCGAAGAGCGGATCAAAAAACTCCTGTCGCCAATTCCCGCAGGAGCCAAAACAACCGCCATCGGGAGACAGAATGAAAACCTTTGCAGCCCATCTGGCCGCGTTCGCCATCATCTGCGCCGCAGGCATTGCAGCCGCACAGCAACCCCCAAAGCAGGACGCACCGAAGCCGGTTTGGCTCGATACCACTTTGCCTCCCGAGCAGCGTGCCGCCGCCCTCGTCCAGCAAATGTCTCTCGACGAAAAGGCCTCGCAGCTCGTCAACCAGGCTCGCGCCATCCACCGCCTCAACGTCCCGTACTACGACTGGTGGAGTGAAGCTCTCCATGGGGTCATCAACAACGGCGTCACCGAGTTTCCGGAACCCATTGGCCTGGCCGCCACCTTCGATCCGCCCGCCATCCACAAAATGGCCGAAGCCATCTCCACCGAAGGCCGCATCAAGTACGAGCAGGCCCAGCGTGAAAAGCGCGCCAACCTCTTCTTCCAGGGTCTGGACTTCTGGTCGCCCAACATCAATATCTTTCGCGATCCCCGCTGGGGACGCGGCCAGGAAACCTACGGCGAAGACCCCTTCCTCACCGGCCGCATGGGTGTAGCCTTCGTCACTGGCATGCAAGGCGACGATCCCCGCTACTACCGCACAATCTCCACTCCCAAGCACTTTGCCGTTCACAGCGGCCCGGAAACTACCCGCCATACCGCCGAAGTTCCCGTCAGCAAACACGACGAAGAAGATACCTACCTGCCGGCCTTCCGCGCCGCCATAACCGAAGGCCACGCCGGGTCCATCATGTGCGCGTACAACTCCATCAACGGCCAGCCCGCCTGCGCCAATGAGTTCCTGCTTCAGGACAAGCTCCGCGGCTGGTGGAACTTCCAGGGCTACGTTGTATCCGATTGCGGCGCCATCATCGACGTTCACAACGGCCACAAGTACAACGCCACCCAGGCCGAGTCCTCCGCCGTCAGCGTCCGCCGCGGCATGGACAACGAGTGCGCCGATGGAGGCAACCTCGTAAAGGACGACAGCGATTACCGTGCCTATCTCGATGCCGTCAAAGAGGGCTACCTCAAAGAGTCTGAAATCGACACCGCCGTTGTCCGCCTCATGACCGCGCGCATCAAGCTCGGTCTTTTCGATCCTCCGGAGATGGTTCCCTATACCAAAATCGATCCCAGGGAACTCGACTCACCGGCTCATCGCGCACTCGCCCGCCAAATCGCCAATGAGTCCATGGTCCTGCTAAAGAACGATGGCACACTGCCCCTCAAAACGGCAGGCATCAAGATCGCCGTCGTTGGCCCGCTCGCCGACCAGACCAAGGTCCTCCTCGGCAACTACAACGGCCAACCCAGCCACACGGTTTCCATCCTCGAAGGCATCCGCAAAGAATTCCCCAGCGCCACGGTCAACTACGTTGAAGGCACCCAGTTCCTCAGCCACTCTGCCGAGCCTGTGCCCGCATCCGCTCTCAGCTTCGAGGGCAAGCCCGGCATCAGCATCGACTTCGCCAAGCTCGACCTCAGCGACATCAACCATCCCAAACGCACCACTTCGCTAGCCTCGCGCGTCGATCCGGTACTCGACTTCAGCCTTGCGCCCGTCCCCGCTGCTGCCGCAGGCGTTAACCCGCTCTCCGTCCTCTGGAAGGCCGACCTCACCGCACCCACCACCGGCGACTACAACCTCGGCCTCGTCGCCAACGGCTTTTTCCGTGTCCGTCTCGACGGTAAAAACGTAACCTCCGCCTGGGACAACAACGGCGTCGATGCCAAGGTCGGCCGCGTTCATCTTGAGGCCGGCAAGCCTGCCAAGCTCGAAGTGGACTTTGCCCCGGGCGAAAACTCCAAACCTGCCGCAAAACTCGTCTGGGCGCTGGTCGACCTCAAGCCCCAGCCCGCAGCCATCGCTGCCGCCAAGTCCGCTGACGTTGTTGTCGCTGTCGTAGGCATCACCAGTGAGCTTGAAGGCGAAGAGATGCAGGTTGAAGAGCCCGGCTTCAAAGGTGGCGACCGTACCTCCCTCGATCTGCCCAAAGCGGAAGAGGAGCTCATCGAGGCCGTATCCGCCACCGGCAAGCCGCTTGTCGTCGTGCTCACCAACGGCAGCGCCCTCTCCGTCAACTGGGCCAACGACCACGCCAACGCCATTATTGACGCTTTCTATCCCGGCGAGGAAGGCGGCTCCGCCGTAGCGGAAACACTCTCAGGCAAGAACAACCCCGCCGGCCGCCTCCCCGTCACGTTTTACAAAGACGTCACCCAGCTTCCGCCATTCGAAGACTATGCCATGAAGGGCCGCACCTATCGCTACTTCGAAGGCACACCACTCTACCCCTTCGGCTACGGATTGAGTTACACCAAGTTCTCTTACAGCGGACTAACCGGACCAACCGATGCGATTCCAGCAGGCAGCACCGCAGGCTTCGATGTCACAATCACCAACACTGGCAAAAAAGCTGGGGACGAGGTGGCCCAACTCTATCTCGAATTCCCCAGCGTTCCCGGAGCGCCATTGCGTGCACTGCGCGCATTCAAGCGCGTCCACCTTGAAGCGGGCGCTGTGCAGAAGGTTCACTTTGATCTGCAACCGCGAGACCTGAGCATGGTCACCGAGGCAGGCGAGCCCATCGTCTCCGAGGGCCAGTACAAAGTCTCCGTAGGCGGCGGCCAACCCAACACCGGTATCCAGACAGTTACAGCAACCTTCAAAATCAAAGGTAACTTGTCACTACCGGAGTAACCAGGGAGACATCCAAAACAATGGGCGCATTCTCGACGAGAATGCGCCCATTGTCTCGAAGCGTCATCTATCTAATTGCCGGCAGTAACAGCTCCTGTCTGCATAACTTCCTTCATCTTCAGATACACAGCATTCGTCCAGCCAAATCCAATCTGGTTCGCCTTGTATCCAGTACTTACATGCACATCGGAGTTGCCCGCAGTTACGTTGTATTTCTCCACAATCGTCCCGTCGCGCGCGAAACCTTCGTCGATGACGGCGTCGAAGTTACGGGCAATGCGCTGCGCGTCCTTGCGGAAACCCATCGCCTCTAACCCAGCAACTCCTATCCAATTCGTTGGAGCCCAGCCAAACGGTTCGTCCCATTGCAATCCGGAGTTGAAGCTGCTCATCGACAACCCTCCTGGCCGCTCAAACAAATTCAGCTTGGCCACCACCTGCGTCGCTTCCTCCCGCGTAGCAATACCCGCCCACAATGGATACAGCGAACTGATGTACGCATAAGTCGACGTCTTCGCGTGAACAAAGTCGTAGTCCGCAAACACCCCATCCTTGGGCCGCCAAAGATAGCGCTGCATCGCCACGTCCCGCGCCTTGGCGCGATGATTCCAGCGCACCGCGTCCGCTGGAATCGCCAACAGATGCGCAAAGTGTTCCAGATCCTTTTCATAGCGATACAGCAGGCTGTTCAAGCACACAGGCGCGTAGTGGTGGGTAGCTCCATCGAAGGGACCAAACCGAAACCCTGGATCAAATCCCGACTCCCGCATCGCCCGGTCGCCCTCATAGAAATCCTTGCTCAGCCGGTAACCCTGCACCCACGCGCGCACACACACGACGCTCGCCTGCGGGTCGCAACTGGTCTGTTTCAACCGCGCCGTCTCCGCCGCGTCCGGATGCTCCGAGCCCTTCACCAGCATCCCTTCGCCCTGTCCCGGGTGCGCCACCAACCAGCGAATCACGTCGGGATAATACGTGCTGTCGTCACTCTCCTCCGGCACTGGCCCATGTCCATAGTCGTAGTACCGTGCCAGTCCCGTGGCCCCAGCCTTGTGCTCCGGCCGAATCCAAGTTGAGTAGTCCTTCTCCGCCAGCGTGTAAGCATGTTGCAGCCACTGCTTCGCCTCTGCCCGGCCTTCCGGCGTAGCGGGAAAGCTCTTAGGATTCTCATACACCGCTCGTATCATCGATGTTAGGAAAGGCGGCTGCGATCGCGTAAGGTAGTAAGTTCGATTCGCATTCAGAACCGCGCCATAGTGATCGATCTCGAATAGGAAGTTATCCACCATGCCCTTGGCCAACGATTCCCGATGGTCGGCTTCCAATCCAAGAACAATAAAGTAACTATCCCAGCCATACATCTCGTTGAATCGCCCACCCGGAACCACATACGGATTCGGTAGATACAACAGGCCCGCTGCAGATAACTCTTCCGGGCGCACATCGTCCAGTTTCTCAATGCGGCGCGGCAGCGTAAGCAAGCGCACATTGCATTTCTGCACCAGCGCAGTCACCTCCGGCGGAGCAGTCACTTCGGCCGGAAGATACAACACGGGATTCGCCGTCACCTTGCTGTCCACCAGCGAGTGGCAGTCCGTCATTGAGCGCGTAAGTGTGTCCCACGCGCCGTGAATGTATTGGAGCGTTGCTTCAGGGTTAGGTCCGGGCGTGGGACCAGGAGATGCTTCCTGCGCCTGTACATGGGATATTCCGATTGCGGCTGCTGCAAGGAAAAACAAGTGATGCAATTTCATACCAACTCCAACGTATGCCGTTGTGAATCTTCTGGAGTGTAACGCAACTTGCACATGATTGGCGCAACTCATCAAGCAGCCCGGGAACACTTCTAGCGCCGTCGGTGTCTACACAAGCACAGTGGTTCCGATTGGGATGAACGGACGGCCAAAGTGCCCCGCTTCCCGCGCCCCGGATCGTCCATAGATCAGGCGGCGCAGAGCGGTCAGCCCGCCTGCGCCTTGCAGAACGACCCTCCTCACTTCCCGGCCGGCGCGGCTGAATTGTTCCCGGGAGGCAGGCCGTGTTTGAAGACTCCACTTTCGAATCCACAGGCAGAATCCGCACCCGCAGCCGCGGCTGGATGATCGCTGCAACCCTATTCAACGGCTCCATTCTGCTCGCGTTAATCCTCGTTCCACTCATCTACCCTGAAGCGTTGCCGCGTCAGGCATTCCCATTCCTCATGATGACGCCGCCCCTGCCGCCATCCGCTCCTCCAACCACGGCGCGCCCGCGAGCGCACCCTGCATCCGGGCCTTCCATTGCGCTCGTCGACCCGATGGCAGCGCCGCGCATTATTCCCGACAGGATTGCGATGCTTCATGATCCGGGACCGCCGCCCACCAGCAATGGAAATTACGATCCGGCTATTGGAATTCCCGGCGGTGGGATAGGCGATGTCTTGCGGCCCGAGCCCGCCCCGCACGTTGTCCATCCGGCCCCTTCAGGACCTGTCCGCATTTCTGATCTGTCGGCCTCAGCATTGATTTACAAAGTAGTTCCGGTTTATCCGGTCATTGCCAAAGCTACAGGAGTTCAGGGGACGGTTGTCCTTGAGGCCATCATCTCCAAGCAAGGAACCATTGAGAGTCTACGAGTGGTCAGCGGTCCGGTATTGCTGCAGCAGGCGGCTGTCGATGCCGTCAGTGCCTGGCGTTACCGCCCATTCTTGCTGAATGGCGAACCAGTCGCAGTGGAAACAACGGTAAATGTGGTCTTCAACATGGGGCGTTGAGTTTCGTTTTTTTTGTGTGCAGGCGCCCTAGCTCGCCGCAAGTTTCTCGCGTGTCAGCTCGTTCCATGTCTCAATCGCTTCCGGCATGGGCGGGCTGACCAAGCCCGGCGCAACCTTCTCAATCGCCACCTGCGGCGCCACAGTCCCACGCGAGTCGCGCAGCACACCCTTCACCCACCCCACCGCGGCCAATCCTTGTCGCCCTTCAAAGGTCTGCTCAATGTAGAACCATCGCTCGTCCCAGCAAACCAGCCGCGAACTCAACCAGAAGCGCGAAAATACGGGCAGGGAACGCCGATACGTAATCCACACCGCGCCCACCATCGGCTTCCATCGCGCGCGAATGACGTGCTCCAGCAGCCCGGTCCGCGCCAGCAAGTGAGTGCGCGCATAATCCATGATGTTCAAATACCGCGCGTTGTTCAGGTGCAGATTAAAGTCGATATCGTTGGGCCAAACATGCATACGCAGCCGGTCTTCTTCCAGCACGCCCAACGGCGCAAGCGGAAAAAGATGCTGCCGAATCGCCAGCGCCGGAATCCGCACAAAGCTGATGAAATGCGACAAGCTGCTCCCTCGATCAACAGGTCAGACTCAAGTGTAGAGGAGCAGGTCCCGGGGACGACTGGCACACTCAACGCCCCATCGGCGACAATCGCTTCTGCCATGGACACACTCGCTAAACTGAATCGCCGTGACTTCCTCATGACAGCCTCCGCCGCTACCTTCGCCGCCGCCTCGCCTCTGCTCGCCGCATCCGCACGCCAGCGCGTCTTCATCGGCTCCAACAAGCCCGACGGCATTCTCGCATTCGATTGGGACCCGGCATCGGCCGAGCTCACGTCGGCCGGTGTAGCCGCCAAGCTAGCCAACGTCGACTGGATCACATTCTCGCCCGCCCGCAACTTTCTCTACGCCGCTTCTGAAGTCGACACCTTCAACGGCAAGCCCACCGGCGCAGTCGCCAGCTTCAGCGTGCAGAACGGCCAGCTCCAACCGCTCTCCGAGCAGAATTCCGCCGGCACCGGCACCTGCCATGTCGCACTCGACTATACCGGCCGCACACTGCTTTCAGCGGATTACGGTGGCGGCAGTGCGGCCAGCTTCCTCATCACCGCCGGCAGTCTCAGCCCCGCCGTCTTCACCGACCACTACACAGCACACGGCCCCAACGCCGACCGCCAGCAAAGCGCCCACGCCCACTTTGCATCATGGGCGCCAGACAATCGTTTCGCGTACATCAACGACCTCGGCGGCGACAGCATTCATATCTACAAAGCGGACCCGGCCACTGCCGCGCTCACACCCGCCGGTGCCTATCACGCCCGTCCCGGCGCCGGCTGCCGCACCCTTCACTTCCACCCCAACGGCCACACCGCCTACTGCGTCAACGAGCTCGATTCAACCGTCGACATCCTGGACTGGCACAGGGCCGACGGCAGCCTCACTCTCGTCTCACGCCTCAACCTGCTTCCCGAGGACTATCACGGCTCAACGCGCGCCTGCGACACCGTCATCTCCCGCGACGGCAAGTTCGTTTACTTCGCCAATCGCGACGACGACTTTCTCTTCAGCCTCCACGCCGACCCTAAAACCGGAGCCCTCACACCCATTGCCCGCTCCAGTTGCGGCGGAAAAATTCCTCGCAACTTCACCCTCGATCCAACCGAGCGCTGGATGCTGGTAGCTAATCAGGATTCAAACAACATCAGTGTCTTCGCCCGCAACCCAGTAACAGGCGTACTGGCCGAGCAGGGAAAGAGCTTTCCGGTGCCAGCACCCATGTGCATTCTGTTTGCTTAAAGAGGGAGTTCGAGAAAACCAGAAGGGATGCCTCTCAGGCGCTCGCAAGCACCGGGCTAGCCAATACGTTGCCTGCGAGTACCGCCGACTCGTCGGATTCCGGCGCATTCACCGGAACATGAGCCAACTCCCACGCCGAGCGGTCCTTCATCAACCGCGACACCAGCGCCGTATGCATCGCGTGGCCGGCCCGTTCCGCAACCACCAGGCCCTCGATCCGCCGTCCCGCCAGCGCCAGGTCCCCAATCAGGTCCAGCACCTTATGCCGCACATACTCGTCGTCAAAGCGAAGCGGCCCATTTTCCGGTCCCCGCGCGCCTAGAATTATAGCGTTCTCCGGTCCAGCCCCGCGGATCAACCCCATGTCCCGCAGCTTCTGCTCATCGGCCTTGTATCCAAACGTGCGCGCCGGAGCAATCAAACTGCCGTAAGTCTCTGCCGCCAGATCGATGCAGGCGCTTTGGTTCCCGATCGGTGCAGGGAACTCAATGGCGTATTGAATCTTGTACCCCGACCCCGGGTACACACCAATGAACTTTTCCCCTTCGCGCACCTCCACGGCACGCAGCACGCGGATCGTCTCCCGGCGTCGCCGCTGTGTGCGGATCCCGGCACTCTGAAAGGCCCGCACGTACGGCAGAGCGCTGCCGTCCAGAATCGGCAGTTCCAGGTTGTCCAACTCCACAATCACATTGTCCACGCCCATCCCGATCAGCGCGGAAAGCAAATGTTCTGTCGTTGAAATCAGTACGCCCTGCCGCATCAGGCTGGTGGCATAGCTCACCTTGGCAATGTTTCTGCCAATCGCGGGTATCTCAAAGTTGTCCAGATCGGTGCGCCGGAAGACAATTCCTGATCCGGCCGGCGCGGGCAAAAGCCGCATCGTAACCGGAGCACCTGAGTGAAGTCCCACCCCTGTGAATTCCAGGGGTTCGGCAATCGTCTGTTCCAGGTGTGCTGGATGTCCCAAATACGCTCTCCGATCAGGCAAAAACTGGGCGCTATTGTTAGGTTAGACGAGAATCACTTTCCGGTCGGTGTGGCATTTTCGCCACACTCTGCGCTATCCAGGCTGTTCTGCAATTGGCAAATCCTTCCGGTAACCAAGCCTTAACCATCGTAGAATCATGGTGTGGCTTTTGTTGCCCTCGGAAAGGCTCTGCTTGTACGCTGCCCCTTCAATCCCCATCCCTATGCGCGCCCTCCTGGCCGGAGCGCGTCGCAAGCAGCCCACACTGCTCAATCTCATTCAGATTCTAGTTCGCGTCGAGTCGCCTTCAGACGACAAAGCCGCCGTCGATGCCTGCGTTACCCTTGCCGCCGCTCATGCCAAATCTCTCGGCGGCCGCGTCAAGCTTCACCGCCAGCGCGCCTTCGGCCACGTGCTCGAAGCCCGCTTCGGCCCCAAAACCAAGCCCGGCTCCTCAAAGCCCATCCTCCTCCTCGGTCATCTCGACACCGTCTGGCCCCTCGGCACCCTCAAAACCATGCCCTG
>Ga0302201_10002539_pt1 | contig 14251 bp, 7 predicted proteins | sample II_Bog_N3_2_FD_194586 | JGI IMG/M metagenome (GOLD analysis project Ga0302201, IMG submission 194586) | Peat permafrost microbial communities from Stordalen Mire near Abisko, Sweden - II_Bog_N3_2 | ecosystem: Environmental > Terrestrial > Soil > Wetlands > Peat | place: Sweden: Abisko, Stordalen...
CGCGCGAACGCTTCCTGCCGTTCCCCGGCTGGACACTTCCCAATGTCATGGGTGCCGGTGGCCTGGACGCAATGGTGCGCGGAGGATTGCCCATCGCCGACAAACGCGTAGTAGTGGCTGGAACAGGCCCGCTTCTGCTCGCGGTCGCGGCCCATCTTGCTCGCCGCGGCGCAAAGATCGTTGCCATCTGCGAGCAGGCTCCCCTTCGCCGCGTCATCCCATTTCTTGCGAGCCTTATTGGCGAGCCCGCAAAGGCGATGCAGGGCATCGAATATGCTCGATCAACATTTGGGTCGCACCTTCATACCGGCTGCTGGCCCGTGGCGGCAAGTGGCAATCAGAAGCTTGAAACGGTGACGATGCGTCGAGGCGAACGGCAGTGGGAAGTACGATGCGATTACCTGGCTTGCGGATTTCATCTGCTGCCAAACCTGGAGTTGCCCGCGCTGATGAATTGCCGCATCGACAATGGTTTTGTGGTTGTGGACGAACTCCAGCAAACTTCCGTATCCGGCATCTTCTGCGCAGGCGAGCCCACTGGAATTGGCGGAGTAGAGATAGCGTTGCTGGAAGGTGAAATTGCCGGTTTGGCAGCTGCGGGAAACACGGATGCAGCGAAGAGACTGGCTCAGCGCAGAACACGCACGCTCGGATTTGTGCGCGCATTGGCTACCGTTACGGAGCTTGATCCGAGACTGAAGGAGCTTGCGACGAACGCGACCCTTGTCTGCCGCTGCGAAGACGTTTCATTCGGAAGGCTTCGTCATCATGACTCGTGGCGCGAGGCAAAACTGCACACGCGCTGCGGCATGGGTGCGTGCCAGGGACGCATTTGCGGCACGGCTGCCGAGTTTCTCTTTGACTGGGATTCAGGATCTATTCTTTCAAGTGTGCGCCCTCCGCTTTTTCCGGTTCGGGTTTCCAGCCTGGGCCACGCAGATACACTTGCAGACAAGGGGGACAGCCTCGCCTCGGCGGATATGCTGGCCTCGAAGGAGACCGAATGAAGTGGCATGGCGTGATGCCTGCAATGACCACCTGCCTCGACGAGAATCTGCAGGTGGACCCTGCATTCATGACGGAGCACGCGCGCTGGATGCTCCACAACGGGTGTGCCGGAATTGTTTCGCTCGGATCGCTTGGCCAGGCGGCAACACTCACCTTCGCTGAGAAGGAAGCGATTCTGCACAACATGGTTGCTGCCGCAGAGGACCGCGCCCCCGTTGTCGCCGCAATCTCGGCGCTCTCTACGGATGAAGCGGTTGCACTCGCTAAAGCAGCACAGCAGGCAGGATGCTCCGGGCTCATGGTCCTTCCTCCTTATGTATATTGCGGCGACTGGCGCGAGATGAAAGCTCACGTGACAGCAGTGTTCCGCGCCACACCGCTATCCTGCATGCTCTACAACAACCCGGTCGCCTATGGGACTGACTTTCTTCCAACGCAAATTGCCGAGCTCGCTGCCGAATATGAGAACTTCGCCGCTGTGAAAGAGTCCAGCACCGATGTGCGGCGCGTTACCGCGATTCGTTCGCTGCTTGCCGATCGACTTCAAATTTTCGTTGGCGTGGACGACGCGATTGTAGAAGGCATCGCGGCAGGCGCGGTCGGTTGGGTGGCGGGTCTCTTTAACGCCTTTCCAGCGGAATCGGTAGCGCTCTTCAACCTCGCAGCTTCAGCTAAGCGTGAAGAGGCAGAGGCGCTCTACCGGTGGTTCTTGCCCATGTTGCGCATGGATACAGTTCCTAAATTCGTGCAACTCATTCATCAGGTGCAGCAGGAAACCGGCACTGGCAATGCGCGTGTGCGGCCGCCGCGCCTTCAAGTCAATGGCAAGGAACTGGATGAAACGCGCGCCGTTGTTGCGGAAGCGCTGCGCCATCCTCCGGCTGTGCGGAGCACGCAGTTTTCACGGACGTAAGGAGCAGGCATGGAGTCGAACAGTGTTTCGCATTTCAGCGGCGCGACAATGGGCAATAGTTTTCGCGCCCTGAATCCGGTTAGCGGCGAGGAGATAGAACCTCAATTCATTTCTTCTACGGTTGAGCAGGTGGATGCGACGGCGAATAGCGCGAGCGATGCATTCGCGGCGTATCGCGCATTAGGCGGAAATGAGCGTGCCCACTTCCTTCGCACCATCGCGGATGGTCTTGATGCTGCGACGGAAGAACTAGCGTGGCGCGCCCAACAGGAGACGGCTCTGCCGGCCCCGCGGCTACAAGGGGAAGTGAAGCGCGCCAGCAACCAGTTACGTCTCTTCGCCGAAGTACTTGAAGAGGGATCGTGGGTTGCTGCGCGCATCGATACCGCATTGCCCGAGCGCAAGCCGCTGCCACGCCCTGATCTTCGCTCCATGCTTCGTCCGCTTGGGCCCGTTGCGGTCTTCGGCGCAAGCAATTTTCCCATCGCGTTTTCAGTTGCCGGCGGCGACACTGCGTCAGCCCTGGCCGCGGGCAATCCAGTCGTGGTCAAGGCTCACCCTGCCCATCCCGGCACCAGTGAAATTGCAGGCCGCATCATCGCGGAAAGCGTCCATGCCTGTGGTTTGCCCGCCGGCGTCTTCTCGCTGCTGTTCGACGCAGGCATTGAAGTGGGCAAAGCGCTGGTGGGGCATCCAGCCATTCAGGCCGTTGGCTTCACGGGCTCGCACGCCGCTGGCAAGGCTCTCATGCATCTCGCCGCAGCGAGGCCTCAGCCAATCCCGTGCTTCGCTGAGATGAGCAGCGCAAATCCGGTCTTTGTGCTTCCTGGTGCACTGCGCGAGCGAGCCGCGCAACTTGCAGCGGGATTGTTCAGCTCGTTCACGTTGGGCGCTGGACAGTTTTGCACCAAGCCAGGTCTGATCTTTGTGCCGCAACAAACTGAAACGGACCTTTTTCTTGCCGAGCTCCGCAAGCTTTCCGCGGGCAGTGCACCATTCACAATGCTGACACCGGGTATCGCTGCAAGTTATCGTAAAACAGTCGCTGCTCGACAGGGGCACAAGGACGTTGGAGTGCATTTGACAGCGGAAGCAGCAGGTCCATGCGCAACATCTGCAGCGCTGATGGAAGTGGACGTTGACACGTTGATGGAGAACCCGGAGCTGAGCGAAGAAGTCTTTGGGCCGACGACATTGCTCATTCATTACTGCCAGCGCGACGCCATGATGCATGCTGCGGCGGCGCTTGACGGCCACTTGACCGCTACGCTGCTCGGAACCGCAGAAGACCTTGCGGCCAACAAAGATCTCATCGCAATCCTGGAGCAGAAGGCCGGGCGCGTCATCTTCAATGGCTTTCCCACCGGTGTTGAAGTGTCGCATGCCATGGTTCACGGCGGACCTTACCCGGCTACGTCGGACAGCCGTTTCACTTCGGTTGGCAGCCAGGCGATCCTTCGTTTTGTCCGTCCCGTCTGCTATCAGGGATTTCCGGACACCATGCTGCCCGAAGAATTGCGAGACACGAACCCGCTCGGTATTGTTCGAATGCTCAACGGGGAGCTGACTCGCGATACCCTTGCAGAGTAAGGCGCACAACCTCAAACTCGATGCACGTTTCGCACTTGATTAACGGAGGTTAGCCGCATGCCCGGCAGACGTTCTCGCTTTGTTGTTACGTTGTTTGTGCTCTCATTTGTTTTGCATGCCATTGCCGCGGCTCAGGCGCCCGCGCCCATCGCCGCACGTCGTGCTCAGTTACGCGATGCCATTGATCAGGAATGGCAATACCAGCTTAGGACCTCGCCAGAACTAGCAACTGCCATCGGCGATGCGCGTTATAACGACCGGCTCGCGGACCGGTCAGCCGAGGCCGCGGAGCGGGATGTGCACCATGCCCGCGAGTCAGTTCGCATCTTCGAATCAATCGATACCACGGGATTTCCTGAGCAGGAAACACTGAACAAAACGCTCATGCTCCGCCAGTTGCACGACAGCCTGGACAGCGCGCAATTCCGTCCCTGGGAGATGCCCGTGAACCAGATGAATGGCGATCACCTCGACCTTGCCGCACTCCCCTCCCAAATGCCATTCAACACTGTGAAGGATTACGAGAATTATCTTGTCCGCCTGCATGCAATCCCTCACGCGTTGGATCAGGACATCGTCAACATGAGGCAGGGTATCAAAGACCACCTGATGCCGCCAAAGTATCTCCTTGAAAAAGTGACATCCGAGGCGCAGGACATCGCGACGAAGCCACTCGCGGAAAGCCCATTTACCGCGCCCCTGCGGCAGTTTTCCTCCGCCATCTCCGTGCCCGATCAGAAGAGACTCACGCAGGCGATTGAAGCTGCGGTGAAGGATGAAGTGCTCCCTGCCTATGCAAAGTTCGCAGCCTTCGTTCGCGATGAGTACGCTCCCCACGGACGCTTGGAATATGGAATCTGGTCGCTGCCCAGCGGCGACGCACAGTATCGTGTTGCCGTGCGCCAGATGACCACCACGGATCTAGCGCCTTCCCAGATTCATGCGATGGGCCTGAGGCAGGTAACTGAAATCGATGCGCAGATGCTGGCCCTCGCGCAATCTCTGGGGTTTCACGATCTGAAGAGCTTCAACGAGCATATTCGCAACGACCCAGAGCACTACGGCAAATCGAGCCAGCAAATATTCGATCTCTACCAGCACTACGCCGACCAGATGAAGGCGAAGCTGCCGCAGTTGTTTGGCCATCTGCCAAAGACGCCGCTCGAAGTTGTCCCCATGGAAGCCTACCGCGCGCCAAACGCCGTTCCCGCGGACTATTCGCCGGGCGCTGGCGATGGTGGCCGCCCCGGGCGCATCAATGTGAACGAATACGATCCTACGCATCGCCTGCTACTGAACGTCGAGGCCATTGCATACCACGAGGGAATCCCCGGGCACCACATGCAATTCTCCATTGCCCAGGAGTTGCCGGACACTCCTGCGTTTCGACGCTTCTCCGAATACAACGCGTACTCGGAAGGATGGGCGTTTTATTCCGAAAGGCTCGGCAAAGAAGTTGGCTTCTATCAGGACCCCTACAGCGAATACGGCCGGCTTGAGAACGAAATGTGGCGCTCGGTCCGCTTGGTCGTCGATACCGGCGTGCACGATCAGCACTGGTCACGCCAGCAGATGATTGATTTCTTCCATGAGCACACGGCGATGGACGATCAAAACATTGAGACGGAGGTCGATCGATACATTGCATGGCCAGGTCAGGCACTGGCCTACAAGCTTGGACAGATGAAGATTCTCGAACTACGCGAGCGTGCGAAACAGGTGCTCGGCGATCGCTTCGACATTCGCGCCTTTCACGATGCGGTTCTCGATGAAGGCCCGCTTCCGTTGGACCTGCTGGACGCGCGAATCAACACGTGGATCGCCGAACAGAAGCAATAGTGAAGTCCTCGGCGTGAAATAGCGGAACATTTATCGGCTTCTACTCAGCATCCGCCTTTCTGCTAAGCTGAATTCGCTTTTTAAAACAGAATCAGAGGAGGTTTGCAATGCATTCGAAAATCATGTTCGCTTGTTGTCTGCTGGGAATGGGGGCGCTCACGGTGCACGCACAGATGGGAAACTCAGGGAATGCGGCCGCGCCAGCCCCGGGCACAATCTTCGCGCCATCCGCCGCCATGGATATTCAGTTGTCCATGATTGAAGGAGAAATGATGGGCGCGGTGAAGGCGATGCCGGCGGAGAATTACGGATTTGCTCCGACGCAGGCCATCTTTGCGCCGGGCCAGAAAACAGAATTCGCGACGGTCCGCACCTTTGCGCAGCAGGCAACACACGTGGCTGAGGCCAACTACTTCTTCTACATGGGCGTCAGTGGGCTTAAGCCCGATGTGGATATGAAGGCCATTCTGAAGCTGACGAGGAAGGATGATGTAGTAGCGGCACTCGCCGGTTCGTTTGCCTTCGCGCACAAGGCAATTGCTACCCTCACGCCCGCCAATTCCTTTGAGGTCTTGAAATTCGAAGAACCAGGCGTCTGGACCCGTGCATCGCTCGCGTCGTTCGGAGTGTCGCATGCATTTGACCACTACGGACAGATGGTCGAGTATCTCCGCATGAACGGAATCGTCCCCCCGGCGAGCGCAAAATAGTTCGCACTTCCTGCGCCGGAAGAGCTTGCTCCTTGCCGGCGCAGATTTCACCAGCCGACTCACGTTGCCGCTGTAAAGGTGAAGATGAAAGTTCTATCTCTGTTGTTTCTTTTTGGCTTGTCGGTTACTCACGCACAGGATTCAACGCGCGGAATAGGCGTCTACCCAGGCGATCCAAAAGAATACATGGGCCCCAAGCTGACGGTAGACTCCGGCGCATACCGGAACCTTGCGCTGCACCGCCCCGCCTATCAATCCAGCGCATACGACTACAATCTCACCGCGCAACTTATCACCGACGGCATCAAAGAGACCGCGCTCCCGCAATGGATTGCCACGTCCACGAGTGACTCTGGGGAACTGATCAAGACCGAGCGCGAGTTATTTCTCGATGGCAATGTCACGTCATCCGTAACGGTCAAAGGCGATCATCCCTGGGTTGAATTTGACATGAATGGAGGCGGCGAAGCTCCGGCACTCGACCGCATCGATCTTTATCTTCGCAAGATCTACGGACCTCCGCCCACTGGCTCCTGGGCCTACGCCGTCATGGGGTCGAACGACCACGTGACCTGGACCGAGCTTGGCAGAGCGAGCGGCACAACCTGGCCAAACATGAATGAACCCGGCCCGAGCTTCAAGCAGGCCATTCCATTCACAACGCCTTCGCGCAGCCGATACTACCGCGTTCAGCTCTCGGCGGACAGCGTTCACTCATGGGGAGTAGCTGAACTCGTTCTTTTCGACAAAGACCAGGAAGTGCGCATCGCCGGTCCCGAGCACTTCTCAAGCGCATGGATGAGTGCTGGCAGCAGCGGGGAATGGGTCTATGTTGACCTTGGTGCGAATTGCACGTTCGATCGTGTTGCATTGACGTGGATTCGCCGCGTCACTGAGGGCGAGATACAAGCTTCGAACGATGCTCAGCAATGGCACACCCTGCATACGCTGACGTCCGACGCCGGAGATAGCGACGTTCATCTGTCCGCGCCTGCCCATGCCCGCTATGTTCGCGTTCTCATGAACAAACCGGCCGAGCCAGATGGCCGATTCATCCTGAGCGAGTTGGAAGTTTTTGGTCGCGGTGGCCCGGTGCCCATCGCCAAACCCGCACCAACAGCGAAAGATGGCAACCTGAATCTCGCAGCCGGCAACTGGCGTGTCCAGCGCGCGTCGCTTGTCTCGGCCGATGGCGCCCAGATCGCGCAGCCCGGTTTTGCCGACAACGATTGGATGATAGCCACAGTCCCGGGAACGGTTCTCACCAGTTATCTGAACGACGAAGCCGTCGCGAATCCCGACTTCGGCGACAACCAGTACGCCATCTCCGATTCATTCTTCTGCGCGGACTTCTGGTATCGCGACGAATTCACCGCGCCCGCATCGAATGCCCAACAACACGAATTGCTCAACTTCGACGGGATTAATTGGAAAGCCGAAGTTTATTTGAACGGCCAAAAACTCGGCGCCATCGACGGCGGCTTTATGCGTGGCCGCTTCGATGTGACCACGCTGCTGCATCCTGGCGCCACAAACGCCCTCGCCGTCCGCATCATCCGCAATGCAAATCCGGGAGGCACAAAAGACAAGGCCGGCCCTACAGTCAATGGCGGAGCACTCGGCCGCGACAATCCCACGTATCACGCATCCGCGGGTTGGGATTGGATGTCGACTATTCGCGGTCGTAACACCGGCATCTGGAGCAACGTCACACTTCAGTCCTCCGGTCCCATCACACTCCAGGATTCACTTGTAACTACCACCCTGCCGCTGCCTGACATAACCCATGCCGACGTGCGCATCCAGGCTACCGTCCGCAATCTTGAAGCCCATGCAGTCTCCGGCATATTCCGCGCGCGCTTCGGGACCATCGTCGTCGAGACTCCGCTAACCCTGGATGCGTCCTCCAGCAAGACAGTCGACCTCACTCCCTCAGCGTACCCCGCGCTCCATCTAACAAATCCGAAACTATGGTGGCCAGCGGGTTACGGTGAACCGAATCTCTATCCTGTCGCGCTCTCCTTTGTCATCGACGGCAAGGTCTCAGACACGAAGACCTTTCAATCCGGCATTCGCCAATTCACCTATTCTGAAGACGGTGGCCTGCTAAAAATTTGGGTCAACGGACGCCGCTTCATTGCCCGCGGCGGCAACTGGGGCTTCCCCGAATCCATGCTCCGTTATCGTGCGCGTGAATACGAAACCGCAATGCGCTACCATCGCGACGAGCATTTCAACATGATTCGCGATTGGGTAGGTCAAGTCGGCGACGAAGCGTTCTATGAGGCCGCCGACCGCAACGGCATAGTTGTATGGCAGGACTTCTGGCTTGCAAATCCCTGGGACGGCCCCGACCCGGATAACAACGACCTCTTCCTCGTGAATGCGAAAGACTACCTGCTACGCATTCGTAATCATGCTTCGCTTGGCATCTTCTGCGGCCGCAACGAAGGTCTTCCACCACAGCCAATCGACGATGGCCTGCGCGCCCTGGTCGCCGAATTGGAGCCCGAGTCGCACTACATCTCGAGCTCTGCCGATGGTCCGGTCAGCGGCCACGGGCCGTATCGCGTCGAGCCCCTGAAATACTATTTCGATCACGCCCCGGTGAAGTTCCATAGCGAAATGGGCGCGCCGAATGTGCCCGAAATGGACATCCTGAATCGCACCATGCCGGAGTCCGCATTGTGGCCGCAGGGCAGCCAATGGCCCTTGCATGATTTCCATGACCACAACCCGTTCAGGGAAGCGATCGATCATGAATATGGAGGCGCGGCGAACATTGCCGATTGGGACAGCCTGGCGCAATTCGTGGATTACAACGCATACCGCGGCATGTTTGAGGGTCAAAGCAAGAACCGTCTCGGCCTGCTCATTTGGATGAGTCATCCCGCATGGCCCTCGCTCTTATGGCAAACCTACGACTACTTCTTCGACACCGATGCAGCATATTTTGGCGCGAAGAAGGGTGCCGAACCTCTGCACATTCAATGGAACGCCGCCACCGACGCCGTCGAAGTCGTGAACATGAGCGCGGGCAATCAGGCCGGCCTCTCCGCGCACGCTGAGGTGCTGGATATTGATGGCTCCCTCAAATGGGAGAAGAGCGCGTCGCTCGACAGCCACGAAGACAGCACCGTCGCGCCCATTCAGATGGTGTTTCCCGCGGGACTTGCGCGCACGCACTTCATTCGCCTCACGCTTTCGCACGGAGCCAGCGTGCTCTCCACAAATTTCTACTTGCATGGTGCAACCGAAGACGACTACGCGGGCATTCGCAACATTCCGGCGGTAAACGTGCAAGCCAAAACTCGCATAGTTCGACATGGCGCAAAGTGGGAGATCACAACCGAGCTTCGCAATGTCTCCACAGCTCCGGCCTTGATGGTGCGGGTGAAGACGGTCCGCGAAAAATCAGGCGATCCTATCCTGCCCGCCCTGTACGACGACAATTACGTGGCGCTCATGCCCGGCGAGCGAAGGACAATTCATATTCAGTTGGAAAATGCGGACACTCGCGGTGAGAGCCCACGTGTGGTTGTTGCGGGCTACAACCTTGCCCAACCGGCTCGTCCCTGACTCAGATCCTCTCAATTCTGCGCGCCAACCAACCGGTGCGCACCATCTCAAGTCCTCATTCATGAGATGGTACTTACGTTCATCAAAGCAAAGTCCGGCGGAATCCACTTCCAGAATTCTCTCGCCGATCCCAGTTCAGCGATGGTACCCTACGTGCACTGCAGGGGAGTCCATCCCCACGCACGTCTATTGGACACCCCCTGAGACCCCCCCCAAGGAGAATCCATGACTCGGAGAATCCATCTCTATCTACTGTCAATCGCTGCGATCCTGTCGATTTTCACCTTTCGCGCAGACGCTCAGTCAGTCCTCACCCGCCACGTTCGCACCGCAATTCAAACCGGCGAAGCAAAGTATTTCGGACGCCTTCCCGCAAACGAAACAATGCAGCTTGATCTTGTTCTGCCTTTGCGCAACCAGCCAGCGCTCGACGCATTTGTGAAAGCAGTCTACGATCCCTCGAGTCCCTCCTACCGGCACTTTCTCACCCCTGCGGAATTCACGCAGCGGTTTGGTCCCAGCCAGGCAGACTACGATGCCGTTGTCGCTTATGCAAAGGCAAACGGGCTTACGGTCGTTGGCGGTTCGCGCGACGGCATGGATGTGCAGGTAAAAGGCCCTGTATCCGCGGTTGAGGGTGCTCTTCACCTGACCATGCGAACCTACCAGCACCCAACTGAAAATCGTATCTTCTACGGCCCCGACAGCGAACCTACTACTGACCTTCCGTTCGCGCTGTGGCATGTCTCAGGCCTCGATAACTACTCAATTCCGCATCCGATGTTGGAGAAGAGAAGCGACTATGCGAAGGCCCATGGGATTGAGGCGAAAGACGTTGTTTCCCACGCCACCACCGGCTCCGGCCCCTCGGCTTCGTTCCTCGGCAGCGATATGCGCGCGGCCTATTATGGCGGCACAGCCCTCACCGGCGCTGGCCAGAACCTCGGACTCTTCGAGTATGAGGGCACCGATCTAGCCGACCTGACCACCTACTTCAAAAACGTGGGCCAGACCAACAATGTCCCCGTCACACTGCTCTCAACAGACGGGACCAGCACCGCCTGCACGGACAACTCAGCCGGCGGTGATTGCGACGACACCGAACAGACGCTGGACATGACGCAGGCCATCGGCATGGCGCCCGGCCTCTCGAGCCTGGTGGTGTACATCGGCTCCACCGATACGGCCATCATCAGCTCAATGACCACCCACAGTCCGCTCCCGACCACCATCGGCTGCTCGTGGGGCTGGACGCCTGCCGATCCCTCCACCCTCAATCCCTACTTCGAGAAAATGGCGTCGCAAGGCCAAAACTTCTTTGCTGCCTCAGGTGACAGCTCCACCTGGTCAAAGAGTAATGAGGCTTGGCCTGCGGACAATGCCTACGTGGTTTCCGTCGGCGGTACCGATCTCGTCACCGCAAGCGCGGCCGGTCCCTGGAAGTCGGAAACTGCCTGGGCAGATTCCGGCGGCGGCATCTCTCCTGACAGCATTCCCATCCCCTCGTGGCAGTCGCTCTCGGGCGTCATCACGTCTACGAACAAGGGATCGACCACCCTGCGCAATGGCCCCGATGTTTCCGCCAACGCCAACTTCACCTTCTACACCTGCGCCGATCAAACCACCTGTCTGGCAAATGAGTATGGAGGCACAAGTTTCGCCGCTCCCATGTGGGCTGCCTACATCGCGCTGGCGAATGAGCAATCCGTCAACAATGGTGGTTCGACCCTCGGCTTCATCGACCCCACAATCTACCCGCAAAACTTGACTTCCGCGTATGCCACTGACTTCCACGACATCACCAGCGGCACATCCGGCAGCTATTCCGCCACAACCGGCTACGACCTCGTCACCGGCTGGGGCAGCCCCAACGGGACCGGGCTCATCAACGCCCTCGCTCCAGCGTCGTCGTCTCCCTCGTTCAGCCTGAGTGCAACCTCGGTCTCCATTCTCCAGGGCAGCAGCGGCAGTTCCACAGTTACATCCACGGTCTCTGATGGATTTGATTCGGCAGTTGCTCTGACGGTTAGCGGCTTGCCCACCGGCGTCACCGGAACCTTCAGCCCCACCTCCATCACCGGTTCCGGGTCGTCCACTTTGAGCCTGACCGTTGCCTCCACCACAGCAGCCGGGAGCTACACCATCACCGTTACCGGCACCAGCTCAAGCCTCACCAAGACCACCACCTTCACCCTCACCGTTACCGCGCCAGTAACCGGCGGATTCAGCCTCTCTGTCTCGCCCACTTCGGGTTCGCTCGCTCGGGGCCAAAGTGGATATGCGGTGGTCACTGTAACGGCAACGGGCGGATTTGACTCCGCGGTCGCACTCTCTGCAACTGGCATTCCGACCGGAGTAACCGGGAGCTTCAGTCCCACCTCTGTCACTGGCTCTGGAACGTCGGATTTCACTCTGACGGTTTCCAGAAGCGCTCCTACAGGCACCCACGTCATCACCATCAAGGGAACGAGCGGGAGCGTCTCAGAGACCACAACCCTTACCTTCACCGTAGTCAGATAATCCAGACGGCAATCTCCGGCGCTGTTCGGCCGGTGCTGGAAGAGAGAAGGCCCGGACTCATCGAGTTCGGGCCTTCTCATTTGTAAGGCTATCCTCAACGAAAGGCGCTCTAGTAGACTGACCCTTTGGCTTTGCTTGATGGTCCTTGCGGGCTGTTCGTTTGCGAGTCACGGAGACTTCTCAATGCACATTGTCTTTGCCGCCTCGGAATGTGTTCCCTTCGCAAAAACGGGCGGTCTCGCCGACGTAGTGGGAGCACTACCGCCAGAGCTCGTCAAGCTCGGGCACCAGGTTACCGTGTATCTCCCGCTCTACGCAGGCGTCCGCGCCCACATTCAAGGCCAATGGAAGTATGCGGTCCAATCCATCACCATTCCATTTGAGTACTACAACCTCTTCGTGGGCATCGTTGACGGCGGCATCCGCAACGGCGTTCAGTATTACTTTGTCGACTGCCCCGATCTCTTCGATCGCCAGGGCCTCTACGGCACCCGCGAAGGCGACTACCCCAATAACTGGGAGCGCTTCGGTCTCTATTGCCGCGCCGTCCTTGAGGCAACCAAGCTCCTCGGCGTGCCGGAAGTCTTCCATGTCCACGACTGGCAGGCCGCTCTCATCCCTGTCTATTTGCGCACCACCTACGCGCCTGACCCAGCCTTGCAAAAAGCCGGCGTTGTCCTCACCATCCACAACGCAGGCTACCAGGGATGGTTCCCCCCTCCAACAACAGAGCGCCTCTTGTTTCCCTGGGAAATCTTCACTATGGACAAGGTTGAGCACTTCGACACCTTCAATTTCCTCAAGGGCGGTCTCGTTTATTCCGACATCCTCACCACCGTGAGCCGCAAGTACGCCGAAGAAATCCAGACACCCGAGTTCGGCGAGAAACTCGACTCCATCCTCCGGGGCCGATCCGCCGACCTGCGCGGAATCCTCAACGGCGTCGACTACGCAAAGTGGGACCCTGCCACCGACGGCAATCTCGCCGCGCACTACACTCCGGCGGACCTCGCCGGCAAGCAGGAATGCCGCGCAGATCTGCTGCATGCATTCGGCCTTGAGAAAATCGCCGACACCACGCCCGTCATTGGCATCGTCTCTCGTTTCGCCACGCAGAAGGGCTTTGACTTCGTCGAGCAAATTGCCGGCAAGCTCTCTGACCGCGACATCGCCATCGTGGTGCTGGGCACAGGCGAGCCCCACTACGAAAAATTCTTCCGCGACTGGGCCTTCTGGCACAAAGCCAACGTCGCCGTGCAAATCCGCTATGACGATACCCTCGCGCACAAAATCGAAGCGGGAGCCGACATCTTCCTCATGCCGTCGCGCTATGAGCCATGCGGCCTGAATCAGATCTACTCGCTCAAGTACGGAACCGTCCCCGTCGTCCGCGCAACCGGGGGCCTCGACGATACCATCGAGGAATGGAACCCTCAATCGGCCACCGGAACCGGCTTCAAATTCTACGGCCTCAATCCAGACGACCTGCTCGCCGCCATCGATCGTGCCTTGACGGTCTTCCCCAACAAGGTCAACTGGGCGCAGTTGATGCGGAACGGAATGGTAAAGGATTACGGCTGGGAACAGCCGGCGCGGGAATATGCCAAAGTGTATGAGGAAGTGGCGCTGCGCAGAGCGTAAGCGCTCGGTGCGCACGCCGCCACGTCCACGGGAATAAATGTAGCCAATGTAAGCTGCAACCGGAGGGAAGCTGTTGAACGGTAAGATCGATCCCATCATTCCGCATGCAATCAAAATCACCCAATGTGTGCTGTGCGCTTTCCTCATGCTGGGCGCGCGAACCGGTTTATCCCAGGGCGTCGGCAAAGATATGCCAACGGGCGCGCAACTCGCTGCCGTCAAACTGATGCAGCAGCAGATCGGCCTGGATAACGACCCTCCCAACGAACGGAATCCGAAGGGGCTGCGAATCCAGTTCCAAAAGATCGCAGATTCTCAAGCGAAGGAAGGCCACACGCTGCGTTACCGCCTCCTCGTCCCAGGTGCACCGGAACAGCAGAACTATGTCCTGGATGTTTGGCGCATCGGAACAGAAGTGCAGGCTACTCCAAAGCAGGTCTATACCAACGCC